>ULQM01049593.1_pt1 | contig 29890 bp, 21 predicted proteins | sample 1954451 | NCBI WGS metagenome assembly ULQM01 (sample SAMEA4835655, study PRJEB28245) | human gut metagenome | biome: gut microbiome; material: fecal sample | place: Denmark | collected 2008 | reverse complement strand
GATTATGAATCATGCGCTCTAACCAGCTGAGCTATCCCGCCTTTCGTTTTTGCGAGTGCAAAGATAATACAATTTTGTTAAACTGCAAAATATTTTTCCAAAATTTATTGTTTTGCCTATCAAAAATATTATTTTTGCATCATAAAAAGTAAGATGTATGATGTTGTCAGCTGAAACAACCTACACCCTATGCTAAATGAAAAAGAAGAAAATTGAAATAGAACAGAAACTGAACTCGAAATCGCCGAACATTATATGGAACCTGATTGGTACCGCGACAGGCTTGGGCAAATGGATTGCCGACGAAATAGAACAGGAAAATGACATTTTGACATTTACCTGGGGCAAAATTTGGAGCAATCATGAAATAAGGTCGGCAAAAATCACCGCACTCGAGAAAAACAAATACATTCGCTTTGTGTGGGAAGACGAAGAGGACGAGGACACATACGTGGAGCTAAGAATAGAGGGCAACATACTGACCGGCGATTTCATGCTCCACATCACGGACTTTACCGATGAGGACGATGTGGATGCATTGTACGAAATATGGAACGGCAACATGAAAAAACTTCACCGTGTGAGTGGTCTTTAGACAGTCATGGCATCCTTACATATAATAATAAAAAGATATAAATAGGACCATTTCTTATTTTTTTTACTAATTTTGCATACCATATGCACTATCTTTGTGCTTAAAGCATCTGCCAACAATGTTTCGTATAAAAAAACTAGATATATTCATCGCCAAACAGTTCGGCATCCTGTTCATGGGTACTTTTTTCATCTGCCAGTTTGTGCTGATGATGCAATTTCTATGGCGATATATTGAACGACTGATAGGAAAAGGCTTGTCGATGGACGTGTTGGCACAGTTTTTCTGGTACATGGGACTGATGCTTGTGCCGCAGGCTTTTCCGCTGGCAATATTGCTCTCTTCACTCATAACATTCGGTAATCTCGGCGAAAGCAGCGAGCTGACAGCCATAAAGGCCGCCGGCATATCGCTCATGCAGACATTCAGATCGCTGATCGTGATTTCGGTATTGGTGTGTCTGGTCTCGTTCTATTTTCAGAACAGCGTAGGACCTGCTGCCAACATGAAAATGGGACAGCTGCTGATGTCAATGAAACAGAAGAGCCCTGAGCTGGAAATACCCGAGGGAGTGTTCTACGACGGAATACCGAACAGCAACCTTTATGTCCAGAAGAAGGACATAAACACCGGAAAGCTCTATGGCATAATGATTTACCGCATGACCGGAAGCTACGAGGACCAGGCCATAATACTTGCCGACTCGGGCATGCTGCAGGCCACAGCCGAGAAAAAGCACATGCTGCTCACGCTATGGAACGGTGAGTGGTTTGAGAACATGAAGTCGCAGGAGTTCGCCAACAGTGCCTCGGTGCCATACCGCAGGGAGACGTTCGTGAACAAAAAGATAGTGTTGGACTACGACGGCGATTTCAACATGGCAGACGCCACGTCGCTCTCAAACAACGCCAAGACAAAAAGTCTGGCACAGATAAACCATTACATAGACTCGATAAACCACGACTACGACAGCATAGGACGGGCATATTACAATTATGACAAGATGACATACTACGCCATTCCGATGGCGTCGAAGCATGATTCCTTAATAGCATTGCAAAGAGCCAAAACCACGGAGTATAATGTGGATTCGGCCTACGCGCGCCTGTCGCCGGAGCAGAAAAGGCTCGCCGCCAACGACGCCCTGAACAGCGTGCAGCAGCACATGAGCGACCTCGACTTCAAGAGCATGATCACCAACGACGGTGACAAACTGATAAGACAGCACAAGATAGAGCGTATCGGAAAATTCACGCTGGCCCTGTCGTGTCTGATTTTCTTCTTCATAGGTGCGCCTTTGGGTGCCATAATACGAAAAGGAGGACTTGGCATGCCGGTGATCATATCCGTCCTGGTGTTCATTGTATATTACATTCTTGACAATTCCGGCAACAGAATGGCAAGCGGAGGCATGTGGGCAATATGGTTCGGAACAGGTCTTGCGCCGGCAGTACTTATTCCTACGGCCATATTCTTCACCTACAAAGCAAACAAGGATTCCACAGTATTCAACGTAGATGTATATATAAACATCATGCGCAAGCTCCTCGGACTGAGGATAAAACGCCACGTGGCGGCAAAAGAAGTAATAATAGAGAATCCCGACTACGAGAAAGATGCAGCTCAGCTGCAGAGCATAAGCCGCGAAATCCAGGAATACTCTCAACAGCACAGACTGAAGTCTGCGCCTAATTGGATAAAGGTGTTCTTCAAATACGAGCCCGACCATGCCATTGAGCACATAAACGAAAAGCTCGAAAGCGTGATAGAGGATCTGGGAAACACAAAGAGCGGCATAATAATAAACGAGCTGAACACATATCCTGTAATCTCGGAGAAGGCCCACACAAGGCCGTTCGACCGCAAGTGGCTCAACATAGCCGCGGCCGTGATTGTGCCTCTCGGCGTGATACTGTATATCAGAATGTGGCGCTACAGGCTCCGACTGTTCCAGGATCTCAAGAACATCAAGAATACGAACGACAGAATAATAGCACAGATAAACAAGATGTGACATTATTATATTAATCAATAATATAACCGTTTCAAGAAATAAAATAAAAATAAATAAACTATGACAGAGTTCAATCTCAGCAACATTGAAGATGCAATAAAGGATTTCAAAGAAGGAAAGTTTGTTATTGTAGTGGACGATGAAGACCGCGAGAACGAAGGCGATCTGATTATCGCAGCAGAGAAAATAACACCGGAGAAAGTGAATTTCATGCTGAAACACGCACGTGGAGTTCTCTGCGCACCTATAACACTGTCGCGTTGCGAGCAGCTTGACCTGCCAAGACAGGTGAGCGACAACACATCCATGCTCGGCACCCCGTTCACAGTGACAGTGGATAAGCTGGAAGGCTGCACCACAGGTGTATCGGCTCACGACAGGGCAGAGACCATAAAAGCACTCGCCGACCCGAGCTCCACCCCACAGACATTCGGACGTCCGGGACACATCAATCCGCTTTACGCCCAGGACAACGGCGTACTGAGACGCTGCGGACACACCGAGGCTACAATCGACCTGTGCAAACTGGCAGGATTATATCCGGCAGGAGCACTGATGGAGATAATGAACGAGGACGGAACAATGGCCCGCATGCCGCAGTTGAAAGTGCTCGCCGAGGAATGGGGACTGAGAATCATCACCATAAAAGACCTCATTGCCTATCGTCTGAAGAACGAGTCGATAATAGAAGTGGGCGAAGAGGTGGATATGCCTACCGAGTACGGACACTTCCGTCTGATTCCTTTCCGCCAGCAAAGCAACGGTCTGGAGCACATGGCTCTCGTAAAGGGCGAATGGAAAGAGGACGAGCCTATTCTGGTGAGAGTACATTCGTCATGCGCCACAGGTGATATTCTGGGAAGCAAGAGATGCGACTGCGGCGAACAGCTGCATAAAGCCATGCAGATGATTGAGAAAGAGGGCAAGGGCGTACTGATATACATGCAGCAGGAAGGACGCGGCATAGGTCTGATGAACAAAGTGGCTGCATACAAGCTACAGGAGGAAGGCTATGACACGGTGGATGCGAATATACACCTTGGATTCAAACCCGACGAGCGCGACTACGGATGCGGCGCGCAGATGCTCCGCCATCTTGGAGTGCACAAAATGAGACTCATGACCAACAACCCTGTTAAACGCGTGGGACTGGAAGCATACGGACTGGAAATAACAGAGAACGTACCCATTGAGATTACGCCGAATGAATACAACGAGCGTTACCTCAAGACCAAGCGCGACAGAATGGGACACACCCTGCACTTGAAATAAAAAACGCAGACTGTGGCTTCTATAAGGAGCTGCAATATGGCGCAAGTCCGATATAAAATATAAAATAAGAAAGGGCCGTTGCATACAGCTTAAAAGCCCATATCATGTATTAAACCCGAATCGGTCATTAGAATTCAGTCTGTATTTTTGCTTTATATTGAGCGTATTTTCGTTGGATCTTTTGCAGGCATGGCGGGCTATGTCAAGAAAAATCCAACAAAAAAGAGGCCAATGGGAAACAAAAAGACGGCTGAAAGCATGAATGCATGAAATATATAAACCCACATGCAGTCTAATGACCGATTTGGGTTTTATATATGACATGGGCTTTCCGGAGCCGCAAAACGGTTCTTTACAAGTTATGAAAAGAGCTATCACCGGTCACGGAACGGGCTGTTTTCTAATTCAGAACCGATTTTTTCAGAACGCGACACCTGCACATTCACAGTCTGAAATAAATTTATCTGTTATAATCTTAAATCGTATTCACATTAAATAAAGAGAGTAAAAATATAAAGAAAAACACCGCACATTATTATAAATGGCCGGTTTGTTTCAACTGCCTTAATATCCGCAGATACAAAAAGGACTGAATAATAGGACATTATATGTAGTATGACATGCGGAATCATTACCGCAATACTCATTTCCGCCGCTATTATCGGCTGTATATTCGTTAAACACATTAAGTAGTGCGAAAATCAAAAAATGTTACAAAACCATTAATTACGGAGAAATATACTATCTTTTCTTTCGTCAGAATGAATTAATTTTTTAATTTTGCAAAATAAAAAACATATAAATTATGGCACAATTATCAGATCGTCTAAACAGACTCGCACCTTCTGCCACACTTGCAATGTCGCAGAAAAGCAGCGAGATGAAAGCACAAGGCATTGACGTTATAAACATGAGTGTGGGAGAACCGGACTTCAATACACCGGACCATATAAAGGAAGCTGCAAAGAAAGCTATCGACGAAAACTACTCACGCTATTCACCGGTTCCGGGATATCCAGATCTGAGAAAAGCCATTGCTGCAAAGCTGAAAAACGAGAACGGGCTGGACTACAGCATAAACGAGATAATGGTGTCGAACGGAGCAAAACAAAGTGTATGCAACACTGTAATGGCTCTTGTTAACGATGGCGACGAGGTTATCATTCCTGCACCATACTGGGTTAGCTATCCACAGATGGTGAAACTTGCAGGCGGTGTTCCGGTGATTGTGAACGCAGGCTTCGAGCAAGACTTCAAGATGACCGCACAACAGCTTGAAGAGGCCATCACCCCGAAGACAAGAATGCTCATACTGTGCTCTCCGAGCAACCCGACAGGAAGCGTTTATTCAAAAGAAGAGCTTGAAAGCCTCGCCGAAGTAATAAAGAAGCACGATGACTTATACGTGCTCGCTGACGAGATTTACGAGCACATCAACTACACAGGACGCCATGCAAGCATAGCACAGTTCCCGGGCATGAAGGAACGCTCAATCATTGTCAACGGTGTGTCTAAAGCATACGCCATGACAGGATGGCGTATAGGATTCATCGCCGCACCGGAATGGATTGTCAAAGGATGCAACAAGCTACAGGGACAATACACAAGTGGTCCGTGCTCTGTCAGCCAGAAAGCTGCTGAAGCAGCCTACACACTGCCACAGGACTGCGTGGAGACAATGAGACAGGCATTCGAACGCCGCCGCGACCTGATTGTGGAACTGGCAAAAGATATACCGGGACTCGAGGTAAATGTTCCGCAAGGAGCTTTCTATCTGTTCCCGAAATGCAGCAGCTTCTTCGGAAAGAGTGACGGTACACGCACCATAAACAACTCTACAGACTTCGCAATGTATCTGCTTGAAGTTGGACATGTGGCAACCGTTGCTGGAGACGCATTCGGCGATCCTGACTGCTTCCGTATGAGCTATGCGACAAGCGATGCAAACATACGCGAGGCAATGAGCAGAATCAAGAAAGTCCTTTCAGTCTTAAAGTGATAATATGCAATAAATGACAAATGTCGGATAAATTTGCAAAAATTCATTGTTAAAATACGCAAATACAAGTTTCAATTATACTTAAATTGTTATCTTTGTCTCAAGAAAGCATACCATAAAGAAAAATTTGCTTACAAGGCAATAATACAAAGACCGACAAGAGACAAAAAATAACAACCAAAAAATTTATTAACAACCAAATTAAAATTTTAAATTATGACAACTACACAAAAAAACAGCCCCAAATCTCAGGGCTTCCAAGGAGTTAGAGACGCAATTTGGATCATTGTAATATGCGCCGTAATTGCATTCTGCTTTTATGAATTCTTCCTCGGTGGCCCGTCAAACTTCCGTGGTGGAGACAACAGTGGTGAACCAGCCAACCTTCTCGGTACAATCTACAAAGGAGGTATCGTCGTTCCGGTTATCTTCACTTTGCTTTTCACTGTAATCGCACTTGGTGTAGAGCGTTATCTGGCTCTCCGCAATGCATTCGGTAAAATGCCTTTGGCTAAATTTACAGCACAGATCAAAGCTGCCGTTAAAGGTGGTGATTTCGCTACTGCACACCAGCTTTGCGACAAAATGAGAGGTTCTGTTGCAAACGTTGTTAACGCTTCACTCAACACATACGAGGAGATGGAGAAGACAACAGGTATCAAGAAGAGCCAGAAGATTGCTAAGATACAGCAGGCTCACGAGGAAGCAACTCAGCTTGAAATGCCTACTCTCCAGATGAACCTTCCGATTGTCGCTACAATCGTTACACTGGGTACTCTTACCGCTCTGTTCGGAACCGTTGTCGGTATGATCCGTTCATTCGCAGCTTTGGCAGCCGGTGGTGGTGCAGACTCTCAGGCTCTTTCTACTGGTATTTCTGAGGCGCTGGTTAATACAGCATCAGGTATTTTGACATCTTGGTTCGCTGTAGTTATTTATAACTTCTTTACAAACAAAATCGACAAGCTGACATACGCTCTCGATGAAGTTGGTTACACTATCGCACAGACATACGAAGCCAACCACGGAGAAGAGGCTTAATTTTTGCTAACCCTTTAAACTTTTATCACTATGGGTAAAGTAAAAATTAAGAAAAGTGACATCTGGATAGACATGACTCCAATGTCCGACGTGATGGTGCTTTTGCTGACATTCTTCATGTTGACATCAACATTCGTAAAGAATGATCCTGTAAAAGTCGTCACCCCAGGTTCGGTATCGGAGATCAAAGTCCCGGAAAAAGATGTCTTGAACGTACATGTTGCCAAAGATGGCAAAGTGTTCATTACTATTGACAACACCAATGATTTGGTGTCAATAGTGGATGCGATGACAGGAAAATTCGGAATCACTCTCACCGGAGCACAGCTGGAGACTCTCAAGAAGCACTCTATGCTCGGTGTAGGTATGGAAAAGCTGACTGCATATCTCAGTCTTCCTGAGGATCAGATGGCAGACGCCATACAGAAAGAAGGTATTCCGACAGACAGTATTGACGACGGCACAGGCAAGAAAGATAAAAGCGAGTTCCAGCTTTGGGTAACTGAAGCACGCAACGTAAACAGCGATATCAAGATTGCCATCAAGGCCGACCAGGACACTCCTTACAGTGCTATCAAGACTGTTATGTCAGAACTTCAGGATATGAGTGAGAACCGTTACTATCTCATAACTTCATTAAAAGCAGAGGAGGACTAAAGAATGGCAAAACAGAAAGCAAGCAAGCAGAAAAAGATGAATGTCCGCGTAGACTTTACGCCTATGGTGGATATGATGATGCTTCTTATCACATTCTTCATGCTCTGTACCTCACTGGCAAAGCCACAGACAATGGAGTTGAGTATGCCAAGTAACGATAAGAACCAGACTGAGGAAGATAAATCAGTAACAAAGGCATCTTACACAATCACAATTTATGTAGGATCCAACGATCAGATTTACTACATAGCAGGACTGCCGAAATACGACGATCCTACATGTCTGAAGAAAACTACTTGGGGTAAAGACGGTATCCGTAAAGTTCTGATTTCTCATGTTACAGAAGACGGAACACAGCCGGTTCAGCAGGTAATGCTTGCAAAGGCAAAACTTGATGAAAAGAAGCTGGCTAATCCAAATTATCCGGATTCTCTTTACAACAAAGAGCTGTCAAAGATCAAGTCAGGTGAGATAAATGGTCAGAAGATATCAACATTGACTGTCATTATCAAAGCCACAGACAAATCTGCTTACAAGAATCTGATCAGAGCGCTCGATGAAATGCAAATTTGCAGCATTGGTAAATACGTGATCGATAAGATTAACCCGGACGACCAGAAGCTTCTCGACAAAGCAGGAGTGAAATAGTCGTTGAATGTTGAACAATTAAAACGAAAAAGACTATGTCAAAAATAGATTTGATTTCAAACGACTGGGTTGATTTAGTATTCGAAGGACGTAACAAATCATATGGAGCCTACAGACTCCGTAGAAGTACGACCAAGCGCAATATAATTGCAGTCATCTCAGTTTTGATTTTGGTTCTCGCATGTTTCATCATACTGACTGTAAAGAATATTGTTGATGAGCAGCGCGCCAAAGTAGCAGTAACGCAGGTAACTGAGCTTTCAGCTCTTAACCAGCCAAAGAAAAAGGCTGAGGTTAAGCAGAAGAAAATCGAGATCAAGCAGCCTGAAAAAGTTGTTGAACGTGTAAAGAGTTCTATCAAGTTTACTGCTCCTGTCATCAAGAATGATGAGGAAGTAAAACCTGAGGAAGAGCTCAAGACACAGGATGAACTTATGAACACGAAAGTTGCCATCGGTACGTTCGATGTAAAAGGTAACGACGATGCCAACGGAGAGGTGCTCAAAGCTAAGGAAGTAATTGCACAGCCTGAGCCACCGAAGGAAGAAGAGAACAAAGTCTTCGAGGTGGTTGAGCAGATGCCGGCATTCCCTGGTGGCGATGCAGCGTTGATGAAATATCTGCAGGAGAACACACACTATCCGACGATTGCAGCAGAGAACGGCGTACAAGGTCGTGTTGTTGTTGGATTCGTTGTTGAGAAGGACGGTTCTATTACAGATGTAACAGTCATCAAGTCTCAGGATCCATCACTTGACCGCGAAGCAGCACGCGTTGTGAAGAGCATGCCACGCTGGATTCCAGGTAAGCAGAACGGATCTGCCGTACGTGTTAAGTACCAGGTACCTGTTACATTCAGATTACAGTAACAAAACAACAAGAATGAGAAAAGACAAAATATCTTACATATTCGTAGGATTAGCACTGTTAGCCTGTCTTTGCGTTTCCTGCAACAAGAAGCGCAAAGACGGCAGGACAGACACATATTCGTCAGGGGTGATCAGTTTCGCCTCTGACGAAAGTTTTAGTCCAATAATAGAAGAAGAGCGCGAAGTGTTTGAAAGCTCGCACGTAAATGCTACGCTAAAACCCATTTACACAAATGAGTCAGACGCCATCAACATGCTTCTGAAAGGCAAAATCTGTCTCGCAATCACAGCACGTGATTTCAAGGAAAACGAAAGACAGAATCTGCGCGACCGCAACTTCAATCCGCGTGCCACAGCCATCGCTTATGACGCGCTTGCACTCATAGTAAACAAAGCAAACAACGACACTTGCATATCAGTAAAAGATATAGCGAACATACTTAGCGGCAAGTCAACAAAATGGAGCGACATTTATCCCAACTCCAAACGAGGTGACATCGTTGTCGTCTTCGACAACAAAAAGTCGAGCACTGTCCATTTTGCCGAAGACAGCATTCTCGGCGGCAAGCCAATAACAAGTCCGAATGTCGTAGCCACGAAAAAGACAGCCGACGTGATCGACTATGTGGAAAAGACACCTAATGCCATCGGCATAATAGGCAGCAACTGGCTCAACGACAAACGTGACACAACAAACCTGACATTCAACAAGAACATACGCGTAATGTCAGTAAGTAGAATTGACAAAGCCACACCGGCAAACAGCTGGAAGCCGTATCAATACTACATATACAACGGGAATTACCCACTCACCCGCACAATCTGGGCTCTGCTCAACGATCCGCTGCGAGGACTTCCTTGGGGATTCTTCAACTTCCTGACTTCTCCTAAAGGGCAGATGATCATCTTCAACGCAGGACTGTTGCCTGTGCAAGGAAACATCACCGTACGCGATGTTAGAGTTACCGACGACTGACAAATGAATCAGTCTTGATACAAAAAATGCCCCACAAAACCGAAAGCAGAAAATTCAGTCAAAGACAAAATAAATAAACATTGGATATGAAAGTAATAAAATATTTTTTAATCGGAGCGCTGATGATAGGCATCACCACTCCATCTACAGCACAGGAAGAAGATCACAAAGCTGTTATCGAGCAACTCACAAAAGTCGTTAAATCTGATGCCGCAGACAAAGAGGATCAGATAAAAGATCTGTTCAAAGACTACAAGAAAGATCCGGACGTAATTGTAGCAATAGGCCGTGCATACCTCGACATAAAAGATACCGAGAATGCACAGAAATATGCAGATATGGCCATCAAACGCGATAAGAACTACGGTGACGCATACGTCCTTGCCGGCGATATCCAGGTAATACTTGACAACGGGGGTGAAGCATCGTCACTCTTCGAGCAGGCTATCTACTTCGATCCGAAAAACCCGAACGGATACCGTCGCTATGCACAGGTGAACAGCAAGGCCAACCCGTCTGCCGCAGTACAGAAACTGGAAGAACTCAAGCAGCAGGTGCCAGACTACCCTATCGCACTTATCTCTGCAGAAATATTCAGTAAGGCCGGTGATCTCGACAAGGCCATACAATACTACAACCAGGTTGACAAATCAAAGATGGAAGACTATCAGCTCGTTGACTACGCACTGGTTTACTTCCTGAAAGGCGAATTCGAAAAGAGTCTCGAGATTTCACAGTTCGGAAACAACAAGTTCCCGCGCAATCCGGCGCTCAACCGCATTTCGTTCTTCGACCTGACAAACCTCAAACGCTATGACGAGGCACTGCAGTATGCAGCAAAACTGTTCAACGAGTCAGAAGAGACTAAGATAACCGAGAGCGACTATCTCTACTATGGTTATGCTCACCTCGGCAAAGGCAACTACGACGAAGCCATCGCAATGTTCCAGAAGTCAATCGAAAACAACCAAGACAATGAAGCCGACAAGAACGACGCAATGAAGAACATTGCAGAGGCATACAAGAAGAAAGGTGACTACAGGAACGCTATCGGTACATACGAGAAATATCTTGACAACCTGAAACAGAAGACTGCAAACGATATACACACTCTCGCAACAATGTACATGGCAGAGGCTTCAGACTCAACCATAGCAGAAGCACAGAAGAAGGTGCTCTATGCAAAGGCAGACTCTATCTATGCTGAGATGGCCGACAAGATGCCTAGTGTAGCAGTATTCGCTACTCTGCAGCGCGCTCACATCGGTTATGCCCTCGACCCGGAGACAAAACTTGGTCTTGCTAAGCCTCACTATGAGAAACTCGTAGAGCTCCTCACCACACAGGAGAAAGACGAAAACACAGACGAGCGTCTCATCGAGTCATACCGTTATCTTGGCTACTACTATCTGCTCAAAGATGACAAGACTAAATCTGCCGAGTATTGGAACAAAATTCTTGCAATCGATCCGGAAAATGCCATGGCTAAACAGGCACTTGGTCTGACACAAGCAAAGTAAATTTTATAATTACAAATAAGTAACCATAAAAAGCATGCGGGAATAATAAATATCCTGCATGCTTTTTTTATACACATACAGACGCCACACATCAAAAAACATTATCAAATCAGCAACACAACTGTTTTTAAATATCCGCAACTTATTAATCAAACAACGACTTTAATTCCACAGTTATACATAAAAACACACCATGCATCACATTTATACATAAAAATTTTCACCCAAACTCACGAGAATTAAATATATGCGAACAAAAGTGATGACGAACGCAAATACACTAATTTTCAACAAACTGCTTAACTATCCGACATTTAACGGCGTATTCAATATAGTACGACAATCATAGAAACTCAGCGATAGGAAACGAACTTTGTCAGGCCACAACTAAGACCACATCACACAATAGAAGACATAATTCCAGCACATCAGAAAATGCGTTTTACAACACGAAAAAACATCTTGTGTAGAACATTACTCCACAAAAGAAGAATAAAGCTCCCAAAAGCAGCTGAACAGAAGAATCAAATCAGTGTGATAAAACATATCCACAAACAAACACGTATCGCCCACTGCCATACCACATAAACCAATATCAGCTGCAACAACCATCCACACAGCACCTGACACCCCACACAAAAACAATACACAAAAAAAGCGGCAACGCATCTGCGCAGCCGCTCTCTAACTTTTATGGAAAAATGTTATTATGGAAGGCTGATTGCTCCAGAAGGACAAACATCAGCGCATGTACCACATTCTGTGCACATATCTGGATTAATTGAATACTTCTCGCCTTCAGAGATAGCGCCTACCGGGCACTCATCGATACATGTACCGCATGCGATACAGTCATCACCAATTACATAAGCCATAGTAAAAATATTTTTATAATGTTAATAATGTTATTGTACTAATAGACCGCCGGACTAAACCGGCTCGTACATTGCAAAGGTACATTATTTATCCCGAAAAACTACATCCGACCCAAGATTTTAACTAATTTATACATTGTTACTTTATTCTGCCATACAATAAGCAAAAACAAATGGCGTTATTAATACGTATATGAAACGTTTCGTTATAACGATATTCACAATTATCGTCTGTGCAGCCCATGCCACAGCACAGACACGCACGGTGCAGAACAGGCCCTACACCGACCTGCGTCCGTTCCATTTCGGAGTGGTCGTAGGCACGCACATGCAGGACATCGAACTGTTGAATGCAGGTCCGCAAATCATAGCCAGTGAAGACGGAACTACTGTCGAGACTCTCGTCACTGCCGATCAGGACCGCTGGGACACCGGCTTCAACGTTGGCGTTGTGGGCGAATACCGCATAAATACATACTTCCAGTTCCGCATTGCACCGACGATGTACTTCGGCAACCGCCGCATAACGTTCCGCGACATGAAGAATCTCGACGAGGACGGCAATCCGAGAGAGGAGCATCAGAACATGAAGTCGGTATATATATCCTCATCGTTCGACCTCATTTTCGCCGCGCCAAGGTTCAACAACCATCGTCCGTACCTCATGGCAGGTCTCAACCCGATGATAAACCTCAGCGGCAAGAGCACCGATTACATAAAGCTGAAACGCTACGACGTCTGCGCGGAGATAGGTTTCGGCTGCGACCTCTACCTGCCTTTCTTCAAGCTCCGTCCCGAACTGAAGTTCGTTTATGGTCTTGGCAACAGCCTCGACACCAATCACCCAAACCAGCTTCGCGACAGAAATATGCTCCGCTTCGCCAAATCCGTGAGCGAGGCACACACAAAGATGATTGTCCTCAGCTTCTATTTCGAATAACACACAAGCCCCTGCATACAATAAAGCCTCACCTTTCCGGCGAGGCTTTATTATTTTCCGTACGTTGATTTACTTCATATCCATTTGCTTTCTTCACACGTTATTTGCTGAAGTTGAGCATTATCTTGCCTACAAACGCTCCGTGCTTGCCGTTCTGGTCGTTGGGCACCTGCTTCCCGTCGGCATTCTTTACATACTTCAGACTATCGAAATAAGAATGTGAGTGTCCGCCCAGCACGAGGTCTATGCCCTTGGTCTTCGACATAAATTCCTTGTCGCCTTCATCGTCTGAGTCCTCCCATCCGAGATGCGAAAGACAAACCACCACGTCGCATTTCTCCTTGTCTATCAGAGTCTTCACCGTCCTTTCGGCAGCATCCTCCGGGTCCTCGTATTTCACTCCGCGACAGTTCTTCTCGTCCACAAGCCCTTCGAGCTCCGGTCCTACGCCCAATACGCCTATCTTCAGCCCGTTGCGCTCTATCACCACATACGGTTTCACAAGTCCCTCGAGCGGAGTTCCCGTGAAATCATAGTTACAGCAGACCACCGGAAAATTCGCTTTTCTGAACAGACGTGCCATGTTATCCATACCGAAATCAAACTCGTGATTGCCTATTGTCACGGCATCATAGCCCATAAGGTTCATCAGTTCCACCTCAACGTCGCCGTGGAAAAGCGTGTAGTAAGGCGAACCCTGCGAGAAATCGCCGCTGTCGAACAACAGCAGTTGCGGATTGTCCTTCCGCTCACGGTTCACAAACTCCAGTCGTCTTACGAATCCGCCGCGCCCTGCCACAAGCGTGTCTGCCAGATTCTTGGTCAGCGGCAGAATGCAACTGTGCGTGTCGTTGGTGTGCAATATCTCAATCTTAGTCTGTGCCTCTGCCGCCATCGACGACAAGAAAAGCGCACAGCAAACCATTAAATTCCTTATCATATTCATCCCGTGTTTCATTCCACAACAATACGGCCCTCAACCTTGCTGTCCACCTGTCGGCCGTTTTTCTCCTGCTCTCTGAAATAATTCTCTATGATATGCCTGACGTTGTTCTCCTCGCTTTGCGGCGACACCACGTCGGTCTTATCCTTAAACGCCTCCAGTCCGTCGTTGCCTTGAGCCAGATAGTCGAGCGTGGCTATGCGGTAAACCCTGTTCTTGTCTATCTGACGGCCGCCGACAAGAGCTGACTTCAGCTTTCCGTCCTTCGTTATAACGAGGTTCACGCCACGGCTTACGGCCTCGCCTCCGGCCTCAGCCATCTCTTCAAACAGTTCCTCCACCTTATCACCCTTCAGCGAAAGGAAACATATCTTGTTCTCAAACGGCGCCACGTCCAGCACATTACCTATCGTCACATCGCCCTTCGACAGCGCCGCACGTATGCCGCCCATATTGTAAACGGCGAAGTCGGGCTTCTCTCCGAACTTGCTGCTGCCCCACAACAGTATGTCGGCCAGCAGATTCGACAGGTCGCTCTCAGGTCGCGAGGCAGCCATGTCGTGGGCAGCGTGGCCCACAACCGGACTCATCATGCTGTCAACCTTAGCCCTGTAAGGCGCAAGAAATCTCACTCCGGCACTGTCGGTCACCGTATCATAGCGGCTGTCTATCACCACCCTCTCGCGCTCGACACCCGTAAGCTGCACGCCGGACGAACATGCCGCAAGCAGCAATATGGCCGGCAGCACTCCGACACCGAGTGCGCGTCTGCGCATTTTTCTGTTCATCATGTCTGTTGTCATTATTATTCATTGTGTTTCGTACAGACGTCTCCGTGGAATGAAGTTTTCCATCCACAACATCCTGTACCGGTTGTTTCATTTACAAAGTTAATGCAACTGTCGCATAATGCAAAGCCCTTCGCGCTTTTTCTTCACGCCAAGGCACTCACAAACAACACAATACGTCAATACAATAAACTCCGATGCAACATATCACACCGCAATGTTTGCTCATATAATAAAAAATCCATATATTTGCGAAAGCGCCACACAGCAAATAGAGATACTAAAAACCGTAAACACAAAATCAGCCACAGACCACATACCGGTGGCATAAAAACAAACAACGAAACTACCTTAAACAACAATACAGGGAGGAAATATAATGACAACAAATGCAGTCCACACTCCAGTTAATGACCGTTGCATAATACGTACAACTGCCATGCAACTTACACACAAGCCTGTCACAGATATGCAGACTGTAAAATCCGTGCATTACTTATTCATCATCATCATGCTGATGATGCTCATACAGTTCAGCACCAGAGTTTCCGCCGCCGTAGCAACCGACTCCACTGCGTTCGGCAAGGCAGCATTCGCATCCGACGCAAAAGGCGACATCATTATGGGCAAAGCCGTATACACCGCATTGCCCATATACAATGCAGAGTGCAGCGACGACGGAAAATACTTATGCATACAGACACGCGAGGCCACCAAGAAAGGAATATGGAAAAACAAAGGCAGCATATGCATGTTCGACAGCAGCAATATGTCGCAACTGTGGGAAACAGACGTAAAATACAACAGCACGCAACTGTCGCTCACCAACCACGGACTGATACTCACATACGATACCCATAACACCAGCGACTGGCTGTACACAACAGAGATGCGCGACCTCAACACAGGACAGGTGGTGTGGCGTAATGAACTGATACCCATCTACTACAACGATTCTCTCAACATTGTCATCGGCTACGAACATCCGTTCACAAAAACAGTAAAGGCTCTGAACCTGAGCGACGGCAACATAAGATGGATCAACGAGATACCGAACAACAACACGTTCGGATGGACAAATCCGACGGTGATGGACGGAACAAAACTTGTTGTCGTCAATAACGACATATACGTGATAGACATGAGCACCGGCAGAATGAACTCCGCCGAAGCTGACACATCCACGCCCTGGACCAAAGGCATAATCATGGACGGTCTTGCCGGACTGACACTGACCATCGGCGCCATGGCTTCTACAGGAACAACCTCAATGTTCATGCCCGCCACAGCAGGCAGACGCATATTCGGACTTAACTCAAACGTGGTGACAGAAGGTTCGCGTTTCTACATCTCCGACCGCAACCGTATATATTGCTTCGACCATGACATGCATCAGATTTGGAACAGCGAACTGCCGGATAAATCAGGATCCAATGCTTACATGACGCTTTCCGGAGGCCGTCTTCGCCTGCTCAACCACGGATTGGGCATGGCCATGGGCTATGCTCCCGTAAAAAGCGGCCGACCGTTCGTTGCCGAGTTCGATGCCGCCACAGGCCGTCAGCTGTCGTTCCGCATGCTGGCAGACAAGAAAGAAATGGTTGTAGGAACAGCCGCCGGCCCGTCGGGCGACAACATCGTGTTCGACAACATGATAACACACATAGCCCGCAACGACACAGCCTCCACCACAACAATGTGGGACTATAAAAGTCATGGACGCATAAAAGCAGTGTTGAATAAATCGTGCTGTGCTTTAAAACCGGACGGCACCATGTTCAAGATGCCGGCTTCCGACTGCTCCGAACTATGGGTAATAACCGAAAAAGACAGTGTGTTCGTCCTTAATCAGGCATACGACATCACCGGCAGCTATCCTTTAAGCAACATGTACGTGAGTCTGTTCGAATCAGCCGACTACTCATGTGTGGAAGCATGCACCGACAAACAGGATTTCTGGCTGGTAAAATCAGACGGAACACCATACCGACACTTTTTCGAAGACACCAAGGACATCATAAAAACAGGAGACAAAATCATTGCCGTGAAACCCGGACAACTGGTGTTTCTCTGCACAACACAGAAAGAATAATAAAGCTGAAAAACAGCTCTTTACACCGCTATTTATTCATATTTTAGCGGTTTACGAACAAATTGACAGACAGAAATTTGCCTGTTCTGATTTATTGTAGTAACTTTGCAGCGCTTTTCGGCGTAACCGCTGACAACGGAAGAGTCGCTGGTCATGTTGCGTTGGGCGATAAAACAAATTTAATTATCAAAAAATGGACTTAATTAAAGTTGCTGAAGAAGCATTTGCAACCGGCAAGAAGTTCCCGGAGTTCAAGTCTGGTGATACTATCACTGTCGCTTACAAAATTATCGAGGGTAACAAAGAGCGTATCCAGCTCTACCGTGGTGTCGTAATCAAAATCAGCGGTCATGGCGACAAGAAGCGCTTCACCGTTCGTAAAATGTCCGGCACAGTAGGTGTTGAGCGTATTTTCCCGATCGAGTCACCGAACATCGACAGCATCGAGGTGAACAAGCATGGTAAGGTACGTCGCGCCAAACTTTATTATCTGCGCAACCTTACAGGTAAGAAAGCACGTATCAAAGAGAAGAAAGTCATCAGCGGAGAATAATACAAACATTCTCAGACTTAATCCCCGAAAAAGAAATAAAAGGTTTTGCCATCATATATGGCAAAGCCTTTTGTTATTTATACGGGTATGCAGTTCTGACGGAAAACTACGGAAAGGGCGTCGCCACGCTTTCCTCACAACTACGGTTACCCTCTGTCTGCAGCCCGGCCACACAACGCAGCTAATACTTTCATAACACTGAAGAAAAGCACAATAACACCGGTGCGGCATGGATTGCGTGCGCATTTGTCTTATTCATAAAATGACACAGAATATCGGAAAACTTATTGACAGTGTATTTCTTATATGATAATAAATTGATATTGCCACAGACGATGAATCTTAACCGTAAGACCGACACACGATTTCCAAGCCATTCCCAACATCTGGTATCAGCATTATTATACAATTACAATTTTTCTTGACTTTTACAAAGATTTACATCCTTTTATAAAAGCAGTAACCTTAGATGAGATTGAATGCATATTTGTAAGTGGTATGTCAGAAATAATCATTGTTGTACTTCTAGAACGACTCGTTGCCACATTAAATCTTCTCTCGTCAAGGGCAAAACCTGGATTTCTTCCTGGTATATATAAAATTGCATAATCTACAGTCATACCTTGAATCCTATCTATCGTTTCTATTGTAAAATCATTCAATGAAGTGTCAGAAAGAAATTTTTTTTGTAGTTGTTTAACTGTATCATTAAAAGGAGATATTATTGCCAATGATCTATTTGGATAATTTTTACTAATTGCGTTAACAATAAGACTAATAATTTGAATTCCTATTCCGGAAATAATGCCATTTGTAAAATCTTGCGTATAATAATATATGACACCACCTTCCTTAGGAAAGTATTTAGATGGGCACAGGCTAAAATCTACAGTACTTTTTTGTACTGACCTTAATCTGTTACTATAAAAAATTCCAGTCAACTCTGCACTTGCTTTCGTGAGTCTGAAGGTGGTAGTAATTCTATATGATTTGGTATCAGTTCCTAGTGCAAATGTTCTTAATCCGTCAATTTGTGTATTTACATTCCATACATTGTATATGCTTTTTGTAGGATTACTAATGATAGGTGGAAGCTGCATAGGATCACCAACAACAAGACATTGTTTGCCTAATTTCTTAAAAGCTACAATAGATGCGAGAAAGGCCTGTGATGCCTCTTCTATGATGATCAAATCATATGACGGCAGCCCATCTTCGCAAAGATTATCTTTATTATATGCTTGAGATAAAACATAGTTAGTGGAACAAAAGAGTTCTCCTTTAGGTATGATGAACCCCCTTTTTATAGGCTTCAAAGCAGGCACTATTCTTCTTTCGTCTGCAGTGAGATTCGATTTTGAAATTTTTCCGTCTTTTAAAAATGATAACAATGGTGGCTGTTGAACCAACTCGATTAATCCTTTGTTCGCCATCGTTGTTACACAAACAGTTTTATTATCTTCAAGATATTTAGCTATGATATGTGCAATTGTATAACTTTTTCCTGTTCCAGGAGGGCCTTGCAAAATACAGCAATTTTTTTCATCAAGAGTTCTTAAAATCCGTTCAGGAATAGCAGTTTCATTTTCAGAGTTATATTCTAATTCCTCTGGATGCCATTCCTCGTAGCTGATCCTAGGTTCGATAAACAGTTCTGGCATATCATGATAAACCTCCAAGAAGTTTATAAGATTATTATAATAATCTACTGGTGGAAAAGGAGTAAATACTATTACGGTCAAGCACTTGCCTAATTCCGTAGATTTCTTAAATAAATCATATAATGTTGTACTGAGTCCCGTACATCCAACATAATCATATTTAGTCTTTCCCTCTTTTGTATAATAGAGAGGAAAAATATCAGATGTATTGGAATGATATCTAATAGTTTTACAAAAATCAAGGAAAGAACACCTCCATGTAGTGATGTCTTGACCTAATTCTGATTTTGCGTCCTTTTTAATAACCATAATAGATTTCAGTACTTTTAATCTTGGTGCTTTATCTTTAGGGAATTTAAGGATTACATGACCTAATTTGTCGTTTACATGATCAACGTAACCAACAATAATTTCCTCTTTACGTAACAGAAGGTTCATAGGAGCTTTGATGATGTTTTTTTGTTCCATCTCAGCTTCTCTAACCTGATCTAAAAAGAAATACTGATAATTTTTAATTTTCTTATTAATATTCATCTTCATTCTCCTCTTGTTCACTTATGTCATTACTCGGCAATTGCGCAAATAAAGAATTATATTTTTCATTAGAATTGATACGTATAAGTGTATATGCCGTACCTTTAATACCGTAAAGTATTCCAGAATATAATTTTTCTACAACATCTGCCTTTTCTTCTCCTGTAAGTTTTATAATAATATCATCTTCACCGATCCACTTCAGAATATCTTCTATAGAATTAAAATACATAAACTCGTTTGACTTTGCTCCAAGATAAACGCAAACAACACATTTGTCATCAGCAATTTTATTCCATATAGAAGGAGATATGTACATAATTCCGCCTGCAGCACTACATTTATGTATATACTTTCCGCCTTTAATGGTGTGTTCATTTTTCATGTGACCATTGCGAACGAAATCTTCTTTAGTTTCATCTGGCATCATATTTCTCTTAACTAGATTATTGTATAATCTCAGTTGTGCTAAATAATTTTGGTCAGCGACTTGCTCTGCGGATAAATCTTCACCTAATATTCTATTAATTTCATCAACTTCAGTTCGCATAGGTTCAAGAATATCAAGAGTTCTTGTTACACCATGAGAACCAAAATTTCTAACATCTTCAGGTGAAAAAGGTTTAGGTGGTAGCGGAGTGAAAGATCGTGATGAATCATTCCAACCATTATTATTAGTGTATGAGTGGTGACAATTTTCAACTTTTTCTCCACTAGAATAAATCGTACTTTGATTTTGAGCCATACTAGTTCTATCCGTTCGATAATACGTTTCAGGATAAAAATGCGTACCACCTTTATCTGAACGAGGCGCACACTCTGATATTTCTCCTTCGCTAATATTTGCTGATGATGAGTTTGGTTCATTGAAGTCGTCAGACATTGATTCATTATCCATTTTGACCTCATCTGATTCATAACCGATATCATTGGCTTCATCATAATCTTCAGACTCTTGTTTTACAGATGTTGTGAAAGTTGGTCGATAAATTATTGGTTCGTTGTCATTATCATCAAGAGCCTCCTTGCCATTAAGTTCCCGTTTAATACCAGGAATTATCTCTTCTAACGCATCTTTGAACTCGTCATCTAGTAATAAACTATTTTGCTCACGAATTAACGCCATAGCATTCTGAGTGCTATCCATTATGTCTTCAATCATCTCTTGGCGTATATCATCCTCTTTAATACCAAGATATTTTGCAAACTCTTTTACAAACAAAGTAAATACGCGTTTCCCATCTAATGAATCAACAAAATAGAAATCGTCAGAATCATTTTCACGATAGAACTTCATTAAAGATTGGTTTATTGACTCATCTTCTTTGTATGTTATCATTATAGATTTGCATCGATGGAGCACAAGAGAATTTAATTTTTCAAGAAAACCTTCGTATAATTCCTTCCAATTATTCGTATCAATCATTCCAGCAATGACAAGCGCAAACAATTTCAAATCTCTATTTCTCTGCGTAAATATAGTATCCTCTTGCGGCTCCATTTTAAGGTCGCTCAAAGAAATAGTCTTGATACCTAAAATATCGCATGCTTTCTTAAATGAATCGCCAACAGGAAAATATGCTTTGTTTACGATTCTTGGATTATTTCCAAAATATTGTTCCAACGTTTTCTCCCAATAATTGAGCGCATAAAGTTTTTTAATCTGGACTTTATCGTTTTTATTATTATACCATAAAGCATGTTCATCTTCACGATATTCTAAAACCTTACCATAAAAAGCTTCGTCATAACTATCTATCATCCATTCAAGGATTTGAGTTCGTCTATCTTGTCCTTGAACCGAAATTAAAGCATATAATCCATCTAAAAAATTAAGAGAATTTTTAAATGGTAATTTACTGAATATTGTGTAACCATCATCCAGCTTGATATCAGGAAGATTTTTGAGGGGCACTTTATTTTCCCAGTCTTCAATATATTTTACATACTTAGAGACATCACTACCATAGTATAATTCCTTTGGTGATTTCATGAAATCTTTTGTTGGAATACATTCAAAAGAATTAAATACTCCATCATCTATCAGTTCTTTCACACCTGAAATATCAGCATCCTTTTTTATTAAATACTGACTCCAAAAATAGATTGAAAAATCTCTATTAACTAGTTTCTCAACATCATCTTTCTTAAAATCACAATGAACCTTAAAGATACGATTAAGCATTTTCCTTATATCATTACTACATTCTGATTTATATGATTCAGAGAGATATTGATAATCCAACCCAAATTTTTCGAAGTCACAGAACGGATTATAAATTGAACCAAGTGTCAATTCTTCAGCTTTACAGAAAGTTTCGTTAGAATCCAGAAACAGAACTTCAGAGATATTCTCAAATTGTTTAAGAAAATCTCTATCATTACTATACATTCCAGCAAGTTCATCTACAAAATTGAAATGGATTGAACGTAATAGTGCATCTAAATCAGAATCATTTTGGATTTCAATGTATCGATTAATCTTTGCAGCCTGCCATTCTGTTAATCTATCAATCTTTTCACCTTCAACTTCTTCTATGATATCAATAATTAGTTTACGTTCTTCAGTTGTAGCAAACGTGACTTGATTAGGCAATTCAATAAATTTAAATGGTTCTTCTTTTTCACAACTTATATATAGAATCTCATTTAAATTGTGGAAAATCTTATCATGGGCCTTAACTCGTAAATCTGTTAATTTAGAAATTAACTTACCATCATAGTGTTCGTCAAGTTTTGCGCGATATTTTGCAATTGTAGCAGGAAGTTTTACATCTTCAATCTCACTTAATCTGTTATCAATAGTATCAATCAGGATATCAATCATCTCAAATCGAACTCCAATCTTAACCCAAAAGTCCTTCCAAGAATTCACATTATCTTCTTCTTGCATATATTCTGCACTAATAAAGAATGCTTCAGAATTATATTTTTTTACTAGCGTTTCTAATCCACCTTCTTCAATATATGCATCTGATAAATAAATAATAGAATCAGAATCAGAGTAATTATCATCATTTAAGAAAATAGGAAGTACTGGCAATTTTTCTATAGTTTGGTCTGAAAGTTCGCATTTTTTCACCCACCTCCAGAAATTAATATTATTATCTTTATTTTCTATTGTATTATAGAATGTATCTTTATTTTCATCTAGCCAATTAATAAAATCTAATACTGTAAATTGTTCATTGCCGAGACGATTTTTCCAATAATCTTCATTATCTTCAACATGATAATCTGGATCTATGATATCAAGATCAGCGAATTCAACTAATCCCATTGAAGATAATTCACGGGCACTTTTACTTAATATTTTATGACCAGCAGAAGAATCACATGGCTTGTTACTTCCATACAGATACACTTTTGCATACTTCATTACCTCTTTTTGAGGATCGGTTAGACTTCTCAAGTGTTCGATAATAAAGCTATGAAAAGCAATACTTGCTTCCTTTGAAACTATAGTGTCATTAATATTTGATAATTCTTCGGTAATAACTTCATCAAAGAATTCACTAAAATTGTATTTTTTTGCGTTTATTGCAATAATGGCTTTAGAATTATCGTAATTACGGGAACATAAACTAACAGTATCTGCCGGGAACCAACTAGAATCTAAAATTTTTTTCAATTCTTCATCATACGCATAAATATATGTCGATTCTGATTCTATATTACTATAACTGCCGTCTTCATTGTCACTTATAAAGATAAATGAAGCAAACTTTTCAGCATCTTTTTCCTCTTCAAAAATGAGCTTATAGTTATCATCAAGATATGAAATGAAATCCAAATTCTTTTTACCATCCATATCATTTGTTCCACTGGTATTGTAAATAATAGATGGAATATTATTAACAATAACTTCTTTATAGAATATCTTTTCATCTAGTTCTTCAACATAAAAAACATTATTCAAGATTTTTTTTATATCTGCCTGGTCTGTTGAAATATCAAGATATTTAGAATCCAAACAATACATCCAATCTGAATTCATCCATTCCTTTTCTGAATAAAGGTCAAAATATGAAGATGAAAAGAAAATATGATTCTCTGAGAGTACAAAGGCATTTTCTCCTTCGCAATCAAATGCACTTAAGGCATAAGAATGCAGTGAGCCATTGTCAAACAAATCTTTGTGCTCGTAACAATATCCAACAAAGTCAATACTTGTTTCTATATCTACTTGCTGGAGGTTATTTATTTCATCTTTATAATCTTCAGACAAGATAATATCTTGAGCTATTATAGCATGTGAAAAATCTCGTACTTCTGTGATATTTTTCTTGAAATAATCCAATATATCCTTACCATATTTGGCTGAAATAAATGCAAAGGGAACTGACGAAAGCCATGAAGCTTTAAATAATTTCTTTCCTTCATCTGAAGATAGGAAAACAAATTTATCGTTAAAATTATCAACGACTTCTGCAGTTTCTTCATCATTGAAAAATGGTAAATTATTAAGCTCCTCAGGAACAATATTATTATTAGTAATATAACGATAGAAATGAAAAGAAGTTTCCCAATCAGAAAGTGCCTTAATGGTTTCATCCCAATTCTCCGACAATAATGTATTTTTAATAAATTTGTCTCCATCAAATTCTGCAAACTTTCCATTAACAATTTCTTCCCATCTCTCATTTCCTATGAAAAAATCTCTAGTCTTTAAGGACAAATAAAAAATATAATTACTGAAAGCTGACAAGTCTTTTAGTTCCTCATCAATATCATAAAAAAGTTCTTCAGCTGAAAATAGATCTCCACACTCTTCTTCAATAAAAATTCTTTCTCCGAGAAATTCCTCAAGATAACCATTTTCAAGTAAGAATCTCAAAAACTTGTTATTGTTATCTTGAACTTTAAGCCATATCTGGAATCCTTCATCTTTTATCATCTCATGAAGATTCTTAAGATCAATAACTAAATCTTTTCGTGCGTATCTTTTTAAGAATTTATTAAATGCTTTTTTTGTGCGTATAATAGGCAGAGGTAAATACACATCAGTTAGTCCTATGAATGATAAAAAATCCTCATCCGACATGATGCCCGCTGAAGTTATACCTGTAGTATCATATACAACATAATTTATGTTTGCAATACCACCACAGACAGGTATTAATTGTTTTTCTCCGAGAACAGTTTCAAAACTTTTTTGGAATTTCTCAATATAATCTTTATATTCGTTGTGCTCTCTAATACATTTATCAAAATCTGGGACAAGTGAAAAAACAGAACTTAATTCATATTTACGAGAGGTAAGTAGGTCATAAATCCAATGATAGAATTGAGTTCCAGCTATGGAAGTTAGCTCCTCATTAAAGTTTGTTTCTTCATCCAACAGAAGGACTTCTGTTTCAATATCATTTCTGTCTCCCTTAGGAATCATATCTGAATTCAAAAGGAATGGAAATCCCCAAGATGTTTTTGTTGGTAAATAACAATAAAGAATGGAGTCTGATATAGGCTTAATTACAGAACCGTCATGTTTACATGCAAACGACACCTTTGTGACATCAAAATCTTTATATTTTTCAGGAATACGGCTTTTACCAGTATCTATAGTTTTATTTATAAGAGCCTGTAAATCATTATCTATATCTTGTTCGTAATCACAGACAATCCACTCGTCATTATTGCGTTGGCATAGTCTAGTAACTTCACCTCGAATAACGACCTTCACAGAATTAATATTTGGTATAAATAGAATTATATTCGAATCTGAGAATACATCATTAAACAAATTCTCATAGCATGTTTTTCCTGTATGAAGCAGACGTTTATTATCTGGTCGCAATGCTATTTGCACACGAAAGTTTTTACTAACATTATCAAAAATCGCGTTAACTTCTTTATCAACCTCATTATGTCTTGTCCAAACAGGCAGTATAGGCCAAGGTGCCTTTAGGCGTTTAATTTTTGATGCTTTTTCATCAAATCTAAAAGAGTACTTTCCTGTTCTAATGTATACATAGTGATTATTAAGAAAAACGGTTTTAAAACCAATGCCCTTATAACCAATAGTCCTTTTGTTTGCTACTTTTTCTTTTTCGTTTATACCACAAATTCCCGAAACATTTCTTATGTTAAATTCTTCTCCTGTATGCATAAACAATAAGTAATTGTCGGTAATATGAAACTCAACATCAACTTTTTTATTTTCTACAGGATAGTCATTTGCGTTTTGAAGTAATTCATATACAAAAGTTGATTCCTTGGCACTTAACTGCTTGCTAAGGGTATCCAAAAAATTAGTTGTAGAATCGAAATTCTTAGATTTGTCATTATGTCTATCGTCAAATAGAGTATTAATAAACCATTCTGGATCTATAATTTGAGGTTTTTGCTTCTCTATGTCAAGATAGATTTCATATGGATTAAACTTATTTCTTTTTGATAGTTTCCATGAGAACAAATAATACTCATTTTTTTTCAGATTGTACAATTCGAATGGGAATCTTATACATATCGGTTTTTCCTCAGGGTCGTTTGGATAGAACGGAATGTGGTCAAAATTAGGTTTTCTAATATCATCAACTACATTTGTACCAGTCACTTCATCATAGTGATAGAATCCAATAAACCTACAATCATCAACTCCCCACATTTCAAATAAATCTTGTTCCGTAGTATTATCTGGATTGACAATAGGAATCTCTTTGTGGCTTTTCCGGATTGAATTCCCTATTACGTTTACTATATATTTACTTTCTACACTTCTTAACGCCTCTAAATTAATACGACATTTAAAAGTACATGGACCTTCTGAGATATCATTACTACTTGCAGGTACATTAAGAAATGTAGGGCAAAGAGGAGTAAGATTTCCGTCAAGTGTGATATTTGAAATATTTCCTTTGTAATAACTGGCGTGTTTTGTACTTTTAATTTCAGAACTAAATACACCATGAAAGATTGTTTTTGAGAAAAACTCAATAATATCTTCATCTGAAGCATTACATAATTGTTTTCGATTAATATACTTAGCCATTTTGATTATAAATTTTCTAAATATAAGTTCAACGAACTATAAGTTCATGTAGATTTGGTAACTAGTGAAAAATTATTGTGTCTTTATAGTATTAAAATCAAAAAATACAAAATATAATCACTATTATTTCCGAAAGCAAAGTTATAGAATTATTCTGTATGACATATAATTTATATTCCGTTTATTTTAAATTTTGCAGATTTATAAAGTAAAGCCCTAAAATGAAAACAAGAGCTAAACAAGTGCAAATAAAACCGCTTATTTACAATTGATTATAGTGTACTTAATGTTTTCAGTTGTTTTCTTTCTTTTCAGTTGATTGGTTCTTTTTCGGTACAATTTTGTTTCTCGTTTGTTTCTCAATATCGACCTTTATTCATCTCTTTGCAACAGAAACAAAATTGTGAAGGGATCGATATGCCACGAGTAAAGAAGCCTACAAAAGTAAAAGAGCCTGTCCGCCTTCGGACAAAGAAGCTGGCAGATGGAAGCCAAAGTCTGTATCTTGATATATACCGTTTCGGAAAACGAACATACGAATATCTTAAGTTGTATCTCATTCCGGAAACGTACAACAATGCCCGTCGGCAGAATCAGGCGACTATGAATGCCGCCAATGCCATCAAGTCCAAACGTATTATCGAGCTGACCAACGGCGAGGCCGGTATAGAAACCAAAGAGAGAGTTTACCTGCTTGACTGGATGAATACCTACAAGGAGAACCAGGCCTAGCGTGGCAAAAAGGACGGTTATCAAATTGACATCACTATACGCATCTTAAAGGATTACGCGGGAGAACGTATGTTGATGGATCAAATAGACAAGACATTCTGCCAGAATTATCTTGACTACCTTCAGTCCGAATACCGTTCCAGAGGTAAACGAGTGTCGAATTACACACTGCATACTTATTACCGGGTATTGAACGGAGCCTTGAATGCGGCTGTCAGGGCCGAGATCATCAAGTCCAATCCTTTCACGAAAATCAGCAAGTCGGAAAAGATCCGTCTGCCTGAAAGCAAACGGTCATACATGACCATTGAAGAGGTGCGTGCATTGATCGCAACCCCGATGAAAAATGAATCCGTGAAAGGTGCCTATCTGTTCTCTTGTTTCTGCGGTCTGCGAATCAGTGATATAATCAAGTTGCAATGGAAAGATGTATTCGTTGACCGTGGACAATACAGTCTGTCGGTTTCCATGCAGAAAGCCAAGGAACCGATTTATCTTCCGCTTTCTCCGGAAGCGTTGAAGTGGATGCCTGCGCGTGGAGACAAAACTCCTGATGACCATGTGTTTGACCTGCCGTCTCCAGCAATGGTCAATATTCTTATCAAACCATGGGCAAAAGCGGCGGGAATAAACAAGCGTTTTACATTCCATACGGCAAGACATACCACTTCTCCTTACACGTTGAAAACAAGTAATTTACAAAGAATATCAGCTTAACAGGTAACGATATAGAAACCAGCGGGCTTCTCTATTCTGCAATGTTCTGCACTAATCAAAAGAACGCTTTTCTTATTTGCAAAAGTAGTGTTTTTATCCCTTATTACCAAAGTTATTCTTCTGAAAAATAGAGAAAATCAAACATCTTTTCATTATTGCCATTAGTTGCTCATCTTGGTGATGAAAAATCAGTAGCACTGCACCCGCGTTTAAATTCATACTGTTCCTCAATTGTATTTAAGCTTTTCTGTTGACGGATTAGTCTGTTGGAAGGTTTGCCTGTCTGCCAGTGTGCCGGTAGGCAGGTAAGCTGGCGGGCCAGTCGGCAGGCAAGCAGGACGGCAGGCAGGTTGGAACGCGAGCTGGTTTGCAGGCCAGTGTGTGTATGTCCATACGCTTTTGTTTATTTATTGCTTCATTATTACATTGATAGCCAAATGTATTGTACCACAGATTTACATCATCCAAGCTCTACCCCTTAAAATCCGCACCCCATTGCTGATACTTTTATTTGAAGTTTTGCTGTTGTAAACCAGTACGACAGTACGACAGCAAAACGATAAATCAGCGTACCATTGAAACTATGTTGCAGCAAACCTGTATAGAATGAATTTTCTGAATGTTCGCTTCTGCCCGTCATCGTTTTTGCAAACCATTGGTTCCATGCGTTTGCAAACAAGCGAAGATGTATCTGCCTAAAATTGCATTTCTCTATTGGCATAAAGCTGATTTTGGCTGTAATTGGCACATATAGGCATCGAACTGACGCTATTGCCTGTATAGCAGAAGAAAGGAAACATAACTTTCATTCTCCGTATCCTCAAACTAAGGTTCAGACTTGTACACAGACTTATTCCCGTTCTTCTTTTGGGCAGTTTGGGCATCAGGAAACGATGCTTTGGGAGCCGTAATAACAGCACAATTTCCAATCCGTTTGCTGACAGATTTCTTGTGCTCTCAAAAGCACAGCAAGGTGTCCTTCGAGTTACCCGAAGGCTTTTCGGTTACTGCCGAAAAGTGGCAGCAGCAAGGTATGTTTCGAGTTACTCGAAACCTTTCGGGTTACTCCGAAAGCCTTGCCGCCGGGTTGCCTCTCCGAAGTCGGGCAACCTGTTCTAACCTTGTGGTGTTCTTGGTCTATTCCTTGTACTTTATGCCGTATAATCTTATCTTGTTGTACAGCGTGGTACGTCCGATGTCGAGCAATGCCGCAGCCAATTTGCGGTTGCCTTTCGCCTGTTCCAGCGCACGGATAATCTGTTTCTTTTCCATATCGTCCATTTCCAGTGAAGCGTCAGACGTCAGCGGCATTTCATCGAATTCCAACGTGTCCGCCGTGACCGTATCGCCCTCGGTATGCAGCACCGCCAAATGCACGACCCGTTTCAGCTCTCTCACGTTGCCGCCCCACGTATAGGCAAGCAGTCGTTTTCTTGCCTCCGCGTCAAAGCCTTTCACCTGTTTGCCGAACTC
>ULQM01028772.1_pt1 | contig 29969 bp, 28 predicted proteins | sample 1954451 | NCBI WGS metagenome assembly ULQM01 (sample SAMEA4835655, study PRJEB28245) | human gut metagenome | biome: gut microbiome; material: fecal sample | place: Denmark | collected 2008 | reverse complement strand
AGGCTTTTTATGGATTGTCTACTTTTTGTGGACTACTCCACAAGCGGTGGCTTTTCCAAAGAAAGGAAAATTAAACAACTATTCTTTGATAACTAATTCGTCGACGACTTCTTCCGTCACTTCTTATTCGATTTCATCGTCATTTAGTTTTGTTTCTTTAACGACTTTGATTTCTTCTTCGTTTTCTTTATCGGTTTCCTTATGAACGTTTTCTTTTTCACCGATCACGATGAGAGGTTTATGGTTTTTGAGGCTTAAAAGGAGGGAACCTTCTTTGACGCTCAGAGCGATGTATTTCTGCATGAAGAACCAAATCAAGACGATTAAAATCCCGGTGATTAAGAAGAAGATGCTTCCAATCGAGAAAAATCCAACTCCTGCCATATTTGTGTCGTTTTGAAGAAGAATGGGAACAACGAGGGATAAGACGCCAACAACGAAATGACCGATCCCAATTACTAAGAAGGAGGAGGGGATGAGTTTATTGATAACCTTAATATTAAATAAGGCATACATGATGTAAGCTACCAGAGCCAAACAAATATAGATAAGGAGTAAAAGGACGAAGAATCCTGTTAAGCCTATCATCCCAAGGGATGCCGATGCCCCGAAGAATCCGAGACCGGAGATGTTACTTAAAGCTGTGTAGTAGTTAATATGCATGGTTGGATCAGGCACTCCAATACTAAGGTTAAAGATTTCCCCTAGGAACATTAAAAAGGTGAGAATAACCAGGGTTACGCCGAAAACACTGACGACTAACCGTTTCGAGAATTTATCCATAACGGACCTCCAAATGATAACTCATTATAGCATGTTTCAACTTTAAAAAGAAAAACCACCCCAGGAAAAAGTTAAACGAGAGGTGGTTTATAAACTAATTAACGGACAACTCCCGGTTTTTTGCTGACGTTTTTAATCGCTTTTCTAAAAATTAAACTGAGAATTGCAAGGATAACAGCTAAAACAAGGAAAGCGATGCCGCCGTAAGATATCGTTGTGTAGCGGTCAGAGAAATCATATTGTCCCCACCGGGTTAAAGCAGTGGCGACCGCGAAAGCCCCTTGGACGAACCAAGTGAAGGCGTTCAACTTTAATGTCGCTGCGCCAATCGAACTGATGAATTTTACCCCGCCGAAGAGGAAATACATGACGCCGGCTAAGATGGTAAGACAACCGATGATGATGGTAATCATCGTCCAGATTGAGGTTAAACCTTCCATGCCCATGAAGTTATCTTTCCCAAAATATTCGATATAGCCCATGGTATCTTGGTTCAGGATATCAAAGAAGGTTTGGCTATCTTTAATGACCACCCCCCCTTGATCGATAACGATTTCCCCGTTGGAAGCTGGGAGCACACCTAAAAGACCAGCAGTCGGTTTGATAAGCCAGGCGCTTTTGGTTAAGAAGTTCCCGTACATCAAAAGGATGCTGATGACCCCAATAGCGATAATCAAGGAACCGAAAATAATTTTCTTGAGAAATTTCATATTATTTCCTCCATCTTTATTTAATAAAGGTTATAAGAAAAAGTAAATGAAAATTTTATTTTTAAAAATTTAATGGGGGTTTTGCAGGTTTATTTAACTTCTAATAAAGCGGTGACAAGCTTGATCATCAAATCGAAATCTTTCACTGATAAGAACTCATAACGTCCGTGATGGTTATAACTTCCCGTTCCTAAGTTCGGGCAGGGGCAACCTAAGAAACTGAAAGTCGCCCCATCGGTCCCACCTCTGATTGGGTTACTGACGGGGATGACACCCATTTTCTTATAGGTTTTTCTCGCGTGTTCAATCGCTCTCGGGTCCTTATCTAAGACCAAACGCATATTTTGGTAATCGCAACCGATATCGAGATTGATTTTGGTACCCGGATATTTTTCTAAGAGGGTCTTTTGGTCTTCCTTCATCTGGTCGATCATTTCTTCTAAGACTAATTTATCGTGGTTTCGAATGATGTAGTGGAGGGTGACGCTTTCGGAGGTCCCTTGGATGTTATTTAAGTGATAGAAACCTTCATAACCTTCGGTCATTTCGGGTCTCTTGTCACTTCCTAAAGCGCGGTCGAATTCTTCGGCAACTGTTATAGCATTGACGAGTTTACCTTTCGCTTCCCCAGGGTGGATGCTGATGCCTTTAATTTCCACTTTCGCGTGAGCAGCGTTAAAGTTTTCAAAATCGATATTTTCCGGGTGATCACCATCGATTGTATAGGCGAAATCCGCTCCGAATTTATCTTTATCGAAATATTCCGCTCCCCGGCCGATTTCTTCGTCCGGCGTGAAAAGGATAGCGATCGGGCAGTGCTTGATTTCTGGGTGATCATGGAAGTAAGCGAGGACGCTCATGATGATAGCGAGCCCGGCTTTATCGTCGCCCCCTAAAAGAGTGTCACCGCTAGTGACGACTAAAGTATCCCCGATATGGTCTTTTAAGATAGGGAATTGGTCAGGGGACATCGAATATTCATCATTGAGTTTGATGGTTCCCCCATCATAGTTTTCAATGATTTGGGGTTTGACGTTTTTCCCTGTCAATTCGCTAGCGGTATCGACATGGCTATTCAACCCAATCGTCGGGTAACCTTCTTCCCCCTTAACTTTTGCATAGAGACGCCCATGTTCATCGATTTCACTATCGATATCTAAGGCTTTTAATTCTTCTTTTAATAAATTGAGTAAGTTATATTGTTTTTCCGTGCTCGGAGTGGTTAAGGAATTCTCATCGCTCTGAGTGTCGATCTTGACATAACGGATGAAACGTTCGAGATTTTGGTTCATAAGTTACCTCCAAATCCGCCTTAATCTAAATGAGAGTGTGTCTTTCGTCAAGTGTTATGAGATGGTGTTTAACTTGAATTACTTCGTAAAGAGCATATGATTTTCTTTAGTAAAAATATATAGATAATATATAGATATAGGAGACAAGATATGGAGAAAAAAGTAGTGGGAGATTTGAGTGAAGAACTCTTATCTTCCTTCCAAAGACAATACGAAAATGACGAAAAGAACACCTTAATTAGGCACGCTTTAGCCAGGCATTCCTTAAGTAACGTTATCTATGAACCCAGCAGTGTGACCGAAGCTCCTTTCACCTTCAGCTTAGAAGTTAAAACTCTTCCGGTCTGTAACCAAAAAGTCAGCGGTCGGTGCTGGATTTTCGCGGGTCTTAATTTCTTGAGAGAAAGAGTCGCAAAAAAGTTAGGTTTAAAGAACTTCGAACTCAGCCAAAACTATATTTCTTTGTTCGATAAGATTGAAAAAGCTAACTTCGCCTTAGAAAGCTTAATCGCTTTAGGGCAAGAAGAAGCCGATAGTCGGCTCCTTAACCATATCTTAAGTAGCCCCGTCAATGATGGTGGCCAATGGGATATGTTTGTGTCGCTCGTCAATAAATACGGCGTCGTCCCTCAAAGCGCTTTCCCGGAAACGTATCAAAGCAATAATACCCGGGAAACTGATCAAGTGGTGAACGCCGCTATTCGGGGCTTTATGGCGGACAATCATCCTCTTTTAAAAGAAGGAAAGATTGAAGAAGTGAGAAAGAACAAAGAAGAGTTGATGGAAAAGATCTACGCGATGTTCATGAACGCCTTTGGTGTTCCCCCGACCACCTTCGATTTCACCTATGAAAACGATCGTGGTTACCACATCGACCCGGCTTTAACCCCCTTAGATTTCTTCGCGAAATACGTCGGGGACGATTTAAATGATTACCAATCAATCATCAATAGTCCGACTAAAGATAAACCCTACATAAAAAACTACACTGTCGATTATTTAGGCGGTGTCGTCGGTGGTCGCCCGATTAATCACCTTAACCTTCCGATGGAAAGAATGATTGAACTCATCATTAAACAGTTGAGGGACGGTGAACCGGTGTGGTTTGGAAGTGATGTTGGTTTCTATCGTGATCGAAATAGCTACGTCTGGTCGACAACTTCTCTCGACTATACTTCCACCTTCGGTTTCCCTCTTCATTTCAGTAAAGAAAAGATGCTCGATTATTGGCACTCTGCGATGAGCCACGCCATGCTCATCACCGGTGTCGATTTACAAAACGGAAAACCCACGAGATGGAAGATTGAAAACTCCTGGGGCAGCGATAACGGCTTAAATGGCTATTACGTCATGACCCCCGATTGGTTTGAAACCTTCGTCTATCAAGCGGTGGTCAATAAGAAATACTTATTAAAAGTTGAAAAAGACGCTTGTAAACAAGAACCCACCCACCTCAATCCTTGGGACCCGATGGGCACCCTCGCCGATTGAGCATTCAGAGAGCAATTTCATTAAGAAATATTTATACTAAAGAAAGGAGGAATAACGAACATGAATATCAAACCAGGCCAAAAATATCTTTGTAAAGTCTGCGGGATGATTGTCACCCCCAATCCCGATGGCTCTTGCCCCATCTGTGGAGCGCCTTTTGAAATGTTGGTTCCGGTCGATGAAAACGGGAACCCGATTGAGGAATAACGATGCTGAAGAAACGGAAAGTCGCTATCATCGGTGATGGAGCGGTCGGAAGTAGTATCGCTTATACCTTGACCCTCGGCCACGCGGTAAACGAAATCGTCATCATCGATGTCAATGCCGATAAAGCCGAAGGGGACGCTCTCGATATGGCGGATGGTCAAAGCTTTTTAAGCGTACCGAAAATCATCCGGAGCGGTGATTATGATCAAGTGGAAGGTTCTTCCATCGTCATCATCACAGCCGGTGCCGCTCAAAAAGTCGGGGAAACCCGGATTGACCTTCTCCACCGGAACGCTAAAATCTTCGATAACATCACGGATTCTTTAAAACCCTATATCAGCCCCGAAACCATTATCTTAGTGGTCAGTAACCCGGTCGACATCTTAACTTATTATACTTACCGGAAGTTAGGCCTTCCCTCGAGCCACGTCTTTGGAAGCGGGACCGTCCTCGATACTTCGCGGCTCAAGACCTTAATCAGTTTAGATACTAAGATCGATCCCAGGAATGTCCACACCTTCATCGTCGGGGAACACGGGGATACGGAAGTGGCGGTTTGGAGTAGCACTTACGTCGGGGGTATGAGCTTAACCTCGTACTGCCGGAAGTGTAACGGCTGCCAAGGAAAGCAAATCGCGAGGCTTCACGATTTACATCAAGAAGTCAGAAATGCGGCCTATAACATCATTCAAAAGAAAGGGGCGACCTACTACGCGGTAGCTCTCGCTGTCAGCCGGATCGTCAGCGCGGTCCTCAATGACGAAAATAGCGTTCTCACGGTCAGTGTCTACCTTGAAAATGAATTCGATGGACAATTAGATGATCTCTATCTCTCTCTTCCCTCCGTCGTCGGTCGGACCGGAATCAAAAAGATCCTTCACCCCGATTACACGGAAGAAGAAAAGAGCGGTATCTTATCGTCCGGTTGGGCCCTTAAAGACAAGATTAAAGAACTCTTCGCTTAACCTACTTCTTTATTGAAGTATCACGTTAATGTTTCTAAAATAAAGAGCAGGGAAACCTGCTCTTATTTTTTATGAAAAAAGCACCGAAAATATTTAGTCAAAAACAAATTATCAGTCTTTCCGGGGCGGTTTTGCTGTTGATTTCTTTATTGTTGTTCATCGCTCCTATGACGTTTTTAAAGAGTATCAGCTACGCTTTTATATGCTTATTTGGTTTAGGAAGTTTCTACTTCTTTTACCCTCTCATCTTCGCAGCGGGTGCCCTTTTAGTCTTTAATAATTTCCTGAAAAAACAGTGGAGAGGGATCGCCTTTTACTCAGGCTTAATCATCTTCTTTTTGGCTTTCTTAATCCTCTTGACCGATTTCGGTTTAGGGGGAAGTGAAAGCTTTAGTAATTTCGGAAGCTATATCGCTGGGGTAAGCGAAAGTTACCAAGATTTAAGTACCTCCTATATTCAAGCTCATACCTTCGGCGGGGGTATCCTCGGTTACTTTTTAGCCTCCCTTTTATCCTTCGGCGGTAGAAGCGTCACCCTCCTCGTCGGTTTCTTGCTCCTCCTTCTCGGTTTAGTTTTAATCTTCCTGCCTTTGATTAAATTTATCGTCAATAAAATCAAAGTTACGACTGGCCACAATAGAGCGATTAAAGAAAGCGAACAAGCGGTGGAAGAACAGAGAGTTCACTATGAAACGAAAAGAGAAGAACCGGTTGATAATTCGTTATATGAAAGACCGACTTTAGTTAATAGTTCCCCAGTTACCGAACGAAGAACCGAAATCTATAAGGACGATATCCCGCGTCCGATTTTCCCGGAAGAAAAAACGACGCCCGATATCGTAAGACAAAACTGGGTGAAACCGGAAGTTACCCCGGTCAGTGGCCTCCATGAAGCAGTCTTCTCTTTTAATAAGAAACCCGCGAAACCAAAAGTGGAAGTCAGTATCCCAAAAGTGGAAGAAAAGAAAGAAGAACCCTTACCTTTTAATAACTCTTTGGAAGCTTTAGAGCAAGAAGAACAAAAGAAAGAAACACTTGTTTCAAGCGTAGAACCTGTAACCCCCATCATGGAAGAAAAGAAAGAAGAAATAGTTATTCCTTCTATTCCCCCGGTCATGGAAGAACTTCACCCATCGATGGATGAAATTAAACCGGTGATGGAAGAAGAAAAGGTGGAACCGATCTTAGAAAAGAAAGAACCGGAACCGGCGATGAATTTAAAAGCGCCATCCTTTACTTCTCCCACCTTAAACCCCGTCCAAAGTCAACCGATACCCCAAGCGAAAGAAGAAAAACCTTTACTCCATCCTTTACATAATTTAGGGGTCAGGTACCGCTTAAAGAAACTGCCCTTTACTTTACCCCCGGTCAGCCTTTTAAAGACCTATGAAGGCTTAGAAGTTACTCCCGAGATGATTGAAGAATGCCAAGCGAGAACCAATATCATCAATGAAACCTTAAGTAACCTCGGGGTCAAGGCTACCGTCACTGGGTTCACCATTGGCCCTGCGGTAACGCGTTACGATATTCAACCGGATAAATCAACTTCTGTCGCGTCTATCGGTCGTTTCGTCAACGATATTTCGATGCGGTTAGGGGGTTTATCCGCACGGTATGAAGAAGTGGTGAGAGGCAAACAAACAGCCGGTTTAGAAATTCCAAATACCAAAACAACCACTGTTCCCTTTAAAGATGTCTTTGAAGCCTTACCTCCTTTAAACGGAAGAAATAGCCTCTATGTTCCTTTCGGAAAGAATATCAGTGGGGAAGTAATGGCCGGTGACCTCGCTTCTTTCCCTCACATGTTAGTAGCCGGTACCTCCGGCAGCGGTAAATCGGTCTTCATGCACGGAATTCTCATGACCCTTTTAATGCGGAATACCCCGGATGATTTGAGGTTAATTTTAGTCGACCCCAAGCGGAGCGAAATGTCGAAATACCGTGAAGTTCCTCATTTACTCTGCCCGATTATCACGGAACCCAGCGACGCGAAAGTGGCCCTTCAAAAGTTAGTGGACCGGATGGAAGAACGGTACACCATCTTTGAACAATGCGGGGTCAGGGATATCCAAGAATTTAACTTAGAATACGCGGAAGATGAAGGCTTAGAAAAACTGCCTTATATCGTGATGGTCATCGATGAATACGCTGATCTTTCGAATGCTTGTAAAGATATCAGTAGTTTACTCGTGAGAATCGCTCAAAAAGCCAGAGCGGCCGGTATCCACCTCATCATCGCCACTCAAAGACCATCGGTCGACGTCATCACCGGGGTCATTAAAGCGAACTTTAATGTTCGGGTCGCTCTTGCCATGAAATCCGCGACAGACAGTATTACCATCCTCGGGCAAGCCGGAGCGGAAAACCTGGTTGGCCACGGCGATATGCTGGTCGACTGCCCAGAAGTGGTGAGAAATGCTTTAATCCGTTGCCAAGGTTGCTACGTCGATGGAAGGGAAATGCGGGAAGTCAGTAACTTCTTAAGAAATGAAAGAAAACCCGATTATGACCCGGCTTTCCTCGATTTAACCGATCACGAAGCGATGGAAATGCAAGCCGCCTTAAATGCAGCTGCTCATAAGACAGAGATTAAAGCTCAACAAAATGCTGATTTCTACGATTCCGTCGTGGAACAAGTGTTGATGGAAGAATATACCTCCATCAGTAAAATCCAGAGGCAATTTAGCGTTGGGTTCCCTCGGGCCGGTAAACTGTTCGCTCAACTTCAAAATGAAGGGATTGTCGCTAGCGCCCCCGAAAGCGCATCATCGAGCAAAGGCTGTAAAGTCTTAGTCCACACGATGGATGAAGTGATGGCCTTAAGAGCTCGGAAAAAGAGTGAGGAGCTCGAAAATAATGGAAGTGGGGATTGATCTCGTCGATCTTAAAAGACTTGATTTAACGAACACTTCTTTTATTAATGGAGTACTTTCACCAAAAGAAATAGAACTCTTTAATTCTTTTAAAAGTGAAAAGAGAAAGCGAGAATTTTTAGGGGGCCGCTTCGCTTGTAAAGAAGCCCTGTTAAAAGCCTTGGGGACGGGTTTAAAGGGGATAAGGATGAACGAAATTGAAATCTTACCGAACGAAGACGGTAAACCCCTCTTAAAAAAGCCCCTTCTATCCTCTATACTATCGATTAGTCATGAAGGAGAGATGGCAGTGGCCATCTGCATATTGTTATGAAAGATACCTTTGTTAACGCGAGACTTGTGGAACCCGATTTAATTCGGATGGTGATATTTTCTGGTGGCTACTATGAAAAATGGGAAGCCTCTTTGATGATCGACCGGAGTAAAGTCATTAAACTTAACCCGGTTAAAAATATCTCAACCAGTAACGTCATGATCCAAGAATTCCGTCTCCCGAAACCCTTGGAACTCGGCCATAGTTACGTCATTCTCATCCCGTCTTTCCCAATGATTCCGTTAGATGTATCTGAAGCGACGAGCTTTAAAGATTTCGACGCGAAATACTTTTATAACGGCAATGACTTAGGAGCGAATTACAAAAAAGAAGGGACTGAATGGGTCCTTTGGGCGCCTCTCGCTTCCTCTGTTACTTTAAAAGTTAAAAGAGAAAAGAAAGGTCGCTGGCACTATCGAGAGATGGTGCGAGAAGAAAAAGGGATTTACCGCTTAAGACTAAAAGGCGATTATGACGGAGCCTATTATACTTACCTCGTCACCAATAACGAAGTGGTGAACGATAGCATCGACCCGTACGCGAAAGCGAGCGGTCCGAACGGGGAATTCAGCGTTGTCGTTAAGGATGAAGATTTAGCTTCTTACCCCTACAGCGAAGCTCTTCCGATGTATAGGAGCTACGCGGATACGATAATTTACGAAACATCGGTCAGAGACTTCACGATTGATAAACACACCAATATCGTCCATAAAGCTCAATACTTGGGGATGATTGAAGAAAAGAGAACGACCACTCATGGCTTACCAGCGGGTTTAGATTACATTAAGAGTTTAGGTATCACCCATTTACAGCTGATGCCGTTCTATGATTTCTCCACCATCGACGAAAGAAATCCCTTTAATAGCTATAACTGGGGTTATGACCCGAAACAATATTTTGTACCGGAAGGTAGTTATTGCTCTGATATCAATGATCCTTTAAGCCGCATCAAAGAATGCCAAAAGATGATCCAGGTCTATCACCAAAATGGTATTCGAATCATCATGGATGCCGTCTATAACCATGTCTATGATTACCAAACCTCATCTTTTGAAAAGATTGTTCCGAACTATTATTTTAGAAAACGGTATAACGGAAAAGTGGCGAGCACTAGTGGGTGCGGAAATGACGTCGCGAGTGAACGTCCGATGGTGAGAAAACTCATCGTCGATAGCGCGAAATTCTGGATCGATATCTATCACGTCAATGGTTTCCGTTTCGATTTAATGGGGATTCTTGATACCCAAACCCTCGAAGAAATCTATGAATACGGGAAGAGTAAAGACCCGTCATTTATGGTGTACGGGGAAGGCTGGAATATGGGGGGCGAAGTGCAAGTACCCTTAGGGACGATGGATAACGCAAGACTCCTCCCGACTTTCGGTTTCTTTAACGATATCTTCAGAGAAGCCGTCAAAGCCTTTTTAGCGGAAGACTACACGAAATACAATGACCTTAAATATTCTTATTTAGGTTCGTGCCTTGAATACGGAAATAGGGGTCCGAAGTTCTTAAATGCCCTTCAAACTATCAATTACGTCGAATGCCATGATGATAAGGTCCTCTATGACGTTTTAACGGACAGGCGTCATGACTATAGTAGTGAAACGAAGTGTGAGCTTTGTAAGTTGGGTGCCGCGTTCGTCTTACTGTCTTTTGGGATTCCCTTTATCCATATGGGGCAAGAAATCGCTCAGAGTAAATTTGGGCAACATAACACCCACAATATGGGGGATTTATATAACAAATTTTCATATCGCCTCCTCGAGGAACGGAGAGAGATGTATGATTACATTAGGTCTCTAATCGGTTTTAGAAAACGTTTTAAGGCTCTCCATCTCTATGACCCTCGGGCGATTGCCCCCCTCGTTAACTTCGAGGACTATTACGGGGTCTTAAAAGTTATTCTCGAGGAAGATAACGAACTTCATCCCTATCAGAAGGTCATCTTTTTCTTCAACCCGACAGGCGAAAAGAAGAACATCACCTTAGAGAAAGATTATCTCTTGCTCTTAGATGTGACCGGGGACGTCGAAAACGCTGGGGTTAAGGTCCAGAATCTTTTGTTACCCCCGAGAAGCTGCATCGCGGTCGCTCTTAAAAAGTAGTCTAAAGCCCCTTAGAGAAGAGGGGGATTTTATATGTTAAGCAGCGTCTTTTTAAGCGGTGTTTTAGGTGACTTTGTCGATGAAAACACGCGTCTTGTGGAAGTGAAAAGATTACTTCCCGAGGTCAACGGAAAGTTCAAGGTCGATAGCTTTCCGGTGAGAGTGGGGTACTTAGCCCAAAACACCTTTAAAAAAGCGAAACTTGGGCAAGAAGTGGTGATTAAAGCTCGACTCGAAAAAGAAAGCGATATCGGGATTTATCTCTTTTGTGAAATCTTCGAAACGCGTTATTAATAGCCGTTATATATGGTAGAATAACGGCATGAAAAAATGGTTGAGAGTTATCTTTAAAATCGTGCCGTTACTTCTTTGGCATTGGTTGCCTTTGAGGAGGTACGCGAAACACCCGGAACGTTATACCTTAGAAGAACGGATGAAGCGTTTCCAACACTTAATCGACAAAATCTTTAAGGCTTTTCATATTGAAGTGGTGTACCGGTATGATAAACAAGCGAAAGAGCTTTTATATGGAAAAGAAAAATACTTAATGGTCAGCAATCACTTAAGTGACTTAGACCCCTTAGTATTAGTGGGGCATAATCCCCAACCTTTAAGCGTCGTCGCCAAAAAAGAAACCGAACACTATCCCTTAATCGGAATGGTGGTCAAAGGCTTAGAAGGCTTCTTTTTAGATAGAGAAAATCTGAGAACTTCCATCAAAATCATCAAGGATTTATCGGATAAACTCGAAGAAAATTATGTTTCTTATTTAATCTTCCCAGAAGGAACGAGAAATAAGAATCCTGATAATCCTTTGTTACCTTTCCACCCCGGGAGCTTTAAAGCAGCGGTAAAAAGCGGGCACCCGATCCTTCCCGTGGCCATTTATGGAACTTTTAGAGTTTTCTCAAAGAAACACAGTTACCGTCATTACTTAGTGCAAGTGGATTATTTAAAGCCCTTAACTCAGGAAGATTTTGAAGACGGGAATACTCCGGAAGTCGCCAAAAAAGTGCAAAAAATGATTCAAGACGAGGTCAATAAAGAACGAGAAATTGATAAAAAATACTTTGAAGACAATCTTCATAAGCGGAAGAAAAACGTTCCTCTTCCTGACTACCTTAACTGAAAACTGTTACAATTTTTATTTTCTTTACAATTGAGCAAAATTATTTTGAGAGATATATAGAATTAATTAATAAATCATCGATAGGAATCGGCCAATTTTAAAGAAAAACAAAAAAACCGGAAATTGACGTCCAATACATAAATCCGTTCGGATGTCAACCTTTTTCTGATTTTTCGTAATCTTTTCGCTTGTCAGGGGGGGTTATCGGTTATATTTTTCACTACACTCGCAAGGAGGTACCTTTATATGCGTAGTAAAAAATTCTTAGTCGGAACCATCATTCCGGCGCTCGGGCTGGCGTCCGTCATTGGGGCCGGCTTCTCCACCTTCGTCTTCGGTGACACGACCGCGACCAACAAGTACGACCTCACCGTCGAACTCGAAGATTATGCTTCGATCGGAAAATTTAGTGTTTCTGGTTCGATGAAGTTAGTTCTCGACCAAACTCCCGGTGCTTTAAGCGGCATCAATCCCAAAGGTAAGGGCGCTCATCTTGAAATTAGCGATCTCATAATCACCTACACTCCGACCGCTGGTCATGAAGTTAAAAACACCGATATGACCTTTACTTACACCTTATCGATGGGTGGTTTAAGTGACGTCGTTACCATCATTTCTCCCACTGATACCACTGATGAGGATATTCCGTGGGATACTCCGGCAGCCGCTGATACCAGTGCTCTCACCTGGACTGTTGAAGATACTGACTTCACCATCGCTTATGCGGAGAGCGCTGAACCGACCGATGTCAGCAGTTGGGGAAGTCTCAGCAGCAAGATTTCTGGACTCACTGACAATAAACCCAGCCTCACCGTCAATGCGGCGTTAAATATCCAAGCTTAATAATTAAATAAGGATATGAGGCGGCGAGCAGTTTTCACAATAGGGCTGCCCGCGTTAATCTTTGCAACGATTATGTCAAGCGGGCTAGCGGTCTTCACGTTTGGGGAAACCCATACGGAGCTTTTCGTCATGGCACCTGTCACGATGGAAAAGTTCGCGACCGTTGGCACGCTCGATGTAAGCAAAGTCAACACCAGCGATAACCTCTACGTCATTTTCGATCAAAATGGAGCGGAACTTTCAACCCAATTTGTCGTTCGTTATACTCCTCCGAGCATCGTCAGTGACCCCAATTATGAAGTGGAGGCCTTGAGTTTTACGTATGATGTAAGCATACACGCTAATTTGATGGATTATTTAGTCCCTTCGTCTTTCTCTCGTCCCTTAACCAAGTTAACTGAACAAATTGTTCCGAATTACACCACTTATCGGGGCAATTGGGCCGATAGCGAAGAAGGGAAGAACAATATCGAATACCATAGCGACCTTCGTTTCGACTATACCGAAAAGGTCATCTTTAATAACGAAGATGATGTTAAACAAATGATGAACCGGGTGAAAGAGTTCACCGGAACTGAGACACCGGCTATTTTGATCACTTTTAGAAGTGAGGTTCTTTAATTAAGAAAGGAATAAAGAGTAAATGAGAAAAAGACATTACATTGCCATTTCTTCTTTAATTCTTTCTTTTGCCGTGCTTTTTTCAGCCGGCTACAGCACTTTTGTCTTCGATAAACAATTCGATGAAGAAGTGGAGAACCCTGTCGATGTCTTAATGGATGACATCAAAGAAAACTATGATATCAACACTGATATCGACCAATCTCAGTTATATGATGTCTATTTCTTCCCCGGAGCGGACTTCGATAACCTCCCGACCATCAATGCGGAAGGGGTAGTCAGCTACTCCACTAATTACAATAATGGACATTTTAACGATGGGAAAGGCGCGGGCTATAAGGTGATTGAAAACGTTAACCGGGGTCTTACAGATGTCGATTTAGATAACATCGGAATTCCTTCGACTAACCGGGAAGATGGTCGGAGTTTCCCTATGACCTTTGTCGGTTGGTCCATCTCTCGGGCTGTCGTGCAAAATGGCCATGCTTACGATTGCAGTGGGGTCTTTGATCTTTTAAACATTAACTATGCCTTGGATGTTTATGATAATAAGGATAACGATGGGGTTGACGGCCAAAATAACGTCATCTTCTTATATGCTACTTATTCCAGCGGTAAAGAATATGGCCAGGCTAAAAACAATAAAAACGATAACTATCACTCGGTCCAATTAATGACCGATGATAGCGATAATCAAGAAACCTATAACCCCTATGCTTCGATTGAAAAGCTCGATAACATCCCGGGTCTTAATAGCAATGACAGTAATAACCTTTATACTTTCCGTAACGTCCAACTAGATGCTGGTTCTTCTTTTATAGTCAATATCATGCCACTTGAAATCACGTGGTTTTTTGTGTATATCCGTAACTGGACGGCAACCCCGGTCATATCAAGTGACATCACTCCAAAAGAAGATAGTCAAGCGGTGGTTGGGAGTTATAACATCTATCTATATATCCTTTCCTCTTGGAGTGACTACCTTCATGATGAACTTCCGAGCGACGAAAATTCATATATGGTTAGAATTCATAATGCGAATACCCAAATCGCTAATTATCTCGCTGAACGCGACGTGAGAATCGCTTATACAAACACCACCGTGGAATCGATGGATAGTCGAGTTCTTTCCATGACTTATTTCATTGAAAGAATCTATACTTTTAAGTTCTTAGGTGGGAATATCACCAATCTTCAAAATAGTCCGACGGGGAATCGAACCCCGATCAATGGGAGCTTTGATTACAATAACTACGCGGCACCGCACGCGTACTTTGCCCCGACGAGCGATGCTGAATGGGATTACGTCTATTACAACCTTTATTTTGGTAACTTAGCGAGCCGTTTTACCTATGAGACGAGCTCTTTTACCAAACGGATTTTCACCATCGCTGCCGCCGCAGATACTATCGACTACGCTTTTAATTTACGGGATGATGGAACCAAGAGCTTCTTACAAGTTTTAAGCAATGTTGATCCTTCTTACGTTCAAGGCTTTACCGATGTTCATCCTAGTTTCTATCCTAAGTTATTGATTGTTACGACCGTCGGTTACTATAACGTGAAATTAAAGATCAATTACGATATGGCCGATACCACCAAGATTTCGAGTATCGATATTTCCTTCTTACCCGCTCCGAGAAACATCAGCATCAAGATTTTTGATATTGTGAATAATCCGGAATTAACGCATGACGCTGATGGATTTTTACTGCACCGGATTGAAGACGCAAATAGAACACCGAACTATTGGACCAACTGGGTGGAAAATACTTTTAAATTAACGGAACTCGATTTCTATAGATACGGGCAAACGACGAATCCCAGAAAATTAAGTAATATCTTAAGTAGGTTACCCAGTAACCAAAAGATCTTTGACCATTTAACTGGCATTGAGCTTGATCAAGGGACCTTAGATCTCATTGCAAGCGGGGAAGACACAAAATACGTCATGAAGAATTATGTCTTCTATATCGCTCCCGCTAATTGGAAGCCATCATGGCAAGGAGGGATGCGCTGATGTATACGATGAGCATTGTCGTCGCGGTTCTCGTCATCATTCTTTTCGCTATTGTGTATATCGTTTTATTCTTCCAACTTTTTAACGCTCAAAGTAAGGTTATTCCTAATGGTCTCGATGATAAGAAAATCATCTATGACATGATTAAGGACTATGAGTGTTTTAAAAAGAAAGGTTTAGACTTAAAGACCGGCTTAAAGAAAAGAACCAAACACGAGAAATTCCTCGATAAAATCTATATGGCGATCACCATCCTCATCCTCTTAGCGTCCGCTAGTGTGATGACTTTCGCTTTAGTTACCAAAGGTAACGGGAACCTCATCTATTTTGGGGATACGACGTATTTGGTCATTGAAACCAACAGTATGAGCGATAAATCTAACGTCAACACCTACCTCGATGATAATGATTTAGATAACCAATTCTCGGCGGGGACGATGATTGGGATCACCAAACAAGAAACCTATAAGCTCTACGATATCGCCGCTTTCCGGCATGAAGGACAAGTGATCGTTCACCGGATCATCGATGTGAGGGTCAATGAAGATGGGGATAACGTCTATACCTTTCGAGGGGACGCGAACCCGGCCAGTATGAGCTGGGAAGTAGGGATTACTGATGAGAATATCCTCGGAGCGTACAACGGCTTCAATAGCCTTCCCTTAGGAGCCTGGATCCTTTATTTCCAACACGGGATTGGGGTCTTGGCCATCGTGGTCGCCATCATCGTTATATCCTTCTATTTCTATTTCTACCGGAAGATTGAAATCATGAACGAAAAACGATATAAGGCTTTAATGCCCAATATCGAGTATTACGTCCGAAATAAAGATAAGTATGAACCCTTACCTCTTAGGACGAGGTTTAAAGAGTTCATGCAAAGGAAAACCCGGGACGAAGACAAGTAAAATAAAAACGGACCTTAATGTCCGTTTTCTTTTTTTAATCGAAGTGCCTTCTTAAGCCTTTTGGGTAATGGTTTTTTGCCACCCCATCGACCGTTTTCACAAAGCCTAAGTTCTGGTTATCGTAACTTATGATGTAGAAGTCATCCGGTTTATCGAGGAGGAAGGTCTTTCCTTCGATGTAGGCTTGCGCGTCTTCTTTCTTAACCGGTATCGAGTAATCCGGGGTTAAGAAGTGAGCGAGGTGGTGATCAGGAATGTAGATGTCCCGCATCTCAAAGAGTTTCACCCCGTAACGGAGGATGTTTAAGTGGGAGATGTCGAAGTGTTGATAGAGGGAATAAAACTTCGCTCGGTTGACTTCGTTGCTTCGCCCAATTAAGCCGTATTTCTCTAAGAAGTTCTTATATTTCCGGGTGCTATATTCACTTTCTTTGATCGTTTTCTTGGTCTTTTCACTGTGACCCGGTTTTTTAATTAAAGCGATGAACTGCCCTTCCCCGGGGAAGAGGTGGGGGAAGAGATAGACCGCTTCTGGATGAAGAATAGGTCTATAGAACATCGGATTATCTTCTAAGTTAATTAAAGTGGCATCCGGGTTATCGCTGAGGAATCTCGTTAAGGTGTTTTCGTTTTCGTCACTGGAAAAGGAGCAGGTGGAATAAGACATCACCCCACCGGGTTTCAGCATTAAATAAGCGAGGTTAAGGAGTTCTCTTTGCCGTCTTTCATTAACTTTGACTTTCTTTTCCGACCAATCTTCTTCCGCTTTCGGGTTCTTACGGAACATCGCGCTCCCAGAGCAGGGAGCATCGACGATGATCTTATCGAAAGTATTTAAGAAATGTTGATGGCTAAAGACGAAGTCGTTACTAGCGCAGATGATGTTACCCCGGCCCATCCGCTCGACGTTTTGGCTCATGGCTTTCGCACGAGGGTAACGGATATCATTAGCGATTATAACCCCATGGTCTTCCATCATGAGGGAGGCACCAATCGTTTTTCCGCCTGGGGCGGCGCAGATATCAAGGACGATATCATCCTTTTCCGGTTTTAAGAAATAGTTCACCATCATCGCCGCGCTATCTTCGATGGAATAGACCCCGTTATCATAGAGGAGGTATTTTCCAAATTCATACTCATCTTTATCGTAAAGATAAGCGTTACTGATGAAGGGGTGTTTCTTAACATTGGGGAAGCGTTTTTCAAATTCTTCCGTCTTCATCTTCTTGGTATTTAAAAGAAGAGAATGGGTAACTTCCCCCTCATAGATGCTTTTAAGTAAGGGTTCAACGACACTCGAGCGGAAATTTTGTAAGAGGGATGACTTAAAATCCATGCCCATATTATAATAGTTACAAATAGAATCTTAAAGGGAGGCCGTTATGCGGATGGTCGATATTATCACTAAAAAACGTGATGGAGGAATTTTAAGTGAAGAAGAAATTCACTTTTTTGTTAAAGGGGTGACCGATGAAAGTATCCCCCTATATCAGACAAGCGCGTTACTGATGGCTATCCTCTTTAAAGGGATGACCGATAAAGAAACAGCGATATTAACAAGTGAGATGGAACATTCCGGCTCCGTCATCGATTTAAAAGAGATACCCGGTATTAAAGTCGATAAACATTCGACCGGTGGGGTCGGGGATAAGACGAGCTTAGCCTTAGCTCCCTTAGTCGCCGCCTGCGGAGGAAAAGTCGCTAAAATGAGCGGCCGGGGGCTCGGCCATACCGGTGGAACGCTCGACAAGATGGAAAGCGTACCCGGGACGAACGTCTTTTTAACGGAAGAACAATTTAAGAAACAAGTGAAAGATATCGGGATTGCCATCATTGGGCAAACAGCATCTTTAGATCCATGCGATAAAAAGCTCTATGCCTTGCGGGATGTAACCGGAACGGTTCCTTCTTTGCCCTTGATTGCTAGTTCCATCATGAGTAAAAAGCTCGCGAGTGGGAGCGACGCTATCCTCTTAGATGTAAAGTTTGGAAGCGGTGCCTTCATGAAGACTTTAGAAGATGCGAGAACTTTATCGAAACTCATGGTGAAGATTGGGGACCATTTAAAGAGAGATACTCAGGCCATCATCACCGATATGGATGAACCTTTAGGCTTAGCAGTTGGAAATATCTTAGAAGTTAAAGAAGCGGTCGATACCCTCCATAACCATGGCCCGAAAGATTTCCATGAATTAGTCTTAGAAGCCGGGAGCATTATGCTCGTGCAAAGTAAGATTGCAAAAGGCAAAGATGAAGGCCGAAAGATGATCGAAGACGCTATCAAAGACGGCCGGGGCTTTAAGAAGATGTGCGAAATGTTTAAAGCCCAAGGTGGGGATATTTCTTACCTCGAAGATTTAAATAAATTCCCAGTCGCGAAATACCGGGTTCCGATCTTTAGCCCTAAGAGCGGCTACATCAAACGTATTGATAGCTTAGTGGTGGGTGAGAGCGCCATGAAACTAGGGGGTGGAAGAGCCACCATCGATGACGTCATCGACTATACCGCTGGCGTTGTCTTAGAAAAGAAAGTCGGGGACTACGTTAAAAAGGGGGAAGTCATCATGAAAGCCCACACCAATAAGCCGGGCTTAGAAGAAGTGATGAAAGATCTCGCTAACGCGGTGACCTATCAAGATACCCCCGTCACTGATAAAAAGGTCGTCTATGACCATATTTCTTAACCTATGAAAGTTGTACTACAAGTTGTTCAAGAAGCTTCCGTTACTATAAATTCTGAAAAAATATCAGAGATCGGCAAAGGTTTTTTACTTTTAGTCGGTTATGAAGAAGGGGATGATGACACTATTAACCAAAAGATGGTGAACAAAATCCTTAAGCTCAGGGTCTTCCAAGATAGTAATGGGAAAACTAATTTATCTCTTAAAGATGTTAATGGTTCGATTTTAAGCGTCAGCCAATTCACTTTAGCCGGGGACGTGAAAGACGGTAACCGTCCTTCTTTCACGAAAGCGATGAAGTACGAAGAAGGCAAAAAACTTTATGAGCTTTTTAATGAAGGATTAAGGAAAAGCGGCACGATTGTGAAAGAAGGAATCTATGGAGCCGATATGAAAGTGCTTTTAATTAACGATGGACCTTTTACATTGCTCCTCGATAGCCTTAAACTATTTCCGTGATGAAAGAGAAAGTCTTAATCGGGTTAAGTGGGGGCGTCGATAGCGCTGTCGCAAGTTACCTCTTAAAAAAACAAGGATACGATGTCACCGGCTGCTACATGCGAAACTGGGATAGTTTTGCTAATAATGACTTCTTAGGCAACCCGACCGTCAATAATGACGTCTGTCCCCAGGAAAAGGATTACCATGACGCGGTAATTATCGCAAAAACCCTCGGTATCCCCTTAATGCGGATTGATTTCATCAAAGAATATTGGGATGATGTCTTCACTTATTTCTTAGAAGAATATAAGAAAGGAAGAACACCTAACCCTGATATTTTATGTAATCGTTATATTAAATTTTCCGCTTTCCAAGATTTCGCGAAAAAGAATGGTTTCGATAAAATCGCGATGGGTCACTACGCTAAAAAAGTCATAAAAGACGGGAAAGCGTATCTTCATAAACCGAAAGATTTAGCGAAAGACCAAACTTATTTCTTGTCGTTGGTTAAAGAAGACCAAATCGCGGTTTCCCTTTTCCCGATGGAAGACATTTTAAAAACGGAAGCGAGAGAAATTGTCAAAGAACTCGGTTTAGAAGAACTCAGCCAAAAACATGGTTCCACCGGTATCTGTTTTATCGGGGAACGGCACTTTAAGCAGTTCTTAACGAACTATTTACCTGTTACCCCTGGGAAAATCGTCGATATTAAGAGCAAAGAAACCTTAGGCACTCATAGCGGTGTTCTTTTCTATACTTTAGGGCAACGTCACGGCTTAAACATCGGTGGGGTTAAAGGTTTCGCGCCGGGGAAGTGGATTGTTTGCCAAAAAGACGTGAAGAACAATATCCTCTACGTCACCAGTGAACATGATGAAAGTTATCTTTTAAGCGATGAAACTTTATTAACTCATTTGAACTGGATACCAGACATGCCAAAAGAACCTTTAAAAGTCTTTGTTAAATTCCGTTACCGGGCCCCGGATGTTCCTTGCACCTTAACTTATAAGAACGATGAGTGGCGGCTTACCTATAACGGGGAAAAAGCGATCACCCCCGGCCAATTCGCGGCCATCTATGATGAAGATGGACTCTTGCTCGGCGGGGGAGTGATTGAAAAAACTTACTATCAAGGTCAAGCGAAGGACTAAAGCGTTCAATAGTCATTTTTCTATCATTGCCTAGATTTGAGTTCGATTTAAATGTTTCTAGGAATTTATCGACTTTTCCTAATTTCCTTTTAAAAACCCCATTCTTTTTCTAATAATTAGTTTTTTATTAATAAAAATTTGTGAAAGTTATCAAAGAATTTTCTTTTCTAATCACTTATAATGAAATCGTTATGAAAAAGAAAAACCTTGCCTTAAGCTTTGGGTGTTTATCCTTAGTTATTGTTTCGGTCAGTTTAGCCTTTAGTCCTGCTTTTATTTTAAGAGCGGAACAAACGCATCCTCTCATCTGCGCGGATATGGTATTCGGCACCAGCAAATATGAAGGGGAAGAAGCTTTAAAAGAAAAAGATTCTTCCATTAGTTCACTTAATCTTCCTTCTTATACCTTAAATGGGGTTAACGCAAAAAAAGGGGAAGGAACTGCATTAAAGATTGGAACTAGCACGGAAGGGGGATCTTTCACGATTACCTTTAATCAAAAGGTTATCATCAGTGAAGTGAGGGTCTTAGGTTACGCGGAACATGAACAAGCCTCTTTACGGGTTTATACTGACGTTAGAGAAGATACGGAATACTTAGTAACCCCGGAGACGCAAGCTCCTGATATCACCGATAGTTCCACCTCGCCTTATCTTCTTTTTAAAGGTTTAGATAATGGAAACTATACTGCTTGTTCTTCTTTAACTTTTGAAACAGAGAATATCGAAAACAATGAATTCAATCTTTCGAAGTTAGTCTTTAGAACCCACGGGATTGAAGAACCGTTAGAAGATAACGGGACGATGGATATCTATTTCTTAAATTTAGGTAATAGGACCAGCGGGGACTGCACCTATATCAAAGCTGGGGATTACGATATCTTGATCGATGCCGGAAGCACCGTTACGACCGCGAGAGACGTGATTATTCCCTTCCTCGACGAAAAAGTGACGGACGGGAAACTCGAATATGTCATCGCCACCCACGCTGATAGCGATCATATCTATGGTTTTACCGGGCAAGATAACGAAGAGAGTGGAATCTTCTATCACTATGAAATCGATACTTTAATCGACTTTACCTACACGACGAAAAACACCCAAATTCTCAATAAATATAAAGCCAAACGTGATGAACTGGTGGAAAACGGGATGAAACATTACACTGCTCACGATTGTTATTACGAAGTTAATGGTGGGCAAAAAGAATACGAGCTCGGCGGCGATATGAGTTTTGAGATTCTATACCAAGCGGCCTATGACAAAAAGGAGAGCGAAGAAAACAATAACTCGGTTTGCACTTTATTTAAAAAGGGTGATAAACGGATGCTTTTCACCGGGGACTCGGAAATTGAAGCGGAAACGAGTTTAGTGGAAAATAACGATTTACCGGAAGTTGATCTCTTTAAAGCCGGGCACCATGGAAGCAATACTTCTAGTAACGATGTTCTTTTAGACGTCATTAAACCGAAGACCGTCTTTATTCCCTGCTGCGCGGGAGATCGTTATGATTTCCCTCACCAAGAGACGATTGATCGAATTAGTAAATATACTGAGAAAGTCTATATGCCGTTGTACGCTCTTGAGTCGAGTGGTGTTGGTATCTATAATGGTATGGTTTGCTTCCACTACGATGAAAAAGGTAACGAAAAAGTTACCTGTGAGGGAGAAAAAACCTATCTTAAAGACTGTGCATGGTTCCAAGAGAATCGACAAATGCCCCTCTCTTGGCTCTAGGAAAGGAATTTATGAACAGCAATAAGAAATTATCGGTCGGGATTGCGGTTTCCGCGGTGACCGTTTTAGGAGTGGCTTTAATTGCTTTAACTCCGAAGTTCTTTGATATCTATGCGAAAGAGACCCCGGCGATGGTCTGCGCGGATATGGTATTTGGGACCGCTTCTGATACCGGCGCCGCCACCAGTACTGACGGGATTGATTCCATCAACCTTCCTTCCTACGATATCTCTTTAAATAAGTGCTATAGGAAAGGTGAAGGGTACGCGGTGCGAGTGGGAAGCTCTTCTTCCGGCGGTACCTTGACCATCGATTTTAGTGAAGATGTTGTGATTTCGGCTGTAAAGGTCTATGCCTATAAGTGGAATAGCGATAGCCAAAGCACCTTTAGAGTCACGACTTCCGCTTATCAAAATAGCGAATACCAAACCTGCACTTTAAATAACGCCCCCGATATAACTGATAGTTCCACCGACCCGGGTTTCTGGTTCTATGGTTTAGATGATGGGAACTATACCCCATCCTCTTCTTTAACCATTGAAACACAGGGAGAAAAGAACCGGCTTCTTCTCTGTAAATTAGTCATTAGAACCTATACAGGCGCGAGCCAAGGAAGCACTACAACGAGTAGTAGTACTTCTTCGAGTTCCAGTTCTTCTTCCTCAACTAGTAGCACCGGTGGCGGTTCCACTGGGGAACTTGTGATTCCGAGTGACCTCGATCCCTATTATGACGATATCGACTGGACCTTAAGCCCCAGTGCCCTTAAGAGTGAGCTCAGCGATTTAATCAGTAACCACACTAATGTCGGCTATGATGGCTTATGGAACGTCTATAAAGATGCTGACGCGGAAAATGGTTATTATATCGATATGTATTCCGATGAAACCCATTATCGAGTCGGAAGTGATCATTGTGGGAATTATCGTAAAGAAGGGGACTGCATCAACCGTGAACACTCGATCCCTAAATCATGGTTCAATGAGGCATCGCCGATGGTGTCGGATGCTTTCCAAGTGGTTCCGACCGATGGTTACGTCAATGGCCGGAGAGGAAATAATCCTTTCGGGGAAGTAAAGACCGCGAAATACACCTCTTTAAGCGGTTGTAAGCTCGGTTCATCTTCCATTAGTGGCTATAGCGGCACTGTCTTTGAACCGATGGATAAATATAAGGGTGATTTCGCGAGAATTTATTTCTATTTTGTTACCTGCTATGAAGATAGAATGTCGAGCTGGAGTTTAAGCGGGACGAATTTAAGTAGTTCAAGCGCTAGCGGGCTCACTTCTTGGAGTAAAACGATGTTCTTAAACTGGGCCAGCGAAGACCCGATCAGCACGAAAGAAACAAAACGGAATGACGCGGTAGAACGTCATCAACATAACCGGAATCCTTACGTCGATGTTCCCGGTTTAGCGGAGTATATTTTTGGTAACTTATGAAAAAGCTTATTTTAGGGGGACTTATTCTTCCTCTCACCTTATTTTCTTGTAGCTTATTTGATACGAGTAGCACTACCTCGAACGACACTTCTTTTAACACGGAAAGCCAAACTTCGGAAACATCGGAGAATACTTCTTCTAGTACCTCTTCCGTCTCCTCTTCAATTTCTTCTAGTTCAAAAGTTCCTGAAGAAGAATACGAATACTTCCGGATTGAACCGGTGGTCAGTGAAGACGGGGAAACTTTGACCGTTTATAACGTCAGCTATAAGAACGGGGAATATATCGCCTACGAATTAAAGACGATGTACCGTGACGAAGATTACATCGAAAAAGGGGACGTTGCCTTATATTATTTAGGCTTTAATGAATTCCCGCCGAACTATTTCTCTAATCGTCGTGAAGCCGCGTCCTACGGAAAAGACGGCCGGTATTACCAAGTCTATTACAAAGGGGATTACACTGGGCCCAATAGTTACACCGAATATCTCGGGGACTTCAATGTCTCCGATGGAGCCTATTTTGAGCTCGATATTTCGCTCAATATCGGGGGTTCCTATAACGACGGAAGCGGTATTGACCGCGGAGCGGAACGCCTCGTCATCGTCGAAGACGGTATCACCGATTACGGGTCTGATCCGGTCTGTTACTACACCGATAACCATTATGATTCTTTTCAAGAATTCGGGAATTACCTCGATTCGTGGGGGGAAGAATTCTGCGGAGTTAGGGGGAGCGAAGGTTATTATCCTTTAAGAGAAACCTTGCCGACGGTTGATTACCAAGTGTTATGAAAGAAGAGGTGAAGAGCAACGTCATAAGTAAAGTCTTTGCCGGGCTCTTCTTTTTCTTATTTGTCATCGGTTTAACCTTTGGTTTAGTGACCCATTTTATCGAGATTGATGGAGAAAAAGCTCCCTTAACAACGGAGATTGTCTTCTTTGTGATCATGGGCTTATCTTTCTTAAGTTTCTTAGTCATCTTTTATTACGTCTTTTTAAAACTGACGATTGAAAAAGATACTTTTACTATCCGTTCGCTTTTCGGTAAGAAAACATATAAAAAAGAAAATGTCACCTGTTACGAAAAAGGCAGCGGAGTGTTTTTATTCATTGGGAAGAAGAGAAAATATTTCCCGAGAGTCTTCTTTTCTTCGTTATCCCCAATCCTCAATAATTTCCCTCTTGAATAATATTTATTTATAAGTCACGCATTTTGTGCTAAATTTTCCCTTGGGAGAAGAAGTAGCAATACGGGCCACCTCCCTTTATTCCGGGTAATGCCGGCGCCTCTCGCGTTAAGAGAAAGTAATTAAGCGCACACCTATGTGAAGAAGGATGGTACCACGCGTCAGCGTTCCTTCGTAGGTGTTTTATTTTGGAGAAATGCTATGCGAAAACTAAAAGGACAAGAAATTCGAAACGTCTGGATTAAATTCTTTGAAGGGAAGGGTCACCTTTATGTGCCCGGTGTCCCCTTAGTTCCCAAAGACGATAAGAGCCTCCTCTGGGTCAATGCCGGGGTGACGGGCCTTAAGAAATATTTTGATGGAAGCGAAATTCCCCCGTGTAGAAGAATCGTCAACGTTCAAAAATCGATTAGGACGAACGATATTGAAAATGTTGGGCATACCGCTCGGCACCACACTTTCTTTGAAATGCTCGGAAACTTCTCAATCGGTGACTACTTTCGAAAAGAAGTCATTGCCTGGGCGATGGAAATCTTAACTAGCGACACTGTCGGTTTTGGTTTAGATAGAAATAAGCTCTATGTCACCTATAATCCTCATGACTTAGAAGCGAAAGAATGCTGGATTAAGAATGGATTATCGGCTGACCACTTAGTGCCCTTAGAAACGAACTTCTGGGAAATCGGGGAAGGACCTTGTGGACCGAATACGGAAGTTTTCTATGACCGGGGCGAAAAATATGACCCCGATCACTTAGGAATAAAATTATTAGAGGATGAAATTGAAAACGACCGGTACATCGAAATCTGGGGTATTGTTTTCAGCCAATATAACGCGGAAGCGGGGGTCAAAAGAGAAAACTATAAAGAACTCCCGAGTAAAAACATCGATACTGGGGCAGGCTTAGAAAGAATCGCCTGCATCTTAGAAAATACCGAAACCAACTTTGAAACTGACCTCTTTATGCCGATCATCAAAGAGATTGAGAAGTTATCTGGTAAGAAATATGAAGGGGAGAATCTCTTGCCCTTTAGAGTTATCGCGGATCATATTAGATGTTTAGTGTTCGCTCTTAATGACGGAGCGACTTTCAGTAACGAAGGAAGAGGTTACGTTTTAAGAAGAATAATTAGGCGAGCGATGCGGTACGGGCAAAAGCTCGGTTTCCATGAACCTTTCATGTATAAATTAGTCCCGGTCGTCGTTGAGGAATATGGTTCTTTCTACCCGGAACTTAAGAAGAGCGAAAGTAAGACGAAAGAGGCGATGAAAGACGAAGAAAAACGCTTCCTCTTAACCCTCGATAGCGGGGAAAAGATCCTTAAAGAATACCTGAAAAAAGGGAAAGTCTTATCGGGGGAAGACGCTTTTAAGCTTTATGATACCTATGGTTTCCCCTTTGATTTAACGAAAGAAATCGCGAAAGAAAACCATGTCGATGTCGATGAAGATGGGTTTAACGCTTTAATGGAAAGCCAAAAAGAACGAGCGAGAAACGCGAGAGGGGAAATTGAATCCTTCCATAAACAAAGTAAAGACTATTTAGCCTTCACCGAACCTTCTACTTTCTCTTATGACTCCACTTGCTTAAAGAGCACGGTCAATGGCCTTTTTGAAGATGGAGTGAAAGTGGATGAAATTAAAGATCACGGAGAAGTATCGGTCTTAGTTACTCCTTTCTACCGGGAAATGGGGGGCCAAGTCAGCGATACTGGGCTCATTTATAATGACCACTTTAAAGGTGAAATCGTGAGTCTCCACGCCTTCCCGCACGGGCAAACGATGCACGTCGTTAAGGTTCTTGAAGGAAGTTTAAAGATGGGGGACGAAGTGACCTTAAAAGTTGATAATGATGTGAGAAAACTAACGGAACGTAACCACTCAGCCACTCACTTACTCCACGCGGCGTTGAAAGACGTTTTAAAGACTCCGATTGAACAGAAGGGGAGCTTAGTCAATAGTGAATATCTCCGTTTTGACTTCGGGTTTAACCGGAAATTAACCGATGATGAACTCTATAAGGTTGAAAAGTTAGTTAATGAAGAAATCATCAAGGATATCGAAGAAAAGACGGAAGTTTTACCGCTTGAAGAAGCTAAAAAGACCGGTGCTGAAATGGAGTTCACCGAAAAATATGGTGACACTGTCCGGGTCGTCAGTTTTGGCGACTTCAGTAAAGAATTCTGCGGTGGTACCCATGTTAAGAGGACGAGCGAAATCGGGCTCTTTGTCATTAAAGAAGAGAACGGCATCGCCGCGGGGGTGAGGCGGATTACCGCGTTCACCAGTTTAGGAGCGTACCGCTACCTCAAAGAGAAAGAACAAGTCCTTAAAGACGTGGAACTTCTCTTAACTTCCACTGATCAAACCGTGGTTAACACGATTAAGAAACAAGAAGCCCAAAATAAAGAAAACGAAAAAAAGATTGAGGATTTGCAGAATAAATTAGCGGAAATTGAAGCCAAAAAAGCCTTAGAAAGCGTTCCCTCCTTTAACGGGACATCCTTCCTTTACGTCTATAAAGAGAATGCGGACCGGAACACCCTTCTCCGTTTCCTCGATAGCGTAAAAGGGCAATACCAAAACTATATCGCGGTTGTGATGGGGGGTAGCGGCGACAATCATCCCTTCCTCGTTCAAACTAATGGCTCTACGCTTGATAGTAAGAAGGTCTTTGACTTATTTAAAGATGAAAGCGTAGCGAGAGGCGGCGGTAACCCGACCCTCGTCAGCGGTTCTCTTAAAGTCCTCCCTGACAAAATGAAATTAGAAAGTAAGTTAAAGGAGCTCTTAAGCAAGTGAAAGAACGCTTATTAGGTTTAGATTTAGGGGATAGTTCCTTAGGGATTGCGGTCAGTGATAGCTTAGGAATTATTCACACCAGGAAAACTTTCTTCTTTCCTTCTAAGCACTTTAACCAAGCGATGAAGGAAGTGGATAAACTCCTTAAAGAAGAAGGGTTTAAGACCGTGATTATCGGTTTACCTCTCTTAAAAGATGGGGCGGAAGGAGAGAGCGCTCTCCGTTCTAGGAAGTTTCAAGAACGGTTAGTTCCTCTTTATCCGGATGTTAACTTCATCCTCCTCGACGAAAGTTTTTCCACCAAAGAAGCGTATAATATTGAAAGAATCAATGGACATAACGCGAAAAAAGCGAAAGATAATATCGACAGCGTCTCCGCTGCGGTAATCTTGGAAAGGTACTTAAAAGATGATCGAAATTAAAGATAACACCTTAATCATCACTCGGGAGGATGGAACCGAGGATTTTTGGAAGATCCTCTTCTATTACCATAATGATGAAAGAAACCGAGATTATTACTTACTTTTTAAGGATAGTGACCCCGATAGTTTAATCGTGATGGCCACCGACGACGGAAAGACCCTCTTAGAAGTTAGTAACGAAGAATTCGCGGAAGCGGAAGAGATGCTGGAAACTTTCGAAAACGACCCCAAGATGCAAGCGCATTAACAATTGCGATACCACTTATAAATCTTTATAATTACCAGCGAAAGAGATAGGAGAGACAAATGGCAGAAGAAAAGATTGTCATGACCCAAGAAGGTCTCAATAAATTAGAAGCGGAATACCGGCACTTACTCGATGTTGAACGGCCGGAAGTTATTGAAGCGCTGCAAGCCGCGAGAGCCCAAGGCGACTTAAGCGAAAACGCTGATTACGATGCCGCGAGAGCGCGTCAAGCCGAAATCGAAGCGAGAATCGCCGAAATTGAACACATTAAAGATATTGTGGAAATTGCTTCCACCGGTAGCAATAAACAAATCAGCATCGGCTACCTCGTCACCTATAAAGAAAAAGAGACGGGTGAAGAACATACCATTCAACTCGTCGGTTCGATTGAGGCGGACGCGATGGCGGAACCTTACCCCTTAATCAGTAACGAAAGCGCTCTCGGGATGGCCTTGATTGGAAGTTCTGTCGGGGAAAGTAAGATGGTCGAAAGCGTCGAACCTTACGAAATTAAGATTCTGAACGCTAAGATCGCGAATAACTAAAAAGAAACTAATGCCTTAGATCCTCTAGGGCTTTTTTCTTACCTAAGTGGTGGTTTCCTTTTTCTAAAAGAAAATTCACGAATATTCTTTGAATTTTCATCGATTTCTCTTGCAAGATACCTTCACTTTTACGATAATAACAAAGCACCTGGACCATTGGTGTAGCGGTCTAGCATATCTCCCTGTCACGGAGAAGATCACGGGTTCGAATCCCGTATGGTCCGCCAGGTACTGGCCCGATAGCTCAGCTGGTAGAGCAGAGGACTGAAAATCCTCGTGTCGGCGGTTCAACTCCGCCTTGGGCCACCATATTAAAAGACCGACTTTGATACAATGCTATCAAGGTCTTTTTTAATACTTTAGGGGATTTGAACTACGGTAAAACCTATGGTTTTATCTGGCTTGAGCCCAATTTTTGTCATTTTAAGAGCCGTTTTTGAAGGAAACAAGGTAGAATCAAGCTGATTTTTAAAGAGCGATTCTGTCTGAAATATCACGATTACACGATATTGACTAACATAGCTACAACGTTATCTACTATCCGTTTTTACTAGCAAATAAAGTGACAAATAAAGTGACAAATAAAGTGACAAATTGAACTGAACCCCATTTAGTTCACTAAGGGTGTGCAGACTTTTTCTCTTTTATCTCTCCAAGATCTTAATGTATAGCAATTAATTCCTAATCCTCTTGCAGTCTTAGATAATTGTCCATCATAGGTATCTAATAAATTTAATGCTTTTTCAATTTCTTCTATTCTGTGCATACTTGTCCTTTCTATTTAGTCCAAGTTTTTGTCTGCACTCCCATTTGGCAGTTTTTATAATGCCACTAACATGCGAGAATAGTTTAATCTTTGCGAGAATAGAATTTGCTTAAAAACTATAAAATGTTGATTGAATTAACGCTTTACTAAGCAAAATCTGTATGTGTAACATAAATAGAAGAAATGTTTAACATGCTAAACCCCTCGATTTCGATAGGTTTAAATTGCGTGTATGGTAGGGAACAATATGATATTATTCTATTGCAAAAGTTCCCTACTAGGAT
>ULQM01024500.1_pt1 | contig 30657 bp, 28 predicted proteins | sample 1954451 | NCBI WGS metagenome assembly ULQM01 (sample SAMEA4835655, study PRJEB28245) | human gut metagenome | biome: gut microbiome; material: fecal sample | place: Denmark | collected 2008 | reverse complement strand
TTCGTCGAAAACCGGCGGCTTCCGCAGCGCCCGCAAATCGTCGAGCGGCTGCGGCGCCTGTGATGTCTGCTCCGGTCTGCTCTGCGCCGACTGCTGCTGCGAGTGCATGGGCGGCGACCTTATCCCGTGCTGTTGAGGCTGATATATGAAACGCGAAATGAAGAAAACATCCAAAATAGCTCTCAGCGCCGTCTTTGCGGCGCTGTCTGTCGCTCTGATGGCGTTAGTCTCGATTATCCCGAATCTCGAGCTGGCGCTCCCCGCGATATCGGGTCTGTTCGTCGCGGTCATAGTCATTGAAGTTGACAAAAAATGGGCGCTCGGCGTGTGGGCGGCGGTGTCAGTGCTGTCGCTGATAGTTGTCCCAAACAAAGCGGCGGCGATAATTTACGCAGTCTTTTTCGGCTATTATCCCGTGCTCAAGGCCGTGCTCGAGAGCAAAACGCCGCGCGCAGTCGAGTATATTATAAAGATTCTGACTTTTTCGGTCGTTATGTCGCTTTCGTATTTTCTGATGGTAAAATTTATGGGCATCGACCCCGACCTGCCGGATTTCCTCGGCAAGTGGGCGATACCCGCGATAGCGCTGCTCGGCATAATCGCATTTTTGCTCTATGATTATGCCCTGTCAAAGCTGATTACATTCTATTGCCTGCGCCTGAGCAGCAAGCTCAGAAAGATACTTAAATAAATATATCCGCACTGCTTTTGCAGATATAAAAAGTTAAACCGACCTATGTGTTTATAGGTCGGTTTTTTATGTTATTGCAAAGTGTATTGAAGCACACCGTTTATCGGTTAGATAAATGAGAATTTATCGCAGAATCTATTCAGGCGCCCCTGTAGGGGAACTGGATCGGCGTAAGCCGAGACTGAGGGGTTAGCTCGCTTCGTTTAAAGTGATAGTAAAAGTGCAAAAAATAACCTTGTAAGTTGCGAGCCAATAAATTTGTGCAAAATTCGCGGGCAGATGATATCTGCCCCACGCTACTGTGCCGCTTTTATCTTTATATCAGCTCGCCCTCGCACCAGTCATCGCCGCAGGCGGTGATTTTTACTTTGCGCAGACCGTGTGTGCAGCCGCTCTTTATTCTGACCGGCGTGTAGTTCGCCGTGTAGCCCTGAATACTGCCGTCGCGCAGCTTCTCTTCAAACAGCACCTCGACCGTTCTGCCTATCTGTCTCTCCAAAAATTCATGCCGAACTTCGCCTGCCGCCGCGATCATCTCGCGGCTTCTGCGCTCTTTTTCGGCGTTTTCAACGACATCCGGGAACTCCGCTGCGCGCGTGCCTGCCCTGCGTGAATAGGGGAATACGTGAACTTTTTCGAAGCCTATCTTCCTGACGAAATCGCGCGAAATCTCAAAATCTTCTTTAGTCTCGCCCGAGAAGCCGACCATGACATCCGTCGTCAGCGTCGCGTCCTCGAATTCGCTTCTGAGCCTTGTGCAGAGTTCTTCGTATTCGGCGGCGGTGTAGTGGCGGTTCATGCGCTTGAGTGTCTTGTCGCATCCGCTCTGGAGCGATATGTGAAACTGCGGGCAGAGCTTTTTACATTCAGCCAGCCTTTTTGTAACATCCGGGGTCATGTGGTCGGGCTCGAGAGAGCCGAGACGCACGCGCTTTATCCCATCGAACGATGCGGCGAGCTCGATCGCGTCGCATATGCTCGCCCCACAGTCAGTGCCGTATGCCGAAAGGTTTATGCCGACGAGAACTATCTCCGAAAAGCCTTTCTTTTCGAGCGAGGATATCTCTTCTCTTATGTCTTCGAGCGGCTTCGAACGCACGCGCCCGCGCGCATACGGAATGACGCAGTAGGAGCAGAAGCGGTTGCAGCCGTCCTCGATTTTGACCGTCGCCCTCGTGCGCTCACGAAAATCGTTTATCAGCTCGCCCGAGAATTTTTCGCCGTTTTCGTGCTGAGCTATGCGAACGATCCTCTCACGCGTGCGGAAGAATTCATCGATCATATCGGGAATCTGCTTGTTCGAGCGGTTGCCGGTGACAATATCCGCCTGGGTGAGCAGGCGCGCGTCCTCGGGGAACGCCTGCGGCATGCAGCCCGTGAGCACTATCACGGCGTCCGGATGCAGCTTTCGCAGGTGGCGCACATTCTGCCTCGTCTTGCGGTCGCTCTCGGCGGTTACGGTGCAGGAGTTGACTATGTAGACATCCGCCTCTTCGCTCGCCCCGACACATTCAAAGCCGCGCTTTATCAGCGCCTGCTCCATCGACTGCGATTCATATTGATTGACCTTGCACCCGAGAGTGCAGAATGCGACCTTCATATCATCACCGCGGCAAAAGCCGCCCTTCCTTTGAGTTTTGCAGTGAAATTATACAGCATTTCGCCCTCTTGTGCAAGTCCGCGGGGCTAAGATGCAGTTAAACGGCATATATCTTTAATACTGTTTTTATATCCGCTTTTGATTTTCGGGAGATGATGTTATGAACCGTAAGCTGAAAACGGTGCTCTGCGCCGCCCTTGTTCTTCTGCTGATGTTCTCTTGCTGCTGCGTGAGCTTCGCCGATGAGCCGATGCCCGTCACCGTCAAGGCGAAGGCGGCGGTGCTCATGGATGTGGATTCCGGCAAGGTGCTCATGAGCATGAACGCCGATGAAAAACTTTATCCAGCCTCCGTTACGAAAATAATGACCCTCCTGCTCGTGACCGAAGCGCTCGACAGCGGGAAGATATCGCTCAGCGACACCGTAACCGCCTCCGCCTCTGCCGCTTCAAAGGGCGGCTCGCAGATATGGCTCAAAGAGGGCGAGCAGATGACGGTCGATGATCTGCTCAAGGCTACTGCTGTTTACAGCGCGAACGACGCCTGCACGGCTCTGGGCGAGCTGCTCGCAGGCAGCGACGAGGCGTTCACCGCGATGATAAACGAGCGTGCCGGGCAGCTCGGCATGAAGAATACACATTTTGATAACTGCACAGGTCTTGATGACACCACAACGACCCATTTGACCACCGCGATGGATGTCGCGATAATGTCACGCGAGCTGTTGAAGCACGAGCGCATAATGAACTACACAACTATCTGGATGGACTCCCTGCGCGGCGGCGCAACAGAGCTTGTCAACACGAATAAGTTGGTCAGGTTCTACAAAGGCACGACGGGGCTCAAGACCGGCACAACGGCGAAGGCAGGATGCTGCGTCTCCGCGAGCGCAAAGCGCGGAAACACGCATCTCATAGCCGTTGTCATGGGCAGCCAGACGAGCGACGACCGCTTCAACGGCGCAAAAGCAATGCTCAACTGGGGCTTTGCAAACTATTCTACTGTCACGCCCGAGATAGACCCGTTGCTGATAACCGATGTCGCTGTAATAGGCGGCGTTGTCGATTCAATTCATCCGTCTCTGCCGAAAGCCGCCAGCGTGCTCGTCAAAAAAGGCGAGGAGGGCAAGATAAAGACCGATGTCGAGCTCTGCGTCGACGTTCAGGCGCCTGTAGAGAAAGGGCAGGTGCTCGGCAAAGTTGTGCTGAGCCTCGGGGACGAAAAGATAGGGGAGTATAATATCGTCTCGCCCGATGCCGTGCGCGCGCTGACTTTCAAAGATATTTTCTTCCGCCTGCTGAAATCCCTCGCCTGAAAACTGTATGAATATACAAATTGAGCACCCGCTTTTTGTCGGATAATACAAAAAAGACCGATATTGTGTATTGAGAATAAAATAAAGCTCACAGATGTTATAATTAGCTCGTGTGTTTAAGGGAAAAAACAAAGAAAAGAGGAAAAATTTGTGAAAAACTATTTCAGCCGGCTTATGTCGAGCGCGAAGAAGTCGGAGTTCATCATCTGGTGGATTTTTCGTCTTATCATGATCGGCGCGATGGTGAGCCTTCTGTTTACCAACCCGCCCTCGGATCTGCCGAAGACGCAGATGGCGCTTCAGCTGTTTGCAAATCTCGTCGGAATGTTCGCTTGGGAGATAATCCAGGCTCTGCCCGAGAAAAACTGCCTGCGCCAGCTCCCGTCCTATTGCCAGACCGTCGCGTCCGTCGGACTGCTGCTCGCATCCTTCGGCGGCGCGTTCCTGAACTTCTATTATTCCATCTTTATGTGGGATAAGATACTCCACCTGCTCGGCGGAGCTGAGGCGGTGTTCATGGGCTATGAGCTCGCGACCGCCATGCAGAAGCGCGACAAGAAGCAGTGCGATCTGCCGATAGTCCTGCTCTGCGCTCTCGGCTTCTCGTTCTTTATCTCCACCTGCTGGGAGCTCTTCGAGTTCAGCTTCGATCAGATAGCGGGCGGCGATTCCCAGCATTGGTCGTATGAACTTGCAAAGGCGGCGAACAATACGAGAACTTTCTTTAAGCCCAGAGATCCCGCGCGTTTCGCTCTCATGGACACCATGACCGACATAGTTTTCAATACCCTCGGCGCAGTGCCGTTTTATATCATACTTAAAATAGCGCCTTATCATCATAAGGGCAAGAACAATGTCAACGAGATGTTCACTCCCAAAGGTGCAGAAAAGGAACTTGCACAGGCAAAATGAGTTTTCGCTGTCCCGTATGCTCGCAGGAGCTGAAAAAAGAAGAAAAGATATGGGTGTGTCCGCAAGGGCACACCTTTGATATCGCCGCAAAAGTCTATGTGAATCTGCTGATGAGCAACTCATCGGGCGCAAAGCGCCACGGCGACGACCGCCTGATGATAAACGCGCGGCGCGATTTCCTTTCAAAGGGCTTCTATGAGCCTTTGCGCGAGGCCGTTTATGATGCTCTTTCGGCGGATTTCCCGCGCGACGGCACTCTGCTCGATGCAGGCTGCGGCGAGTGCTGGTATACTTCGTATTTTAAAAACAGGCTCGGCGAATCGGGACTTGAGCCGCAGGTGCTCGGCGTGGATATCTCGAAATACGCGCTCGAAAAGGCGCCGAAAAACTGCGGAGTCGAACGCGCCGTGGCGAGCATATATAAGCTGCCCGTGGGCGACGGCGAATGCGACGCGATAGTAAATATCTTCGCGCCCGCCTGCCCGCAGGAGTTTTCGCGCGTGCTCAAAAAAGACGGAGTGTTCGTCAAGGCAATACCGCTCGAAAAGCATTTGTGGGAGCTCAAAAGCGCCGTGTATGACGCGCCGTATGAGAACGAAGTTCCGCCGCATGATATCGAGGGCTTCCGCCTCGTCGGTGAAGAGAAGATATGCTATACTTTTGCGCTCGAAAGCGGGAAGGATATAACCGACCTTTTCAATATGACTCCCTATTGCTACAAAACCTCGCAGCAGGACAGGGAGAAGCTCGAAAAATTGAGCTCGCTCACCGTCAGCGCGCAGTTCAGCGTGCTCACTTATAAAAAGATATAACGCTGCGCAGCATATGATTTCAAATCCCTCGGTTTTAATTTTTCAAACCGGGGGATTTTTCTGCTCTTTTTGGCGTTTGTTATTGTAAAAATTGCGTTTTCGTCGTATACTAACTATGTATGAAAGCCACGCGGAAATACCGCATCAATATATCAGGCAGGAAAGGAAGTATAATTTATGCAGCTTGAACTCAAAAGACCCGAGGATTGCATGTTTGATGAAATATCTCTCGGTGAGATAATGCTCCGCCTCGATCCGGGCGCGGGCAGAATAAAGAATTCGCGATCTTTCACCGCTTGGGAAGGCGGCGGAGAATACAATGTCGCGCGCGGACTGCGTCGCTGCTTCGGACTTCGCACCGCAGTCATAACCGCCCTCGCGGATAACGAGGTCGGCAGGCTCATAGAGGACTTCATTCTCCAGGGCGGAGTCGACACCTCGTTTATAAAATGGATGAGCTATGACGGCATCGGCAGAAATGTCCGAAACGGACTCAACTTCACCGAACGCGGCTACGGAATCCGCGGAGCCGTTGGAGTGTCCGACAGAGGCAATACTGCGGCGTCTCAGCTCAGAGCCGAGGATGTTGATTGGGACTATATCTTCGGCAAGCTCGGCGTTCGTTGGCTGCACACGGGCGGAATTTTTGCCGCTCTGTCCGAGACGAGCGCGGAGACCGTTATCGCCGCAGTCAAAAAGGCGAAGGAATACGGCACCGTTGTCTCCTATGACCTCAACTACCGTCCGTCGCTCTGGAAGGGCATCGGCGGTCAGGAGAAGGCGCAGCAGGTCAACCGCGAAATAGCCAAATATATCGATGTCATGATAGGCAACGAGGAGGATTTCACCGCCTACCTCGGTCTTGAGGTCGAGGGCAACGACGCGGGACTCAAGAAGCTCAATGTTGACGGCTACTGCAAGATGATCGAAAACGCCGTTAAAATATATCCGAATTTCAAGGTCGTTGCAACAACGCTCAGAACCGTCAAGACCGCAACGGTCAACGACTGGAGCGCTATCTGCTGGGCGGACGGCAAGCTCTATGAGGGCATGAAGCTCGATTCGCTCGAGATATTCGACCGCGTCGGCGGCGGCGATTCGTTCGCATCGGGTCTCATCTACGGTCTGATGACCGAGGGCGATCCCCGGTATGCAGTCAACTGCGGCATAGCGCACGGTGCGTTGGCGATGACCACCCCGGGCGACACTTCAATGGCAAGCAAACGCGAGGTCGAGGCCGTTATGAACGGCGCAGGCGCAAGAGTTCAGAGATAAGAGAGGAAGATAAAAATGGACAAAGAACAAATACTGACTAAAATACAGGACTGCGGCATCGTTGCGGTCGTAAGAGCGGAGAGTGCCGATCAGGCGAGCAGAATCGCCGACGCGTGCATCGAGGGCGGCGTCGCGGCTATCGAGCTTACTTTCACCGTTCCCCATGCCGATAAGGTTATCGAGGAGCTTGCAAAGCGCTACACACCCGAGCAGATGATTCTCGGCGCAGGCACGGTCATGGATGCGCCGACCGCGAGAATAGCCATGCTCTCCGGCGCAAACTTCGTTGTCAGCCCCTATTTTGACCCCGAGACCGTGAAGATGTGCAACCGCTACAGAGTTGCCGTCATGCCCGGCATAATGACCGTCAAAGAGGCTGTCGCCGCCATGGAGGCGGGCGCGGATATACTCAAAGTATTCCCCGGCGATGTCTTCGGCCCGAAGATAATCAAGGCTATAAGAGGACCGATACCCTACGCGAAGATGATGCCGACCGGCGGAGTCGATGTCGATAATGCCGCCGATTGGATTAAGGCGGGCGCAGTCGCAGTCGGCGCGGGCAGCTCGCTGACCGCAGGAGCAAAGACCGGTGACTATCAGCGCATCACCGACACCGCACGCAAGTTTGTCGAAAACATAAAGGCGGCGCGCGAGGGCAGATAAACCCGAAAAGAAAACAAAAGTAAAGGAACTTCTATGTTTGTAGATATTGCAAAAATCAAAATCAAAGCCGGAAACGGCGGCGACGGCGCGGTGACTTTCCACCGCGAGAAATATGTCGCGTCCGGCGGTCCCGACGGCGGCGACGGCGGCAAGGGCGGAGATATCATATTCGAAGTTGACGATAACCTCGCGACCCTTGCAGATTTCCGCTATAAGAGAAAATATACCGCCCCCGACGGAAAGCGCGGCGACGGCGGACGCAGGCGCGGAAAGAACGGCGAGAATCTTGTCATCAAGATTCCGCGCGGAACGATAATCCGCGAGGCGGAGTCGAACGCCGTTATGGCGGATATGTCCGAAAAGACCTCGTTCGTTGCCGCAAAAGGCGGCCGCGGCGGCTGGGGCAACACCCATTTTAAAACCCCGACCCGCCAGACCCCGCGCTTTGCAAAGAGCGGCACTCCCGGTGAGGAGTGGGAGGTCATTCTCGAGCTGAAGCTTCTCGCCGATGTCGGTCTGCTCGGTTTCCCGAATGTCGGCAAGTCAACATTTATTTCAGTCGTCAGCGAGGCAAAGCCCATAATCGCGGACTATCATTTCACAACCATAACTCCCGTCCTCGGCGTTGTCACCATGGGTGAGGGCGAGTCTTTTGTTGTCGCGGATATCCCCGGACTCATCGAGGGCGCGAGCGACGGCGTCGGTCTCGGCCACGAATTTTTGCGTCATGTCGAGCGCTGCCGCATGCTCCTGCACATAATCGACGCGGCGGGCAGCGAGGGCAGAGACCCGATAGAGGATTTTGAGAAGATAAACGCAGAGCTCGAAAAGTTCGACCCTGAGCTTTCAAAGCTTCCGCAGATCGTTGCGGCGAATAAAATAGACATGGCAGACGACGCTCAGATTGAGCACCTGCGCGAGTATTTCACTTCCCGCGGCTATGAGTTCTATACCATGTGCGCGCCGATTCAGGAGGGCACTGCCGAAGTCATAAACGCAGTCGCCAAACGGCTCAAGACTTTGCCGCCGATAAAACGCTATGAGGCGCAGGAGATACCCGTCGAGATGTTCGAGCGGCAGAAAGATACGGGCTTCACCGTGCGCGAGGAGGACGGCGTGTTTATCGTCGAGGCTCCGTGGCTGCTCAAGATACTTCAGCGTACCGATATGGACGACTATGAGTCGCTTCAGTATTTCCAGCGCGTGCTGCATTCGAGCGGCATACTTGACAAGCTCGAAAGCATGGGCATCCAGCAGGGCGACACCGTTGAAATTTACGATCTCGAGTTCGACTATATGCCGTAACGGAGGCTTCTCATTTGATAGGAATAAGCGAAGAACTGAAAAATACTGATCCAGATTTGCTCAGTCCGCTGACTCTCGCTTTTATAGGCGATACGGTGTTTGATCTGCTCGTCAGGGGTAATCTCGTCATGCAGGCGAACCGCCCCGTCGGCAAGCTGCATCCGCTCGCGGCGAAGCGGGTCTGCGCCGCCGCTCAGGCAAGGGCTGCGCAGGTCATAGCGCCTGTTTTGACTGAGCACGAAGCCGATATCTATCGGCGCGGCAGAAACGCACATACCGGCAGAGTACCCAAGAGCGCAAGCTCCGCCGAATATCACAGCGCAACTGGTCTCGAAGCGCTGTTCGGCTGGCTCTATCTCAGCGGGCAGGATAAGAGGATTGAAGAACTGTTTGAACATATTTCCAATGCCGAAAAGGCTGACGAGGTGAAGTGATGAACAGGAAAAGCAGAAAGAAAGAGGCACTGACCCCATACGAGCGGCGCAAAAGGCGGCTTGAAAAAAGGTTTTCCACCGCGCCGAAAACAACGGGACAGAAAGTGGCAGGGGCGGTAATAGACAATATCTGCTGGATAGTCGGCTGTTCGCTCTATTCGATAGGCGTTGTGGCGTTTGCATTGCCCAACAGCATCGCGCAGAGCGGCACGACGGGTCTTGCGATAATAGTCAACCATCTTTTCAAATTCATTCCGCTCGGCACGGCGAACTTTCTGCTCAATGTTCCGCTGATGATCTTAGCCTTTATTTTCATCGGCTGGCGCTTCGTTGCAAAGACGATGTGGGTGACGGTGATTCTCTCTGCCACGCTCGATCTTTTCAGCAAATTCTTACCGACCTATACCGGCGACAAGATTTTAGCGGCAATATTCTGCGGCGTCTGCACAGGCGCGGGGCTTGCAATAGTTTTCATGCGCGGCGCGACTACGGGCGGCACCGATATCGTCGGCCGTCTCGTCCACAAGGCGTTCCCGCACATTCAGATAGGCAAGGTTATTATGGCTGCCGATGCGATAATAGTTATCCTCGGCGCGGTCGTTTTCCGCTCCATCGAGTCCGCTATGTACGCGGTTATAGTTATTTTCGTCAATTCCCGCCTGCTCGATTATATTCTCTACGGCACCGGCAGCGGCAAGCTGCTGCTCGCCGTGACTGAGCACGCGCAGGAGATATCCGATGCGATAACTTCAAAGATGGGCAGGGGAGTCAGCATTCTGCCGGTCAAGGGCGGCTATACTGGCAAGGAGAAGAATATGGTCGTCTGCGCCGTGAAGAAAAACGAGGTGCCCCAGCTGACGAAGATAATCAGGCAGATAGATACCGATACGTTTATAATCATCACCGAGGCGGGCGAAATTCTCGGCGAGGGCTTCATTGCGCCCGGAGTCAACTGAATAAACAAAGCGCGGAGGCTTTTCTTGCACCTCCGCGCTTTTTTAAAATTTTTTCCAAAACAGGTGAGAAAATCTGCAGACTTCTGCGACAGTATAAGTGAAAGGCGGGACGCCGCCCTGAAAGGATTGATCCGATGGACAACGGTGAGAGTAGCTACCGCCGTTTTATCGAAGGCGATCAAAGTGCGTTTGATGAACTCATGGACGCCTATCGAGACAGACTGATATTTTTCATCAAAGGTTATGTCCGCTCCGCTGAAGAGGCGCAGGACATAGCTATGGATACCTTTGTCGAAATTCTCGTGCATCCGGGGCGTTTTCGCTTCAAAAGCTCGTTCAAAACCTACATATATTCCGTCGCGCGGCACAAAGCGATAGATTTTCTCCGCAAAAAGCGCACCGTGTCTGACGAGGGAGAAGAGATTTGGGACGAGAGCGCGATAGACTCTTTTTACAGGGGCGAGGACGCGAAAACTGTGCGCGAGTGTATGGATAGGCTCAACAATGATTACAGAACTGTGCTGTATCTTGTCTATTTTGAGGAAGTGGATGGCGACGGTGCGGCAAAAATTATGGGCAAAAGCAAAAAGCAGCTTGCTAATCTCCTCTACAGGGCGAAGCAGGCGCTTAAAACCGAGCTTGAAAAGGAGGGCTTTTGCTATGAAGACCGATAAGGAATTCAAAAATGAAGTTTATGCGCGCGCTTCAAAGGAACGCGCGAGAATAAAAAAACGCAACCGCGTGATAATGACCGCCGTTCCGTGCTTTGTTATTGCACTGACCGCCGCCACCGCAGCAGTTTATCATTCAACATCGTTCTCTATGAAGGATGCCATGCCCGCCGAGCAGCCGATAAATGCCGAGAATTATGTTCAGACCGAGGGCATCCCCGAGGGATATAAGTCCGCGCCGCTGACGAGTGAGGATCAGGAATGTTATCAGCAGCCCGATATCGCGACAGATATTTCAAGCGGTTCTGTTAAATCCGGTTCGAGTGTTGTGCCAACCGAAAATCACGGGGCGGCTGTGACAACGGTTGACGGCGACAAAAAAGGTGACTTCGACCGCCTCAACTGTGATTTCAGGGCTTTCCCCGACAAGAAGGGAGAAAAAAGCAACGGCACGCCAGATGCAATAGTAATAAGCAACCGAGAAAAGCTCGCGGAATATCTCGCAGTGCAGGAGAAATACGGAATATTGAGCGAAGAACTGAAATCTGAGCTTTCGGGCAGGGACGATGAATATTTTAAAAACAACACCGTTGTGATAATAACCGCGGACTGCGAATATGATTTGGCGGACTGCGTTGCAGATTCAAGCAATACGCTCACCGTCTCGCTCAAAAAGTCGGAGAGCGAACGGGAAACCGGATGCCATATGATTTTGACCGTGTATAACAAGCATTTTACAAACGTCGTCCTCAGGGACGCATGAACAAAAAGGGGAGGAAAGAAATGAAACTCAAAAGGTTAGCGGCTCTTCTGCTCTGCGCCGTCGTCATGCTGCCGCTCGCAGCGTGCGCCAAAAAGCCGGATTCCGGAACGTCGCAGACATCGCAGACTACAGATGACACCACCGTCACGCCGACAAAGGACGGCGATACCTCTATCACCGCAACGGACAAGGGCAATAAAGGCGCCGCCGCGCAGGATCTCATGCAGGGCATAACCAAGGGCAAGGGCGCATCCAAAAGGCCGGACAGCCGCTTTGCGAATGTCGCCGCATCGTTTGCGCTCGATCTTTTCAAGGATGAATACAAGTCCGGCAAGAACACGCTCATTTCGCCTCTCTCCGTGCTCACCGCGCTCGCCATGACGCAAAACGGCGCAGAGGGCAAGACCCTCTCCGAGATGCAGAAGGTTCTCGGCGGGCTCGACCGCGATACTTTAAACGCATATATGAACGCATATCTCGCCGCAGTCGCGGGCAAGGACAGCGCACTCAAATGCGCCAATTCCATATGGGTCGACAGCAAGCTCGATGTCAAGAGGGCGTTTCTCCAGAAAAATGCGGATTTCTATTCCGCTCAGGCGTATAAAGCGGACTTTACGAGCACGAGAACCGTAAAAGAGATAAACTCGTGGGTCAGCAAGAACACGAACGGCATGATAAAGAAGCTCGCGGATCAGTTTGACCCCCTCACCGTTATGGTGCTCATGAATGCGCTCTGCCTTGAGGCGGAGTGGAGCGATCCGTATACAGACAACTGCGTGAGCGAGGGCACGTTCAAAAACGCCAAGGGCAACCTTGTCAAGGCGAATTATATGTATTCTCAGGAGCTCGAATATATCGAGACCGCGAATGCAACGGGCTTTGTCAAATATTATAAGGGCGGCAAGTTTGCCTTTGTCGCGCTTTTGCCGAACGAGGGCACGAGTATAGACAGCTATATCGCCTCGCTTACCGGCAAGGGATTCCTAAGCGCGCTGAATTCGAGGAAGAATACCCAGGTCAACACGCAGATGCCGAAGTTCAAGTGCGAATACAGCAACTCGCTCGTCAACACTCTCAAGAAAATGGGCATGGGTACCGCGTTTGACGGGAACAAAGCGAACTTCTCGTCCATAGCGGACAACTCGAACGGCAACATATTTATCGGCGAGGTTATCCACAAGACCTTTATCGAGGTCGCCGAAAAGGGCACACGCGCAGGAGCGGTGACTGCCGTTATCTCAGAAAAGAGCGCAGCAATGCCTGTCGAACAGCCGAAGGAAGTAAGGCTCACAAGACCGTTTGTTTATGCGATAATAGATACCCGGACCAATCTGCCGCTCTTTATCGGCGCGCAGACGGATATATAACGGAGGAGCGTTATGAGTTTTAAAAAGATGCTGGCTCTTTTGATGAGCGTCCTGTCTATAGCCGCCTGCGCCCTGCCGTTTTCAGGCTGCGGAAAGATCATAGGCAATGCGTCCGACAAGGGCGCAAAAAGCGGCGCGGTCCGCAATCTGACCGAGAATATCTCAAAGAATGATTCAGGCTCGAAAGCCGCGGATAAGGAGTTCAAAGCTGCCGCTGCATCATTCTCGGCAGACCTGTTCAAATATAACTATTCAAACGGAAAAACAACGCTCGTCTCGCCGCTGTCCGTGCTGACTGCGCTCGCGCTCGTGCAAAACGGCGCGGAGGGTGAGACTCTCGTTCAGCTTGAGCGGGCGCTCGGCGGATTAGACCGCGATGCGCTCAATAAATATATGCGCGCTTACTGCGACTTTCTGAGCGCCGGCGACGAGCTGAAAATCGCAAACTCAGTTTGGACGGACAGCAGCGTTGAAGCAAAGCAGGCTTTTCTGCAAAAGGCGGTGGACAGCTACTCCGCGCAGATTTTCTCCGCCCCGCTGTCGAGCAAAAAGACCGTCAGCAGCATCAACTCATGGGTTAAGAAAAACACTGACGGCATGATACCGAAGATAATCGAAAATGCCGATAGAGACGCCGTTATGATGCTCATAAACGCCGTTGCGTTTGAAGCAAAGTGGGAGACTCCGTACACAAACGACGATATCGAAAAGCTTGAGTTCAATTCATATTCCGGCAAATCGAAGAAAACCGAATTTATGTGTTCGACCGAAAGTGTATATCTTTCGGACAGCGACGCGGTCGGATTCATGAAGCCCTATAAGAACGGACGCTTCGCTTTCGCGGCACTCCTGCCGAACGAAGATGTGAACATCGATGACTATATAGCCTCTCTCAGTGGCGAAAAGCTGATAAAAATATTCTCGTCCGCCAAGAAAAACGAAGAAGTCGATGTGAAAATGCCAAAGTTCAAGGCGGAGTACAGCACGCAGCTTATCGACACGCTCAAAAAGATGGGCATAGAAGATGCGTTTGACCGCAAATCTGCCGACTTTTCTTCGCTCATAGACAAAAACGACGGCGCTTATATCGGCACCGTGATGCACAAGACTTTTATCGAAGTCGATCAGGAGGGCACGCGTGCCGCCGCGGCGACGCTTGTCGGCATCAGCAAAATGAGCATGCCGGCGATAAATCCCGTTTGCCTCAACCGTCCGTTTGTCTATATGATAGTGGATACCGAAACGAATCTGCCGCTGTTCATCGGCGTGCAGACCGAAATATAATACGATACCTCCACCTCTATTTTCCCCCAAATAGAAGACCCCGCCGGTTGACTTTACCCGGCGGGGTCGCTTACTTTTATGATTATATTTTACTGCCGATAATTTTTCAGCTCGTCCGCTTCTTCTATCTCTATCTCCGGGTCCTCTCCGAGAACCGGCGGCGCGGAGTCCGCGACGGTCAGCTGCTTTATCCATTTTCGGCTCTTGAATCTTATCAGGCAGAGTAAGGATTTCGGTGTGTCCTCCGCGATATACATCGCAATTATCAGCACATAGAACGGAACGTCTGTCAAAAATCCGAGCGTGGTCACTATCGGTATACTAAATAAAAACAGCGCGCCTATGTCGAGGAACATTCCTATTTTCGTGTCTCCGCCGGCTCTGAATATGCCGACCACGCAGACATACGAGATGTTTCTGACTCCTATCCACAGCGAGTAGATGAGCAGGAGCGTCGACGTCATCTGCCGGGCGCCCTCCGTCTCAATGGGCAGTATCCGCAGCAGCGGATTGCGCAGGAATATCATGGCGACTCCCGTCAGCACTCCGAGCAGGGGAACGAGCTTTATGAACCGCTTGCCCATGGAGTAGGCCTCATCCGCCTTGCCGGCGCCGATCGCCTTGCCTGTCATTATCGAGCAGGCGTGGCAAATGCCGACGAAGAAGACGAAGGCTATCTGCTCTATCGAGCTGAATATCGTATATGCGGCGTAGTTTTCGCTGCCCTGACGCGCATAAACCATGGCATAGACATTGGTGCCTACTCCCCAGAGCAGCTCATTGAGCATTATCGGGACACAGACACGCAGGAACTTTTTGAAAAATTCAATATCCTTCTTGAAAAATTCGCCGATCGGCGCATGGATGATATTTTTCTTCGCGTTGCCTATCACAAAGAGCAGTACCGCCTGAACGACCATGGCTATGGCCGTCGCTATCGCCGCACCGCGAAGCTTCAGCGCGGGGAAGCCCAGCTTGCCGTATATGAGAATGTAGTTGAGCACGGTGTTTGTCGCAACGGACGCTATCGAGCAGGCGAGCGGCGTGTGAACGTCCTCGGTCGAGCGCATGACGGTGCTCGTGACAAGCGAGATGGCGACAAAAATTCCGTAGGGCGCAACGGCCTGCAAATACTGCACTCCGGCGGCTATGACCTCCTCCTCGGCGGTGAAAACGCGCATCATCTGCTCCGGAATTGTGAGCACCGATACAGTGTATAATGCACCCACGGCAAGCGCGAGTATGAGCCCTATGCCGTAGCTGCGGCGGATGCTCCGTCTGTCGTTTATGCCCCAGAACTGCGCCGTCATTGTCGCCGTGCCGGAGCTTATTCCGAACAGGGCGAGGTTCAAAAGAAAGCCCCAGCGTCCCGCGACACCTATCGCCGCCGTGCTGACGTTGCCGAGTCCCACGGTCATTGCGGTATCGACGAGCTGAGCGCATGAGGTCAGCAGCTGCTGGAGGGCGATGGGTATCGCCAAAGAAAACATTTTTTTGTAGAAACCCGAGCGGGTCGAATTTGACATTTGACTGTTATTATCTCCTATTTCTTATTCTTCGATCGCGGCCTTTGCGCTGTTTATTCCGTGAAACACGGTCATATCGAACTTCGGCTCGCGGTCGTAAGTGTAAAGTCCGTTTTGCTCCTGCTCTATGTCGTAGAGCTGCGTGTAGCAGAAGCCGAACATCAGCTCGTTGCCGAGCAGGGCTTCGGTGAGCCCTCTGTATCTCTCGATAAACTCATTCTCTGTCCTTGGCGCGTTGCCGTAGCCCCAGGCATTTTCGTCCTGCTCGCCGACGACCCACTTTATGCCGCCGTATTCGCTGACGAAGGTGGGCTCGCCCGCGTATTTCTGGCGGCTGTCGTGCCTGTCAAACAGAGTGCCGTCCGAGACGAGCTTATCGTAATTTTCTTTGAATATCTTCGGATCCTGCTCATAGTCGTGAACGTCGAAGATATCGCTCATAACATGGAAATTTCCGCTTGTGTCGATGCACGGGCGGGTGCTGTCGAGCTGTTTTGTGATTTTATAGACTGCCTCAAGCAGTTCGTCTCTCTGCTCGCGGCCTGCGTAGTCCCAGGTTTCGTTGAACGGGCACCAGCCGATTATCGACGGGTGGTTGAAGTCGCGCTCGACCTCCTCGCACCACTCGGGCAGAATGCCGTAAATCGCGTCGGGCGCGGAGTAGTCAAGGCCCCAGTTCGGATATTCGCCCCAGACGATATAGCCCAGGCGGTCGCAGTGATAGAGGAATCTCTGCTCGAAAACCTTCTGATGCAGTCTCGCTCCGTTGAAGCCGGCGGCGAGAGATATTTCTATATCTTTTATCATGTCGCTGTCATCGGGAGCGGTGTATATTCCGTCGCGGTAGAAGCCTTGGTCGAGCACAAGGCGCTGGAAAACGGACTTGCCGTTGATGAGATATTTAAATCCGTCAAGGCGGACATCGCGCAGACCGAAATAGCTCTTGACGGTGTCGCCGCCGAAGGTGATAACAAGATCATAGAGCCTGCCGCAGCCGACCTCCCACAGGTGCTTTTCAATGAGCTTCATGTCGCCGCTGACGCAGCCTGCCGCATTTTTGCAGTCGTATCTGCCGACCAGTTTGCCCTCGTAGAGAACATCTATTCCGAGCTCGCCGCTGCCGCAGAGCTCGCATGAAAAAGCGACGGAAGAGCTCTCGGGATTCGGGAAGAGCTTGATGCTCTTTATGTAGCTCTTCGGCACGAATTCTACCCAGACAGTCTGCCAGATGCCCGTTGTGCGGGTGTAGTCGCAGTCGTGCGAATGAAGCCGCTCGCTCTGCTTGCCGCGCGGAATGAGCGGATTTCTCACATCGTCTCGGGCTTCAACGGCTATCGAGTTTTTGCCGACTCTCAGAAACCTCGTGATGTCTCCGGAAAACGAGACGTAGCCGCCCTTGTGGTGCATTGCTTCTTCGCCGTTTATGTAGACTGTCGCGTCATAGTCGACCGCGCCGAAGTGCAGTATGACTATGCCACCAAGCTCGCTTTCGCTGATTTCGATGTCGCGTCTGTACCACACGCAGTTCATGAAATCGGTGTTCTCAACGCCGGAAAGACGGCTCTCGGGGCAGAACGGGACTATGATCTTTGAGCTCAGATGCTCCGCATTCTGGAGTCCGCGCTCTCTGCCGCTGACGCTGTTGTCAATTTCGAACTCCCATTCTCCGTTGAGGTTGAGCCAGCTTTCTCTTTCAAACTGCGGATTCGGATGCTCCGCTCTCGGAATAGAATTTGCCATTTATTTATGTCCTTTCAAAATAAATTACTTGTTGAAATATGTCGCTTCCGCCATCGCGCACAGGGCGTGATAGACGGGGAGAGTCAGCTCCTGGACTTTGAACGTCTCGGTCTCCGGCAGGCGCAGGCAGACCGTGCACATCTCGCTCATGAGGCTCATTTTTTCTCCGGTTATGCCGATGCTCTCGATCCCCATGGCGTTGGCGACTTTCACTGCGTTGACAACATTCGCGGAGTTGCCGGAGGTGCTCAGCGCAATGAGCGCGTCGGGGCTCGACGATGCGTATGCCCAGACCTGCTGAGCAAATATCATATCGGCGGCTATGTCATTTGCAAACGCTGTGTTCAGTCCTTCATGTGCACTCAGCGCAACTGCGGGCAGCGCGCCCTGAAGATGGTTCGCGAGATATTCGCCGTCCTTTATTTCCAAAAAAGCCTGTCTCTGTTCGTCGGTCAGCTCTCTCTTGAGCAGAAAGCCTTTCATCAGCTCGCCGACTATGTGCTGCGCGTCCGCCGCGCTTCCGCCGTTGCCGCAGATGAGCAGCTTGCCGCCGCGGTCGAAGCAGGCGCAGATAACATCATAGGCGCTCTTGATGTCTTCTCTTATCCCCTCAAGAGCGGGGTAGCGGACAAAGAGCTCTTCAAAAATTTCCTTTTCCCTGTTCATGCTTTTCCTCCGTTTGCCGCGGCATCGAGCGCGATTCCGAGCGACGCGAGGTCGCCTATCTTCTCGCCGAGTCCCGCGGGGATTATCCTGCATCCGGCAGTTTGGCTCAGAGCCTCGCGGTTCAGTGCCTTTTCCATGCTGTCTTTCAGAAGATGCCCGGAGCGGGCGAAGATGCTTCCGATTATTATAGCCTGCGGGTCGAGTATATCGGCGAGTATCGCAAGCCCCTCGCCGAGCTTTTCTCCGCATATTCTGTATACTTCTTTCGCCGTCTCGTCGCCGTTCTCTGCGGCTTCGGCGGCGGATTTTGCCGTTATATTTTCAATATCCTCGGCGGTTTTGCACATCAGAGTGCTCCTGCCGCTTTCGAGCGTCTTTCTCGCCATCTCCTGCGCGAGTCGGCCTATTCCGCCGCCGCTGCAAAATCCCTCGAACGAGCCGCGCTTGCTGTAGCCTATGGGTCCGTCTGCGGCGATTCTCATGTGCCCGACTTCGCCCGCCATGTCGTTTGAGCCGCTGTAGAGTCTGCCGTCGAGTATCAGTCCCGCGCCCATGCCCGTGCCGAACGTTAAAAATATCATGTTGCGAAGTCCCTTTCCTGCGCCGAACTTCCATTCGGCGAGCGCGCAGGCGTTCGCGTCGTTTTGTAAATACGCGTCGAACCCGAACCGCTCTTCAATCATGTCGACTATCGGCACGCACTCCCAGTCGGGGAGATTCGGCGGCGCAAGAATAACTCCGCGCCTGCTGTCGAGCGGACCGCCGCAGCTTATCCCCGCGCAGAGAATATCTTCGGGGGAGAGGGCGTTCTTTTTTATTATCTCTTCAACATTGTCGAGTAGCTCCTCCGTCACGGCGCGCCAGCCGCGCCCGACCCGCGTTTCAAAGCGGAGCTTGTCTATAATAATATCGTCGGCGTCTCCCTGCGCTCTGCCGAGCAGAACGGCGCACTTTGTTCCGCCGATGTCTATACCCATTATATATTTTTTCATATTATATCAAATCACTTCCGATTTTACTGCACACATATTATACACATAAATCTTTTTTCGGTCAATCGGATAAAGATGCAAATACAAGAAAAACTACTGTATATAGCATTTACGGAGGTAGAAAAATGGTTCTGACGATACTGAGGATTTTTATATTATATGTGCTGGCGACTGCGGCGGTCAGAATAATGGGCAAAAGGCAAATTGGCGAACTTCAGCCGTCTGAACTTGTTATAACTATTCTGCTCTCCGAAATCGCGGCTATACCTATGCAGGATACGGATATCCCGCTGCTCAATTCCGTCGTCGCGGTGCTTCTGCTCGTGGCGTTCGAGATAATCAGCTCGGTCATTTCCATGAAGAGCCGCGGCGCACGCAGGTTGCTCGAGGGCAACGCTGTGACAGTCATACGCGACGGCAAGATCGATCAAAAAGAGATAAAACGCCTGCGCTATACCGTTGACGATCTTCTGACGGCGCTGCGGCAAAAGGATGTTTTTGATATCTCGACAGTCGGCTATGCCGTGCTTGAGACGAACGGCAAGCTCTCGGTTATGTTAAAGCCCGATGAAAATGCGCTGACCGCAAAGACTTTGCAGCTCTCGCTGCCAGATCCCGGCATGCCGTGCCTTGTCGTCAGCGACGGAAAAGTGATACGCGAGCACTACGACGACTGCAGCATGAACGACAGAGAACTCAAACGCCTGCTCAGGGCAAAGGGGCTGACGGTCGAAGATGTGCTGATAATGACCGTTGACCGCGACAAAAACGCTGTTATAGTCGAAAAGGAGAAAAAAGTATGAAACGCTTTGCGACTGCACTTGCTCTGCTCGCCCTGACTCTGACTATGAGCATCGGTGCGCAGTTCATATTTTCAAAAAAGACCGGTGAGCTGATAACGAATCTCAAATCCCTGCTCGCCGCCGTCGATGCCGGGGAGGGAGAGGAGCAGGCGCTTGATAAAGCCGAGAGCGAATGGAGAGATTCAAAAAAGATTCTGCACATTCTGCTCGTCCACCGCTCGATGGATGAGATCGAGATAAACATAAATAGTCTCAGGGAATATCTCGACTCAGGCGATGACGAGGCTCTGCGCCAGGCGTGCACCGAGGCGCTAAAACAGCTTGAAAACCTGCGCGACGCGGGAAAAATAACGATAGAAAATGTGCTGAAAATCGAGTGAAATGGTGTTGACAAAACGCTCCAGATATTGTAAAGTTATTTTGTAAATATCGGTAAAAAGGAGCGTCACCATGAAGAAAAAGGTCAACCCCAAAAGTGTGATACTGACGATAATTCTTGTGATAACCTATGTGCTCTGCGTTGTTTTCAATTTTGCGCATATGACGGACAGCTTCGGCAGCAGAAAGCCGGGTTTTGCAACGGCGGGTTTGTTCCTTCTCGCGGCGTTTGTCTATGTCCTATATAAGCGTATGAACAAGCGGCCGCTTGTTGTCGGAATTGTGTTTTGGTCGATTTCGCTCGTGTGTTCGATGTTTGCTCTGCTGATGTATTTTGCTTACAGCGACTGGATGAGCGTATCCTATCTTTTCATGATGGCGTTTCTCCCGCCGAGCTTCGGCATCGCAGCGCCGTTCAAAACGAACAACACGCTCTATTTTGCTATCCTTTTTGCAATCCCCGCGGCTGAGCTGATATTTCATATTATCCTGCTCGCCCTGCGCTCGAAAAAGGCCGAAAAATAAACAGAATATAACATCGTATTTTCAGGCTGTTCCGTTTCGGAACAGCCTTTTTTATCTCCGGAAGCCTTGATATATAAGCACTTTCGGCTTTTTGCATTTTTGGCGTTTATTTAAACTTTATAAATGCAATACAAATTTAACTTTTTTTAACCAAACTTAACCGCGCCTTATATTGACTTTGCTTATGCACTGTTATAAATTAAATTCATCTAGGCTTATACCCTTTTGTAGCGGAAAATATATTCCGCGCGGGGCGGAGCCAAAATGACGGAACATCACGGAGGAGAAATGGAAAAGAAAAATGCAACGCCGAGCGTCAGACAGCTGTTATGCGCTTCGGCGGAGAAGTATGGAGAAGAGATATTCATAAAATTCGTGCGAAACGGCGCGGTCGAAGAGCGCAGCTATGTCCGCGTCAAAACGGATAGCGAAGCGGTCTGCCGCTGGATCAGGAGCATATCGAAAGAGGGCATGCATGTCGCCGTTGTCAGCAAGACGAACTACGAGTACATAACCTGTATCACCGGAATACTCATGAGCGGCAGCGTCGTTGTGCCGTTTGCGCCAGATATATCCGCAAAAGAGGCGTCGGAGCTTTTTGACCGCGCGGATATCGATATGGTGCTCTATGACAGCACATTTTCCGAGAATGTCGGCGAAGTCATGGCAAACTGCCCGAAGATAAAGCATGCGGTCGACCTCTCGGACGAGAACTTCTTCGCCGATATCTATGAAAAATATTCGGCGGCGAGCGAATACGCGCCCCTCTCCGACTACGAAGTCGATCCCGACAAGTGCGCGGTCATAATATTCACCTCCGGCACGACCGGAGTCAAAAAGGGCGTTATGCTCTCGACCAACGCCCTCGTTGGCAACATAATGTACAAAGAATATATTAATATTTTCAGCGAGCGTACCTCGACCCTCTCGGTGCTCCCGATGCACCATATCTACTGCTTCTCGGGCGACTATCTGAAAAACCTGTGCGACGGCGTTCAGGTTTGCCTCAACGGCAATCTCAGCGATATCGTCCCGAATCTTCAGCGCTTTGAGCCCAACGCCATGCGCGTCGTTCCGATGATAGCTCAGCATCTGCTCCAGCGCATAAAGATAACCGCGGCGAAAAATCCGGATATCACTCCCGCCGAGGCGGCAAAAATCGTTCTCGGCAAGAACCTCAACTGGATAGTTTCGGGCGGCGCATATCTCGATCCGCTGCTCGTCGAGGAATATGACAAGCTCGGCATAATGCTCCGCCAGGGCTACGGCATGACCGAGGTCGGCTGCCGCATTTCCGTGCCCGACAGAGGCGTTTCAACTGAGTCTGTCGGCAGAGTTATAAATATCTGCGATGTCCGCACCGAAAACGGCGAGATTCAGATAAAGACTCCGACGATTATGCTCGGCTATTATAAAATGCCCGAGGAGACGGCGCAGATGTTCACCGAGGACGGCTGGTTCAGGACGGGCGACATCGGCTATGTCACCGAGGACAGGCAGCTGTTCATCACCGGCAGAGTCAAGAATCTGATAATCCTTTCGAGCGGCGAAAACGTCTCTCCCGAGGCGATAGAGAAGAAATTCAAAAAATTGAATATAGTTGACGAGGTCGTGGTTTATGGCGAAAACGACCGCATCGTCGCCGAGATATATCCCGATTTCGAGCACGCAAAGCAGGAGGGGATAGAGGATATCCCCTCCGAGATAGAGCGCCGCATGGACGAGATAAACGCGGGCGCAAAGACCTCGCATTTTGTCTCGGAGCTGAGATTCCGCGATGAGCCTTTTGAAAAGACCTCGAGCGGCAAAATAAAGAGGAAAGAAACCGTTGTGGGCTGAGGAGGAGAGAAAAGTGAAACCGAAGGCAGGAACAGAGGTATTTGAGCTCATTCCCTCGCAGAAGATGATAAACTTCATGCTCAAATACAGCTTCTTTCACAAGCAGGTCATTCAGATACCCATGTCGATAGTCACGCACACACCGATAGACTTCGATGTGCTCAAAAAGGCGCTGAATATAGAAATAGAGCGCAACGACTGCATGAGACTGCGCTTTTATAAAGAACACGGGGAGTTCTATCAGTATTTCCTCGACAAATATGTTGTTGACGATGTGCCGGTCGTGACCTTTTCGACCGAAGAGGAACAGCAGGCTTATCTCACCGCTGATGCGCGCAGACCCATACGGCATTTGAAAGGCGAGGATTTCCGCATCATATTTTTTCGCTCGTTCGACGGCGGCTACGGAATATATATCAACATCACCCATCTGTGCATGGATGCCGCGGCGGTCTTTGTGTTCTTCTCCGATCTGCTCGGAGTCTATGACCACCTGAAAAACGGCAAGCCCATGCCGCGTCCGCTCGGCGAATACAAAAAGACGATAAGAAAAGAGCTCGCCATAGTCGCGGACGAAAAGAAGATGAAAGAGGAAGAGGAGTTCTATACTCAGTTTTTCCTCAAGGACGGCGATCCGCTCTATGCCGGAGTTCACGGCCCCGAGTTGCTCGAAAAAGAGCGCAAAAGAAAGCACGACCCGTCACTCCGAGCCCCGTCCTGCTTCGACCCGATACACGACAAGGCAGAGCTTGCAAAATACGATGTCTCGAAAGAGGACAGTGACAAGATACTCGCATTCATTCAGTCGAGCGGCGTCAGCCCCGAGTGCCTTGTCCAGCTTGCAATGCGCTTGCATATCTCGAAGATAAACTACAGAACGAACGATTCTTATTTCGTCACCCTCTGCACCCGCCGCAGAACTCTCAGCGAGAAGCGCTCGGGCGGCACACTCGCCGAGCCCCTCCCGTGGAGAATAGTCCTGCCCGAGAGTTTGACCTTCAGTGAGGCGCTCGACAAGATGGCAGAGCTTCAGATGACCCTGTTCAGGCACATGGATTACCCCTATCTCGAGTGCCGCGAGCTTGTGAGAAAACTGTTTGATTACAGCCCGATAGCCGCGTCGTCCTCGATGATGTTCTCGTGGTTCCCGCTCAGCAAAGACACGATGAACGGCTGGGACTATGAGTTCACGGGCTACAGCCTCGGCAGATACATCATGCCGCTTTACAGCTTCGCAATGTACGACGCGCACAGCGGCTGCTTCAAATTTTCGTATATGCACCGCACGAATATGATAACCTCTGAGCATATAAAAGCCCTGCATGAAAAGACCGTTCGAGCCCTGCTTCTCGGCGCGGAGAACCCTGACAGGACGCTCGGCGAGATACTCGATATACTTTAATCTTAAAAAGGAGAGACAGTTATGCTTGAAAAGATTGCCGAAATAATCTGCGAATATGTCTATATCGACCCTGCCGAAATTACCGAGCAGGCGAACCTCAGAACCGATATCGGTCTGAGTTCGCTCGACCTTATGAGCGTCGCGTCGGATATGGAAAACACCTTCGGGGTGAAGATTCCCGAGAGGGCGATACTCACCGCCAAGACAGTCAAGGATCTTATCGCCTGCGTGGGCTGATAAACAATGCGAATATAAAAAGAAAGCTGCAATCCATGGATAAAACCGTGAATTGCAGCTTTGCTGTTTGTTGTTTAACTCAGATCTTCATCGCAACATCATATGCGCGCCACACGACGGAGCGGAGGTTGCCTATTGCAAGGCAGTCGCCGACGAGGTGAACGTTGCCGGACTTCTCGGCAAGCGGAGCGGGGATATAGCCCGCGCAGCTGATGACGGAGTCACAGTCGATGTTGATGTCCTTGCCGTCCTTGCCGGTGCAGACGATAGAGCCGTCCTTGACTTCCTTGAGGGTCGTCTCAAGATAGACTGGAGTCTTGTGCAGGGCGAACCACTCTCTGAGATAAGAGGAGTTTGCAAGGCAGACGCCGGTCTGGCTGATAAGGTCGTCCTTCATCTCGACAATGATCGGATTCTTGCCCTGGAGAGCGAGCTCGTAGGCTATTTCGCATCCGGTCAGTCCGCCGCCGATGACAGCGACTGTATTGCCGACTTCTGCGCCGTTGAGGTAGTCGCAGCCCTCGATCATCTTCTCGTAGCCGGGGACTCTTCTGAGGAGTCTCGGGGTCGATCCGGTCGCAATGATGACGGGATCGCTGCCGAACGCCGCGATGTCCTTTATCTCGTCGTTGAGCCTGACTTCGATGCCGAGCTTCGTCATCTGGCGTCTGTACCAGTCAAGCAGGTCGCGGAGCTTGCCCTTGTATGACTCTGCGCTCGCGGGGATGAATGTTCCGCCGAGCACGTCGCTCTTCTCGTGGATTATCGGATTGTGTCCGCGGAGCTTGAGCACGCGGGCAGCCTCCATGCCGCCGATGCCGCCGCCGACGATGTGGACGGTCTTGGGCGAGTTGGTCTTCTTTATGTAGTGCTTGTTCCACTGCATCGTCTCGGCGTTGATAGCGCAGCGGGAAAGATGCAGGCTGTCGGAAAGCTCCTGGTCGTTGGGCACGCCCTTGTAGTGGCACATGTTGAAGCAACCGTTGTGGCAGAGAATGCAGGGACGGATGTCATCCTCCTCGTCATTCATCATCTTCGTGACCCACTCCTGATCGGCGAGGAACTGACGCGCGAATCCTGCGCCGTCAAGCTTGCCTTCCTTTATCGCGTCCGCGGCAACTCTCGGATCGAGGCGGCCGGCGCAGATAACGGGAATGTCGCAGAACTGCTTGATGTATTCAACATCCTCGAGGTTGCAGTTCTCGGGCATGTAGATGGGCGGGTGAGCCCAGTACCATGCGTCGTATGTGCCGTTGTCGCAGTTGAGGCAGTCATAACCGGCATCCTGAAGATACTTGACAGCCTTCTCGGACTCTGCCATGTCGCGTCCGGCCTCGGTATAGGCCTCGCCCGGGAGCGCGCCCTGACGGAAGCCCTTGGTCTTGGAAATTATGCTGTAGCGCAGGGAGACCGGGAAGTCGTCGCCGCAGGCTTTCTTGATAGCCTGAACTATCTCGACTGCAAAACGATAGCGATTCTCAAACGAGCCGCCGTATTCGTCGGTGCGCTTGTTGACATATTTAAGGGTGAACTGGTCGAGTAGATAGCCCTCGTGGACTGCGTGAACCTCAACGCCGTCAACGCCTGCGTCCTTGAGCATCTTTGCGCTCTCTGCGAACGCATTGACAAACTCCTTGATTTCAGCCTTGGTCATCTCTCTCGAGGGAACTTTATCAGACCAGCGGTTGGGCGAGGGGCTCGCGGAAGCCGTGATCTTGTCGAGATCCATGAAGGGCTTGCTGAGGACTCTCAGCGCGGGGTTAGTGTAGAGTTTCTCCATCATTTCGCTGATGGTGAAGGAGCGGCCGAAGCCTGCGGTCAGCTGAACGAAGAGCTTCGCGCCGGTCTTGTGGAGCTCGGGAGTCCACTTTTTGAGGTCGGCATACATCTTCTTGTTCTTGTGGAGCCACTGGCCGAACATGGGGTTGTAGACCGGCTGACATCCGGGGAGAACAAGACCCGCGTTGTTCTTCGCGACTTCCATGATAAAGCGTGCGCCGTCTTTATCGAAGTGGTTCTTCTCCATCCATCCGAAGAGGTCGGTGCCGCCCATGCTCGTGAGCACGATGCGGTTCTTGATCTCGCAGTTGCCGATCTTCCACGGAGTGAATAAGGGCTGTAATCTTTGATCCATATAATTGCCTCCAACAAAGAATTGAATATTTCATCGACAATATATTATCACATTCCGGCTTATTACGCAACAAAAAAACGCGCTTTATCAATACTTTTTTATCAATAGATTGCATATTTTTTCATCGTCGGCCGGCTTGGGGACGCAAATTATCCGCAAAGGCTTTTCTGTTCGCAAAGACAAAACGCAGAGAGCCGTTTTACCGACTCTCTGCGCTTTTTATAAACTTATTTCTGCTCTGCGTCCGCTGCGGCGTCGGCGGAGAAAATCTCCTTTGCGCTCGCCGCGAGTCCCGCGAGGGACTGGAGCTCGCTCGGAATGATGAGCTTCGTCGCCTTGCCGTCCGCAGCCTTTGCGAACGCTTCAAGGCTCTTTATCGTCAGATAACCGTCCTTCGGGGCGGCTTCGTTTATCAGGGCGATAGCCTTAGCCTGAGCCTCCTGAACGGCGACGATAGCCTGCGCCTCACCCTCTGCCTCGCGAATCTTTGCTTCCTTGACAGCCTCTGCGTGAAGAATGGCGGCCTGCTTGTCACCCTCTGCGGCGAGGATCTGGCTCTCTTTCTGACCCTCTGCAACGAGGATTTTGCTCGCCTTTTCGCCCTCTGCGCGCAGGATTGCCTCACGGCGCTGACGCTCTGCCTTCATCTGCTTCTCCATCGCGTCCTGAATCTCGGGCGGGGGAAGAATGTTCTTGAGCTCAACGCGGTTTACTTTGATGCCCCATGCGTCGGTGGCTTCGTCGAGGATAACTCTGATTTTTGCGTTGATGACATCGCGCGAAGTCAGCGTGTGGTCAAGCTCCATTTCGCCGATGATGTTTCTCAGCGTTGTTGCCGAGAGATTTTCAATAGCGGATATCGGGCGCTCCACGCCGTATGCATAGAGCTTCGGGTCGGTTATCTGGAAGAAAACGACCGTGTCTATCTGCATCGTGACGTTATCTTTTGTGATAACGGGCTGGGGCGGGAAATCCACGACCTGTTCCTTGAGGGAGACGGTCTTCGATACTTTCTCAACGAAAGGTATCTTGAAGTGGATGCCGGTCTGCCATGTGGTCGAATATGCGCCGAGGCGCTCGATGACATAGGCCTTGGACTGCGGCACTATCTTGATGTTGAGCACGACAATAACGAGCACGAGCACGATTATGCCGATGATTACTCCGATTGCTACAGGTCCCATAATAATCCTCCTTTAGTGTTTTGAAACCATAAGTTTAACGCCGTCGATTCTGTCAACGGTGATATTTGAACCTTTTTCAATGCGGCTGCCGTCGGACGATCTCGCCGTCCAGGTCGAGCCCTCGACCTTCACTATACCGGTGCCCTCGGTGTTGTCAACAGTCTCCTCGACTATTCCCTCGAGACCTATGTATCTGTCAGCGTTGGTCGGCTGAACGCGCTTTTTTGAAAATTTCTTGACGAGCGGACGGGTCACCGCAAGCGCGACGAGCGACACTGCCGCGAAAATCACCCACTGAAGCCAGACGGGCGCCGAGCAAAGCTCCGATATCAGAGCCGCCGCCGCACCAACGGCGAACCAGATCGTGACAAGCTGGACGGTCGCGGCTTCAACAACGATGAACGCTATGAGCAGCGCTATCCATAATATAAGCATTGTGTATTCCGGCAAAACAGGCTCCTCCTTTGATATATTGACCGAAGCGAAAATGCTTCGATTCGATATAATTATATCAAAAGAGTGAGCCCATTGCAATATTCGCGGATATTATTTTTAGAGGAACGATTTTTGTCAGTTTTTGCTTTTGGTTATCGGCTTTCGCAGCAGAAGCGAGGTCAGCGCCCTGCCGTTAAACGGAATGAGGGGATAGAGATAGCAGCGCCCGCTGACGGTCTTATTGAATGAAATCAACAGAGCGGTTATCACAAGCCCTGCGATGAAGCCCCAGAGGTTGAATATTGCCGTCAGTATCAGTATCATCATGCGGCAGAGCTTAAACGCATACCCGAGCTCATAGCTCGGCTGGGCGAAGTTCGTTATCGCGACAAATGCCATATAGAGCACGACCTCCGCCGTGAACCATTTCGCGGCAATGGCAAATTCGCCGAGCACGAGCGCACCTATGACGCTAAAGGAGTTGCTCAGCGCGTTCGGGGTGTTGAGCGACGCCAGTTTCAGCGCGTCTATAACTATTTCAATTATTAGAAGCTGCATTATGACGGGCACGCTCGTCGGGTGCTCTATCTTGATGAAGTCGAGCCACGGCGGGATATATGCGGGGTTTTGAATCAGCAGAAACCACACGGGTGTTAAAAGCAGAGCGAGCAGGAAAACTATCATTCTGACGATTCTCAGATAGCTTCCGATAAGGCTCGGAAAATAGAAATCGTTCGTGTCCTGCAAAAAATCGAACACGCCCGTCGGAATAATCATAACCGAGGGCGAGGTATCCGTGATTATCAGCAGACTGCCCTCATATATGCTCGCCGCCGCGCTGTCCGGGCGCTCGGTGTAACGCACCTTCGGAAAGGGATTGAACCTCTGCTTCGGTATAAGACATTCCGCAAGGCTCTCGTGCCCCATGGTCAGCGCGTTTATGTCTATGGAATTCAGCTTTTTCTTTATCTTTTCGACCTCTTTCGGGTCTGCCGTGCCCTCAAGATAACAGAGCACAATATCTGTTTTCGACCTCGTTCCCACTTGCGTCAAATACATCGTGAGCTTCGTGTCCCTGACTCTGCGGCGGATGAGCGCGGTGTTGAATATCAGCGTCTCGACAAAGCCGTCGTGCGAGCCTCGAAGCACTTTGTCGTTCTCCGGCTCGTCCACGCTTCGCGCAGGATAGGTTCGCACGTCTATTATCACGGCCTCGCTGAAACCCTCGACTATCATGCCCAGAGCGCCCGAGAAGATAAAGGTCTCGAACCTGTCGAAGTCGTTTACGACCTCCGTCTCGACATAGGGCACGAACGTGTCCGCAAATTCGCGCGTCGAGTTTATATTCTTGAGCTTTTTCTCGTCCGCGTTCATCATGAAGCTCATTATCTTCTCCATGAGCCCGTCCTTTATGAAGCCGTCGATGAACCAGAGCATGGCGCGGTGGCTGCCGATCATTATCTGACGGCTGACGAGGTCAAAGCTCTCGCTCACGCGCAGCCGCAGATTGAGCGACGCAATGTCGGCTTCGTAGTTCCCCGAAAAAGTCTGCTTTTCCATTATGAATATCCCGCCCTTAAAAAGAAAAAGATGATATACGGCAATTGTTTCACGCCGTATATCATCTCCGTTTTTGTCGGGATTATACGTTGTAATAATAGTATTCCGCTATCGCATACCAGAGCAGCGGACCGACAACGCCGTTCGGGGTCAGCCCGAAATATCGCCGAGCCGCCTTGACCGCCGCCTCCGTCTGAGGGCCAAAAATGCCGTCCGCCGCAACATACGGCACGCTCTCGACGCCGCGCGCGAGAACCTGGAGATATTCCTGAAGATTTCTCACTGCACTGCCCGTGCTGCCGCGGAGCAGATTGTAGCCGGGATATGCAAAACGCGCATATTGATCATAGATTGAAAATTCGCCGGGGAAGGTTCGCAGAATATCATTATATACAGCCTGCAGCTTGTTCCATGTGTCGCGCCCGACAATGCCGTCCGGCGCAAGGCCGTATTGCCGCTGAAACTGCACAACGCTGTTGTATGTGTCCTGGCCGAAAATGCCGTCCACGGCCGGGGGCTGGATGTTGTTTGTGAAGTTGCCGATAAAGTTCAAGAAATACTGAATCGTGCTCACATCCTGCCCTCTGTCGCCGCGTTTTATGACAGTCTTGAACTGCCGCTCGACGTCGGTCAGCTTCAGTCCTTCGCTGTATAGCTCGCCGAGTCTCAGTATTCCGGCATAGAGCTGCTTTATTTTATACCATGTCGCCTTGCCGACGATGCCGTCAACGGTGAGGTTGAATAGGCTCTGGAACTTTCTGATCGATTCGCGCGTCGCCGTGTCGAATATTCCGTTGGGGGAGGGAATGCGCGGAATGGCGGGATAGTTTCGCGCGATGCGGTTGAGCTGGCGCTGGATTATCCTGACATCCTCCGATATGTCGCCGAGGCGCAGAGCCCTGCCGGGATATGATTCGCGGATATTCTTGACAGGCGCCGTCTTTATATTGACGTCGTTCCCATAGTAATATTGAAGTATGCGGTATGGTGTATAGCCCTGATTCGCGAGCGTGACCGTGCCCCACTGCGAGAGCCCGTCGCAGGTGACCTCGCGCCCGGAGCAGTACTGCGTGAAATAGGGCTGAACCTGGTCGCCCTTTGTAACATAGTTGTTGAAAAGCTCGTCGACTATCTTCGCGACGTTTGAAAACACGCTGCGCCCCTCAATATATGCCTGGTCGTATGCGG
>ULQM01066714.1_pt1 | contig 30738 bp, 25 predicted proteins | sample 1954451 | NCBI WGS metagenome assembly ULQM01 (sample SAMEA4835655, study PRJEB28245) | human gut metagenome | biome: gut microbiome; material: fecal sample | place: Denmark | collected 2008 | reverse complement strand
GCCGGCGGCCCCTTTTCTTTGCTTCGTTTCTTTTCCGGGCCACCCCGGAAAATGAAATGAAGTGACTATGGCATCACATGCCGGAAAAGCAAAATGCCGGGGGAGCCCCGGCGGGAAGGAGAAACTGCGGCACCTAACGCAGACGAGTGAAAAGTGATTTTCGCGGCGGGCGGAGCCTGCTTTGCGGCGTGTTCAGGCAATCAAAAAAGAGGGCTCTTTCGAGTCCTCTCTTTTTTTATTCAGAAGGAATACGCCGCCATGACCATGCCGGAGAAGCCTTCCCGCTCGCCTGCGTAGCCCCGGAGGTTGATATCCACGCTCCACGGGGAATCGCCTTCCCGCATCACGGCTCCGATCTCGCCAAAGACCGTCGAGCCCTGGAGGCTCTGTTCCGTGTCCCACGGCCCCGCTTTCATGCGGCTGTCGCCGCTGAATTCGTATTCATACGCCGCGCCGTAATAGACGCTCCATGCGCGTCCTTTTTCCGCCGTGTATCTTGCCCCCAGACGCAGCCGGTCGCTGGTGACGCTGTCGAAGGAGAACGCATCTCCGCCCATGGCGAAGCTGTCCCCGTCGATCTCGGTGTGGAAGTATTTCCCGTAGATGTCCCATTCGCCGCGGCCGCTCTCCACGAGTTTTCCCGCCCCGATGTGGCCGCCCCAGTAGGTGCTGTCGCTGAGCTGTACCTCGTTGCTCACCGCGTCTCCGCTGTCCGTCCAGCCGCCGATGAGCCCTTTACTGGCCTCTGTCAGCGTGAGGTCCGCATGCGCGGCCGCGATCTTATTGTCCGAAGCGCTGCCGCGCTCCGTATAGCCGCCGTAGATATAATTCCCCGTCACGGTACTGCGGGATCCGCTTCCGTCCGCATCGCCCATCAGGACCCAGTTCTTGTTCGCGCCGGTCTCGCCCAGGCCGCCGGCAATGAGAAGATTCGTATTTTCCTCTCCCGCTGCCGGCGTCCTCTCTACGGTGCTGTTCAGGATCACCAGCCAGTTCCCGTCAGCCGTGCCGCCGACCGCGTAGCCGCCGGCGAGGTAAGACGTGGGATCATAGCCCGAGGCAGGCCGTCCGTAAACGGAGACGCCGCTGTTTTCGATCCATACGCCATTGCCCGCTGCGTCGCCGTCCGTCGCATAGCCGCCGATCATGTGATATACATGGGACACGGTCAGCGCCGTGCCGCCGCCCTTGTTCAGCAAAATGCTGTTTCCTTCGGCGCTCGCGCCGTAACCCCCGTAGACCGTAGCGACGCCCAGTTCCGCGCCTGCCAGCGCGGTCACCACCTGATTCCCATTCGCCGCGCCGTCTTCAGAAAATCCGCCGACGATCGTATCGGCCGCGCCCGTTTCCCCGGCAAGCTCCACCGTATTCTTTTCCGCATTGCCGCCTGCCGCCCAGCCGCCGTAGACCCTGTCATAGATGACACTGTTTTCCACCGTCACCGTATTCCCAGACGCATCGCCGTGTTCCGTGCGTCCGCCGTAAATGGCGTCCGTTCCGTTCCCCACATCGGTCAGATTCCTCCCAACCAGAATGACGTTCGTGACGGTGACACTGTTCCCTGTCACATTCCCCGATTCGGTGAGGCCGCCGTAAAGCCCGCCGTGCACCCGCGTTCCCTCCTCGTCGCGGAGGATCTCATCGCTCACGGTGACCGTATTCCCTGCCGCGTCGCCCCGCAGGGTGTAGCCGCCCATCACGGAATACTCGACCTCCGCGCCTTTCTGGCCGTTCTGAATCGTCACATGATTCTCCCGCACGTCTCCGCCGTTGCTGAGGCCGCCAATGACGCTTGCCGCGCCGGCCACGCTCACCACATATCCGCCGGAGATGGTGACTGTATTCTCATTCGCTTCGCCCGTAAGGGCCATCCCGCCGGTGACCCGACCCCAGCTCAGGCTGTCCGTCATCTCCACCTTGTTGTCGCTCGCGGAATCTCCCGAGCCGCCGTTCACCGCGTCGGGCGCCTGAGCGACCTCTTCCTCCGACAGGTCACGGGGATCGCGGCCAATGAAGGACGTATCGATACGGACCTCGTTGTTATCCGCGCTGCCGTCATAAGTCTGGCCGCCGACAGCCTGGAAATCGATGGTGCTGTACTCGTTGATGGTCAGCGTATTTCCCTTAGCGTTTCCCCGATCGGTGTAGCCGCCGAAGACCGCGCCGGTGCTGTAGTCTCCGTCGGGGCCGCCTTTTACCCATGTGCCGGTGAGCGCGGCTATATTCCCCGAAGCGTTGCCGTCATGCGTATAACCGCCGAAAATATTGTCGTTTATGATCTTGGTCTTGTTCTCCGCCGTCACGCTGCCGTTTGCCGCGTCTCCGCTCACACGGTACCAGCCACCGACGCTTCCTTCCACCGTGTTGCTCACGGTCAGCCTGCCGTTGTTATCATTCCCGGTGTAATTTGCCCCCCTCTGCCATAAAGGAAGGCGCTCCTGTCAATCCCGCCAAAAGCGCTGCCGCGGCCAGTCGGGCCGCCCATTTTCTGTCCATTTCCGTCCCTCTTTTCTGTCCAATCCATCGTGATGGCCGTTTGCCTTATGATTTCGGCATATCATCGAAAACAGTCATCCTTCAATCATTTCTCCGCATGGAATTTTCTGCGGCGGGCTTTGCGGCAACTGCCATGCGATCAGCCGCATTAAAAAAACGGAACCCCTTCAAAAGGTTCCGCTCTTTTGATGTATTTCCCCGAGAAAAGACCTCCGTCCGGTTTTCTTTGTGCTACAATAGAGCCGACTCCCAAAAGAAAGGGGGTGATTCTGTTGAGCGAATATCTGCTCGTGCTTTGGACGACCCTGCTCGCCCCCGCGCTTCTCACGTGCCTCAAGTGGTACCTTGATTCGCGGTCAAAGAAATAAGCAGGAAAAAGGGACAGGTGGCAGCCTGTCCCTTTTCGATTCTGTAGAAGTCTTCTATCCTTCCCTTTCTACATCCCCATCCTATCACGAACGGCCGCGCGCTGCCAGAACATCCCGCGCGCTTCTTATGTATCTCAAACAGTCACCTTGTTTGCGGCGGCAAAAAATGAACAGGAAAAAAGGACAGGTGGCAGCCTGTCCTTTTTTGATTCTGTAGGAAATATTTGCTCGTGCTTTCTCTACGCCTGTATTATAGCACGAACAGCCGCGCGCTGCCAGTATCCTGCCTGCGGCCTGTTTTTTGATCTCTCCGCTTACAGGATCGGAGATTTTTCCGCCATGCCCACTTTCCGGGGGAAGGTCTTCGGCGCGGGGCCGCGCTTCCTGAGGACGAGGATCGTCCGTTCTTCCCCGGTGGGGAGGCGGAGCGTTTTTTTCTCTTCCGCTTCCGTATGCATCAGCGCGAGGATCTTTTCCGCCGCGGCGAGCTCTTCTTCCGCGCCGGGGCCTTTCATAGCGAGGAAGACGCCCCCTTCTTTCACGAAGGGCAGGGCCCACTCGGCGACGACCGGGAGAGATTTCACCGCCCGCGCGGTGACTACATCGAAGGTCTCGCGGAGCTTCTTCCGGCGGCCCCCTTCTTCGGCGCGCATGTGGAGGCATTTCACATTTTTTATGCCCGCTTCTTCCGCGGCGGTCTCGACGCAGCGGAGCTTTTTCTGGATGGAGTCCATGAGGACGAACTGCATGTCCGGCCGGAGCGCCGCCAGGACGGCGCCGGGAAAGCCCGCGCCCGTGCCGAGGTCGAGGACGCGGCCCCCTTCCGGGAAATACGCCGGGTCGTAGGCGGTGAGAGAGTCATACACGTTCTTGACGAGGCTCTCTTCCGTATCTTTGATGCCGGTGAGATTGATGTGGGCATTCATTTCCATGATGCGCCCGTGGTAGGCGGCGATCTTCCCCGCGGTCTCCTCCTCCGCGGAAATGGCGAGCGCCGTCAGTATGTCTTGCACTGTCACAGGAATTCCCCTTTCTTGAGACAATTACGCTTTTTTCCCTTTTACATAGACCATGAGCACGGAGATATCCGCCGGCGAGACGCCGGAGATGCGCGCCGCCTGTCCGAGGGAGAGGGGGCGGATCTTGTCGAGCTTCTGCCGCGCTTCGATGGAGATGCCGTCGAGATGGAGGTAATCCATGTCCGGCGGCATGAGTTCCGCTTCCATTTTCTCCGCCCGGCGCACGGCGTCTTCCTGGCGGGTGATGTAGCCTTCGTACTTGACGGTGATCTCCATTTCTTCTTCCGCGTCGAGGGCGAAGGCCGGGCAGCCCAGGTACTTCACCATCTGCCGGTAGGTCACTTCGGGGCGCTTCAGTATTTTGTCCGCTCCCGTGCCGGTGGTGAGGGGCGCCGTGCCCATGGCCTCCAGGGCGGCGTTCGTTTCCGCCGTGGGAGTGAAGCGCTTCGCGCGGATGTAGTCCAGCGCTTCTTCGTACCGCGCTTTCCGCGCCTGGAAGCGCGCCCACCGCTCGTCGTCCACCAGGCCGATGGCCCGGCCTTTTTCGGTGAGGCGCAGGTCGGCATTGTCCTGCCGGAGGATGAGGCGGTATTCGCTGCGGCTGGTCATCATGCGGTAAGGCTCATTGGTGCCTTTCGTGACGAGGTCGTCAATGAGGGCGCCGATGTAGGCTTCGTGCCGCTTCAGGACGAAAGGCGGCTTCCCGGCGAGCTTCAGCGCCGCGTTGATGCCCGCCATGAGGCCCTGCGCCGCCGCTTCTTCGTAGCCGGAGGTACCGTTGGACTGGCCGGCGGAATAGAGGCCGGGGAGTTTCTTCACTTCCAGCGTCGGCAGGAGCTGGAGCGGATCGAGGAGGTCGTATTCGATGGCGTAGGCCGGGCGCATGAGCTTCACGTCTTCCAGTCCCGGTATGGTGCGGAGGAAGGCGTACTGCACGTCGATGGGCATGGATGTGGACATGCCCTGCACGTACATCTCATTCGTGTCGAGGCCTTCCGGCTCCACGAAGAGCTGGTGCCGGTCTTTGTCAGCGAAGCGGACGATCTTGTCTTCGATGGAGGGGCAGTACCGCGCGCCCACGCCGTGGATCTTTCCGGAGAACATGGGGGCTCTCGAAAGATTCGCCCGAATGATGGAGTGGGTGGTCTCGTTCGTATAGGTGAGCCAGCAGCACCGCTGATTCCGGTCCGTGTCTTCGTCCATGAAGGAGAAGGAGTGGTGATCGGGGTCGCCCACTTCGAGCTGCATCCGCTCAGGATGGAGGGTGCGCATGTCCACGCGGGACGGCGTGCCTGTCTTGAAGCGGAGGAGCTCGATGCCGTGTTTTCTGAGGTTGTCCGAGAGGGCAAGGCTGGGCCGCATGCCGCTGGGGCCGCCGCTGTAGATGGTCTCGCCGATGATGATCTTGCTGTCCAGGTAGGTGCCCGTGGCGAGGATGACCGCCCGCGCCCGGTAGATCTCTCCGAGCTCCGTCACGATGCCCGTGACGCGGCCGCCGTCTTCGAGGATGTCCGTCACCATGAGCTGTTTCAGATCGAGATTGTCCGTATTTTCCACGCGGCTTTTCATCCAGCGGTGGTAGGCGTTCTTGTCGGACTGAGCGCGGAGGGCGTGCACCGCCGGGCCCTTGCCGCGGTTCAGCATGCGCATCTGAATGGCCGTGGCGTCGGCGGCGATGCCCATGATGCCGCCGAGGGCGTCGATCTCCCGCACGAGGTGGCTCTTGCCGGGCCCGCCGATAGCGGGATTGCAGGGCATCATGGCCACATTGTCCAGAGAGATCGTGGCGAGGAGCGTCTTCATGCCGAGCTTCGCCGCGGCGAGCGCCGCTTCGCATCCCGCATGGCCCGCGCCGACGACGATCACGTCGTATGTATCGATCAAATACATGGGATTTCCTTCTTTCGTTTTCGCAAAATTCCCTTTTATTATACCGTATTTTCCCCGGGCCGTATAATCTGTATAATAAGGAAAAAGAAAGGAGCCCGCCATGATCCGACTCGTTATTTCCGACCCCGTCCTGCTCTCCCTGCCCGCCTCGCCCGCGGGAAAGGAGGATCTCCCCGCCGCCCGCGACCTGCTGGACACGCTCCTCGCGAACCGGGAGCGCTGCGCCGGCATGGCGGCGAATATGATCGGCGTGCCGAAGCGGATCATCGCCTTTTTTGACGGCGGCGCGCCGGTGGTGATGGTGAATCCGAAGCTCCTCCGCCGGTCAAAAGAGACCTATGAGGCGGAGGAGGGCTGTCTCTCCCTGCCGGGCACGCGGAAGGCGCTCCGCGCGAAATGGGTGGAAATGGAATGGACGCCCCTCCGCGGAAAAAAGCGGCGCGGAAAATTCTCCGGCTTTACCGCCGAGGTCATCCAGCACGAAATGGATCATCTGGATGGCATCCTCATCTGAGCGGCGGCTCTCCTGCCGGCCGGCAGGAAATGACGGCCGTCCCGCTCCGCCGGAGGCCGCCCGGGAAAGCCGTCTCTCCCGGCAGCTGCCGCCTGCTCACCTCGCGGAAAGCGGCCCGCGCCGCTCTCCCCGCCTGATTTCGGACAAAGAAAAAAGCCCATGCCTTTCAGCATGAGCTCTTTTTTATTGCCTGTATATTTCAGAATACGTCTTTCAGGACGATGGTCTGCTCTCTGGAGGGGCCGACGCTGACGATGCCGATCGGCACGCCGATGAGTTTCGCGATCTGTTCGAGGTAGTACCGGCAGTTTTCCGGGAGATCGTCGTACCTGCGGATGCCGCTGATGGAGGTCTTCCAGCCGGGGAATACACGGTACACGGGCTTCACTTTTTCGAGGAGCGCCAGGTCTGCCGGGTATTCTTCCAGTTCTTTTCCTTCGTATTCGTAGCCGACGCAGACTTTGATCTCATCCATGCCGTCGAGGATGTCCAGACGGGTGATGGCGAGGTAGTCGAAAGTATTGAGGAACGCGGCGTAGCGGACGGCTCTCGTGTCGAGCCAGCCCACGCGGCGGGGCCGTCCGGTGACGGTGCCGTATTCATGGGCGGTATCGCGGATGTAGTCGCCGATCTCGTCGTGGAGCTCCGTCGGGAAGGGGCCTTCGCCGACGCGGGTGCTGTAGGCTTTCACCACGCCGTAGATGTTCTGCATGAGGTGCGGCCCGATGCCCGCGCCGACGCACGCGCCGCCCGCGATGGGGTGGGAGCTCGTCACGTAGGGATAGGTGCCGTTATCGCAGTCCAGCATGGTGGCCTGCGCGCCTTCAAAGAGGACGTTCTTGCCTTCCGCCACGAGAGTGTGGACGGTGTGGTTCGTGTCCTTCACGAAAGGCCGGAGGATCTCCGCGTAGCCGAGATAGTCCATGAGCATCGTCTCATAGTCAAATCCTTCCGCGCCGTAGAGACGTTCCAGGAGCATGTTCTTCTGCTCCACATTGTATTTCAGCTTTTCCGCGAAGACTTCCTTATCCATGAGGTCGCACACACGGATGCCGATGCGGTTGATCTTGTCGGCATAGCACGGGCCGATGCCGTTCTTCGTGGTGCCGATCTTGCGGCTGCCCTTGCGGGCTTCTTCCGCTTCGTCCAGGCGCACATGGTACGGGAATACGAGGTGCGCCCGCGTGGAGATCTGGAGATTTTCCACGCTGATGCCCTGGGCCTTCAGTTTGTCCATCTCTTCGATGAGGCTCTTCGGGTCGATGACGACGCCCGTGCCGACGACGCACACCGTGCCGGGATACATAATGCCGCTTGGCATGAGGCGGAGCGGATAGGCTTTGCCGTCAACGACGACAGTGTGGCCCGCGTTGTTCCCGCCCTGGGAGCGGACGACCACGTCGGCTTTCGCCGCGAGATAGTCTACGATCTTGCCTTTGCCTTCATCGCCCCACTGGGCGCCGATTACCATTGCTGTAGCCATAGATTTTTTCCTTCCATTTCACAAGAGTCTCCCCTGCCGGGGCTTTTCATACATCTTGTATTATAGCACATCCCCGGCGATCAGAGGCCGAAACGGGCGAAGATCTCGTCCACATGGGTGAGCATGGGCCGGTAGTCGAAGCAGGCTTTGATCTCTTCCGGCGTGAGGTATTTCCGTACGTCTTCGTCTTTGCAGAGATTTTCATAGAAATCCTCGCCCTGGAGCCAGCGCTTCATGGCGTTGCGCTGCACCCAGCGGTACGCCGTATCGCGGTACGCCCCCTTCGCGACGAGCGCCAGGAGCACCCGCGGGCTGTAGATGAGGCCGCCGGTCATATTCAGGTCGGCGAGCATCTTTTCCGGATAAACGAGGAGCTTGTCGATGAGCTTCGTCGTCTCGTTCAGGATGTAGTCGAGGGCGGTGGTCGCGTCGGGGAGGATCACGCGCTCCACGGAGGAGTGGGAAATGTCTCTCTCGTGCCAGAGCGGGACATTTTCAAAAGCCGGTACGGCGTAGCCCTGGATGAGGCGGGCCATGCCGCAGATGCGTTCGCTTCTCACGGGATTTCTCTTGTGGGGCATCGCGGAGGAGCCTTTCTGTTTCGGGCTGAAATATTCTTCCGCTTCCCGCACTTCCGTCCGCTGGAGGTGGCGCACTTCGAGGGCGATCTGGGACAGGGTGGAGGCAATGACGGCGAGCGTCGCCACGTATTCCGCGTGGTGGTCGCGCTGCACCACCTGCGTCGCGATGTCTTCGCGGCGGAGTCCCATCTTTTTGCACACGTATTCTTCTACATAGGGATCGATGTCCGCGTAGGTGCCGACCGCGCCGGAGAGCTTGCCGACGCGCATGTTTTCCGCGGCGTGTTTCATGCGGTCAATGTTGCGGAGCGTCTCCGCGTACCACAGGAGAAGCTTCAGGCCGAAGGTGGTCGGCTCGGCGTGCACGCCGTGGGTGCGGCCGATGGTGGGGGTGTGCTTGAATTCCACAGCCCGCCGTTTCAGCACGTCCGCCAGCTGCTGCAGGTCGTCCAGAATGACGTCCGACGCCTGCGCCAGCTGCACGCAGAGGCCCGTGTCCTTCACGTCGGTGGAGGTGAGCCCCATGTGGATGTACTTCGCTTCATCCCCTACGTATTCGCCCACGCAGGACAGGAAGGCGATGATGTCGTGATTGATCTCCGCGTCGATCTCATGGATGCGGTCCACATCGAAATCGGCCTTCGCCTTGATGACTTCCACCGCTTCCTTCGGGATGCGGCCCAGCTCGGCATTCGCTTCGCACGCGGCGATCTCCACATCGAGCATGGTCTGCCATTCATTTCTTTCATTCCAGATCTTTTCCATCACCGGACGCGTATATCTCGGTATCATACTATATCCCCTTTCGGTTTTCCTTCACGCGCACAGATCTCACGGCCGACGATGACGCCGGCGGCGGAGGCCTGCGCGAGCCCCCTCGTGATTCCCGCTCCGTCTCCGATGGCGAAAAGATTGGGTATCTTCGTCTCCAGCTCCGGAGAAAGCTCCATGCGGGAAGAATAAAATTTGACTTCTACGCCGTACAGCAGGGTATGGCGGGAATTGGCGCCCGGCGCCACCCGGTCGAGCGCTTCGAACATCTCCATGATGTCCTTGAGAAAACGGTACGGCAGCACCAGCGACAGGTCGCCCGGCGTGGCGGACGGCATGGTGGGCCGCACGAGTCCCCGCCGGATGCGCTCCGCCGTGGAGCGCCGCCCGTCTCGGAGATCGCCCAGGCGCTGCACGATGGGCCCGCCGCCGAGCATATTCGCGAGAGCCGCGATGTACTTGCCGTAAGCGATGGGCTCCCGGAAAGGCTCGGTGAACTGCTTCGACACGAGGATGGCGAAATTCGTATTCCCGCTCCTCTTGTGAGCGTAGCTGTGGCCGTTCACCGTCTGGAGGCCGTCGTTGTTCTCCGTCACCACGAAACCGTACGGATTCATGCAGAAGGTGCGCACCCTGTCGTCAAAGCTGCGGCTGTAATAAATGAGCTTCGACTCATAGCAGATGTCCGTGATGGGCTCGTAGACCTCCGCGGGCGACTCCACCCGGACGCCGATATCCACCGCGTTTGACGCCGTGGGGAGGCCGAGGCGCTCCGCTTCCTTCCGGAGCCACTCCGCCCCCTCCCGGCCGGGAGCCGCCACCACGTACTTCGCGCGGTACGTCACGCCTCCCGCCCGGACGCCGGCGGCCTTTCCGTTCTCCGTGAGGATCTCCTCCGCGTCCGTGCCGCAGAGCACGCGCACATTCTCCGGAAGCCCCTCACGCATGCGGGCGAGGATCTCCCCGTTCACATCCGTGCCGAGATGACGGATGCGGGCCGGAACGAACGCCAGATCCGCCGCGGCCGCCCGGCGGGCCAGCGCGTGCAGCTCATCGCGGTGCTCGTCGCCGTAGACCTTCCGGTCCGCGCCGCCGTAGCGGCAGTACACCCCGTCCACGTACGAAATAAGCCGGGCCAGCGCCCCGCGGGACACATAATCATCCAGATTCCCGCCGTAATCCGTGGTGAGCGTGAGCTTCCCGTCGGAAAAAGCGCCCGCGCCGCCCCAGCCGGAAACGATATTCCGGCGGCGCGCCTCCGCCGGGGCCGCGCGGTCCTGATTCAGCGCCGTGCGGCTCCGGATATCCAGCCCCTTTTCGATGATCAGGACGGAAGCGCCCGTATCCGCCAGTTCCAGCGCGGTAAAGATCCCCGCCGGCCCGGCGCCGATGACAATGACATCATAGCTTTCTGCCAATATGCATCATCCCTGTCAAGAAAATAAAAACGCTCCGCCATACGGGGAGCGATACGGAAAAAATTATTCCCTTCTAATCATACAAAAATAAACAAAGAGTGTCAACGAATCGGCCCGCCTGCGCCGCCCGGCAGCCAATGAGAATCACCGCCCGCAGAAAATTCCGCGCACTCGCCGCCTCACCGGGAAATTCCCGCCGCAAAGCAGCGTCTCCCTGCCGCCGTTCCTTCGCCGCACAGAGCTGCCGCTTTCCCGCAAGCCTCTGCCCTCTGTATCCGACCATCCCATGGCCTTCCCGTTTTGAAAATACCGCTGAAAATTGATCCTCTCTGTTTCATGTCCGCCCCTGACAGCGCGCCGCAGGCCGCCCGGCAAAACAGAGCGTCTTTCCGCGGCCCCTCTACGCATTTTAAGCGGCACGGCAAGCGCCCGTTCTTCGCCAAAAGCCGCCCTCTTCCCAACGCCGAAAACGACCGCCGCTGCCGTCTGCGCCCGCCTTCACCAAAATTCCGCCGCTTCACTTTCGTCCGGTCTGCGCCGCATTCATAGCGGAAAATTTTCGCTCCGCCGCGCTGTACAGGGAGAAAAATTTCCCGGCATTTCCCTCTGCCGCGGTAAATAAAAATTTTCCCTTTCTTATTTCTGCCGATCGGTCGGGGCCTGCGCCCGTTTTTTCTCCGCATTTTCCCAGCTCTCCGCACGAATTTCCCGGGCCGCCATCTCCTCCCCGTCAATGGCCGTCCCGCTTCCCCGCGGCTTTGCAGAGACAGTTCCCGCAGACATCCGCCGCTCCGCGCGCTTCCCGCTAAAAAGGCAGCACGCCCATATTTCCTCCGCCCGCCGAAAAATGAGCACAAGAAAAACGCGCCTCATGATGAGACGCGTTTCTTATTTCTTATCAGCAGGATCAGTCGAGAGCCGCCTTGACCATGCGTTCCTCTTCACGGATCGCACGTTCTTCCGGAGTGAGACGGATCACAGCAGCGGTCGGTACGCCGAGCGCTTCCAGACGTTCATTCTCCTTCTTCGTCTCCTCTTCGATCTCTTCTCTGGAGCGGTAATCCGGCGGAGTGGACTTGAAGAGGCGGATCCAGCTGCGGACAGATTCGATCAGCACCACAGCCACGAGGATGAACATGATCGCGGAAACGACGGTGAGCGCCGTTTTCCCGGTCGGGATATAGCTGTTAAATACATTCTGGTAATCCGCGACGATCGTGATGAAGGCCATGAAGAAGCAGGGGATCATGGTGACCCATGCATAGCGGCCGCGGCCGTGGCGGATGATGAAGGACGTGACGATCGCCAGCACCGTCGTCGCCAGCAGCTGGTTCGATACGCCGAAGAGCGGCCAGATGACGCCGATGTTGCCCTGTACGACCAGGTACATCCAGGAAACGGTGATGACAAAGGAGCAGATCACGATGCCCGGCTTCCAGTTGCGGTCGCCGAAGGGTTCATAGACCTTGCCCAGCAGTTCCTGCAGCAGGTAGCGGCCTACGCGGCAGCCAGCGTCGATCAGCGTCAGGATGAAGAGCGCTTCGAACATGATGCAGAAATGGTACCACAGGCCCATGAGGTGATCCATGCCGGGGATCTGGGCGAAAATGTCCGCCATGCCGACAGCCAGGGATACCGCGCCGCCCGGGCGGTGCATCAGATCTTCGCCGACCATCTGGGACAGCGCCGGCAGATCCTGTACATTCAGACCGAGCTTCGCGAAAGCTTCGGCGGAAGAATTGATGGCGAAATAATCGCTCGGATGGAGGCTGCACGCCGCGATCAGAGCCATGACGGAAATGAAGGTCTCCGTGAGCATCGCGCCGTAGCCGATGGGCAGAGCCTGCCGTTCATTTTCGATCATCTTCGGCGTCGTGCCGGTAGCGATGATGCTGTGGAAACCGGAGATCGCGCCGCAGGCGATGGTGATGAACAGGTACGGGAATACGGAGCCCGTCAGGACCGGGCCGCCGCCCCAGAGGAACTGGGAGAACGCCGGCATGCGGATCTCAGGCGCTACGATGATGATGCCGATCGCCAGAAGCACGATCGTGCCGATCTTCATATACGTGGACAGATAATCACGGGGCGCCAGGAGCAGCCAGATCGGAAGTACGGAAGCAAAGAAGCCGTACACGCCGAGCATGATCTCCACCTGTTCCAGATCATACGTGAAGAGCGGAGCCAGCGCCGGATTGTCGCGCACATACGGGCCCGCGACGACCGCCGCCAGAATGAGAGCCACGCCGAGGATCGTCGCTTCCTTGATCTGGCCGGGGCGGATATATTTCGCGTAAATGCCGACGACGATAGCCGCCGGGATCGTCATGCTGACGGTGAAGAAGCCCCACGCGCTGTTGTGCAGGGAATTGGCCACGACGACCGCCATGCCCGCTTCCGTGATGACCAGCAGCAGCAGCATGACCCACAGAGCCGCCGTGCCGGCCGTGTGGGATACCTCATCCCGCGCAATCTCGGCCAGAGATTTGCCCTTGTGACGGACAGACGCGACGAGCACGACCATATCATGCACAGCGCCCGCGAAAACCGAACCGAAAAGCAGCCACAGCAGCCCCGGCATGAAGCCGAACTGCGCTGCGATGACCGGGCCTACCAGAGGACCCGCGCCCGCGATGGCCGCGAAATGATGGCCGAACACGACCCACTTATTCGTGGGCACGTAGTCCTGCCCGTCTTCGAACTCATAAGCCGGCGTCTTCTTGAACTGATTCAGCGTGAGCACCTTCGCGGCGATCCACGCACCGTACAGCCGGTACGCCAGCATGAGAACGCAGACAGTAATGATGACCAGGTACAACCCATTCATTACCATTCTCTACTCTCCCCCTTAATGGATTAAAATGAATACTGCCATATTATAGGCGCATACGGTGCAACAGTCAAACCGAAGAAATCTAATATAGTACACTATATATCGAATAAATGCATACATTTTACCATAAAACCGGCCTTACCCCGCCCCCATCCATTCATTCGTCACAAAACCTCATAGAGATTTTCCAAAAACTCATCCATAAGTCAACAAAATCCGCAAAATCCAGTCCAAGCATGCATAACTGGCATAAAAGATCCCTCTCCAAAAAACTTGCCTTTTCTCCCGCACATGTCCCCGTCTGATGCTAACATCATGCTCCCCGCGCCCTCTGCATCCGAATTATCCATATCATATAATAAGTACATAATATAATTTTTTAATTATCAGAGGTCAATCATGTCTGCTGTCCAAAAAGATTCCAATTCAGTGCCGTCCACTCAGCTGACGCTTTGTCTGTCCTATCTCTGTAAAGCGGCACTTCTTAATGAAACAACTCAGCCAGGCGTTCCAGAAGGAAATGCGTCTCCTCTTCGCACGCCGGCACAAATCCTTCAAAGTCAATATAAAGAAGTGACGCCGGCTCTTGTCACAAAAACTGCCGCCGCACTGTATCTGGATCCATCTGCCCACCCTATCGCACAGTATGAAGTGCCGCAGCTGATTTTCCCTTTCGGTATCAACGAGAGCCAGTTTGAAGCTGTCCGGCAAGCGATGGCAAACCAAATGAGTATGATCCAGGGACCGCCCGGCACAGGCAAAACACAGACGATCCTAAACATCATCGCCAATTTTCTGCTGCAAGGCAAAACGATGCTGGTCGTTTCCGGTACCAATTCCGCCACAGCCAACATACAGGAAAAGCTCGCCTCCCCAAACGTCGGTCTTGATTTCCTGACCGCATTTCTTGGCAACTCTCAAAATAAAGAGTCTTTCATTCAGCATCAGTCAGAACAATATCCCGATATCAGCTCATGGCAGCGCACTAAAGAGCAAAAAGCACAGATAGCATTCTCGATCAATACATTGACGAATACCATCGCCCAGACTTTTGCCGCGCAAAAACGACTGGCGCAGTCCAAAGAAGAACGGCGCGCACTTCAATTAGAACGAACATATTTTGAAAAATTTCTCTCAGAAACCATTTCTCCTCTGCCGCTCAGACTCCGCGCCCGCACTCGTCCGAATGCACTTCTTCATCTATGGCTGCAATGTGAACGCTGTCTTGAGAATAATTTTTCTCTTTCTTTTTGGCAGAAGTGCAAATATCTCCTTTTCCATGGCATCGGCAATTGGTCTTTTTACCGACACCCCTTGCCGGAAATCATTTTCTCATTAAAACAAGCCTATTACCCAGCCCGTCTTCATGAATTGGATCAGAAAATCGCGTCACTGGAAACCGCTCTATCTGATATAGATCTGCCGCAGCTCACCTCACAGCTGATCGAACAGTCCATGACATACCTCCATGCACAAATCTATGACCTTTTCCATCCGCGGCTTCAGAAAAAGCGTCCATTATTCGATAAATCCCAGTTTCGCAATCAGGGCGCAAATGTCTGTCGTGAATATCCTATCATTCTAAGCACGACATATTCCGCACGCACCAGTCTTCCCGGCCACCTGTACGACTGCCTCATTATGGACGAAGCGTCTCAGGTCGATATCTCCAGCGGCGTCATGGCGCTCACCACCGCGCAGCGTGCCGTGATCGTCGGCGATGCCAAGCAGCTGCCCAACGTACTCTCCGCGCGCGCTGTACGAGCGCATAAACAACTATTTCGCTGCTACAGCTTGCCTGAAAGTTACTTTGCGGGACGAGAAAGTTTCCTCACTTCCCTTCGTCTCAGCATACCTCAGCTTCCACAGACTCTTTTGCGTGAGCATTACCGCTGTCATCCATTTATCATCCGCTTTTGCAATCAAAAATTCTATAATGATGAACTTCTTATCATGACAGAAGACCATGGCGAAGCAGATGTATTGAGACTTGTACAAACCGTACCTGGGCATCACGAAAAACAGCACATGAATCAGCGGCAAATCGATGTACTGAGAGAAGAAGTACTTCCGTCCCTTTCTCAAGTGCCGACAGAGGACATCGGCTTGATCGCTCCCTATCGAAACCAAGTGCAGCAGATCCAAAAGCAGCTGACAGACTGCCATATCAATTCTGCCAATGTATCTACAGTCCATAAATTTCAAGGCAGGGAAAAAGGCACCATCATTTTGTCCACCACAGACGATATCATCACATCATTCTCCGATGATCCCCACCTGTTAAACGTTGCCGTCTCCCGAGCAAAGCGCCGCCTGATCCTCATCACTTCCGCCGAAGAACAACCCGGCGGAAGCAATATAGGTGACCTCATCGCCTATATCCGCTATCAGGGCGGTACATGGCAGACCAGCCAGATCCGCTCCATTTTTGACCTGCTGTACAGATCGTACGCCGCCGAACGCCGGCAATTTTTAGCCAGTCACACAAAGATCTCTCAATTCGCTTCCGAGAATCTGATGTACGGCCTCATCGAGAATATGCTTCAACAATTTCCCCATCTGCCGCTCCGCGCGGTTCCTCACGTCCCGCTTCGAGAAATATTTTCCCCCTACCAGCTTTCCATACTCTCCGCTGCCGAACAGAAATATATCCGCCACGGCGCCCACACGGATTTCCTGTTTTATCACGCTCTTCGAAAAACGCCGCTGTTTGCAGTAGAAGTCGACGGATTTCATTTCCATCAGGAAGGGACAAAACAACACGAGCGGGATCGTATGAAAGATCACATCTTCAAAACGCTTCACATTCCTCTCCTTCGCTTCTCCGCCAGCGCAGCAATTCCGGACGCCTCGCCGCCGCCTTTGCCGCCGGCGCGCGTGAAGCGGGCCACACCGTGGAGGAGATCTCCCTGAAAGGCAAGCGCATCGCCTTCTGCACAGGCTGCCTTACCTGCCAGAAAACGGGCCGCTGCGTCATCGCCGACGACGCCCGGGCCATCGCCGAAAAGGTGAAGGCCGCCGACGTCATCGTATTTGCCTCCCCCGTTTACTACTACAGCATCGCCGGCCAGCTGAAGACCCTCCTCGACCGGATGAATCCCCTCTTCTCCTCGGAATACAACTTCCGCGACATCTATTTTCTCGCCTCCGCTGCCGACGATGCGCCGGAAGCGCTGGAAGGGCCGCAGAAAGCCATCCAGGGCTGGGTGGACTGCTTTGAAAAGGCGCGTCTGGCGGGGACCGCCTTCGCCGGCGGATGCACCGCTCCCGGCTCGGCCGAGGACCATCCTGCCCTCGCGCAGGCCTTTGCCATGGGCCGCGACCTCTGAGCCATGCGCATCCGCCTCACCGTGAACGGCACGGCCTTCACCGCCGTGCCCGCCGACAATGACGCCGCCCGGGCTCTCCTCTCCCAGCTCCCCGCCTCGTGGACGATGAAAGAGCTGAACGGCAACGAAAAATACGTCTATCTGTCCGAGGGCTTTCCTGCCGAGCCAAAGCGCCCTGCCCGCATCCATGCAGGGGACCTCATGCTCTACGGCACGGACTGCATCGTCCTCTTCTACAGAGACTTCTCCACCACCTTCCGCTACACGCCCCTCGGCCGCATCGAAGATCCTTCCGGCCTCGCCCAAGCCGCAGGCCGCGGCACAGCGCGCGTCACAGCGGAATTCACAGAATAAATACGCCAAATCAAAAGAACCAGTGCATAAGGCACCGGTTCTTTTGCAACACACAAAAAAGCAGGCCGCCGCCTGCTTTTTTTTTACGGGAGAAACCGCTCAGGCCTTCACCAGCACCTTCTCGATCTCCGCAATATACATGGTGTGATAATTGCCTTCATCCTTGCCGCCATACCACCGTTCCTTCATGCCCGGCTCGATGAACGACGCCTCCGGCAGCTCCGCCGCCAGCAGCTTCCGGCACACGAGGATCACGCCTGCTTCCTCCGGCGCCGCCGTGCCTTCCACCTCCATCGGAGTCAGGCCCGCTGCCTGCCACTTGTCTCCGTCCCATCCGGAATGAGAGCCCATGTAGCCCAGCGCCTTCCGGCAAGACTCCGGCATCGCCGAGATCGTGAACCGCTCGCCCGCATCGATGAGCGTCTTCGTGAAACGGTTCTTGCGGATATACACCGTCGCTGTGTTTTTGCCCCACCATACGCCGAGGCCGCCCCAGCTCACCGTCATCCCGTTGCACTTTTCCTTCGTCCCTGCCGTCACCAGGAACCATCCCTTCCCGATCTGCAGAAAAGGATTCCACGCCAGCTCCTCCGCCTTCATTTCTCTGAATATCATATCCGTTCACTCCTTCAACTTAAGTCTGATTGATTATATCACCTCTGCCTCAAAAGTTTCTATGAATAAAGCACGCCGCCAGTCGTCCAGCCTTATCGATCTTCCTTCGAAGCAGTTTTAACCGTCCAAAGCGCTTTGCTTTTAATTCCTCTTCATAAACAGCCTGAACCGCATCGTCAAAATGCGTTCCCTGCCGCATCTGCGCCAGTATTTTCTCCCGCTTCTCATTCCGGCATACGGGCTTCTTTAGCTGCCCGTTTCCCCGGACCGCTTCATCTGTCGACCTTTCTGTTACTTCCAGCTTATCTTTGACCTGTTCAAAGAGCTGTTGTCCTTTTTCTGTATGAATCAGCACACAGGAAATTCCCTTTCCTTCCTCCGCTTCAAAAAGCGTCTTGTCTATTCCCCAAAAATCCCCAAGAGTAATATCGGAAACACGTTCCGGCCGGGCAAATTTACAGGTATAACAATTAGGACGACAAATTGCACCTTCTAAAAAAGAACGAATATATTCATCATAAGATGATTTCATCCGGTATATCTCTTTAAAGGAATCCCGTACTATAAACTTATATTGATTATTGACTCTAAATGAAATCTGATATGCTTTATTTCCATCTTCACCAATGATCCGATGCAAATGCTGCTGAAGCATTTTATGTGAGGGCACTCCATGGCATACGATATCTACCAGATAAAGATTTGTAAACTCCTTATATCCCAAAAAGCCTTTCAATCCTTCGATCTGACAGGGTGTACCAATAAAAAGTACGACACTTCCTTTCAGCAAATACCGCTTACACTGCATGAATGTATCATTGATATAGGAATGAACATACTTTGAACCCTTGAGTCTTCCTAACTCTCTTTTTTTCGTGATGCATGCATGGCAGGCCTCATTATTACCGTCCCATACTGCGCCAAACACCACGCCGCCCTGATCAAGCACCCATTGTGCCAAAACAGAAGCAGCGCCCCCGCTTGAGCTGCTCTGCCGCTCTTCCGGTGACCTGGCCCAGGCTGCATAGGTATGCAAAGTTCCATGATATGAAATTTCCCGATGATTCAGGCAGACACGCTTGCAGGCATCACAGTGGATACACCGTTCCTCATCAATTTGCGGATAAATAAATCCATATTCATCCTCCACCATCGTAATGCAATGCTTCGGACAGATGTTCACACAGGCAAAACAGCCTGTACACTGATCCCGCTTACAGATTTCCATATCATATCCCCTTTTATTTCAGATACGTATCCAGATATCGATACGCCTGTTTCTGGTACATAGCAATCTTGTCTCGAATGGCCCCGGCCGGCATTTCCTGATGGATCACCCGATCCAGCTCATCAGGATGCCGTATCTGCCGATTTTCCAGATTAAACATTTTCAATAAATATCCTAATTTTTCCCGATTGCTGTCCCGAATAAAAACCCCGAAATTTTTCTGATATTTAATGGAAATGACGGCGCCATGGAATGTATCCGTCACCACATAATCTGCGTATCTAAACCAGCTCAGCAGCTCGAAAGGATGCGCCAGTATGAACTCATCCTCCCATCCCTGATACAAATTAACGCTGATAATTTTTTTATGCTCCGCCGCAGCCAGATTCTTTATAGCCCGGATCTCTTCCGGGTCACAAATTCTGCCGGAATAGGCATAAATCAAAATATAATCCTTTTCCGGGCGCTTTAATTCTATTTCCGGAAATTCATAGAGTAAAACCGGATCAATATCGATCTCACTATCCCGCCCGGTGAAATGCTTCACAAATTGCTGCGTATTTTCATCCCTGACAGAAAAAGCGGTAAAACGGCTCAATAATTCTCGGGTTTTTTCCTCCATATGGTACCGTTCTATTCCCTCTATCCGGGTAAAGCCACAGGATGCCGCATAGGAAATCATCTTTTTAGCCTGACAATCTTCTCCATATAATTCCCATGCTTCCCTGTTTTTTTGCGCATACTGTACCATATTAAATACTTCATCGCTTCCAAAAATCATCAAATCCACAGGTGTATTGTATTGATAAATTTTCTGCAGCTGTAAATCCCTATAGCAGTCCCTTTTATATATTTTCTGAAAGCCCCAATCATGCATAAAAAAACGATATTGCGCCTCATTGAGCTCTCTTTTCTTATTATGCAGACGAAGCCACTCTGGTTTATGAATGTATTCCCCTAAAACGCGCACACCTCTTTTTATCATTCGTAAATAATGATTCACGATTTTATCTACATGAAAATCCACAAACACTACCTGATGGCCATAACTTTCTACAACCTTTTTTAATGCATATGCCTGTAAAAAAGAACCGTTATTTACAACTCTTTGCATCGACAAAATGCCGACTTTCATTTCCATCCCCCCCCGTTTTTCTCCTGCTGTTTACCTTTTCGTTCTTATAAATCATAAATTTTCCTCTCTTCTTAATACTACTTAAGTTCCCTCTTTTTTCCATTATTATTTTCTATCAGACCGGTATTCTCTGCTCAGAATATGCTGCCACCATTCCTTGTTCTCCAGATACCACTGGATTGTTTTCTGAATGCCTTCCTCAAAACTCGTCTCCGGCAGCCATCCCAGCTCCTGATGGATTTTTGTCGGATCAATGGCATAGCGGCGGTCGTGGCCGGGGCGGTCTTTCACGTATTCGATGAGGGACTCAGGCTTGCCGAGAGCGGCGAGGATAGTTTTCACCACGGTGAGATTGTCCCTCTCGTTGTGCCCGCCGATGTTGTATACTTCGCCGTCTCGCCCCTTGCGGATGATGAGGTCGATAGCGCGGCAGTGGTCTTCCGTGTAGAGCCAGTCCCGTACGTTTGCCCCGTCGCCGTAGACGGGAAGGGGCTTATCTTCCAGCGCATGGATGAGCATGAGGGGGATGAGCTTCTCCGGGAACTGGTACGGGCCGTAATTATTGGAGCAGCGGGAGATCGTCACCGGCACGCCGTAAGTCCGATGCCACGCCTGCACCAGAAGGTCAGCCGACGCCTTTGAAGAAGAATACGGGCTGGATGCATGAAGCGGCGTCGTCTCCGTAAAAAATAAATCTTTTCGTTCCAGCGGCAGATCGCCGTATACTTCATCGGTAGACACCTGATGGAAACGACGGATGCCATACATCCAACATGCATCCAGAAGCACCCCGGTCCCTATGACATTGGTCTCCAAAAAGACACCGGGATTGGTAATGGAGCGGTCCACGTGACTTTCCGCCGCAAAATTCACTACCATATCCGGCTTTTCCCGCTCAAACAGTTCGTAGATAAATGTCCGGTCTGCAATATCCCCGCGTACGAAAGAAAAGCGCACATTTTCCCGAATCGGCACCAGCGTCTCCAGATTGCCAGCATAGGTCAGCTTATCCAGACAAAGGATCTGGTCATCCGAATGAGTCAGCTCATAATAAATAAAATTGCTTCCGATGAATCCGGCTCCTCCGGTAATAAGAAGTTTCATTTTTACTACCGCCATAATACTACGTGTGCTCGTACAATTTGAGCTTTTAATCTCCTTTAATATTAATAACTAATATCAAAGGAGATTACTTTCCCTTCTTTAAGCTAAACCTTTTTATTACAATAAATAATCCCCACTTCATTAAATAATAATTTTTAATGGATTTTAAATTTTTATACGGATTCTTCAAAAAATGATGGGTTTGTCCTAAAATAAATTGATTTAATTCATGTACCATGGTACGCAAACTCTCCGGCTCTCCATATTGCACATAACTCCATACAAATCCGTTAAAAATACGAATCCCTGCATACTCGATCAAATCTCTCATATCCGGTGCTTCTTCCTCCGCCCACCGGTAATATTCCATCAGGCAGGCTTTCCTTGCCATCATACTATCAATACTAAGAGTATGCATAATACTATCACTTCTCTGCACATAATAATATAAATTATTATTGATTAAAGCCACTTTTTTTGCTCGATAAAGAAGCTTATAACTTGTAAATTCATCCTCATGTTTTAAACCTACAGGAAAGCGAATCATCGGATGCTTCTCGAAAATTTGTTTGTCATATAATTTATTCCATATATTCGCTAAATATGTGCTCCCACTACCAGAAAAATATCTTATAACTGTATCTTTCCCTGAAATAATTTCAGTACAACTGGGGCCTATCCCCCTTCTGCTACGTCCGGTCTCTTCTTCCACCCAAAAGCCACATACTGCAATATCCGCATTAGTCATTTTTATTGCAGACATAAGTTGTTCACACATATCTATTCGTAAATAGTCATCACTATCAACAAACATAATATATTGTCCGCGGCAATTATTTAGCCCGGTATTTCGCGCAGCGCTTAGCCCACCATTCTCCTGATGAATCACATGAAAACGTGCATCCTTTATTGTGTATTCATCGCAAATTTCTCCACAGCGATCCGGGGAACCATCATCTATTAAAATTGCTTCAAAATCAGTATAGGTCTGCGCAGCAATACTATTCAGACAACGGAGGAGATATTTTTCCACCTTATATATAGGAACAATAATTGATATAACTGGTCCTTTCATTTTTTAGACTTCCTCTTTTCCCGACGAATGACATCCCAACATTGAATATATCCAACAATGTATTTTAATTTACTATCACTTAGCAATAGACGCCTTCCAATATGCAAGCCCATTTTTACAGGTATATTTTTATGCTGTCTCAAATAAGCCACAATTGTTTCATATTCCTCATCTGACAGCACTTTGACTACCTGATTCATTAACCCAACTCGTACAGCTTTGTGTAAAGCCTGAACTACACATGCCTTATGACATTCCGGAGCGTATTGTACAGCTAATTTTTCATGTTCTACCCATGCCAGAAACCAATCATATCTTAGCCTAATATAACTTTTGATTTCCCAATTATTTAAAATACTTTTTTCATTTTCATGGCTATAAAAATAAATTGAATCTGATATCACTAATGCCCGTTGGGCACTATAGAATACCCTAGGTATTATATACATATCTTCCATATTCTTCTTAACAGGGAACCGAAAATATTTCCACAAAAAGTCAGCATATAATTTCCCCCAAGCAAAATTCGGAACATTATTACACAAAATTTTCAAACGAATTTCTTGTATATCTGACATCTTATTCCAATATTTTGAACTCCACTGAATTTTCTTATTCGGCCATATTTCACTATATCCTCCCATAACAATATCATAAGAATTTTCCTGTGCTTTACACACAAGCAATTCCAATGCATTAGGGGCAATATAATCGTCTGAATCAACAAAGAAAATATATCCTTTTTTATTTCTCTGAAAGTAATCATTTAATCCTGCATTTCTTGCAGCACTCAAGCCTCCATTTTCCTGATGAATCACCCGAAAGCGTGTATCTTTTGCTGCATATTCATCACAAATTTCCCCGCAGCGATCCGGGGAACCATCATCCACTAAAATTGCTTCAAAATTAGTATAAGTCTGCGCAATAATGCTGTCCAAACACCGCCGGAGATATTTTTCTACTTTGTACACAGGAACGATGATCGTTACCAAGGGCTGATTCATTTTATTCATCCTTTACTTTATACAATTCACAACGATAAATAGTAGTTCTATTTTACCATACCCCCGATTGTATTGTCCTGATGGCGACCGGAGTTCTTCTGTTTTGCAATATTTTCGTTTCTCTGCTATAGTATATTAAATTACCAATAAGTAAAAATATTTTTTATCTATTTTTACACAAAGTTACTATTTCTATTTGGGCAAAGGAAATTCACGATGAAATCTTTTATTCCTGCTTCTTACAAATACACCGGCTGGCTGCTCATTCTTTTTGCTGTATTGATTCTTCCTGTCTCCGGTTTTCTGCCGGACTGGGCCAGCTTTGAAAACGGGCCCATTGAAAATACGCAGGTCATCGTCCTGCTCGGCGGCGCGCTGCTGTGCGTCCATTTTGCCCATTATTCGCAGGGTTCCCCCACGCACGGCATGTGGCTGCCATCGGCGGGAATTTTTCTCATCCTCGCTTTCCGTGAGCTCTCATGGGGCCGCGTCTTTATGGTAGAGCGGTATTCTGAGATCGGCGAGCCGATCCTCATCGCTTCTTCCGCCATGCCGTACCGCACGGCGATCCACGCGGCCGTGGGTATCGTGGCGGTGCTCTGCCTCTACTTGCTTATCCGCCACGTGCCTTGGAAACGTATTTTCAAAGAGATCTCCTTCCCATGGGCACAGCTTGCGCTCATCGTGATCTGCATTGCCCTCAATACGCTCGGCGACCATCACGCCATGTTCCACACCATACGGGATCAGATGATCGAAGAGCTGGCAGAGCTCCTGATGTATTTCACTTTCTGCCACACCGCGTGGTATTACTACCTGAAAATTGAAAAGAAAAAATAAAAGAAAGTGTGCCTCACCAAATCGAGGCACACTTTCTTTTTGCATTGAAACAGCTCTCCACAGGAGCGTTTTTTTATTTACTTTCCCTCCGGCACTTCTATGGTCTTTATGCCGTAATATCGGGAGATGCCGCCTTTCGTGACACCGTTGCCGTAGTCGGTGAAGAAGATGTGGCGGAGGGCACGCTGGGTGGTCTCCATGGGCGGGAATTGGAGAATCTCACCGGAGCCCGCTTTTTCTTCGAGCCGGGAGAGGCGGAGATCATTTTCCGCTTTGAGCTGTACGGCAAAGATGACGGTCGCCGCGGCGATGAAGAGGGCCACCGCCCCGCCGCCGATCTTGAGAGTCCTTCCCGCGTGTCCCGCGAAGGCTTTCTGTACAGCGGGGACGCGCAGTACCGCCAGCGCCGCCGCCATCACCATGAGCGACGAGCTGAATGTGGCTCGCGCCGGGAAGGTCGGCGCCGCGAGGATGAAGAAGTTATTGATGAATGCCATGGCAATGAGACAGCCTGCGTACCGCACTTCCGGATATGTGTCCCACAGGTCTCTCGCTTTCACGGCTCTGTTCAGTTTCTTTACCGCCGCTTTGTCAAAGCCGAGCTCTTTTTTCGCCTTGAAGTAGATCAGGAAGATGCCCGCCCAGTAGACTGCCATTTCTTCAAAGCCTTCCATGACGTGGCTGATCTGGTAGACTGTCTTCGGTTTCGCTTTCCCCAGCGGCTCCAGCACATAGTTGATGATACAGTCGCGGATGCTGTCGCCCAGAAAGCCGCCGGCGAAGTAGGAGACGGCCATGAGCAGGATGAGCGCCGCCGCGATCCCCTGCCCTGCGGTGAATCCGCTCTTTCCTTCCGGAAGGGTCTCTCCTTTTTCTGTCAGCCGTTCTTTTTTCAGGATCCGCCACATGAGGAGAAGGAGAAGAATGACCGGGATGAGGTAGAGGGTCATTTCCCCGTTTCCCGCGAATTGGTTCCCGATGTGAATGAGGAGGCCTTTGTCGTGTTCCTGCTCGCCGTATCTCGCCCAGTTGCCCGGCGCGGCAAGGAGCAGGAGGAATCCGACGAGCACGCCGACGGCTCCGCTCACCATCCATGCGGAGAGCTTTCTTTTTCTCCGGGCATACCATACGGAGCCCCACGCGAGGAGCACGGCGGTAACAGCGAAGTTTTCCACGGACCAGCCGCCGAGGATGCCAGCAAGAAACATGGGCAGGGCCATGCCCGCGCCCCAGTGGAGTTTTCCCACCGCCCACAGGTTGTACGGCAGGAGGAAGAGGAGCACGAAGAAACCCGACCAGAGATAGACCGTGGAGCCGCTTTTCCACACCGCCACTTCGCCGAAGTGGGGCAGGGAGAGCCACATAAAGAGCGCCGCCAGCGCCAGGATGCCCGGCTCGGCGGTGAGCTTCGTACCTCTTGTGGCATGGAAATAGAGGAGGATGAGCACGCCCGTGAAGACCGCCGCGTTGGCGATATCGAAGGGAAGCTTCCCGATCCACAGGAAGAGGTCGAGGAAGAAGACCGTCACCATCCGTCCCCCGTGGGTCATGTAGTGATTCTCCAGCGACTGGAAGAGATCCGAAAAGGAGGAAATATGCTGTGACGTTCCCCAGATCATGGCATAGTCGTAATCGTCCCGATGAAGCGGCATGAGCCAGTTCAGCGCGAGCATGAAAAGAAAGACCGCCGCCAAAATGAGAATGGTGGTCCGGCCCGTATGGTTTCTCATGTTCCCGCCTCCTTTCTTTACCGCTCCAGTATGACAAACAAAGTATACATCTGATTAAACGACTTTAGAATATTGCATAATCCGCCGCATAAAAAACGCCCCCGGAGCCGGAGAATATCCACCGAAAACGGGAGCATTTTTTCATTTATTCATAATACTTTGGATCCAGCTGCACATCACGGGAGCTGCGGATTTCTTTCACGCCGTAGAATTTCGCGACGCCGCTGCCTCGGTCAAGCGGTTTTTCTTCTCGGAATTCTTTATAGAATACATGACGGAGCGCCCGGTTCTCCCGGCCCATCGGCGGCACCCAGATCACTTCGCCGGTATTTTTCTTTGTCTCAATATAGGCGATGCGGGCGTCATTTTCTACGGTCACGCCGTAAGAGATCCACACCGTCGCCGCGGCGATGAAGAGGGCTACCGCCCCGCCGCCGATGCGGAGCACTTTCCCTGCGTGCCCGGCAAAAGTTTCCTGCACGGCGGGGATGCGCAGCACCGCCAGCGCCGCCGCCATCACCATGAGCGACGAGCTGAATGTGGCCCGCGCCGGGAAAGTCGGCGCCGCAATCATGACGAAATTATTGAAAAGAGCCAGCACGATCAGCGCGCCCGCGTACCGCACAACGGGATAAGCCTGCCATACATCTTTCGCGCTGACATTCCGGTTCATTTCCCGGATAAACGCTTTGTCGAGTCCAAGCGCTTTCTTTGCCTTGAAATAGATAAAGAAAATACCTGCCCAATAGATCGCCATTTCCTCGAAGCCTTCCATGACGTGCGTGATCTGGTAGATCGTCTTCGGCTTCGCTTTTCCCAGCGGCTCCAGCACGCCGTTGATGATGAGGTCGCGCAGGCCATCGCCGATGAATCCGCCGGAGAAATAAGAGACGGTCAGCAGCCCCAGAACGCCGACAGCTGCCCACTGCCCCGCCGTCATGCCCGCCTGTGCTTTCGGTTCCGTCCCTTCTTTTTCTTTGAAAAGCTGCGTTTTCAGCACCCGCCAGACGAGGAGAAGCAGGAGAAGCACGGGAATCAGGAAGAGGATCATTTCCCCGTTTCCCGCGAATTGATTGCCGATATGACGCAGGATGCCTTTGCCTGCGCCCTGCTCGCCATACCGCGCCCAGTTCCCCGGCGCGGCAAGAAGCCCGATGAATCCGAGGAATACGCCGACGGCCCCGCTCACCATCCAGGAAGCAAGCCTGCCTTTCTTCCAGGAATAAAAGGTGATGCCGAAAGCCAGTACCACCGCCGTTACGGCCAGATTCTCCACAGACCAGCCGCCGAGAATGCCCGCGAAGAACATGGGCAGAGCCATGCCCGCGCCCCAGCGGATGCGTCCGGCCACCCACAGATTATAAGGGAGCAGAAAAAGGAGAGCGAAAAAGCCCGACCAGAGGTAGACCGTGGAGCCGCTTTTCCATACCGCCACTTCGCCGAAGTGGGGCAGGGAGAGCCACATAAAGAGCGCCGCCAGCGCGAGGATGCCCGGCTCGGCGGTGAGTTTCGTATCTCTTGTGGCATGGAAATAGAGGAGGATGAGCACGCCCGTGAAGACCGCCGCGTTGGCGATGTCGAAGGAAAGTTTCCCGATCCACAGGAAGAGGTCGAGGAAGAAGACCGTCACCGCCCGTCCGCCGTGAGTCATGTAATGATTTTCCAGCGACTGGAGCACATCGCCAAAAGAGGAAATATGCTGCGTCGTCCCCCAGATCAGGGAATAATCAAAATCATCACCCCGGATCGGGAGCAGAACATTCAGGAGCACCATGAAAAGGAAGACGCCCGCAAGGAGCAGAAAGGTCTTCCCGCCGTATTTCTCAGTCGTCATCATCATCGTCCTTCTCTTTCACCCGCCGTTCCACCGGGACCGGCTTCATTACATACATCATTTTTCTGCCGTTCATCTCGTCCACCAGGTAGAGCGGGCGGCGTTTGCTCTCATTAAAGACCCGCCCCAGGTATTCCCCGATAATGCCGAGCGCGAGGAGCTGCACCCCGCCGAGGCAGAGCATCACCGTGAGGAGCGTGGGATAGCCCGCCACGGGGTCGCCGTAAAGCATGGCCCGGACGAAGACATAGATCATGTAGAGGATCGCCAGGAACGACACGGCCACGCCGAACATGGACGCCAGCCGGAGCGGCGCCGTCGTGAAGGACGTGAGCCCTTCCAGCGCCAGATTCAGGAGCGACCAGTAATTCCACGTGGTCTTTCCCGCCGCCCGGGGCCGCACATGGAAAGGGATCTCCTTCTTTTTAAAGCCCACCCAGGTGAACATGCCCTTCGTGTACCGCTCGCCCTCCCGCATGAGCCGGAGCGCCGCCACGCACCGCCGGTCAAGAAGGCGGAAATCGCCCACGTTCCGCTGGATCTCCGTGCGGCTGCACTTCTGGAGCAGCTTGTAAAAGAAATTCGTCAGATGGCGCTTCACGAAGCCCTCGTCCTTCCGGTCGGCCCGCTTCGCGCACACGTCGTCATAGCCCTGCCGCCACCAACGGACCATCTCCGGAATGAGCTCCGGCGGATGCTGCAGGTCCGAATCCATGAGGATCACCGCGTCGCTTTCCGCATAGTCCAGCCCGGCGAGCATGGCCGCTTCCTTCCCGAAATTTCGGGAAAAGCTGATATACGACACCCGCGGGTCTTCCTCCGCGAGCCGCCGGATGATGCCGAGCGTCCCGTCCCGGCTGCCGTCATTCACAAAAAGGAACCGGAACCGGCAGTCCGGCACCGCGGAGAAGACCTTCCCCACTTTCGTATGAAATTCTTCCAGTACCTCCTGCTCGTTGTAGCAGGGGACGATGATCGTGATCGTGTCCATTTCCCTATTCCAAGTCGTTGAAATTAATGATCTCTATATCCTTCTCATCCAGAAGTTTCTCGATCTCCGGCGACGTGATGGCCGCCAGCTCCGTTTCAAAATCGTGCTCCCAGAGACAGTCCCGCTGCAAAACGGCATTGTCCGTGCCGGGATGCATCATGACCTCCGTCGCGCCGGGCTTCATGGTCTCTACAATGTGCCGGAAATGCGCTTCGCTCACCGCTTCCCCCGCCACGATGCCCGCGAAATGATCGGGCGTGCGGAATCCGCGGATCTTCGCCCGCCGCTCCGCCGCTTCCGCCAGCGTGAAGAGGCCGAGCCGCCCCACGAGCTGCCCCAGGCTCCCGGAAGACGCCTCAAAGAGCGGCGCTTTCGGGATACGCACCGCGTCGATGTGCACCGATTCCGCCGCGTCCAGCGCCGCGTCGAAAATGCCCGGCAGCACGTGCATGTGCTGATGCCCGTCCACATGGGTAAGCGAAAGTCCGGTCTTTGCCATCTTCTCCGCCTGCGCGGCGAGCTCCCGGCGCACCTCTTCCATGCGAATGCGTCCCGCGAGAAACCGTTTCACAAAATGGATATAGTCATCGTAAAAAACGCCTTTCTCCGTCACGAGCGACGGGATCTCCTCCGGCGGAAGCACGGGGAAACCGTTCACCAGCGTGAAGTGCACGCCCACGCCGAGCTCCGGATGGGTGAGCGCCGTCTCCACCGCGCCGTCAAAAGCCTTCCCGCCGGGCATGAGCGTCGCCGACCGCAGGATGCCCCGCTCGACGCCCTCCGCCACAGCGCGATTGATGAGCGCGTGCCGCCCGAAATCGTCGGCATTCACCAACAGCTGATATTTTTTCTCCTTCATCAGTCATTCCTTTTCAAAAATTTCCGTAACCGTATATTCCCTTGCATTATAACACAAGAAATAGGAGAGACATTTTTGCCTCTCCTATCTAGAAAATCTTTATTCAAAATTTTCTCTTATAATATTCGAAATACCATTTCAGAGCTTTTCCCCACTGCCCGGTCACACGATATTCCCGGGCCGCCTGATGACAGTCCTTCCTTGATTTCGGTGCAGACAGCGGAATATCCGCCCATGGCGAATCCAGCCAGGTCTCTCTGTATTCCTTTACCACCGGCCATTCCTGCGCCCAGTCATGCCATGGCTTTACAGAGCCTGCAAAATGAAGGATGACCTGCTCCCGATAGTCTTCATTGCTCGCTTTTTTCCGGAAAAGCGCAGAACGATTCAATTTATAAATATAATTATATTTTTTCGGCAGCCAGACAACTCGGCCATCAAGAATCTTATTTAAAATATTCTGATCATTATATAAAGCATTTTTCCACTGACTGTGTCTCCCATTTTTGCCCACATACTTCAAGTTCTCATGAGAAAACTCTAAAATTGTCTGCAAAAGATGTTCTTCGATCCATTGTTTCACATTGATCAGCATCAACCCTGAATTGAAAAAACCTTTGACCTGCAGCTGATCCATCTGTCTTTTTTCATCTCTGTCAGACACGACAGCAGCCAGATGATTTTCCAGGAGCAAGTTCTGTAGCTCTTTCAAATTTCCCCGGCACATCATATCACCGTCCATATACAGCAGCCGATCTGTTTCGTCTTTTAAAATATCCGGCATAATGAAACGGTAAAAAAATGATGCATTATATTTTCCGAAAACAATTGAAGAGAATGCCGCGTCATTAACGACATGAATTTTGATGGCATTCCCTGTCTGTTCCGCTGCACTCGCTAAACGCTGCTCTTCGTCTTCCGGCAGGTGATTTACAAATAAATGAAACACAAAATCAATGTCCGGATTACATTTTGCAAGCGACATGATCACCATCCCCAGATGCGGAATGTAGTCAAATGTTCCTGCCAATCCAACATGAAAGGCTTTGGGCATATTCCGTTTTCCCTGCTTGAATATGGTCGCTTTTATCGCATTTTTTAAAACATCCATGTGACACGCCTCACTATTCACTTCAAGTTCTCATCTGGATATCTATTAACAGTATATAGATATAATATCATAAATTATATTTCAACTTCATCATGCTATCGTTGCAGTTCATTCTAATAAATATCCCCCGGCGTAGCCGGGGGTATTTCACATGCG
>ULQM01062607.1_pt1 | contig 31027 bp, 31 predicted proteins | sample 1954451 | NCBI WGS metagenome assembly ULQM01 (sample SAMEA4835655, study PRJEB28245) | human gut metagenome | biome: gut microbiome; material: fecal sample | place: Denmark | collected 2008 | reverse complement strand
AGGCTTTTTCTTGCCTTGTGAACTAAATGGGGTTCAGTTCATTTCTTCGGGGTCATGTTTTTGAACGAGAGATTAATAGTTAACCGCTAAGAGTTCAAAGTAGGCTTGCGGGTGATCGCAGACCGGGCATTTAAGCGGAGCGTATTTCCCGACGACGATGTGTCCGCAGTTCCGGCATTTCCAGATGCTGACATCTTTTCCGATGAAGACGACGCCTTCTTTGACGTTTTCTAAGAGTTTTAAATACCGTTCTTCGTGGTGTTTTTCAATGGCCGCGACCATTTCAAACTTAAGAGCGATTTCTTCAAAACCTTCTTCATGAGCGGTTTTGGCAAAGCCGGCATACATATCGGTCCATTCATAGTTTTCACCTTCGGCCGCCGCTTTGAGGTTGGCCTTGGTATCACCGATACCGCCTAAATATTTGAACCAGAGTTTCGCGTGTTCCTTTTCGTTATCAGCGGTTTCTTGGAAGATGGCCGCGATTTGTTCATAGCCTTCTTTTTTGGCTTTCGAAGCGAAATACGTATATTTGTTTCTCGCTTGGCTTTCTCCCGCGAAAGCGGTCCATAAATTTTGTTCAGTTTTGGATCCTTTGAGTTCCATTTTTATCTCCTTCTCAATTGACTCCATTATCCTACGTCCTATTTGATATTTCAAATAGAACGCATCGACTAAAGTTTAAATCAATCTTCCTTCTTGATGTACTTAATATATTCGTAATTATCTAAGGAAGAACAGCAGTCAACCATGAATTCATAGACGTCATTTCGAAGTTTAAGCGCCCGTTCACCGAGGGAAAGCGACATATCGGGATAGAAGAGATTTGAAATATGGACAATCGGTTGGGGCCGCCTAAATTTTAAGAACTTCCGTTTTTTAAAAGTCGTACAAATCGCCACGACTGGTGTCCCTTGTTTAGCAGGATACGAGAAGCTCTTTTCTGAAAATGGCCTTATCTTCGTGTAGTAGGGCCAAATATGGGCTTCTGGGAAGATTAAAATCTTTTCTTTCTTCTTGATAAAAAAGTCGATACCATCGAGGAAATGATTAGTTTGGGCTAAATTCTTTTCGTTGGGGATGGGGTAAGCCCCAAGAGGCATGATGATATTCCGAATAAAGGCGATCGAAACCGTTTCTTGGGAACAGATAATGCGGATTCTTCTTGGTAACGCGACATAGAGAGGAGCCATAAAGGCATCCCCAATCATCGTGTGATTCCCGTAGATAAAACCGCCCGTTTTTTGGAAACCTGCTTTTTTAAGCTTCTTTTTCCCTTTAACTTTGACGTTATAAATGAGTTTCGCGATAATCCAGAAAATCGGGACAGCGATGAGGTAATAAAAAACACTCGTTAAAAAGCGATAGAAAGGATTAGTCACAAAGAAACGGAAATTCGGTTTTAAAGGTTTCCGTTTAATATTGGTCCCAGCGAAATCATCGTTTAATTCATCGCGGTAATAGATAATCCGTTGTTTATTTTTCATTTTCAGGTATTATCTTTATTTTACTGACTTCGGTGATCATCTCCACCATTTTTTCCATGCAAGTATCAAAATCGAAGCGTTTAGCGTAATCTTTATACTTTTCCGATAGTTCGGCTTTTTCTTCCGGATGATCCATCCAATATTCAATCTTCCCAACTAGATCTTTCCAATCGTCCATCTTGAAACTGCAGCGTTCATCGAGAGCGAAATCCTTAGTCGCACTATTGGGAGAATTATTGATGACCGGCACTAGTCCGCAAGAGAGAGCCTCTAAACAACTGATGGCTTCAATCTCGACGGTCGAAGTGTGAACGTATAGGTCAGAAGTATTGATGACATCAACTAATTCATTGCGGTTATAGAACCCAAGTTTCAGATCAATTCCGTGCTTTTTCGCAAACTTCCGGAAAGTGGGTTCTTTAGGACCCCCACCCGCTAACACAACTTTTATCTTATCTTTGTATTTACTATGAGCGACCGCTTTTAGGAGAAGAATTTGTTTCTTTTCTTTCGAATACCGGCCACTCATCAGAATGACGAACTTGCCCTCATAATCTTTCGGCCTTTCCACTTTCTTTGGTCTAAAGATAGCGTTGACGCCGTTCGATATCACGTATCCCGGAGTTTTGTGATGAATTTCGTTTTCAAATAAGGTTCTAATAAATTGAGTTGGATAGTGAATCGCATCAGCGTATTGGTAACAACTATTCCAGAAATTCTTGTAAATCAAATGGTTGATCCAATTGATTTCCATAAAGTTAAAGAAATGAGCGCTCACATTCTGGGCTTGGCAATGGAAACCAAAGCTGATGGGTTTATTAAAGCGTCTCGCGATTTTAATACCCGCTCGCCCGAGCATAAAAGGCATCATGATGTGGACGACATCAGCATCTTTAATCGCCCGGCTCATTTCTAAGGGTTCGGCTTTTCCTAAAACGACTTGGTTATGGTCAACAATCCGTTGAAAAGGACCAAAGGTGTAAGTCGGCATAATAAAATAGTTATTCTTGCCTTTTTTATCTTTATCCGGGCAAACGATGCGAACCGTATGCCCATGATTCACTAAAGCATTCGATAAATTTATACAGGCAATAGTGGTGCCGTTATTAGCTTCTCCGAGAACGTCCGCAATTATAGTTACAATCATTGTTCTATTTCCTACGGAATAACTCTACTACAAAACTTGTGGCAACTTTAGTATTCGCTGTTATAAAGCATATTCTCTAAAATAGAGAATATTCGATTTATACAAGTAAATTCCAGCAAAAAACAGAGAATATTCGATTTATATCCGAAAAAATATTCAGGTTATGCAGGCATTTTTAGAAATTGTGATTTTGTTCTATAGAATTGTTTTATATCTCTTCCTAATAAGTTTTTGGTTCGGATTTATAAACTTAAAAATATCAGAAATCAAAAATTGTTAAGCTGAGAAAAACCAAAATTGAAGGCACAAATTAGAATTAGAAATTAACTTTCTCCAAGAGATTAGAAGACGCTTTATAAACGGCCCAATGAAGCAAGAAATAAATGATAAGCGCCCCCGCTAAAGCTCCAAACTGAATGCCGAGATTAAGATTATTAATGCCTTCGAGACCAGGTATATAAGGTAAAATAATCGTGGTAACTGCAATAATCGCGACAAAAACCAGCGTTGCTAAAAGTGTGCCCAAGACAATCGATTTCCCGTTCCGGTAATAGAGAGGGAAGAAAATAAGGTCCGCTACGGCGAAACCGATAATCACAAAGGCAAGAAGCAAAACATAACTATTGAAGCCGAGCCCCGGAACAACAATTTCTTCGGCAGCTTGCGAAGCCGTGTAAGAAGAATATAAAGCAATTGGATAAATGATTAGGCTCATAGCAATCGTCATGGCTTGCATTAAAAGGACAGTGATCACCCTCGCCATCACGATATCTTTTTTTCGGACTGGTAAAAGAACACTAAAAAGTAAATCATTACTTTGTTGGCCCTTATTCGCTCCTAAAAAGAGGAGAGGATAAGCTACAAGAACATAGATAAAACTTATTGCCAACGGGTAAGAAGGAATAAGCATCATCAAAGGAAATACCAAAATAAGAAGGTAACAAAGAGGATGCATCGCGAGTTTAAACTCTTTATAAAGTAAAGCTTTCATGGGTTTGTTTACTCCTTTCGGTATAAACCATAATTTGTTCTAAGTCAGGGATTGAAACTTCAATACCATTTCTAGTAAAAGCATCCTTTCGGTTAGCCTTTATCAAGCCTTCAATGTGATCACCAAACTCTTTATAAGCGACATATTCGCATAAGAGATTTTGGTTGTTCGTCATATCTTTCACGAAGAAATAAGAATCGATGAAATCTTGCTTACTTCCGGTATAGATAATTTCCCCTTCATGAATATAGGTGATGTCGGTAGCGCATTTATCGAGGTCGCTGGTGATGTGGGTCGAAAAGAGAATCGCTCGATCTTTATTCTTAACGATTTCTCTAAAAATATCCAAGATTTCATCCCGAGAAACCGGGTCTAAACCCGAGGTTGGTTCATCTAGGATTAAAAGTTCTGCGTGATGGGATAATGCGATAGCGACCGAATATTTAACCTTCATCCCACTGCTCAATTGTTCAATCTTTTTATCGATATCGAGATTGAATAACCGGCAAGCTTCTTCAAACCGCTTTTCATCAAACTTTTTATAGAAACGTTTAGTGACATTCATCAATTGTCTAATCGTTCTATTCGGATAGTAATTGATTTCGCTCAAAGAAAATCCGATTCTCTGTTTATTTTCGAGTTCATTTTCCTTCATATCCGTCTCGAAAGCGGTAATCTTACCCTTTTCATAGTGAATCAGATTCATAATGCACTTGAGAGTGGTTGTCTTACCTGCTCCATTTCGGCCGATGAAACCCATGATTTGCCCCGGTTTAACGGTGAAAGAAACATCTTTAAGCGAAAAAGAAGGGTAAGTCTTTCTCACATCTATAACTTCTAACATGCTATCCATGATGGTGGAACTCCCTTTATAAATAAATCTTGTTGTCCCCATAAAAGTCTACAAGATGGGCATAGCCTTTCAAGATAAATCGGTATGGTGAATTAGTATATGCATTTCAAAAAGACTAAATAAAATAGACAAAATAGTTAAGTTTTGCAAAGATTTAACGTTTTCTAGAAAAAAAAGAATAAAAAAACAGCACTGGTTGTTCAGTGCCGCGATAGTCGATTGGTTGCGGGGGGTGGATTTGAACCACCGGCCTTCAGGTTATGGGCCTGACGAGCTACCAGGCTGCTCTACCCCGCGATACGCTCTATAAATATAGCGACTTTTAAACCGCGGTCAAGTCTTTCTTGCTTTAATTTAGGCAGATAAATCATTATCATTGCTGTATGGAAGAGTTAAACAACTACCATTGGACCTTTAAAGAAGGTTTTGATAAAAGCGATATATCGGAAGAAATTAAAGGGTTACTCGTTGATTTACCTTATTCAGGAGCTTCGTTAAATCGCCCCTTCTTTGAAGTTGGGACCTTCCAACGCCTCTTCAACTTTAATCAACTCGGCTCCTTAAAAAATCACCGCGTGATCCTTACTTTAAGCAACATCAGCACTACTGTTAACCTATATTTAAATGGGAAACAACTTTTAAAAGAGGTATATGCTGAAAGCCCTGTTAAGCTCGATATCACTGATTACTTAAAAGAAGAAAACATCTTAACCATCGAGGTTAGGTCTTTAGAAGATGGCATTTATCCTTCTATTAACTTTCCAGTTCACTTTGAACTTGTCCCCTTAACTTATATCGATGACATCGTAGTTTCCACCAAAAATACTGGAGAAGTCACCCTTGATCCTCATATTAAAGGAAATGGAGATTATAAAATTACCTATTCCTTAATGATTGGGGGACAGCTCCTCTATACCTTTAATAAGAATCACTTTATCTTACCTCTCCCCTCGCTTTGGTCCTTTTCTTCCCCTTACGTTTATACGATAGTGGCTAACCTTGAAATTGAAGGACTAAGTCATAAAAAAGTCATCACCTTTGGTTTTCGAGAAACCAAACTTAAAAAAGGCGAGTTTTATCTTAATGACAAGAAAACCTTTCTTATTGGAACAAAAAGAGATGGTTTCTTTCCCTACACCCAACGAGCGACCGCGAAATCAGCTCACCGGGAAGACGCCGAAATTTTAAAGATCAGGTTAGGCGCTAACTTGGTGCTTTTAACTTCCGTTCCAACTGAAGACTTCTTAAATCGACTCGATGAACTCGGGCTTTTCTGTTTACTTCCCGTTCTAAAAACTGAAGATAAAGATGCTAATAAGCGTTACCTCTTTAGCACCGTTAACCATCCTTCTGTCCTCGGCTACTTTGGGGATGATGTTCACGCTTCCTTTATTAAATTATTAGAGAAAACCGATAAACTCTTAATCACAGATAAACTTGTTAAATTCGATAAAAATCGTTTCTCTCACTTCTCTACTCTTCAAAAGAATGAAAAGGGTAAAGTTCGGTATTCCTCTTTAAAGAAACATTCTTTAATCATCGGGGATTTAACTTTTAAAGAAGGACAGGATTTGACTTTGGACAAAGAGACGAAAGAGGCTTTAAGGCAATTGAAGGCCTTCGATATCGTTAAAACGAAAAAGAAGCCCTGGGCCTATATTTTTTCTTCCTTTACTAGATGTGAAAAAGAAAGTCACCTCGATTCCCTTTTAACTTTAGGGAGGTGCAATAAATCGCTCGCCTTCTCCTTCCTCAGTTTAACCGACCCCTCTCCCTTCTTCTGGGTCAGTAATTACCCCAACCAAGATAATCTTTTAAAGAATAAACCACTCATCTGTTTCACCGATGCTGATTATGTCGAACTCTATATCAATGATGAGTTTATCGATGCTTTCCCCGCTAATCACAAAGTGTTTAAAGGTATAAAACATCCCCCAATTGTCATCAATGATTTCAGTTCCACTCTTTTAAGAAGAAACGGCTTTAATAACCGGGAAATCCATAAGATTAAAAAGATCTTTTCGACCCAAGACGAGAACGTGAAATCAAAATTAAACTTCTTTGAAGTTCTCCAAGTTAAGAAACTTCTAAGAAAACACGATATGAGCCCCAGGCACCTGAGAACTATTCTTATGGGTTACCAAGATTTAAAAGAGAAAGAAGGTTTTAATATCGCTTTTAAGGCTTACAAAGACCGGAAACTGATGCGGAGCAAAATCTTCGGGGAAGATAAAGAGTCTTCTTACTATTTTGATACCCCGGGACAACTTTTAAGAAATGAAGAAAGTTATGACGTCATGCGAATCACCATTCGAAAAGTCGATAACTATGGAAGCGTCGTGAATAACGATTGTTCAAAAGTTACATTAACAACTATTGGACCCTTAGAAATCATTGGTTCCACCGAACTTCATTTAGTCAACGGAGTGCTCTCTTTTTACCTCAAAACGAAAGCGGTTCCCAGTTGTCAAAACCTCATCGGTCAACTTAAAATACAAACGGCACAAAATAGCGAGTGCTTCCACTTGATGATCCATGGCTAAAATCAAAGATTTCTACCGGAACTTTAAAACTAAATTCCCGAGGATTAATCTCATCTTTTGGGTGGTTCTTTGGTCTTTCTTAGTCATCACTTTTTTTAGCACTTCCACCTCTTTTATTTACCCCTTAACGAATGTCGATAGCATCAATCTCGATAGTAACTTTTTTCTCTATGAAGGTTACGCCTTAGTGAGCGGTAAAATCCCCTATATCGAGTTCTATGATCATAAGGGTTTGTATCATGTTTTGATAAACGCGTTCGGAGTGGTTTTAGGTGGTCGGTATGGGGTTTTTCTCCTTCAAATTATCTACCTCGCTTTTACCCTTTGTTTCTTATATTTAACCGTTAAACTCTGGTCCGATAACCCATATCACCCGATTTTAGCTGTCTTTATTTATTCGTTGTTTCTGTTTTGCCTTTTAGGGGGAAACGCGGAAGGCGAATGGCTGATGCCTTTTATCACTTTGTCCCTATATTTCTATACCAAAGGCATCAAAACAAATAGCGATAAAGCCTTCCTCATCGGTTCCTTCTTCCTCGGTCTCGAGATGGGTTTAGCTTTAAATTCCCGTCCTACCGATGCGATGTGGGGGGCCGCGATTGCGATTTATTACATCGTCTATTGGGCGCGGCACAAGAAAGATATAAATCTCCTCTTTAACGTTTTAATCGCCGTCAGCGGTTTATTAATCCCCTTTATCATCATCCTACCTTGGGCGATCCACGTCGGTTTCTTAAAAGAAATGTTTTCCGCTATCTATTTAGGGAACGCCTCTTACGTCTTAAGTGGCACTTTTGACCTGGAACGGCTCATCAATCAGATTGGGATCATCATTGTCTTCACTTTAATTCTTCTTTCTTACCTTAAATTTAAAAAGAAAGAAAACGTCGAATATGACCTATTAGAAATGTATTTTGTCGTCTTCTGTGTCACTCTTTTCTGTTACCTTTTAATCGCCAAATACACCCATTACTACTTGACCGCTTTATCTTTCTTATCTTCTTATATCGTCTTCCTTTTATCAAAGACAAAGCTTTCTTTAAAATGGATGAAGAGACTTAACTTTATCCCTGTGACCGCGATATCGATCATCGCTCTCGTCTTCGTCAGCGGCTACTATAGTTTCGGGGTGACGAACTTCTCCTACCGCGATAGCTTAAGCATTAAAAAGGCAGTCGCAGAACTTCCACTTGATAAGCTAAATGACGAAGACTTTTTCGCGGTAAACTGTGACCCGGCAGTTTATTTAATAGCTGGGGTCGAAAGTTCTTTCCCCTACTTCGCTAACCAAAGCTGGTGGGGTAAAAGTAATCCAAAAGTGATTGAAGAAACGAACAATTACCTCAAAGAAGAATGTCCATTTTACCTTCTCGTCGGGAAACTCGAAGCGACGATGGTCGATTTCGGGGAAACAATCAATGAGCTCTATAACCCGATAGAAACAATCGATAATCCCCATTTCACCATCTACACCATGAAAACAATTCCCGCATTGTAGAAAAGTTAAGGTAGGGTATAATAACTACGCTTTTGGACCATTAGCGCAGTGGTTAGAGCGAACCCCTTATAAGGGTTAGGTCACAGGTTCAAGCCCTGTATGGTCCACCAGCTGGAGGCATACCCAAGTGGTTGAAGGGATCGGTCTTGAAAACCGACAGTGGGTTCATACCCAGCTCGAGTTCGAATCTCGATGCCTCCGCCAAACAAAATAACTGACGCTCAATCGAGCGTTTTTTTGTTAAGAAAAAGGTACCCACTCATATAGGTACCTCTCTTATAACTTCTTTAAAAAGGTTGATTAATAGGCTTTTTTATCGAGTTCAAGGATGTCTTCTTCAATGATGGCTCTCGGGTTCCCGCCGGTATAGACGTCATTGATAGCGTTATTGGCGAGTTACGGTAACGCATTTTCCGGAATCTTGAGTTCTCTTAAGGTTTGGGGAATTCCTAAATCAAGAGAAAGTTTTCTCACCGCTTCGACCGCGGCATGAGCCGCTTCATCAATCGACATACCGGTGGTATCGACACCCATCGCGCGAGCGTTATCGCCGTACTTTTCTTTCGCGGTGTCGATGCTGCTTCCTCCACCAATTGCGATAACCAAATCGGCCTTGGCTTCTTTAAAAGCTTTGACCCCATCTTTAACGTTAGTGACCGTCGGATTGGCTTTAAAATCGGTGAATAACTCATAGGGGGTATCCTTGAGTTCATCGAGGACCATCTGAGCGGTCCCAAATTTTAATAAGTCCTTATCGCAGACGACAAAGGCTTTTTTAAAACCCCGCTGAGTGATTTCGTTGGGGAGTTCTTTTCTCGCTCCGCAACTGAAAAGAAGTTTCGTTTAAGATAAATCTGTTAGCCATATTTTCTCCTTTTTAAATATGTTTTTGGCCGTCATTATTGTAAAAGAATATGCGATAAATACCTGCAAAAAAGCAAGCGTTTCTTTCTTCAATAAAAAACATAAAAATCCTTCTTTTTTGACAGCAAATATTCATTATCTCATCAGTTTCTACATATTATTTGCAATAATGCGATATTATCTTGCATTTTTCTTCTTAAGGAAAGGGCAAAGTTATATAATAATTTGGTATCAACTGAGGTACTTATAATGAAAAAAGCCCTAACCCTATCGAGCTTATTGCTCCTTACCCTCGTCATGAGCTCTTGCCGCGTCAGTTTTGGCGATGAAAGCGACACTTCTAGTGACTCTTCTAGCAGCACTACTAGTTCTTCTTCTAGCGATACTTCCTTCACGACCAGCAGTACCACGAGTTCCAGCACTACCGAACCTTCTTCCACGACAAGCACTCCGGAAAAAGTTCTTAAAACCATCACTTATGAAACGAGCCCCACCACCTATTACGCGGGGCAGACGATGGACGAAATGCTGCAGCTTAAAGTCATCGCGGTCTACACTGACGGGAGCCGAGAAGATGTAACCGACCAAATTATCGATTACCGGGCCTCCCTTTCTTACGAAGGAGCGGGTGAGCCTTTAACTAATCTTTCCGTTCTCCACCGAGCAGGGAAGTATGAAGGGGAATTCAGCTATATGTTGTGGGGACAAAAGTATGGCATGTCCTTCAGTTTAGAAGTCCATAGTTCCTTGCATGATGTCACCAAAGAAATTACCAGCCTTGAAATCATTGATTTTAAAGATCGATATGCACCGGGCGAAAAGTTCGATAAGGCCTCCATCAACGTTAAAGCCGTCTATAACAACGATGAAGAAAGATATGAAATCATCAACTATTCCGATGAATTGAAAAATCGTTTAGAACTAGCTTTAAATTTAGGGGATAGCAAAGAAAATCTTATCGATACTAATCTTTATGCCTCCAGTGAACTTTATAGCTTAACGGTTAAAGACACAAAAACGAAAATTACCTCTTCCCCGGTCACTTTCCAAATTCAAGAAAATACCGGTTACGTCAAAGTCGATGAGATGAGTTTTAAATCCACTGATGTCAACCCTTCTTTCTCACCTTCTAAAGGGGATGTGAAATTTTTAGTGGTTCCCATTCAACTTGACGAAACGCCAAACGGAAAAGTCACCACCACCCCGTTCAATGATGATTTGTTAGGTACCATCCATCAACAATACTTCACCGATGAACAAACCACAGATTATACCTTAAAGGGCTTCTACAAAACGGCTTCTTTCGGGCAACTTAATGTCGACGGAATGATTGCGGATGTTTACCATGAAACCACTTATACCGCTGATGAAATCAATAGTGATACAACGATTGGTAAGTTGATAGAAGTGTTTGACCGGGCAGCAACGTGGGCTGTTAAACAACACCCGGAAGTCAATTGGGATGAATATGACGGCAATAAAGATGGTTATTTCGATAACATCATCTTCTTCACCAACGCGTACGAAGGGGTCGACTGGAGTGATCCCTTATGGCCCCATAAATCTAATGCATACTTAGCTCCCACTGATGACCGGCTCGGTGTCAATACCTACTGCACGATTGAAGCGGGGTATTACCCTTATTCGACGGTCACCATCCATGAACAAGGTCACATCTTTGGTTTAGATGATTATTACGATTACAGCGACACTCTCGCCAGCTACGTCGGTTGCGCTGATATGCAATCGATGAACATCATGGACTGGAACTCCTTCAGTAAACTCTTGGTTGACTGGGTTGATCCTTATGTCATCGATGGCACTAAAGACACCACGACCATTACCTTACAAGCCGCGGCCAAAAATGGCGACTGTTTACTCATCCCGGCGGACTATTCAACTTGGAATGGTTCCGGTTACGATGAATACTTCCTCTTAGAACTCTTTAGCCCCTACGGCAATAATGCTATCCAATGGGACTACTATAACTACGCTGCTGAATATAGTGACCCGGGTTTCCTCGGGCTCAATAGTTATGGGGTCAGACTTTACCACGTTAACGCTCAAATTTACGGAGCTAACCTTAATGGTAATTACATTGAAATCAATGAAAACACAACACTCAATTCCAAAGAAGAACTTAGGCAATATAACTACCCAACCCTTTTAACCTCGAATTCTGTCGATACCGCTGACTACCTCGGGTTTGCCAGCGAAAAGCACCAAGATGAAAAACTTTTAACCCTCATTCAAAAAGGGAAAGTTGATACCTTTGGCGCTTTAACGGATGACCCCAGCCGGCGATGGTTATCGGATGCGGATCTCTTTAAGGAAGGTGACACCTTCACCTTCAGTGAATACTCCCATTTCTTAAGCAAGACGGGCGTTAAGAAAACAACCATGGATAACGGTGAAACTTTCCCTTACACCATCCATTTCGATAAAATGAGTCAAGACCAAGTGACAGTGAAAGTGAGTAAAATCAAATGATTAACAAGAAGATTTTTGAAATACAAGAAAACGAGCAACCCCTCGATAATCTAAAAGAAAACTGCGGTTTTGCAGGGATATTTAGGAATATCGGTGTGGTTGGTGATTCTCTTTCCTCCGGGGAATTTGAATCGACAAACGAAAACGGAGAAGTCGGTTACCACGATATGTATGAATATTCGTGGCCCGCTATCCTTCAGAGACTCACCGGAACGGAATACACGAATTTCTCCCGGGGAGGGATGTCCTTTAAAGAGTTCTATGAATCTTGGGCAGACAAAAATAACTTCTGGCAAGCAAAACAAGCCTATATCGTCTCGTTAGGGAATAATGACCTCTTCGTCTATAACCAAAAGGTTGGAAGCGCTAAAGATATCGACCCCCTGCATCCGGAGAACAGCCCTGACACCTATTTCGGCTATATGGGGAAGGTTTTAACTAAGCTCAAAAGCCTCCAAAAAGATGCGAGGATTTTCTTAGTGTCCTTACAGATTGATCACTTAACCAAAGAACGGGATGAGATGGCCTATTACGTCGAAAAAGAGATGGAAAAGGTCTGTGAGCTCTATTCTTATTGTTATCTTTTAGATATGACCAAGTACGCTCCCGCGTACGATGAAGAAACGAGGAAGAGTTTCGCGATGGGCTTCCACCCGACTGCCACTGGCTATTACGTTGAAGCGCTCTTAATTGGGAACTACATCGATTACCTAATTAGAAAATACCCGGAAGACTTTAAACAAGTCCCCTTTATCGGAACCGGATTATCTAATAAAAACGCGTAATTATTCAAAATTCTTAAGTAGATTTCGCCACTTTTCGATGATGATGTCTTTACTGAACCGGCGGCTACTCTTTAAAGCGTTATTTCGGTAATCCATCAATTTTTCTTTATTGCTCAGCATCTTGATTACCGCGTCCGCGATAACTTCCGGATCAAAACTTTCGACGATGACCCCACTATCGATGGGGACCGCATCATAGACGGAATTCCCAAAGTTCGTAGTTAAAACGGGGACACTTTGGCTATTGGCTTCATTGATGACTAAGGGCATCCCTTCATAGACGGAAGTTAAGATTAATAAGTCTTTATCGCTTAAAATCTTTTCGACGTCCCTATTCTCCCCTTTTAAGCTAATTTCATTTTCTAAATCGTCTTTTTTAATCTCTTTTTGAGCGGCTTCAAAAAGCTTTCCTCCCCCGTACATTTCAAGCTTAAATGGGAAACCTTTGTCTTTCAGTACCTTACAGACTTTAATCAGTAGTAATGGGTTCTTTTGATCCGCAAAACGGCCAATATAGACAAGGTTATTGTTGTAATAATGGATGTTTTCATATTCTTTCAGTTTAATCGGGTTTTCGATATAAACTCCCTTAACTTTCAGTTTTGGCCGTTTAGATGTGACTTCTTTATAGATGCCTTTGGAGAGGAAAATCATCTTATCGGGCTTATGGTAAAAGAGAGAATTAAATCGTTCGCCAAAAGAAAAGAAATACCGACTATTAAAGTGGTAATGATAGATTAAAGTTCGATCTTTCGGCATGATTTTAAAGGTCGAAGGCATGCAGGCGATTAAGATATCATTTTTATTCGTTAAAGACTCAACTTTCTTCCGGTATTTATACTTGCCAAAGAAACTAAAAAAGGCGGTCTTAAAGATGATTCTTAAAGCGGTTAAATAGTGTTTCCCCTTAAAAGCTTTAACAATCCGTTCATCGATTCTCACATCGTCTTCGTTATTGAGATAAATGATTTTAATTTTTGGGGAAATATCGTAGGCGATATGGTCACGTTCTTTATCGGTTACTACCAACGTAACATCATAAAAATTGACCAGTTCATTCATCACCGCGATATCGACAGTTTCACTGCCCCCGAATTCTTGGATTTGCTCTAAAAAGAAATAGATTTTCTTCATGTCTTAATTAAACCTTTTAACCTTGCATCTATTTATTATAAAAAGAAGCAAAAACTCTCTCAATTTAATTTATTTGTTTCTTTTTCATTCGATAACGGCCACCGCAGTTTGGCAAGACATTAAACTATAGAAGAAAAGGAAGATATTGAGCGCTAATAAAACGTAAGAAATAATCGTGAATATTAGTCTTATTTTCTTGCTCTTTAAAAAGTTTGTAGAAAGAGCGATAACGGCATTAATAAACATCAGTAAGGAAGAGATTAACGCTACCGGATTACCGACTTCCATATTGCCGGAATAAATACTGACGTAATATATCACTCGGTTCGGCGTTATTGCGCCCGGTGGAATCGGGTAGATGTACCTAATAGCCTGGATCATCGGGATAAAGATTAAAATCCCTAAAACGACAGTCAAACAAGCTGTAACAATTAACCCAATCCGATTAGCGAGCTTGGTATAGGTTTTAATCTCCACCACATTTAACGCTGTTTCTTCTTTATCGATTAAATCATCGACTTTAACATTAAAGAATAAGACTAACTTCTCTAAGTTCTCTTTATTAGGATAAACCTTACCCGTTTCATATTTCGCGATTAAGGAACGCGAAACATATATAGCGTCCGCTAATTGTTCTTGGGTGAGATTTTTCTCTTTCCTTAATTCTTTAAGTTTGTCGCAGAACATCTTTTTTCTCCTAAGACGATTATAAAAGAAAGATGGAAAATTTCTTGTTCTTTCTTTGTTCTTCTTTGTGAAAAAGAAAAAGAGAAGGTTTTTGCATAGATATTTAGATTTTGAAAAATATCCGAGAGATACTATCTAAAGATTTTTATAGATGATGATCTCGACGGTTTTGGTGACGTCTCGGCATTTATCGGTGACATATTCAAAGAGGCCATATAGCTTTTCCGTCAATCGGATTTTATAATCATCTTCCTTCGTGATGCCCATATATAGTTTATGGACATGTTCTTCATACATGTGGTCCGCTTCTTCTTCGATATTTCTCACCTTTTCAATCAAGGGATCCATCACTTTTTTATCAGTTAAGGAATTAAGATTTTTTAGGACATCTAAGGTACTGATGACCGCTTTTTCGGCGAGCGAAGCAAAAAGGAGAGTTCCGTCAGGTAGTTCGTGATAATCCCTGAGATAAAGTTTATAAGAAATCTCATCGATAGCGTCCGTTAAGTCATCTAAATCATCTAAAAGTAAGAAGATATCTTCCCGGTCAATCGGGGTCATGAATTCTTTCCCTAAGCGTTGTTCGGTTTCGTGCTTAATGATATCGGCTTCATGCTCAATCTCATGCACTTCGTTCTTCCACTTTTCGACATCGATGTTTTGAAAGTTTTCGAGCCCTTCATTCACTTTCTTGATCGCTCTCAAGGAATATTCACCGACCAAAGTGAATTGCTCGAAGAAATAATTCGTTTTCTTTTTCTTAAATAAACCCATCTTAAGCACCTCCTAAATAATACCTGGTATTGCAAAAAGGATATAACACATCGTAAACCCGATGATGATAGCGCCGGGGAAAGTAAACACCCAAGTTAACACCATATCTTTCACGATGCTCCAATTAACCTTTTTAATGCCTTTAGAAAGCCCGACCCCGACGATCGAACACGTTTTAACTTGCGAGGTGGAAACAGGCCAAGAGAGAACGCTACTGAGGATTAAAGCGATAAAGGCCGCTAAATCAGTAGCGAAACCTTGGTAAGGCTTTAAATCAACCATCCCCATCCCCACTTTTTTAATGATCCGGTAACCACCGATGGAAGTTCCGAGTCCCATCACTAAAGAGACAAGAATCGGGAGCCACAAAAAAGCTGGAGCGTGTAAGAAATCCATCACAAATCCAGGAGTGGTCGGATTTTCTAAGATGTACTGCACTCCGTTCATAGTCATGGCGTCAGGATATGCGACATTCCCTAAAAATAAAGCGAGATAGACGATGCCGATAAACTTTAAGCCATCCTGGGCACCATGCGCGAGCGCCATCCCGACCGAGGCCCAGATTTCTGCTCGTTTAAAGAATTTCGTGGTTTTACCCCGCGTTTTCTTTTTACAGATAGCTTCAATTAATCTGACTAAGAGGAAACCTAACAAGGCCCCTAAAAGAGAGGAGACAACAAAACCGATACCGATATTGATCCAGCTTTCAGCTCCGGGAGCAACGTCTTTTCCCATCGTCATTAAAGCGAAACAAGCGCCGGTTAATCCAGCAATTAAGGCGTGGCTTTCGCTCGATGGTACCCCGAAACTCCAGGCTAAAACACCCCAGGTGACGACCCCCACCATGCCGGACGAAATCCCGACTAAGGCTTCTTTCGCGATAAGAGGGTCTTCTAATGAACCAAAATCTACGATACCGGCGATGCTTTCAGCAACTCCGGCTGCAAATAAGGCAAAGAGTAAAACCCCGATAAAATTAAAGATAGCGGCCATAATAATGGCCTTTTTCGCCGATATTGCTCTCGTAGAAACACAGGTCGCTACCGCGTTTGGAGCGTCCGTCCAGCCGTTGATAAAGACCACTGCTAAAGCTAAGAGAATCGTGATGACAATCAAAGGGCTATTACCGAGCAAAGAGAAAAGCTGCCCAATCGTCACATAATTAACTTTTTCAACGGTTTGAGTGAAAAAGAGCATAACGAATCTCTCGATAAATCCTTTTCAATATATCAAAAGAAGCACTGTTTGTTAAGGCTAAAAACCACCCATAAAGACGAAACCCTTTCCATCTTTAAATATTTAAGCTAAAACAACATCAAAGTTTCAACTCAGTAATCCTTGTGTTAGGGTATTCACATAGGTATCAATATTAAGCAGCTAATCAAAAAGGAAATATAAGTATGGACAAAATCATGTTTCTCTCCAATGAAGATAAACGTGTTCAAGAAGATAATTTGGAAGTCATATTCCGCTTAATTACTCTTGTTTTAGCAGCCTATCCCGATACCAAAATCTATAAAACAATCGATGAAAAGCAAGAAAATAAAGAAGACATTACCTGCACTTTTAGTTATGAAAATCTCAGGGAAGATTTAGATAAATTAGACCTCGATAAGCAATCAGTTGAATATTTAATGACGATGGACACGGGTAAAGAAAAAGAACTTCCTATATTAGAGGTTTATTTCATCGATAATGACGGCATTTCCATCAAATGGAATCATAAAAAGCTTACTTTCTTAAGTAAAAAATTCATTAAAAGTTTATTCTAGGAAAAAAGCTTTTTAAAATTAATATGCCTTCGTATTCAAAAGTATAATCATTGCAGGAAACCCACTAATTCTTTATATTTTCTAAGGATAAATATGACGATTAAAGAAAACATCCTTGACCTCATAGGCAATACCCCCTTAGTAAGGCTTAAAAACATCGAAAAGAAGTTTCATTTAGACGGGGCAATATACGCTAAATTGGAGAGGTGTAATCCCACCGGTTCCATTAAAGACCGGGCAGCGAAACAGATGCTTCTCGATGCCTTAAAAGAGGGCAAAATAACGAAAGATTCCATCATCGTTGAACCGACCTCCGGTAATACCGGTATTTCTTTAGCGGCTTTATGCGCGTGTATGAAGCTGAAACTCATCATCTTTATGCCGGAAAATTGTTCCATTGAACGGATTAAAATGATGAGAGCCTTTAACGCGGAAGTTATCCTCACCCCGAAAGAAGGCGGCATGAGCGGTTCCATCAAGTCCGCTATAGAGTTTAAAGAAACACATAAGAATGTCTTTATCCCCGACCAATTTAATAACGAAAGTAACGTCAAAGCCCACTATTTATCGACGGCTCCTGAAATCTATAAAGCCTTAAATGGTAAGCTCGATTATTTCGTCGCCGCCTTTGGAACCGGCGGGACCTTGACCGGGGTCAGTAAATATTTAAAAGAACAGAATCCCGATATCAAAGCCATCGGTTTAGAACCCGCTTCTTCCCCTTTCTATACGGAGCGTAAGAAAGGGCTCCATAAAATTCAAGGTATCGGAGCGGGCTTCATCCCTTCTATCATGGATCCCTCTTTAATTGATGATGTTTTAACAGTCACTGATGAAGATGCTTATGAATACACTCGTCTTTTAGCGAAGGAAGAAGGCTTATTCTGCGGCATTACTTCTGGCTGCAATCTTTTTGGTGCAATTGAAGTGCTTAAAAAGCATCCTTTTAGTACCATAGTCACCGTCTTCCCGGATGATGGGGAACGTTATCTCTCGGTGGAGGGGCTCTATGAATAAAACGGTCTTAAAGAAATTATTAAGCTCATACGAAAGCGAACAAAATGAGATGAAAATCCGTTTTGATAAAGGGCTTTTCTATTCCTTTCTCGCTGACGTTAAAAAACTTTTAGTCATCGATTTTTTAAGACCCACTTTCCAAGAGGAAGAAGTCGTCCATCTTTTGAGTAAAGTTGAAACGAAATTAACGGTTCTTTTAAAGGATAGTAATGTCGAAGATATCGAAATGAAAGTTAAGACTTTTATCTCGAAATTACCGGAAATTAGGGAACTGCTTTTAGGCTCTGCAAGAGCGATCTATCACGGGGACCCGGCCGCTAACAGCATCCAGGAAATCATCCTCTGCTATCCTGGATTTTATGCGATATCGAACTTTAGAATCGCTCACGCTTTATATGAACTCGATTTAAAGTTTTTAGCGAGGCTCGCGACTGAAGATGCTCATCGGTCGACAGGGATCGATATTAATCCGGGGGCGACCATCGGGAAAGATTTCTTTATCGATCACGGAACCGGGATTGTCATCGGGGAAACCACCATCATCGGTGACCGCGTGAAACTCTACCAAAGTGTCACGCTGGGCGCCCTGTCGCTTAAAAATAGCGACGCCCTCCGCGGGAAAAAGCGCCACCCGACCGTGGAAAATGACTGCACTATCTATTCTTCCGCTTCCATTTTAGGAGGGGAAACAGTGATTGGAGAAGGCTCCACTATCGGGTCGAATACTTTCATCACTAAATCGATTCCTAAAAGATCACTCGTCTATACTTCTTTTGATGAACTGGTGATCCTTCCGAAAGATAAATAGAAATAAAAGACTGGCCCTTTAAGCTTTACGAAGTAAAACCTCATTATTATCTAAATATTTAGAAAAAGATTGAGGTTTTGCAGGAAAAAAAAGTTTCTTTTCCTTTAATACGCTCTTTTAAAAACCGATGGAAAAGGATAGATAAACTTCTTTGCCGACTAGAAGAAGACGGAAACAGAGATAGTCCAAACCAGGAACATATTCGATATCGGTTGTATTAAACTTGTTTTCACTTAAGACTTCGCCCATCCTTCCGTCCATTCACCTGGTTCGAAATATAGTTCAAAGATTTCAAGAGGGACAACTTCTTGAGTTTCGTCATCAAAGATTGATAAATCAAAGTCAGGTACCGCGGGGCTTCGTCACTCCGTTCTTGGGTATAAGGGTCTTCAAATACATTGACCCTTCTTCTTTGGATATATTCTTCTTCCGTTATTTCTTGAACAGTTAAAGTAAAATCATCGAAGGTCTTACTTGTATCATCCTCCAAGATTTCTAAAGGTTTATAGACGCCGGGCTTGATTAATCTATTAACATGGTAACAAGAAGAAAGAAGCAAAGCTAATCCTGTGAGCAAAAGGGAGAATAAACGAGATAATTTCTTGCTTCTATTTTAAACAAATTAAAGAAACATATAATCATGGCTCTTAAAAAGAAAAACTGCCGGTGACAAGTACCAGCAGTTGTTATATCAGGCAAATTTAATCTTATTTTCTTTCTCCAAGTTCGTGATCGAGCTTCATTAAAGCCGCTAAATCCGTCCCATAGAGATCATATTGTTCAAGCAAAGTTCTCGCCGTTTCTTCTTCCTCGTATTGTTCATTGACGAACCAGCGGAGCATTTCTTGCGTCCGGTAGTCCTTTTCTTCAATCGCGAGGTCCATGAGTTTATAAATCATCGAAGTGACGACTTGTTCATGAGCGTATTGACTGGCTAAAGGGGTTCTTAAGTCCTTATATTCTTCTTTCGAAGCTTTGATGTCCATCAAGACGACCTTTTCGTCATTACCGTGAAGATAATCGATGAACTTTTCTGCGTGTTCCTCCTCTTCTTCCGCTTGTTTCTTAAACCAAGTTCCGAAGCCGGGGAAGCCTTTCTCGGTATAGTAGTTCGACATCGCGAGGTAAAGGTATGCGCTTTCGAGTTCTGCTTGAATTTGTTCGTTGATCAAATTGACCATGGGTTTAGTAAGTTTTGCCATAGGTTATGTCCTCCTGTTGCTTTGATTATAACATTAAGAAACAAAAGACGAAGGAATATGCTCAGAAACTTAACAATTCCTCTATTCCTAATGAAATAAGATATAAGAATATCTTCGAAAATAATGGGGTTTTACAGGGTTAATATGAAAAATTAGAGCTTTTTCTCATCTTTTTCAAATTGAATTCTTGGGGTCTTCTCCCAAGAGAAATGATCGAAAGAAGTGAAGAGACACGTTAAATAAATCGGGAGATAAGTGAGGTTATAAAAGGGTGATACAAAGATGATTTTTAATTTACTTCCTACGGATATCGGAAGGTTCTTATGATCAGCGAGAACGGTAATTAAATTAAAGAACATTAAGAGTAAATAATTAACCGCTAGAGGCACTAAGAATAGAATCAAAGGAATAATGTAAGAGAAGCTCAAAACAGGGCTAAGAATCAATAGAACTAAGCCGATAAAAGAAAAGGCAAAAGAACCGCCAAACATCCCATAGATGGGATTCCGACCAAAGACATAACCAACCTTGACCCACCACTTCGCTTTCTTGGTTTTAAGGATGGCTTTCCGATATTTACTATGGACTTGGCTATAACCTTTAATCCAACGGATTCTCCTACGGTACGCTCCTTTCGGTTCAGTAGCTTCTTCGGTATACACTTTTGCGTATGGATAATAGTAAGATGACCATCCCTTAACTATCGCGTCCCCTCCGAGTTCATAGTCTTCCGTTAAACAGCGGTACGGCCAGCCGTTATTCACCTTGATGATGTCACTCCTCACCATTAAACCCGTCCCCACGATCATGATGGGGGCTCCTAAGATATTTCTCGCCCGGTTCCCTAAATCATCGATTTGGGTATAGGTGAGAGAGGTGGAATCAGACGAAAACGAACGAGAAGAAGGAAGATTGGAATATAAGTTCTTGATGAGTTTTTTTCCAACGATTAGCTGTTTATCGAGGCTTAAAGCGTTATTCATTTCGGTGAGGAACGATTTATCCGCGATATTATCAGCATCGATAAAGACATACGCGGCATAATCTTTGTTCTTCTTTAAAATGCTCTTTAGCCCCTTATCCAAGGCTTCCCCTTTATTTTGTTGGTTGGGAACGCTGATGATTTCGGGTTTTTCATAAGCCTTAACGAAAGGAATAGTTGGATCGTTATCTCCGTTAACAACCACATAAATATCAAAATATCCCGGGTCATAATCTTGGTTCATTAAAGAATCAAGGACCCCTTTAATTACATCCCCTTCCTCTCTTGCACAGATGACGACCGCGAGAAGGCTTTTCTTGGGGTTAGTTACTCTTTTGACTGGAAGAAAAGCGGCCACATAATAAAGCATCCTCGGGATATAAAGGATAAAAAAGAAACTAAAAAAGGCGATATAGACATAAAGGATGATTAAGCTGACTTGTTCCATATCTACTTTTCTAAGTTCCTAATGATGGTTTTTGCGATATTTCTTGCCCCATCTAAATCTTCGCAGCACGCTTCTCTCTTACTAATTTCTTCGAGTTCATCGGGGTTTTCAATCAATAGTTTCTTTAAAACTTTCTCTAAAATATTTGGTGTTTCCGCGATATAACCGTAACCGCGGTTAACAATATAATCCCCATTCTTTTCTTCCTGCCCTAATAGATGTCCTGTGATGATGACAGGGGTATGAGCGGCTACCGCTTCAAACATCATATTCGGGCCGGCTTTCGTTAAAAGGATATCGGACGTTAAAAGCCTTTCATGCATATCGTTAACGTAACCGAAGATTCTTAATTTCTCGTCATGTGGAAGTTTCTTTTCTAAGTACTTCTTTAGTTTTTCATCGCTTCCAGTGACGACATCGATATCGACATCAAACTTTAAAGCTACTTCAATGAGTTTCTTCGTCGTCCTCACCCCTTTTTGGCTGGGGTTAACAAAGAGGAGTTTCTTTCTTTTAGGGTTAAGTTTCCTCTCCCCTTCTTTTAAAGAAATTGGGAACCCGCATTGAAGGATTTGGTCTTCCTTAAAACCATCCTTAAGAAAAGCTTCTTTCGTTTCTTTCGTGGGTAAGAAAGTGTGGTTCACTCTTTTATCCCGCCAAAGGTGAGAATGTTTGATGGGGTCAAGAACCGCTACATAAAAGGGCAGGTTCGTATTGAATTTCTTCGCTCGTTTTAAAGCACAGCCGACAAAACAAGGATGGAGAGATAAGATTAAGTCAGGGTTCTCTTTCTTAAGTAACCTTTTAAAGTTCCTTTGTATCGCGTGTCCTAAGAAATAATTCGACATCCCTTTAAAGAAGGACGTGAATTCAAAAAAGACCTTCCAAAAAGCTCGGAATTTCGTCGTCAAAGTGATATAGCCCTGTTCACCCCCATCACCATGGTAACCGAGGAAGAGGTGATTTGAATCATAGTTGATAATTTCTAACGATGGATCGAGCTCTTTTAAGGCTCTGACAATCGCGAGGGACGCGCTATAATGCCCGCCTTTATTGCCAGCGGTCAGAATTAAGATTTTCATGTTCATTAAACAATACTGGCGGTCAGAATCATAAAGAGTAGCCGCCCGATGTAACTGAGGAACATCACGGCGGAAAGAGCGATGGAAATCCACCCAAGGATCAGCCCGACGGTCGCCACGTGGTATTTATGGTGCCTTGCGTTCAGGGTGAGCTTCGCTTTATCGCAGTAATAGATGCCCAAGATTCCAAAAATAAAGCCGAAGATGAGGACGGAAGACGCGACCCCTACCGCACCGAAAACAATCGATTTTACCGCATCGTTTTCCGCTTGGATGATATCTTTGAGGGGTTTATCGACGTATATTCTATCCCCATCCCGATATTGGCCGTTATATTCTTCCATACTACTCTCCTAGCTTAAGAGGAAATCCTTGATCTTCTTATCGTATTCTTCCGTGTTCATCGACCGCACATGCGAATGCCGGCCGTGGGGGAAGAAGACGAGTTCACTTTGAGGATTCTTCACTTGCTGGAAGATTTTCTCTGAACTTTCCTTCGGACAGAAAATATCTTCCTTACTATATATTAGCAAGATAGGGCACTGAAGTTTAGCCACCGCTTCAATCGGTTTGTTTTTAAAGAAACTGATTCCCGTCATGATTCTCGCTAAAACGAAGGTTAAGTGCAGCATCGGGAAAGCCTTCTTTTTAAAGGATTCAAAGTTCTTCTTAAACATCTCGAAATAGGTCATATAAAGACCATCAGTGACGATCTTTTCGACTTTTGGGTAACCCCTCTCTTGCATTTTAAGGGTTGCATAAACCGAGGTGGCCGCGCCGATACAGATGCCGTGGAAGACGAAACTTTCGATGTTAAATCGTTTTTGGACGTAATCCACCCATTTGACAATATCATCGCTTTCTTTGATACCACCGGTTTGGTATTTTCCGTCGCTCAGCCCATGGGCTCTTAAATCGACAACTAAAATGTTGTAACCCATTTCCGCGTAAGGTTTCGCAAAGTAATAGCTATAGAGCAAAGATTCGGTTCTCCCTTGGAGGATTACCGCGCACTTCTTACTTCCGAAATCGAGGTACTCCCCTTTCAGTTTCAAACCATCATTTTCAATTTCTAAGCGAATTCGGTGGTCATTATATTGGTTAGCCCACGCGATCCCCTCGTTAAACATTTTGACCTGGTCTTCATCCATTAAGTTCGTACATTCCCTCGTCCTCTTCTTTTTGGGACTCCGGTAGACGGTATGGTAAAAGACCACCGAAGGGACCAAGAGGAGAAAGATCAAAAGGTTAAGAACAACGAAAGCGGCCAGGCAGATTAAAAGAATTGCCCACCAAGGTAAACTCATAACTTCTTCAGGATGTCTTGCAAGACTTCTTTTTCGTAGGAGAGGTCAGTGATTTTCGTTCCGTAGTAGAACGCGGAGAAAAGACCCGGCCCACAGTTGATACCGGTATTCGGATAGATGTTACTGACGATAACTTCTTTCGGTTTAATTTCTTGCCGGATGAGTTCAGCGGTTCTTTCCGCTTCTTTCCGTCTTAAGGTTTGGGAAATGAAGATGATTTGATCTTGCGGATTCTTGATCGTCTTCTTCATGTATTTAATGATGACCGGGAAAGTTTTTTCAATTCCATTCACCTTCCCTAAAGGTAAAACCATCCCTTCCGGACTGAAGTCCCCTAAAGGTTTGATGCCGAAGATAGTGCCAAAGAAGGCTTTCGCGTTACTAATCCGTCCCTTACTCGCGACAAAATAAAGATCGTCAATCGGTCCCATTTGGTGGAGGCAGTCACGTTCTTCTAAAAGTTTATTGTAGTTTTCTTCGATTGAAAGTCCGGCTTTCCGGTGTTCGGCGGCTCTTACCGCTAAGCTCCCGACCCCTAAAGAATAACGTTTTGAATCGAGGATCATAATCTTTTGGTCCGGATATTCTTTTTTAAGCTCATTGGCCACTTCGACCGCGACTTTATATACGCCGCTTAAGGAAGAAGAAATGACGACGAGAAGAATATCGAGCCCTTTATCGAGCCACATCTTAAGCCGGTCACGGGTCGCTCCGACCCCTAAGGCCGCTGTTTTGTAGCCTTTCGGATTCTTTTTAAGTTTCTTATAAAAATCATCGAAGAAAGCATCATCATGTTCTTCAAGATCCCCTTCCATGTTTTCACATTCTGGGGTGGAAACAACCCCTCTTAAATAGTCATCGATTTCAAACCTCGCTCTCATCTCAGGCGATAAATCGCTGGTGCTATCGGTTAAGACTGCGTATTTTCTGGTCATCTTTATACCTCCTAATTAAATTTTTAAAGTTAACCTATTGGCTAAATCTAAGCAGTTATTATTCTGGAATGAGTAGTCAGTTTTCCCTAGGACTTCCTCACTATAGGCAATGATATCCTTAATTTTCCGTTTTTTCCTGGTATTTTTTACAATCCTCACTTCGGGAATTTGGCCATTACAGAACGTAACCAGACTTGTTTTATGGATGGTCACCGGTTCGTCTTTGGGGTTAACCCGCCTTCCAAATTCAATGACCTCATCATCACTTAGATAAACGCCGTAATGATGGTACGTCCCAACCTTTGTTCGGATGACGTCACCCGGAAGAGGGTTTTTGAAGGTGTAAGTCATCTTAACTTTTTTAGCTTTTTCTTTTCTTAAATCATAGAGAAGATGTAAACATTTTTCTCTAATCTCTTGATTAATATCATTTAATTGGGCACGGGAATCTTGTTCTTGATTTAAGGTCGGGTAAATCGGTTTCCCAACAATGATTCTTGTTCTTTTAAAGATACCGTAGGTGAAATCAGTCATAATCGGCACCACCGGGGCGTGACTCTCAATCGCCATTAAAAGATACCCGGTTTTAAAGGGTCCGAGTTCAAAGAGCTTTTTGTTCTCACTGTAGTCGCCTTCTGGGAAGACGAGGATGTTCTTCCCCTTGTTTAATAGTGTTTGACTTTTCTTGATGAAATCGAAATTTTGGCCTTTAAGGTCAACCAGGACCGCTCCTAAAAGGAGCATCAAAGGTTTAAAGATGATTTGAAAGCCGTGGTACCAATCGGCCGCTAAAAAGTAGAGCCGGCGGAAGAAAAGAAGATAGGCGATCGCTATTGCCTCCTTCACACTTTTATGACCCGAGATAATAATCGCCCCTTTGGGAATCTTGAATTTCGTCCCGCCATCATAGCTAACTTTCAGTTTTAAAATAAGAAGCGCAATCGGCGCTCCTAAGATTAAAGCCAAATAGTACATGAAGGTTTTCATTGTTTATCCTTTATTTTTTTATAAAAGGCCATCGGGGTCCGTAAATTATTATCTTTTTCTAAATCAAAATGGATATCGAAAGCTTTTTCGAGAGATAAAAGAAGCGAAATATAACCCATGGAATCGCCACCTAAATCGACGAAATAGTCGCTGTCGGGGGTGATGGTTATTTTTTCTCCTAAGCTACTTAAGAAGATTTCTTCAATCGCTTTGAGGGTTTCGTCGGCCCCTTCTTCTGTTCTTTCAGGTTTATGGAATTCTTTAGGGGATAAAAGATGAACATTTCCATCTTTAATCGCCTTTTTAAGCTGGGCTCGCGAGGGCTTTATCGCGTTTTGATTCGCGATGGGGTCAAAAGTTACCATGATGTTAGTAACTGAAGAACCATAGGCAATCTTCGATAATTGTTCTTTAAGAGAAGAAATTTCTTTTTCCATCAAGATTGAAGCGATACCTTCGTTATATTGAAGAATTAAGGTTAATTTATCGTCGAGTTCTAAGATTGAAAACGCGTTAGCAAGCGAAACATTTAAGGCTTTTTCAATTAAATCCGGGGACACGTTTTCGCCATTAGAGGAAATAAAGAGGTCGCTCTTTCTTCCTTCAATATAATAGTTCCCATCTTTAATTTTCATCAGGTCATTAGTTTGGAAAGTATCGATATCTTCTACTCTTCCGTCGTTATAAATGATCTTTTTAGCGAGGCTTGTGCCTTTAATCGAAAGGCTGCCATCTTTATCAATTAGGTAAGTGATGCTTGGGAAAGGAGAACCGACTGACCCATTGGTTCTTTCTGAGAATTTAAGGGATAAATTGGCCCCCGTAATCGATGCTTCCGTTGTCCCGTAACCATTAAATAGGGGGTACCCGATAGCGTTCACCACTTTTAAAACTTCTGGTTTAATAAACGCTCCTCCAGAAATCATAAATTTTGTGGATTCTCCGAAGGCTTGCATCCTAACTTCTTTCATCAAGTGCTCCGCTAAAAACTGAGCAAATTTCGGGGAAGTGTCACCAATTTTCGAGATAAGATTTACACCCTTATTAAAAGCCTTTTGTTTCTTTTCTCCGGCTTGTTTAACCCCTTCTACGATTCCTTTATAAAGCTTATTGAACAGTAAGGGCGGGGCAAAGATATGGGTTACCCCGTGACGGATAATCGTCGCTCTCACCGTTTCGGTCGATAAATTGTTAAAGAAGACCATCGTCCGGCCGTAGAAGGCGAACCAGAGGTAAGACACCATAATCCCGAAGATATGAAAGAACGGAAGTATAGCGGCAACTTTAATTCTTTTGCGATAATCCTTCATAAACCAGGAGTTAGCTTGAAGGAGGGCTTCACTATTTTCAATTTCCGCGCTGATGCTTTTCCCGTCATAAATAGCGATCTTTGCTTCCATGCCGGTTAAGGCGCTCGATAGTGCAAAGTTATCCGCCCACCATTCTTCTTTCGGGGTTTCTTGACGCAAAGAGAAAGAAGTTAAATTCGGTTTCACAAAATCATCATAATCTTTCGATAAAGTGAGGACTTTTTTAATTTTTAATCTATCGAGAAGGGATAACCTTAAACTCAAGGGATAGTAGCTATTGACGAGATAAGGATTAAAGCCCGCCATAAGGCTTCCCCAGAAAGCGATTAAAAATAAGGGACCATTCGCTAAATCGATAGCGATCCACTCCCCATCTTCCGGTTTATGTTCATGATGGAGATAAGACGCGAAGTTTTCGATTTCACGCCGAAGTTCTTTATAGGTAATTTCTTCCAGTTTTAGGTCGTTTAAACGTTCGACCGCAATCATGTTTTCATGGGAAAAAGCGATCTTAAAAATATCTTGGAGCCGCCTCTTACTATTCCTCAGCTCCCCTAAATCATGTTTAACGGTCGAGCGATAATTTTCCATTTCTTACATCGCTCCGATGATGATGAGAGGTTCTTCTTGTCCCCCAGGGAAATAGGTGAATTCAATATCATCCATTTCACTGAAATAATCGTTTAAGATTTCAATATCATTATCGGTGATATGCTTTCCTCCGAACGCGACGATGGTCGCTAAACCTTGTAAACGATTCTTCGATAAAGAATGTTCTAACTGTTCACGGAGATTTTCATCATTTTCAAAAGTGAATTCCATTAGCCTGAATCTTCTTTAAGAGTTCCATCCTCTCTTTAAATTCATTGAAAGTCCCATCGAACATCGAAGAAGCTAATTTAAAGAAAGCGTTAGCCCGGCCATTACTTTCCACCACTAAAATGTTATCCATACGGCCCCACCAGTGCATATTTTTAAGGATTTCTTCAATCTTTTTGTTTTGGGAATAAGCGATGATATTACCGGAAAGATAAGGTTCTAATAGGTTTCGAATTTCTTCCTCATTGTACTTATGGTCAGCGGGTACGGGGAAAGCGGCATCGCAGCCGAGGCTCTCAAATAAGGTGGCCGTTTTATTCCCCGAGGTAAACGCGATAACCGCGAAGCCATCGTGCTTTCTTCTCTTTAATCTTGCAAATTGAGGGGTTTCATAGAGGTCATCAATTTTCGTGAAAATTAATTGACCATACTTTTCAAATTCCTTGATGATCGGCTGAGGCGTACTGGTATGGATATGAACTTTTAAAAGCCCTCCATTAATAGCAACCACCGTCGAATCCCCTCGCCCTTCCATCTTCTTTAAGTAATAGTCTTTCGTTTTTACATCATTGAGTTTGATCGTGAATTCCGTGCAATATCTAAAGAAAGTTAAGGGGTTATCGGCATCAGTATATTTCTTAGGAAGTAAATCACTTTGTTGGCAGTCAAAATATGGGAGGCTGTTATCGAAGGCTTTCCGCATCCCATCGATGACGAGGTAAAAGCCGAGAGCCCCACTATCGACGACGTTATTATGTTCTAGAAGGCCCATTTGGGAATGGGTTAAAAGGACGCTATCGAAGGTATAGTGACTTAAGGAATTTAAGAATTGACCGAAGGAAATGGTCCCCGAGAGCTTATTGATTTCTTGGATCGACTGGATAGCTCCTTCCCGCATGACAGTCAGCATCGTCCCTTCGACTGGATTAACGACCGCGGCATAAGCGACCTTATAAGCATGCACAATCGCGGCTTTAAAGTCTTCTAAGGTCACCATGTCTTTATCTTTTAGATAATCGCCGAGCCCGATGAAGTATTGGGAAAGAATGAAACCGCTGTTTCCCCGGCTATCCAGCGACATGTTTCTCGCGAACGTGAATAAAGTTTTCCCGGCAGATTCATGGCCATCCGTCGAGGCTAAACCCTTTTTAAAGGTTTGCTTCATGTTGGTGCCGGTATCGCTATCGCTGACCGGGAAAGTATTGATATCGTTTAAATAATTTTCGTTATAAGAAAGGCTGGTAAAAGCCGTCCTCAACATCGTATATAACGCTTTCCCATCCAAACTATAAATGTTTTCCATTTTCTTTCCCCTCGATTACAACTCTCTTTTTATATTCTCTCTTCAATTGTCCTAACATGTTCCATCTCGCAATTCGTTCAAAGAGAATCCCAAACATATGGTCCCCAAATAAATGCACCATACTGGAAGCGATTTTAACCCCGACCGCTTTTCCTTTACTATGCCAAGTGGCACCATAATGATGGATGCAGTAACTATTTTCTGTCACTTTTGTTTCTCTAGTGATGTAGTGCTTAGGGAAGAAATAATCCCGGGGCACAATTACTGCATTATCATCAAGCTCTATCATTTTCCCGTCTAACTGCACATGGTAAAGCCTCTCTAAACAGGCGGAAAAATTCATCACGCAGCGCATATTACTTTTAGCATTTAATGGGGGACAAGGTTGTTCATAACGGCTATAGACTTCTTTCATCATCGGGTGGCCTTTTTTAGATCCCAAGACCGCGCAGCCAACCCAGCAGTTCGTTTCATAACCGATAAAGAAATCGTATTTATTGACCAAATCGTCTAAGCTCTTTAAAAGTTCGACATCGGTATCGAGATAAATACCCCCATAATTTAAAAGGGCCCAACTTCTAATCACATCAGCGGCTAAAGAGTAATTCTTATCTTCAATCGCTTTCTTTACCCATTCATTGCTATTGATATCGAAAGTCTTTTCATTCCATTCTTTAATCTCGTAATCTGGAAGTAATTTCTTCCAAGTTTCGATATATTCTTGGTATTTCTCAGGGAGGGGGTTTCCTCCAAGCCAGACGAAATGAATAATCTTCTCAATCACGGCCCCTATTTAACCATACTTTTTTTCACTTTACAATTTTTGTAACCTAAGAACTACAAATTGCATTTGTACTTTTCGAAAATCGTTCATTAAGAAATCAAAAATTGCTATCAAAAAAGACCTTAAAAGTTCACCATTTTAACCATTTTAAAGGCTGATTTTGAAAGCAAAAACACTCTAAAAGCCCATTGAATTTTAAATTATCAACAAAAAGACCTAAGTTTTGCTGTAATAATTGAATAATACAATTTAAAGAGTGTTATCGTTTAATCGAGCTCATGAATAAAGTTCATGGCTAAAGAGTAAGTCGGGTGACAATGCACGACCACCCAGTTTTTGGGGAAACTTTGAGATGCACCATATCGGACATCATATGAGCGGGGAATTCGCTGGTTGGTCGTCCACCACTTAAGTGAATCAATTAAGACCAGCGATATCGCTAAAGCGTTATATATTTCTCGAAGTAAACTCTCAACGAAGTTTAAAGACGAAACGGGGGAGAACCTCTACGACCGCATTTTAAAAATCAAAATCAAGGAAAGGAAAGAGCTCCTCCACTACACCGATAAATCCCTAACTTCCATTTCTTATTACCTAGGTTTTTCTTCTCAAAGCCACTTCTCTAGAACATTCAAAAAGTATGATGGAATTTCTCCAAAAGCCTATCGGAAAAAGCATCTTTAAACCAAAGCAAAATAAGCCTTATATCTAATCTCTAAAAATTGATAAGAAGTCGCCCCGCCACTGAGGTAATTTTCTTTTATTATTAAGTATATCGGGAGGAATACATATGGTTCTAACCGAGCCCCTACTGGCAGTTGTTTTCTTTCAAAGTAATTTAATGAAGGGAGGCTTGAAACATAGCAGAACTTCGGGAGGTAATAATAGCTATATGCTTATTGTTACTTCTCGTCAGTGTTCTTAGGAAAAAAGGCCTGAATGACGATTAGTCATACAGACCTCCCTAAGTTCACTTATATTATAATTTACGAGTAGAAGAAAGCAACCCCGTAGGGGT
>ULQM01025347.1_pt1 | contig 31054 bp, 30 predicted proteins | sample 1954451 | NCBI WGS metagenome assembly ULQM01 (sample SAMEA4835655, study PRJEB28245) | human gut metagenome | biome: gut microbiome; material: fecal sample | place: Denmark | collected 2008 | reverse complement strand
CTAGACTTTGCAGAGCAAAATCGTGTGCCAACAGGGATGCTGCGCGCCCCTATTAGAAACCCTGCGTCAAAGGGGATTTTCCCCTCTGAACTCCCCATATTTTCTTCGCAGACGGGTATCCAAACTGTAAAAACGCAGTTTGGAACACCTGCTCAGAAAATGCAAAAGGAAGTCCGTACCGATGAGTGGCGGACTTCCTTTTTTGCTGACAATCTGAAATCGTTACGATACAGCTTTCGATTGTCAGCGCCTGCGAGGGGACATGATGCGTAGCAGACGACAGCCAAATTCTAATTTTATCATTAATGTAAAAATGAGAAAATTGATATTGACAGCGATGTAATTCAAGGATATACTATAATTGCATCATTCGATAAGATTTGATGAAATTGAAATTCAAATGAGGGCAGTGCATGAGAGCATTCGACTTCAAAACAGAATACAACAAATTGCTGACGCCAGAGGTCGTGGCCTACCTGACGCAGATTCACGAATACAAGGGACAGCAAAATCTCTTTATCGAGGCCAAAGCGGATGCGTTGTCGGATCTTCTGGAGGTTGCGAGGATTCAGAGCACCGAGGCGTCCAACCGCATCGAGGGAATTATCACCACGGATGACAGACTGAAGAAAATCGTGCGTGATAAAACAATGCCAAAAACTCGTAGTGAAAAAGAGATTGCTGGATACCGCGATGTACTTGCAACGATCCATGAAAGCCACGATTTCATTCCTCCAAAGCCATCTATCATTTTGCAGCTTCACCGCGACTTATTTAAATTCAGTGGAAAAACTATCGGAGGAAACTACAAAAACTCCGACAATGTCATTGCAGAAGAACTGGCGAATGGTGAGCAGATTACCCGCTTTCAACCGATCCCTGCATGGGAAACGCCGGAGGCCATCACCGCACTGTGCGACGCGTTTCAGACGGCCATGCAAGACACCGACCTTGACTCGCTACTGCTCATTCCAATCTTCATTCTGGACTTTCTCTGCATCCATCCCTTCAATGACGGGAATGGCCGCATGAGCAGGCTCCTGACACTGCTGCTCCTGTACCGCTCTGGCTATATCGTTGGCAAATATATCAGCATTGAGAAATTGATTTCCGACACCAAGGAAACCTATTACGAGACTCTGCAAGCCAGCTCCTATAACTGGCATGAGGGAACCAACGACTATGCCCCCTTTGTCACCTATATGCTGGGTGTTCTGGTGGCGGCGTACCGGGATTTCGAGAGCCGGATCGAGCTGCTGACCACCAAGGGCCTGTCCAAGCCCGACCGTGTGCGGGAGATCATCAAGAACCACCTCGGCAAGATCACCAAGAGTGAAATCATGGCCAAATGCCCGGATATCAGCCAGATCACCGTCCAGCGCGCGCTGGCAGATCTGCTGAAATCCGGCGAGATCATCAAACTCAGCGGCGGACGCTACACTTCTTATACTTGGAACAGGGAGAGAGAATAAATGATTACAGGTGAACTGAAAAACAAAATCGACAGCCTCTGGGATATTTTTGCGGCGGGCGGACTGGTGAACCCGCTGGATGTTATTGAGCAGATCACCTATCTGATGTTCATCCATGATCTGGATGACACCGACAATCTCCGGGCCAAGGAAGCTGCCATGCTGGGGCTGCCGTATCAGAGCATTTTTGCGGATGAGGTGCAGGTCGGTGACCGTACCATCGACGGCCAGCAGCTTAAGTGGAGTGTATTCCACGATTTCCCCGCCGGAAAGATGTACAGCGTGATGCAGGAGTGGGTGTTTCCGTTCATCAAAAATCTCCACGGGGATAAGAACAGCGCCTATTCCAAGTACATGGACGACGCCATTTTCAAGCTGCCCACGCCGCTGCTGCTGTCCAAAGTAGTGGATGCACTGGACGAGATTTACCGCCTGATGAGCGAAACGCAGGCGGCGGACGTGCGCGGCGACACCTACGAATATCTGCTGAGCAAAATCAGCCAGTCCGGCCGCAACGGTCAGTTCCGTACCCCACGCCATATCATCCGCATGATGGTGGAGCTGATGGACCCGAAAGCCGATGACATGATCTGCGACCCGGCCTGCGGTACTTCGGGTTTCTTGGTCTCGGCAGGTGAATACCTGAAGGAGCACCGCAAGGAAGAAATCTTCTTCAACCGCCAAAAGAAGGACCACTACATGAATCACATGTTTTTTGGCTACGACATGGACAGAACCATGCTCCGCATCGGCGCGATGAACATGATGACCCACGGCATCGACAACCCCTTTATTGAGTACCGGGACAGCCTTAGCGACCAGAACCCGGACAAGGAAAAGTATTCTCTGATTCTTGCCAATCCACCGTTCAAGGGCAGTCTGGATGCCGACACCGTTTCGGCAGATTTGCTGAAGGTCTGCAAAACCAAGAAAACCGAGCTGCTGTTTCTGGCTCTGTTCCTGCGGATGCTGCGCATCGGCGGGCGCTGCGCCTGCATCGTGCCGGACGGCGTGCTGTTCGGCTCGTCCACTGCTCACAAGGCCATCCGCAAAGAGCTGGTGGACGGCAACCGATTGGAGGCCGTGATCTCCATGCCCTCCGGCGTCTTCAAGCCCTACGCGGGCGTGTCCACGGCTGTGCTGATTTTCACCAAGACTGGTCACGGCGGTACAGACAATGTGTGGTTTTACGATATGACCGCCGACGGCTTCACGCTGGACGATAAGCGCAGCCCGGTTGCGGACAATGACATTCCCGACATCATTGCCTGCTTCCATAATCTGGAGGCAGAAAAAGACCGCCAGCGCACGGAAAAATCCTTCTTCGTGCCCAAGGCGGAGATTGTAGCCAATGATTATGACCTGTCCATCAACAAATACAAGAAAACCGAGTACAAGCCTGTGGAGTACCCGCCCACCAGCGAGATTATGGCCCAGCTGCGGAAACTGGAGAAGGAAATTGGCACGGCGATGGATGAACTGGAGGAAATGTTGAAATGAAAAAGAGTATATATGACTACATTTTCTGTCACCCGGATGCAAGCATTCACGACATTGCTCCTGCGGTAAATAAACCGGAATTGGAAGTCTTAAAAACGGTAAATGGTCTTTATAGAGAAGGCTATGTCACATTAAGCCGAATCATTCCACTCAGTCCAGGGAATTCTGATAGCTACCGATACTCTGCGACTGGTAAGCAATATTCTGGTGACTAAATTCGGATTTGTGGGGATGAAAGATAAGATGGCTAAACTGATTGAAATAACAGGAAAAGCCTTATCAGGTGAATGGGGCAATGATGACAATACTGGTAATGGAATACCTGTCCTTAGAACGACCAATTTCACAAACGAAGGAATTGTCAATTACAATAATGTTGTTACAAGAATTATCGAGAAAAAGAAGATAGAAGAAAAATATCTCCGCAAGGGAGATATTATCATCGAAAAGTCCGGAGGTAGCGACAAACAACCCGTAGGCCGAGTGGTTTATTTTGATGGTCCGGAAAACACATATCTTTTTAACAATTTTACAGGCTTGTTAAGAGTCAAGGATCAAGCAAAATGGTATCCACGATATGTCTTTTATTCACTCTTTTCTAATTACCATCGAGGTGGAACACGAGCATTTCAAAATAAAACAACAGGGCTGCATAATCTGAAAATAGATGACTTTGTGTCTCGCTGTGAAGTGACAGAGGCCGGGATAAATGAACAAATTGCGGCTTGCAAACAGATGGATCGCGTTAATGATATTATCAAAATGCACCAGCAGCAACTTCAAAAGCTGGATGAGCTTGTCAAAGCCCGATTTGTCGAACTGTTTGGGGATTTGGCAAGTCCTAGTTGCCTATGGGAAACAATTAAGCTGGCAGATGCCTGTACTTCTGCTGATGATATAAAATGTGGACCATTTGGCACACAATTAGGTAAGGGGGAGTATGTGGATTCCGGTGTCGCTGTTTGGGAAATTCCTCAGATAAATGCTGCTTTCAAAGCTTGCCCCACACATTTTATAACAGAGGAAAAAGCGACACAGTTGAAGGCTTATTCTCTGGTTCCGGGCGATATTGCCATGTCTCGCAAAGGAAATGTTGGAAGGTGTGCGATTTTTCCAGACGAGTATGTCGATGGAATAATTCATTCTGATGTGTTGAGAATTCGCGTGAATGAACAAAAGGTTAATCCAGTGTTCATGATGTACCAGTTGCATTTTAGTAGTGCCGTCATAAATCAAATTGAAATGGTCAGTTCAGGAGCAATCATGGCAGGAGTGAATGTTACAAAATTGAAGCAAATTTATGTGCATATCCCGCCAAAGAAACTACAAGATCAGTTTGCATCGTTTGTAAAGCAGACCGACAAATCAAAAGTTGCCGTGCAGAAGGCGTTGGATGAAGCACAACTGTTGTCTGACAGTTTGATGCAGAAATATTTTGGGTGAGAAGGGGTAGTGTGAACATGGGAACCATCAAAATAGAGAATAAGCGGTCTTTTGCGGAAAAGCATCCAAAATGGAATCAAGCTATCGGTACGATAGCGACCCTTACCTTAGTGGTTCTGGCGATTTTTGTTGTGGTAAAAGTAATCCGGTATGCAGTAAAAGCTGGAGCCAGTTTGCTGACATGGGCATCACAGACGCTACCAAAGATGGATGCCGTAGTTATCGTGGCACTTATAACAGGAGCAGTATCAATCCTTGGCGTCGTACTGAGTTCAATCGTTGCGAAAGCCGCGGAATATAGGCGCACAAGAAGGGAGTATCTTACTCAAAAGCGTGAAGAACCTTATAGTGAATTTATTGAAATGATCTATAAAATACAGCAGAGTAACAAACCTGGCAAAGAATACCCTGAAGAAGAAATGATTAAAGACTTAACGCGGTTTTCTAAAAAAATCACTTTATGGGGGTCTCCCAAAGTGGTGAATGACTGGGTGAAGTTTAGAGAAAATGCATTGAATAGTAACGGAATGGACAATCTGTTCTTGACGGAAACTATAATGAACGAAATGAGAAAAGATTTGGGAATGCCTAGGGTAAAAAAAGGGCATCTGCTTGCTTTTTTTGTAAATGATATAAAAGACGCAATGAAGAACAAAAATCGTTAAACAGGTGAGGTATCGACCATGACCAACTTTGACATATTCTCCGCCATCCCACAATTTGATCCCTTCGCCTCCGTGGCCGTCTCTGCCGAGCGGATTCTACATATCGACCCTTCTGCTTGTGTGTTGAACTGCCGCAGGGCGATGGAGTTTGCCGTGAAGTGGATGTATTCCGTGGACAAGGCGCTGGTCATGCCTTATCAGGACTCTCTGGTGAGCCTCATGAATACCGAAGACTTCCGGGACATCGTTGGCGCGGACATTTGGCGGCGGATGGACCTGATCCGCCGTATGGGCAACAACGCCGCCCACACCGGCAAGAAAATCACCGAAGAGCAGGCGGCGCTGTGTCTGGAAAATCTCTATATTCTTCTGGATTTTGTGGCGTACTGCTACGGCGAGAACTACACCGAAGGACATTTCGACCATGCGCTGCTGACGCAGAAAAGCGAAGTTTCCGCCGAGCCGGTTCAGGAAGTGCCGGAGGTGGAGCTCGCCGCGCTGATGGCGGAAAACGCTGCGCTGAAGGAAGAACTGACCGCCCGCCGCGCCGAGCAGCAGCAGACCTATGTGCCGAAGCCGCTGGATTTGTCCGAATACAAGACCCGGAAACTTTACATCGACACCATGCTCACAGATGCGGGCTGGACGGAGAGCAAGGACTGGCTGAATGAGGTAGAGCTGCCCGGTATGCCAAACAAGTCCGAGGTAGGTTATGCGGACTATGTGCTCTACGGCGATGACGGACGCCCCTTGGCAGTGGTGGAGGCCAAGCGCACCTGCGTGGACGTAGCTAAGGGCCGCCAGCAGGCAAAGCTCTACGCCGATCTGTTGGAGAAAAAGTATCACCGCCGCCCGGTCATCTTCCTGACCAATGGCTTTGAGACCCGCATCACGGACAATATCTATCCCGAACGCAAGTGTGCCGCTATCTACTCCAAACGTGATCTGGAAAAACTGTTCAATCTCCAGACCATGCGGACAAGCCTGAAAAATGTCATGGTGGATCGGAAGATAGCCGGACGCTATTATCAGGAGGGCGCCATCAAAGCTGCCTGCGATGCCTTTGCACGCAACCGGCGCAAGGCGCTGCTGGTCATGGCTACCGGCTCCGGCAAGACACGGACGGTCATTGCCTTGTGCAATGTGCTGCTTCAGCACGGCTGGGTGAAGAATATCCTTTTTCTTGCTGACCGCAACAGTCTGGTCACCCAGGCAAAGCGCAGCTTTGTGAATCTGCTGCCCGATCTCTCCGTTACCAACCTCTGCGAGGAGAAGGATAACTACACAGCGCACTGCGTATTTTCTACCTATCAGACCATGTACAACGTCATCGACAGTGTACAGGACGAGGAGGGCAAACTCTTCACCTGCGGGCATTTCGATCTGGTCATCTGCGACGAAGCTCACCGCTCCGTTTACAACAAATACAGGGATATTTTCAACTACTTTGATGCCCCGCTGGTGGGGCTGACAGCCACGCCGAAAGACGAAATTGACAAGAATACCTATGAGATTTTTGAGTTGGAAAATGGCGTGCCCACCTATGGCTATGAATTGGCGCAGGCGGTGAAGGACGGGTACCTGGTGGACTTCCTGTCCGTGGAAACGAAGCTGAAATTCATTGAACAAGGCATTGTCTACGATGAACTTTCCGACGCGGACAAGCGGGCTTACGAGGACACTTTTGAGGACGAGAATGGTGAACTTCCGGAGAGTATTGCATCGTCGGCGCTGAACGAATGGATCTTCAATGAAGATACCATCCGACAGGTACTGAATACGCTGATGACCTACGGTCTGACCATCGACTATGGCAATAAACTGGGCAAGACGATCATCTTTGCAAAGAACCACATCCACGCCGAGAAAATCCTTGAGGTGTTCAACAAGGAATATCCGCACTTGCCCGGTTTCGCCAAAGTCATCGACAACTATATGACCTATGCGCAAAGCGCCATCGATGAGTTTTCTGATCCGAAAAAGCTGCCGCAGATTGCCATTTCTGTAGATATGCTGGACACCGGCATTGACGTGCCGGAGGTGCTGAATCTGGTGTTCTTTAAAAAGGTCATGAGCAAAGCGAAGTTCTGGCAGATGATTGGGCGAGGCACCCGTCTGTGTCCGGGACTGATGGATGGTAAGGATAAGGACAAGTTCTATATTTTTGACTTTTGCGGCAACTTTGAGTTCTTTCGCATGAACAAGGGCAGACCTACCGCCAATATGATCGCCCTGCAAGGTGCGATCTTCCATCTGAAGGCCCAAATTGCGTTCAAATTGAAAGACTTGGCGTATCAGACGACGGACTTGATTTCCTTCCGCAAGGCGTTGGTAGAGGATATGGTAGGCAAGGTGCAGGAGCTGAACAAAGAGAACTTTGCAGTGCGCCAGCACCTGAAATATGTGGAGTTGTATGCAAATCCCGATAACTATAACGCCCTGACCTATGAGGACACGCTACTCATGGGGCAGGAGCTTGCACCGCTCATCACGCCGGAAGAGGACGATGCTAAGGCGCTGCGGTTCGATGCGCTGATATACGGCATCGAGCTTGCCTATCTCGTCGGAAAGAAATACGGCAAAGCCCGCAGCGACCTGTTTAAGAAGGTTTCCGCTGTTGCATCTGTGGCGAACATCCCGGAAATCATGGCGCAAGCCGAATTGATCGACAAAATTCTGCATACGGACTATGTAGAGAATGCCGGAATCAACGAATTTGAGCATATCCGGGAAAATCTGCGAGACCTTATGAAGTATATCCCGCACACCAGCGTGCGCTATGATACGAATTTTGATGATGAGATTCTCTCTGTAGACTGGAATGAATCAGATTTGGAAAATGATGACCTTAAGAACTACAAGGCTAAAGCAGAATTCTATGTGCGGCAGCACATGGACAATGTGGTGATTGCCAAGCTCAAAAGCAATGTCCCCCTGACCGCGGAAGATGTACAGGCACTGGAGAAAATTCTTTGGAGTGAAGTCGGCACCAAGCAGGACTATGAGGCCGAGTATGGGCAAAAGCCGCTGGGCGAGTTCGTGCGGGAAATCGTCGGGCTTGATATGAATGCGGCAAAGGAGGCTTTTGCGCAGTACCTGAACGATGCCAGCCTCGATAGCCGACAGATCTATTTTGTGAACCAGATCGTGGAGTACATCGTCCATAACGGCATGATGAAGGACCTGTCCGTTTTGCAGGAAGCGCCGTTTACCGACCACGGCAGCATCGTGGAGGTGTTCACAGATCTGTCCGTGTGGGCAGGCATCCGACAGGCGATTGAACAGGTCAATGCCAATGCGCTGGCGGCGTAAAAAAATTCATTGATTAGGAGGGAACACAATATGGCAAAAGACTTGACAGTATCTCGTATTGATCGCCAGAATATTCTCAACAATGACTTGGCCGTACAGGAGATTCAAGAAAAATCGGGAATCCAAGGAATCTTGTGGGAAAATAAAATATACATCACCAGAGAAGATGTTGCTACATTTTTTGAAGTTGATATTCGGACAATCAGCAGATATATTGAGCAAAATAACGAGGAACTAACGCAAAATGGTTATGAAGTTCTCCGGGGAAAACAACTTAAAGACTTTCTCGAAGCAGGGCAGGAGAGATTTGCTAAGGACATTTATGTCCCTAGCAAAATTCGTCAACTTGGTGTTTTTGACTTCAAGTCATTTCTGAATTTGGCAATGCTTCTTTCCGAGAGCGATCGAGCAAAAGCATTACGACAAATGATGCTCGATATCGTTATTGATTTGATTAATCGGAAAACCGGCGGTGGAACAAAATACATTAACCAGCGAGATAAGGACTTTGTGTTTGCATCGCTTCAAGAAGATAACTATCGTAGAAATTTTACAGATGCACTTAAAGAATGTGTTGAAGATGACAAATATAAGTATGCTCGGTTTACTGATATGATTTATGTCAGTATTTTTCGTGAGAAGGCGAAAGAATACAAGAAAATATTAGACCTAAAGGCCAACGAGAAAGTTCGTGACACATTTTACAGTGAAATTTTAGATATTATTGCCGCATATGAAAGCGGCCTGGCAGACGCTATTCGCAAAAAGAATACTGAGTTGAACCGCAAAATGACAATATCCGAAACAGAGATATTGTTTCATGAGTTTGAAAATATGGCATTGTGGAAACCACTGATTCAAAGAGGGCGCATTAAAATGGCTAGCCGGGATATGGCGTTAAGAGATGCGTTCCATTACCAGCTTTCTGAGTATATCCAGCCTCTTGAGAAAGACGAGTATCAAAAGTTCCTAGGAGCAACAGGAGATGAACTTGAAAGACTTATGGAGGAAAATAAAGATGTGCTTAAACGGCTAAAGGAGCGTAATTAAATGGAAGGCCTGGTGTATCTTACGCTTGAGCAAGCAGAGCGCACACACGAGAAGACAATCCAATATAGTGGCGGTGGAACTTATGAGCATTTTGATTTAGGACGGTTGGAGAGCGTTTTACATAATATACAAAACGATGATTACTATCCAACGTTTGAGGAAAAACTGACGCACCTCTTTTTTTGTGTTTGCGAATTTCATTGCTTTGCCGATGGTAACAAACGTCTCGCCATAACACTGAGTGCGCAGTTTCTTTTGTTAAATGTTTATATGGCGGTAGCGAAAAGCTTTTTTACGGTGATGGAAAATATCAGCTATCAGGTTGCTGCTGGGAAAATCGATAAAGACCTGTTGCTTCGAATAATTACCGCCGTGATGGATGGCACATATGATACAGATGAGGAACTGAAAATTGAGATTATTCATGCGATCGAGTAGCCAATCAACAGAATACTTCCTTTAGCGTCATGGTAAAATGCCGCACGATGCCTGCATCGACCACCGTGCGGCGTTTTCCTTCTGTTTCACCCTCTCCCGGATTCTCATGGTTAATGGCCACCATTTCGTCACTATGTACTACTTCCACCCGTTCCGTTTCGCCAGATCGTCCATTGCAAAGCAAAACCTTTCCCACCGTGTCAATGATGTCTGCAACGGGTCGCCCTCTCGGATACGCATTGTGCGTCGTATCTCCTTGGGGATAACGACCCTGCCGAGATCGTCGATGCGCCTGACTATCCCTGTTGCTTTCATATCTTTGGTCCTCCGTATTTTTGTTGTGCAATCCTTATTCTCTGCGATCGAACAAAAATTATGTAGAAAAAAGATATGTGTTTTTTTCATTTCAATTCCGCTTCAAAAACTATTCCGCCGACGCAGCCTTCACCTTCACAGACAGCGCGATCACCGCCACCGGCGAAAGCTCAGGATATGAGATAGACGGCACGCATATTACAATAGAGGCATCCGGCACATATCTTCTCTCCGGCGAGTACCCCGACAACGGGAGCGCGGAGAACGCGGTAATTAAATGTAAGGACGGCTCGCAGGTAACTATCTGCGGCACGGGCACACTGAACATCACCGCGAACAGCAAAAACGGCATAAAGTCCGGCGCTACGACCGATGAGGAGGGCGAGACATCCCTCATTATCAAGGAGCTCACGCTTAACATCTCCGCTCCCGTGAACGATGCAATAAACGCCCAGCAGCTGCTGAGCATTGAAAGCGGTACGCTCAGCATCGCGGCAGGCGACGACGCCGTGCACAGCGATCTTGTTTTGAATATAGGCTCCGAAGGAACCGAAGGCCCGACGATAAGTATTGCTGAGTGCTGTGAGGGTCTTGAAGCATCCGAGCTCAATGTCCTCTCCGGCGATATCACGATCCTCTCCTCCGATGACTGTATGAACGCTGCAAACTCTGACCTCGGAAACTATGATTTTGTCATAAACATCTCCGGCGGCACGCAGCCCGGTGCCCGGCCCGGCGGAAATATGGGCGATATGCAGCCTCCATCCGGTGAGCCCGGCGGTCAAAAGCCCGACGGTGAGCCCCCCGCGAAGCCGGAATAATGGCACTATAAGAGCAAAAAAATCCGGCAGAGTTTCCTCTGCCGGATCTTGATTTATCAAATTCGGGATTACTTCTTGCCCATGTTCATCTGGGCTGCGACCTCTGCCGCGAAGTCCTCTTCCTTCTTCTCGATGCCTTCGCCGGTCTGGAAGCGAACTGCGTCGACAAACTTAATGCTGCCGCCGAGCTTCTTTGCCGCGTCTGCAATGTACTTCTCAACGCTGCCCTGGAACAGGTCGCCGCGAACGAACTCCATCTGCATAAGGCAGTTTTCCTCATAGTACTTGTTCAGCTTGCCCATGACGATCTTTTCCTTGACCTGTGCGGGCTTGGAGGCCATCTTCGGGTCATTGTCCATAAGCGCGAGTGCAACCTTTTTCTCCTCTGCGAGGACGTCCTCGGTGACCTGAGTCTTATCCCAGAAGCGGGGATTGAGAGCTGCGATCTGCATTGCGATGTTCTTGCCGACCTCGGTAGCGTCGATGCCGCCTTCAACGGCGAGGTTTACGAGGACGCCGATCTTGCCGCCTGCGTGAACGTAAGCGACGGAGGTGTTCTCACCAAAGCGTGCGAAGCGGCGAATCTGAAGATTCTCGCCGATGGACATGACCTTCTCGGGCATGGTCTCGGCTACGGTCAGCTCGCTGCCGGGGTACTTGCACTGCATAAGTGCGTCAACGTCTGCGGGGTTGTCCTTCAGGACGACCTTGCAGATATCCTTAACGAAAGAAACGAACAGATCGCTCTTTGCGCAGAAGTCGGTCTCGCAGTTTACTTCAACAACTGCGCCGACCCCGCACTCTGGGCAGACGGATGCATATGCCATGCCCTCCGCAGCGATGCGGCCGGCCTTCTTTGCTGCCTTTGCAAGACCCTTCTCACGAAGATACTCAACGGCCTTGTCCATATCGCCGTCGCACTCGGACAGTGCCTTCTTGCAGTCCATCATGCCAACGCCGGTCATCTCACGGAGAGTTTTTACGTCCTGTGCTGTAAATGCCATTACTTTTTCCTCCTACAGTATTTAAGAAAGGGAGCAGGGTATGCTCCCTTATTGCTTTTTATAGTTAAGCGACCTTCATAGGCTGTTCCAAGCAATTTGCCAAGAGTGCCTGCCGAGAGATTTTGAGTTGTAAAAAGGCTTTCTTTCGATGGAATACTTTGTGTATTTCGAGAAAGAATAACACATTTACGGCTCAAAAGATCCGGCAGGAATCGCAGGCGCAATTGTTTGGAGCTGCCTTTATATATTATTCCTCGTCTACCTTTTCGGCTTCTGCCTCTGCCATGGTCTCCTCGACCTCGGCGTCGGCGCCCTGACGGCCTTCCTGAACGGCGTTTGCCATGGTGGAGGCGATCAGGCGGATGGCGCGGATAGCGTCATCGTTTGCGGGGATAACGTAATCGACCTCATCGGGGTCGCAGTTGGTGTCGACTATTGCGACGATGGGAATGTGCAGCTTGCGGGCCTCTGCGATAGCGTTGTGCTCCTTGCGGGGGTCAACAACGAACATTGCGCCGGGGAGCTTCTTCATTTCCTTGACGCCGCCAAGGTACTTCTCGAGCTTCTCCATCTCGCCCATGTGCTTCATGACTTCCTTCTTGGGAAGCATATCAAAGGTGCCGTCCTCCTGCATCTTCTTGAGCTGAGCAAGACGGTCGATACGGGTGCGCATGGTCTTGAAGTTGGTGAGCATGCCGCCGAGCCAACGTGCGTTGACATAGTACATGCCTACGCGGGAAGCCTCTTCCTTGACTGCCTCTGCCGCCTGCTTCTTGGTGCCGACGAACAGGATGCTCTGACCGTTTGCCGCAACGTCGCGAACGAAGTTGTAAGCCTCTTCGAGCTTTTTGACGGTCTTCTGGAGATCGATGATGTAGATGCCGTTACGCTCCATGTAGATGTACTCGGCCATCTTGGGGTTCCAGCGGCGGGTCTGGTGACCGAAGTGGACACCGGCTTCCAGCAGCTGCTTCATTGATACTACTGACATTTGTTTTTCCTCCTGATTTGTTTTTTCCTCCGGGCACATCTTCCCTTCCCGCAAACCGTAGTCACATGCAGAAAAGTCCGTGCCCGTGCGAAATGCCTTGATATAATATCAAAATTTCATCGGGTTTTCAATAGTTTTTTGCCATTTTGTCAAAAAATTTTTCTTTTTTTCTGCGCCGGCGCGGCTGATCGTCCGCGGTCTCGACAAGTATGATGTCTCCGCCGATGCGAACGATGCATTTCCACGGCAGGATATAGTCGTCCTCCCTGCCGAAAAGCCCGAAAAATTTTGCTTTCCCCGGCGTTATGAGCGAAATGAGCCGCCCCTCGGCTTCGTCAAGCTCCGCGTCGCACACATAGCCGAGGCGTCTGCCGGTGTGTACGTCGATGACCTCTTTGTATCTCAGTTCGGAAAAATAGCTTATCATTTCAGCGCCTCCGACATTTAAAATACCACCGTTATCATTCTACGGTGGTATATGTATGTCCTATTAGTCTTTATTTTTCGGGATAGATATGGTAAGTATCAGTTCATTGTCAGTTTCCTCACGCTTCATTCCGGCAGCAATGCCTCCCTGCTTCATGAGATTGAGTCCGTGCAGGATGGTGTTTACGAAAACGCGCACATCCTTCATGATAAACGTCCGCTTCGGGTCGGGCTTCTCCTCAGGTGCACGCAGAAGCGACTCGATATACGCATCGGCAGCGGCAACATTCAGATCATGCTCTATCATATATTCCAGCGCCATACGCTGAGCATTCTCGTCCGTCAGGCGCAGCAGAGCGCGGCCGTGACGCTCTGCAAGGCCGTTATCGCGCAGCGATTCGAGCACATCCTCCGGCAGCTTCAAAAGCCGCAGCTTGTTTGCCACCGCGGACTGCGATTTGCCTATTCTGCGCGCCGCCTCCTCCTGACTCATGCCGAAAAGCTTTATGAGCTGGCTTAAGCCATTTGCCTCCTCAATGAAATCAAGATCGCGCCGCTGCAAATTCTCGACGAGCGCGATGAGGCTCGCGTCCTCAAGGCTCACGTCAAGCAGGATGCACGGCACGTCGTACAGTCCGGCAAGGCGTGCGGCTCTCAGCCGCCGCTCGCCGGCGACGAGCTCATACCTGCTGTCGCGCAGTCTCACAGTCAGGGGATTTAAAACGCCATACTGGGCTATGCTCTCGGAGAGCTCCTGAAGCTCTCCGTCGGGAAAGTTTTTTCGCGGCTGCACGGGGCTGGGCTCAAGCTCGTCCACCGGCAGCCAGATCACGCCGCCCCGCCGCGTTCCGGGGCGCAGCTTTGTCGCTTGCATAAGTGTACCTCCTATACACCGTAGTATGTGGTATATAGAGCTTACACTGTTTGTCTTGCAAAATCTGCCGTATCGTGTGGTTTACATAAAAAAACTGCACTGTATCAGTGCAGTTTTTTCAGCTGTTGTATTTTGCTATTTTCTATTCTTTCGCTGGGTATGCTTTTTACCTTTTTTCTGTTGGGTATGTTTTTGCGTTACGACATGACGGCGTGAGATAAAGCGTGGCTCAAAATGTCCATTTTTCTTATCACGTCCCATGAAAATCCACCAATAGATAAGAACAGGTCCATATGCAACGAGGTAGTATAAATTCAAATAATGAAGTATCTCTTTTTTGTCAGCTCCATTAATCGCCATTACGCAAAACATAATGGAGAAAATTGGCCACAAAGCTAATTCAGTATAATACCACACATACATTGACTTTGGTATTACATCCTTCAGATTAGTGAGGAACACCCATTCAACAAAACTCCTGTTATGAGTACGCTCTTTAAACTCTCTTTTACAAAGGGTTCGATCAGCAGCTCTAACAAGATCGTGCCGGGTTGAAAAGCCCGCAATGAGTGCCATAACCGCCGCCGCTATTAATGGTTCCTTGATTGCCCTGATTGCCATTAATAGATTCATATTATCCCCAAATCCTATAGCTGGCATAATTATATCCGACCATTGAGCCAATGCGGTTCACTGTCTTTTGTAATAAATAAAATTCAGTCAGCATTTTCACCTTTCTATCCATGGCTTGCGTTCTATACTTTTCAGCTTATAAGCTCCGGGCAGAGCTCGGAGTTTATGGTTTCGGAACAGGCGGCGCACATGGCGGCGGCTTTCATTGCGGCCGACGCGCTTTCGACTATGCCGAGACCGTTGACACCGGCCCAGATTATCGCAGCCGTTGCCGCGTCGCCGCAGCCTGTGCAGTTTACGATCTCGGTCGTTTCGCAGGGAAGCTTTATTATCTCGCTGCCCTCCGCCGCGACGATACCGTCGCTGCCGAGGGAGACGAAGACCTTCTTCACGCCCTCGCGCAGCAGAGCCTCCGCCGCAAACAGCGAGGTCGTTTCGTTCGTCATGCTCTTTGCCTCAAACTCGTTGGGCTTGAAGGCGGTGAGCTTACTCAGAGCCGGTCTGAGACGCTCTGCCTTGGCGGCGGACACGGGGTCGGCGTACAGGGGCGCGGTAACATTTTCGGCTATCCATGCAACGGTCTCGCGCGTGAGATTTGCGTCGATGACGACGGCATCGGCCGCGTTTATCTCCTTTATATGCGCCTTGAGATACTCGGGCGTAATGCTCGCGGATATGTCCGTATCGCTTACGCCGACGAGCATATCGCCGTTTTCGTCGGTGACGTAGAGATAGCTTGAGGTCCTGCCTCCGCTCATACGACGGCTTAAGTGCATATCCATGCCGAGCCTTACACAGCTTTCATACACGCTGTCGCCGTAAACATCGTCGCCGATGGCGGCGATGAACTTAACGTCAATATCCAGCAGACACAGATTGTGCGCAATGTTCCTGCCCACGCCGCCGGGGCTGAAGCTGACCGTTCCGGGGTTTGAATCCTTCATGCGCGGCGCTTTGTCAGGCCGGCCGCATATATCCATGTTTACGGCGCCGATAACTACTACAGTCTTATTCCCCATATGCCCTCCGCATACTCTTTTATCGCGCGATCGGCGGCAAATATGCCGGCCTCGGCAGTATTTGTGATCGACAGTCGTGCACGCTCTGTCGGGTCGGATATGACCGAGTACATTCTGTCGTGAGTACTTACGTAATCGCGGTAGTCGGCACAGAGCATATACGGGTCGCCGTTATACAAAAGGCCGGATACAAGATCCGAGTAGCTCTTGCCGTCGGCAAATCCGCGGCTTATCCTGTCAAGCACCGCGCCGAGCTCGGCGTCCTCGCGCGCATAGCGCTGCGGATCGTAGCCGGATGCCTTTAGTGCGGTGACCTCATCGGCCTTCAGACCGAACAGGAACATGTTCTTATCGCCGAGACGCTCATACATCTCGACGTTTGCGCCGTCTAGCGTACCTATGGTAACGGCTCCGTTGAACATGAGCTTCATGTTGCCCGTACCGGAGGCCTCCTTGCCGGCTGTGGATATCTGCTCGGACACCTGCGCCGCAGGCATGAGTGCTTCGGCTGCCGATACGCGGTAGTTTTCCATGAAGCAGACCTGGAGCTTCCCCTTGCACAGCGGATCGCGGCCTATATCGTCTGCCAGCGAGCAGATAAGCTCGATGATACGCTTTGCGGTGTAGTAGCCCGCGGCGGCCTTTGCACCGAACACAAAGCTTCGCGGCGTGAAGTCGGCGTTGGGATCCTCGTGTATCCGCATTTGCAGGCGCGTTATGAGCATCGCGCACATAAGCTGGCGCTTATACTCATGCAGGCGCTTAACCTGAACATCGAGTATCGCGTCGGGATCGAGGGCAAAGCCGTCGTTTTTAGCTAAAAACTTTGCAAAATCGTACTTATTGAGTCTTTTTATCTCGTTTACGCGGTGCTGCACCTCGCTTCTGCCGGCAAAATCCAGAAGCCCGATGAGCTTTTCGGGCTCGGTGAGATATTCATCGCCCTCCAGAAGCTCGCTGACAAGCCCGTGCAGGCGCGGATTTGCCTGAGCAAGCCAGCGGCGGTGGTCGATGCCGTTTGTGACGTAGGTGAATCTCTCCGGGCGAAGCCCGCAGATATCCTTAAAGAGGTCTTTTTTCAGTATCTCACCATGCAGACCGGAAACGCCGTTTATCTTATAGCAGGCCGCAAGGCAGAGGTTTGCCATGTGCACCTGTCCGTCGCGGATGATGAGGTTTTTGCCGACCTTTTCGCTGCTGCCGAATTTGGATACGAGGTACTCGCACCAGCGGCGGTTAATCTCACACAATATCTCCCAAACACGCGGCAGGAGCGTCTGCACGAGATCCTGCGGCCATTTTTCGAGCGCCTCGCTCATGACGGTATGGTTGGTATACGCTACCGATTCGCTTACCTGCTGCCATGCCTCGTCCCAGCCGAGGCCGTACTCATCCATCATGATGCGCATGAGCTCGGGGATGACGAGCGCCGGGTGCGTATCGTTTATCTGTATCGCGTGGTGCTTTGAAAAGCTTCTTATGTCGTTAAAGCGCCGCATATGTGTCTTTATGATAGACTGTGCGGTTGCCGAGAGAAAGAAATACTGCTGCTTAAGGCGCAGGGTCTTGCCCTCGATGTGATCGTCGGCAGGATACAGCACCTTTGTTATGACCTCGCTCATCGTGCGCTGCTCGAGGCTTTTTACATACTCGCCCTCGGAGAAGAGGTACATATCCAGTGCGCTTGTGCTCCTTGCGTCCCACAGGCGGAGGATATTGACCTCGTTGCCGCCGTAGCCTGCGATGAGCATGTCACGCGGAACGGCGGTCACGGTCTGGTATCCGGTGTGCTCGGCGTGATATCTCCCGAAGCTGTCCCAGCGCGGGGAGATCGTTCCGCCGAAGCGCACCTCGACGGCCTCGTCGTTATGCGCAACCAGCCAGCTTTCGGCCGCGCTGCGCCAGTCGTCGGCGACCTCGGTCTGCTTGCCGTCAACGATCTTCTGACGGAAGATGCCCAGCTCGTAGCACAGCGAGTAGCCCGTCGCCTGGATACCGAGCGTGGCCAGCGAATCCATATAGCAGGCGGCCAGTCTGCCGAGGCCGCCGTTGCCGAGACCGGCGTCGTTTTCCGACTCGAATATATCCGAGGCATCGCGGCCGAGATCGGTCAGCGCTCCGGTGAGTGCGTCGGCTATGCCGAGGTTGAATGCGTTTTTCATGAGGCTGCGACCCATGAGGAATTCCATGGACAGATAGTGCACCTCGCGGTCGGGGCATCTTGCCTCCTCAACGGCGAGCAGTCTGCTCATTATTTCGCGGATGACGATGGCGCTTGCCTGAAACACCTGATCGTCGGTCGCGGTTTTTGCTGTCACGGCAAAGTGCGCGCAGAGCTTATCCTCTATTGCGCTGCGCACCTCGTCGCGTGAAATCTGGCTTGTGAACATAGTTTAGCTTAACTCCTTAGATTTTGGTGCCCTTCGGGAGCACTACCGGCAGCTTCTCGCTGCCCATGATGGTTTGGAAGGGCGATACGCTCGACTGCTTATCGGCAATGACGTTTTTCATGATAACGCCCTCGCCGAGCTCCGTTCCGCGCATGATGACGCAGCCGGAGAGCTTGGCGCCCTTGTGTATGCGCACATCGGAGGAGATGATGCAGTTTTCTATCTTGCCCTCTATTATGCAGCCGTCGGCAACGAGGCTGTTATGTGCGCTCGAGCCCTCGGCGTAATATGTGCTGACATCCTCGTGCGTTTTCGTGCGAACGGGACGGTCTGTCGGGAAGAGCTCGGCTCGGTTTGCCGATGAAAGCATATCCATATTTGCATTGAAAAACGCTTCGGTGCTCATGATGCGCTTGCCGTAGCCGCGGTGGAAATATACGTTTATCTTTCCGCCGTCTGCGAGGTAGTCGGCTATCGCGTCACGGTGGAAGTGATACCGGTTTGCCGCGGCGCAGGCCTTCATCATGTCAAGCAGAAGCTGCTTGGATATTATATACGCTTCAAGCGATGCCGCGCCCTCTCCGCCGGCGATCTGATTGAATATCATGCGCCGCGCAAAGCCGTCGGCATCGACGATGTAGCGATGGTGCTTATAATCGAGCACGGTGTCGGTGCAGATCGCGGTTATCTCGGCGCCGGAGTCAAGATGCCCGCGTATCGCCTCGCGCAGATCGATATTGGCGGCCGTATTGCCGTGCATCATGACTATGTATTTCGCGCTGATGTCATTTATATAGGTAGACACGGCGTTTAATGCTTCGATCGTGCCGTTATAATTGCCCTGATGGTACTCCGGCAGGCCGAAGGGCGGCAGCATGCGCAGTCCGCCTATCCTGCGGCCCATATCCCAGTCCTTGCCGCTGGCGAGATGATCTAAAAGTGACTGATAGTCGCGGCGCATGATGACGCCGACGTCGTGTATTCCGGCGTTCATGAGCGACGACAGGGGAAAGTCTATCAGTCTGTATCTTCCGCAGAACGGAAGTGAGGATGCGGTGCGGCGGCGCACGAGCTCACCTAATTCGGGAACTGCGCCGTAAGCAAAGATTATTCCGTGAAAATCGCTCATTTTCAGACCTCCTCGCTCTTATATATCATTGCACCCGGCTTAACGCAGGCGTTTTCTCTTATGCTGAGCCTCGGGCCGCAGGTCGCAACTCCCCAGCCCTCACTGCCGTCGGGAGCCGCGCCGACGTGCGCACCGCTGTGTATTACGGTCTGCTCTCCGATGATGGCGTATTCCACCGTTGCGCCGGCCTCGACCTTTGCGCCGGGCATGAGCACCGAATAGAGTACCCTCGCTCCTTTTTCGACAACTGCCGACGATGAGAGAACGGAGTTTTCAACATGCCCCTCGATCTCGCAGCCCTCGGTAACGATCGAATGAACGACCGTGGCGTCCGGGCCGACATAATGCGGCGGCTGCGCTACGCTTCTCGAGCGTATCGGCCAGCTCGGATCATAGAGGTTTATGAGCGTTGTCGACAGCATATCCATGTTCGCGTCCCACAGGCTCGTTATCGTGCCGACGTCGCGCCAGTAGCCGTCGAAGCGGTAAGGCCAGAGCTTTTCGCCGGCGTGAAGCATGTTTGGGATTATATTTTTACCGAAGTCCTTGCTTGAGTCGGGATCGTTCTCGTCCTCGATCAGGTACTTGCGGAGCTTTTTCCAGTTAAATATGTATATGCCCATTGACGCAAGATCACTCTTGGGCTGCCTGGGCTTTTCCTCGAACTGCTCAACATAGCCGTCGGCGCCGAGGTTCATGATGCCGAAGCGCGTGGCCTCCTCCATGGATACCTGCAAAACGGCTATCGTGCAGGCGGCATCCTTTTCGATGTGCTCGCGCAGCATCCTTGAGTAGTCCATCTTATAGATATGGTCGCCCGAAAGGATGAGCACGTTATCGGGATCATACATCTCCATAAAGCCGATATTCTGATAAATTGCGTTTGCAGTGCCGGAGAACCACGAGCCCGTCTCCCCCGCCGTCTGATACGGCGGAAGTATAAATACGCCACCGTCTGTAGAGTCGAGATCCCAAGGCTGTCCGCCGCCTATGTAGCTGTTGAGCTGCAGCGGACGGTACTGCGTGAGTACGCCGACCGTATCTATACCGGAGTTTGCACAGTTTGACAGAGGGAAGTCGATTATGCGGTATTTTCCGCCGAAGGGCATGTTGGGCTTTGCCACGTCCTGAGTGAGGGCGTAAAGCCTTGAGCCCTGACCTCCGGCAAGGAGCATTGCTATGCAGCTTTTCTTCATGTCGTCCGTCCTTTCTGACCGTTTATAATTGAATAATGACGGCAAAGCGCCCGAGCCCCCTGCCGTCATTGCATAGGGGATAGACTAAGCTGACAGGATTTGAACGCCTGTCGATTTAACCCCTTGTGTTGAATTTATTCATCGCCTTATCCGCGCCCTCTGTGATATAGCACGCGACGGCGCAGGCCGCTTTTTCGGCAGCAGCCTCCATGTCGGCTGCGTCCTGCCCCTTGAAGGCGGCAAGCACCCAGTCGGCCATGTCATAGTCCGGGTGCGGCGGAGCGCCGACGCCCAGACGGATGCGCGGAAACTGATCCGTTCCGAGCCGGGCTATGATGCTCTTGAGCCCGTTGTGCCCTCCGGCGGAGCCGCCGCGGCGTATGCGAAGCTTGCCTATCGGCAGTGCCGTTTCGTCGGACACGACTATGACGCGCTCCGGCGGCACCTTATAAAACTTTGCCGCCTGAGCTATCGCGTCGCCGGACAGGTTCATATAGGTCTGCGGCTTCATTAGCAGCACCTTGTGCGAACCGATATCGACCGTCTGCGTAAGTGCTTTAAAGCGCATTTTGTTTATTCTCACGCCCAGCTTTTTTTCCATTGCGTCGGCCGCCATGAAGCCGGCGTTATGCCTTGTTCCGTTGTATTTAAGTCCGGGGTTTCCGAGGAACGCGACGATCCACTCCGCCCCGCCTTTGGAGAAAAACATTTTTACTCAAACAGATTGGAGATGGATATCTCCTCGTAAACGCGCTGGATAGCCTCGGCAAATACCGGAGCTACGGACATGTACTTTATCTTCTCGCAGGGCTGTGCATTCTCGGGATACGGGATCGTGTCGAGCAGCAGCAGCTCCTTGATGCAGCTGTTGTCAATGCGCTCGATCGCAGGGCCGGAGAGCACGCCGTGGCTTGCGCAGGCAAAAACCTCCTTGGCGCCGCCTATCTCGGCAATGGCCTGTGCCGCGCCCACGAGAGAACCTGCGGTATCTACCATATCGTCGAGCAGGATGCAGGTCTTGCCCTCGACATTGCCGATGATGTTCATGACCTCGGACTGATTTGCCTTCTCGCGCCGCTTATCGACAATGGCCATCTTGCAGCCGAGCTTCATGGAGAAGTTGCGCGCACGCGCGGTGCTGCCGACGTCAGGGGATACGACCATTATATCGTCATTATCCTTGCCGAAAACGTCGATGTAATGCTTTGCAAAGAGAGGAGCACCGAAAAGATTGTCAACGGGAATATCAAAGAAGCCCTGTATCTGAGCAGCGTGGAGATCCATGGTAAGTACGCGGTCGGCGCCCGCAGCGGTAATGAGGTTTGCAACGAGCTTTGCGGAGATGGGATCGCGGCTTTTTGCCTTACGGTCCTGGCGGGCGTAGCCGAAATACGGGATAACGGCGGTTATTCTGCCCGCGGATGCTCTGCGCATCGCGTCTATCATGACGAGAAGCTCCATGAGGTTGTCATTAACGGGCTTGCTGGTAGACTGAACGATGAAAACATCGGCGCCGCGAACGGGCTCGTGAACGGATATGGAGCACTCGCCGTCAGCGAAGTTCGAGCATGTGCAGTCGCCGAGGTTCTTGAAAAGCTGGTTGCATATCTGATTTGCGAGCTTGGGATTGGAGTTGCCGGAGAATACCTTGATCTCTTTGCCGTGGGAAATCATTTTAAATCGTCCTCTCTGTATTTATTCGGGGTCTCACCCATTGTCTTTATCTATTGAATTATACCAAATGCACCTTCATTTGAAAAGAGGCTTAATGAACAATTTTGTAACCGGACTGACCCCTTTTCTGTGTAAAAGGGCAAGTGCGTCCCGCTTTGATCCAACCTTGATGTGCATGAGGTATTATGATCGCAGCCTTATCCTCAGCAAGCCGGTATTCCGGAACAGGCTTGATTTTCGGTGTTTTTTTGCAAAGAATAACGGTCACACAATCCAAGGGGACTGTGTGACCGTATTTATATCAGTTGTTTTGCCTACGCTGCTGCGTCAACTTTTTATTGCTCCGTTTATGATCTTGATCGACTTTCAGGAAAGGCGGAACTGTTTGGTATATCTTTTTGCGAAAAAACGGATGGTGAGTTTCTTGGTAAGCTCAAAGCTGCTTTATTAAATGCGGAGCAAAGCAAGCTCGACAATGATTTTCTCAAGCCCTAATTTCATAAAAATTTTCAAAAGCCCCTTGACAGGTAACCGCTCGGTTGCTATAATTGCAGTGACCGAACGGTTACCGCCATTTAAGGAGTGATATTATGGCCGGAGATACCAAAGAGCGCATTTTGGAAACCGCGCTTGAACTTTTTGCACAGAGCGGATATTTGGGAACTTCTATGAGCGACATTGCCAAGGAGCTGGGGATCACCAAGGGTGCCTTGTATAAGCACTATACGAGCAAGCAGGAGATACTTAACAGCATTGTGGAACGGATGAACAAAATGGATTATGAGCGCGCCGAAGAATATGAAATGCCGGAATCGGAGCCGGATGGCTTTGCGGAGGCTTATCTGCAAACACCGATCGAAAAGATCCGCACATACAGCATGGCACAGTTTGACCATTGGACAAAGGAACCGTTTTCCTCTAATTTCCGTAAGATGCTGACACTGGAGCAATACCGCGATCACAAGCTCGCGCAGCTTTATCATGATTATCTGGCGACCGGCCCGACTGAGTATATGGCGGCGATCTTCCGAAAGCTGACGGATTCCGATGAGGCCGCCATGCAGTTGGCACTGGAATTTTACGGCCCGATGTTCTTACTTTACAGTGTTTACGACGGTACAGACGAAAAAGAAAGTATTGCCCCACAGCTTCGCACACATATTGACCGCTTTATTGCCAAGATCGAATCCGGCTACGGAAAGTCAGGAACATCCATATGAAAGAAACAATAGAAGAAAGAGCAATGCAAGCATCTCACTCTGATAGCCAACAGCATCGGGGCTTATTTTGCGCTGTCCTCGCTGGATGAAACGCTGGTGGACAGGGCGTATTTCATCTCTCCGGTCGTGGATATGGAGAACTTGATTTGCAATATGATGCAATGGTCGAATGTGACCGAACAGGAGCTTGCCGAGAAACGGGAAATCGCCACAGATTTCGGAGAAACGCTGTCATGGGAGTATCTTTGCTATGTGCGGCAGCACCCGATCATCTGGAATGTTCCCACCTGCATTCTGTACGGTGAGCATGACAACCTGACATCCATTGAAACGGTATCGGCATTTGCCAAGCGGCACCATGCTGATCTGACCGTCATGCCCGGTGGCGAGCATCCAGGGGCAGAAAACCAAGCTCCTCCGCATCGGTATTTATCTGTTCGCCATCATGGAGTGGATCTCGGCGGTCGGGTATCGGATGTTCCCGCTCAGTAGCAGCGGCTATGCCGGGGCCTTTCAGGATGTGATGCACATGGTCACAACCGCTTTGGTGGTGCTGCTGTCCATTGTATCGCTGACCATGATCATCGTCGCAGGAGCCAAGAGCAAAGACTGTCGTTCCTATGGTGTCTGCGCCGCTGTCGCACTGGCCATGATGCTTGTCGGTGCGATGGGCATGAAAATCGTTCCAACCGAATACTTCGGCGTGGTAGAGCGCTTCAGCGTATTTGCCGCAACGGGCTTCAATGCCGCACTGGGCATTCACCTGTTCTGTCAGAAGCAAAAATCATAATAAGGAGAAACACCATGTCAGAAAAGACTATCACCATCCGTTTGGAAACCAAAGACGATTACAGAGCCGTGGAAAACCTGACCCGCGAGGCCTTCTGGAATGTCTATCGCCCCGGCTGCATGGAGCACTATGTGCTGCACTGCTATCGGGATGACCCGGCTTTCGTGCCGGAGCTGGACTTCGTCATGGAGCTGGACGGTGAGCTGATCGGACAGGTCATCTATGTGCGGTCGGAAATCGACTGCGACGACGGAAGAAAGGTGCCGATCATGACCTTCGGCCCCATCGGCATTGCGCCCGCATACAAGCGGCAAGGCTACGGAAAGAAACTGCTCGACTATTCCATGGAAAAAGCTAAGGAAATGGATGCAGGAGCACTTGCCATCACCGGCAACATTGATTTTTATGGAAAGTCCGGTTTTGTGCCTGCCAAAACAAAGGGCGTCCGCTATGCAGACGACCCGGAGGCGGACTACTTCTTAATCCGCGAGCTGACGCCCGGCTTTTTGAACGGCATTTCCGGCACCTATAAAGACCCGGAGGGCTATTTTGTCTGCGAGAAGAATCCGAAAGCGTTTGAACGGTTTGAAGCCGCCTTCCCAAAGAAGGAAAAGCGGAAGCTGCCGGGGCAACTATTCTGAACAGGAGGAAAACGAATGGCATCCGGTAAAGCGTATCTTCATTTCATTTTAGAACAGCTATCAGATCTGGACGATATTTCTTACCGTCCTATGATGGGAGAATTTATCCTCTATTACCGCGGCAAGATCGTCGGCGGGATCTATGATGATCGGTTGCTTGTAAAGAAAACAAGATCCGCTCTGGAACTTATGCCTGCGGCAATTTGTGAGCTGCCGTATGAGGGAGCGAAAGAAATGCTGCTGGTGGATGAGGTTGACAGCAAAGAGTTTCTTACAGAGCTGTTTGAGGCAATGTATGATGAATTGCCGTCGCCAAAACGAAAGAACAACGGAGTAAAGTTATGACGCATTTCCGAGGAGGAACGCAAAATGAAAATCTTCTCTTTGATTTGAAACGGACAAATTCGGAATTTATGGAGGCAACTATGAAATACACAAATCAACTGATTGGCTGCTGCGGGCTGGATTGCGAAAAGTGCGATGCCAGAATCGCAACGATTACCAACGATAATACTCTGCGTGAGAAAACCGCCGCCCTGTGGACAAAGCTCAACGGCGTGCCGATCACACCGGAAATGATAAACTGCACCGGCTGTCGGATTAACGGCGCAAAAACGCCGTTCTGCGACAAACTCTGCCTCGTACATAACTGCGTTCGGGAAAAGGGGCTGGATACCTGCGCCAACTGCGGACAGATGGATGGATGTCCGACGCTGGGACGCATCTGCGCAAACAGTCCGTTCGTGCTGGAAAACCTGAACCGGCTCCGTGAGGCTAAGCAGAATGAAGCCCCTGCTTTCTTGCGAAAACAGGGGCTATGACGAGTGCTCTGATCAAAAATAGGCAAAAAACAACGGTCACACAATCCCGACGGACTGTGTGACCGTATTTATATCAGTTGTTTTGCCTACGCTGTTTGCGTCAACTTCTTATTGGCGCTGTTCGCGGATGGCAGCCTGAGCGGCAGGCGGTACGCAGCGCCAATTATTTAATATCCGCAACATTCAAATTTGTCCTGCATCTTGGGTGCATCTGTTATGGTATCCGCAGATTACAATGACGTGATTTATACAAGTGTGTCATCAAGCAGGAAGTCAATAACACCGATATTGAGAATTCCGTTGTCATCATACCAGCGCTTGCGAATGTCATGACGCACGATGATCTTCGGGAAGGAATCGCCGGTCAGTGCAAAAGGCCTGTTCTCAGTTATAGCCTTTTCTTCCGTCCCAAGTGCGTAGGAAGACTGAATGTAGGTCTTCTTGCCGCCTGAAGTTGCAATGAAATCAATTTCCCGTGCAACCGGCGTTGCCTTTCCTTTGGCGTTTTTCTCATTGCTGTAGACAATGCCGATGTCAACGGAGCATTCGCGGATCAGCAGCTCATTGAAAATAATATTCTCCATGATATGCGTCATTTCCTGCTGTCGGAAGCCAATGCGTGCATTTCTCAGTCCAATATCCTCACAGTAGTATTTATTCGGATAGTCGAAATAGTGCTTTCCCTTGACATCCCAGCGTTTACATTCGGTAAAGAGGAAAGAATCAGATAAATGATCCATATAGGCTTTCACAGTGTTCAGGGCAACGACACTCTCACCGCTGCGTTTCTGCACGGTGTTGATGGTGGATGCAACCTTCGTCGGATTGGTCAGAGAGCCGACAGACGAACAAAGCAAATCAATAATAGCAGACAGCACATCCTCACGCTTGATTTTTTTCCGCTCCACAATATCCTTTAGATAAACCTCCGAAAACAGCGATTTCAGATAAGCCATTTTCGCAGCATCTGTGGGTCGGGACAAAATCAGCGGCATACCGCCGTAGAAGGCATAATCATCAAAGGCATCCTGTTTATCACCGCCAACAGCAGAGTAGTATTCTGCAAATGATAGCGGATGTACACGGATCTCATCACTACGCCCACGAAATTCTGTCAGAATATCGGATGACAGCATTTTGGAGTTGCTGCCGGTCACATAAATGTCCAAGTTGGACAAAGACTTCAAATCGTTGAGTGCATCGTAGAAAGTAATTCTCTTCCCATCGGGGTTGTAAGGGTTCACGACCTCGTCTGACATTTGAATCTCATCAACAAAGAGATAATACTGATCCTTACTGTGTTCTGCTATCTCCCTGACATGAGATGCAAGCTCCAGCGGATTGCGATATCGAATATCACGGGTCAAGTCCAGTTCAAATGATAAAATGTGATCTTCGGCAACCCCCTCGCTGAGAAGGTATCCCTTAAACAAATTACGAAGCAGATAGGACTTTCCGCATCGGCGAATGCCGGTGATTACCTTTATCTGTCCATCCCACATAAAGGATATGATTTTCTTCAAATAGCGATCTCGTTTTATTTCCATGTTCCAACCTCTGCTGAAAACTTTCTGGTATTATCATGATACTTTTCAATTAACATTATACGCAAGTGGGAGAAGAAAATCAACAGCTTTACTGAAATGTTTACAAGTAAACACGTAAACTCTTCACTGAAGTTGAGGACGAAGTTACACTACAGCGAAATTAATACACACGTCTCTTTCATATGCAGGCGGTTCAATGGAAGCAGGAGCGATTCTGCGCAGCATAGCATGGTTGTTTTAAAAAGAAATGGACAAGAGTTTGCGTATGATAAAACAGAAAAATCGTCCAAATTCCGTACATAGCCGTTGACATTTTTTAGTTGTAGTATATAATTTCAAATATGATACAGTTAAAATTTAATGGTAGTGCAAGGAATAACTACATAAAGGAGATTTAGGTATGAGGAAAAAGAATATACAGCGTCTCGTGATAGCCGCAGTGCTTTTGATCGTACTGCCATTTGTGATATCCCAATTTATGCTTGAGTGTTTGACGAAGCTATTTGCGATGGATCCTGATCAGGCCTCTACAATAGCATCAACCGGGCAAGTAATAGTCCAGGCGCTGGCTGCCGTGATGATCATAGTGCAGCTTGGTCAGGATAACCGGGAAGCCAAGCAGCAGAGCGAAATAGAAGCCGCACGCTTCCTGTTTCAGTACAATCAATCATTTTTGGAAGACGAGAATGTGATTGAAATTGAACGGCTTATCGATAAAGAATATATGGACGAAATAGATGGTATACCGCGCACTAATTCGGTTATAAATAACAACAACAGGCAATATGTAGTCAATTATCTCGTTTATCTTGAGGGGCTTGCCCCACTGGTGCTTAATGGCACGCTAAAGCTTGAGGTCATAGACGATCTCATGTCATATAGATTTTTCTTAGCTGTGAACAATCCTGAAATTCAGAAGAAGCATTTGTTCGTATTCCCCGATGATTACAGAGGATGTTTCAAACTCTACAAAGCGTGGAAGGCATACCGTATAGCATATGGCAGAGAAATACTACAGGCGCAGTATTCTTTAGATCATTGGCATGATTTTGATCTGTACGCAAATGATACAAACTCCGGAAAAATCGAAATAGAAAAAGGCGCTTCCGTGAAATCGTATGAAGATATCGCTGCAATTATGTTCGGTGCAGATCCATACATATTCCCGGCAGCTTTTTCACGACTAACAATAGCTAAAACCGTTTTGCCTGAGTTCTTTGCAGATGTCAATGGTCCTTTCGGGAGCAATAATATGTATATTGCCAAAAGTGACGGACGCTTGGCAGGTGTACTATGCTTTTTTGATAAAGACACTAAATGCGGAATGGATTACCGCGATTTAAAGGGAAAATACGCAATTTTGCCGAATAGCTATATATACACATGTGAAAATTATTTTGAAAAAATCTTAAACAATATATACTCCGAGCCGGATAATTCGCTATATCTACATAGTTTCTGCGTTGCCTCCAACTTCAGAGACAGAGGAATCGGCAAACAGCTACTTGTTCGGTTTATAGAAGATTATTCAAGTAAAGATATGTATCTGCATGTGTTGGAAAATAATGAAGCCGCCATTAAATTGTACAAAGACGTTGGCTTTGTGATTGAGAAATCAAATATACTCGGCTTCTCTGCAAATCCGAATAAGCGGCCAAAATGTCTGCTTATGTTGAGACACGGGCAAAATTGAGCCTTTGCAGGCTTGGCTATTTCTCTGTGTTTTTTGAGTTCACTGAGTTGTAGTTAACTGTAGTTAGCAAGGTTATATAGCCTTGGCCTCAATTATAGCTCGATATTTAAGCAATAAGGGGTACGGAATATTTCCGTACCCCTTCCTATGTTTCTATGCATTCTGTTGTTTCGTTTTCACACCCACACGGTGACATTCAGGTCTTTCCACTTGTAAACCCGTCTGCGGGTCGAGAAGCTGTACAGGTATTTTTTCGCATCGTCGAGAGTAAGCGTAAAGGAACCGATTTTGATGTGGTCGTCAGGGTCAAATTCGCCGTCTGCATTGTTTCCGGTTCTCAGATACCAGCGGAACTCATCCTTTGACACCCAAATGCGCTCAATAAACGCCTCCACAATGCTTTCAGGGATAACCGAGTAATCAAATACGGTATACTCCTTCAGATGCTCCCGCAGCTCCAAGAGCTTGACGGAATAGTCCTCGTTGCTTGTCAGCTCCTTCTCAGGCTGTAAGCCTTTGATTTCTTCCTGGAGCTTTGCAACACGATCCTCAATCTCCTGATTCTTTGAGCGAAACATTTCCTTATCAATGTCACCCTCGGCTCTCATCTCGATCAGGTTTGTCCGCTTATTCATCAGCTTCTCGATTTCGCCTTGCTTGCGCTGGATAACATCCGTATTGTCCGGTAGTTCCTCCTGATCGGCAATGTGCTTTTCGAGCATCGCATAAGACAAGTCCATCACTTTGTCGGCGTTTTCGATGTACCGGTCAAATACCTGCTCCGCCATCATTTCCAGCTTCCACCCCTGAATATAGGGTGATTCGCACGAATGTTCAATGGAGATGCCTTTGTTGAGACGCTTGGTGATGCTCCCACGGTTTACCGATGTGTAGCACTGGTAATCAACGCCATCTGTCCGTCCATCACGGGAGTGAAACCGCAAGTTGAACTTGTTTCCGCACTGGCAAATCATTAGCCGTCCGAAAGCAGTGGTATGCTGCATTCTTCCGACTCTGCGTTTTCCCTTGTTATGGTTTTTCATAAGCACCGACTTGGTATCCATCAGTTTCTGTACTTGTTCATACTCCTCAACGGTTACGATTGGTTCGTGTGTACCTTGAACCCGAACATACTCCAAATCACCGTAATTCTTGATTTTCTTCTGCTTCAGGAAATCAGGCGTATATTCCTTGTGGTAGGTTATGATGCCGCAGTAAAAGGAATTGCGAAGCATTTTCGCAATGTACGATGCGAACCACCGTTCCTTTCCCATTGCCGTCAGCCGTCCCGCTTTTTCAAGCTCATACTGGATGGCTGTCACCCCCATTCCACTCAGGTACATATCGTAGATCATTCGCACCGTCTTTGCCTGTTCGGGGTTGATGACCATCTCCTTGCCCACACGGTCGTATCCGAGAATATTCCCGTTACCATAAAACACGCCGTTTTGCATAGAGGTCTGCTGTCCGGCTTTTACACGGATGGATGTCTTGCGGCTTTCGTCCTGTGCAAGCGTTGCCATTATCGTAAGCCGCAATTCGCCGTCGCCGTCAAAGGTTTTGATGTTATCGTTGAGGAAAAACACCTCAACGCCGTACTCCTTCAGCAGGCGTGTATATTGAAGCGTATCTACTGTGTTTCGGGCAAAGCGGGATACCTCACGGGTGATAATCATATTGAACTTCCGTTGCCGGGCATCCTCTATCATCTGCATAAAATGCGGACGCTTTTCAGCGGATGTTCCCGTAATACCTTCATCAATATACTGTGCGATCAGAGTCCAATCGGGTCTTGCCGCCAAAATAGGTTTATACCAGTCTAACTGGTTGCCGAGAGCTGAAAGCTGTGCTTCGTGTTCCGTCGATACACGAGCGTATATAGCAACATCTCTCTTTTGGAAATCAGAATTTAATCCATACATTACTTATCCTCACCTTCCTGCTTTTCTTTTTTGTAACAGGTGAAATCGGCAATGCAGACATCATCCTT
>ULQM01012862.1_pt1 | contig 31441 bp, 25 predicted proteins | sample 1954451 | NCBI WGS metagenome assembly ULQM01 (sample SAMEA4835655, study PRJEB28245) | human gut metagenome | biome: gut microbiome; material: fecal sample | place: Denmark | collected 2008 | reverse complement strand
TTTCTATTTTTTGATTTTATATCGAACTCACGTTATTATAATGTTTAGGGGTTGCTCAATAAAAATAATGAGCAACCCCTAAACATATTTTATCGGTGTTATATGTATCGTTTTTAATTGAAGAAATTCCAGCTCAGTCCGAAGCGGAATATGCGTCCATTCAGCGGATAATGTGGCGTGAAGAAATATTCTTTACTGCCGCTGCCACCGTTGATGTGACTCATCATGACAAAGAAGCGTGTGCGTTTGAGATGGAAGTTTGCATAGGCATTAATCAACGGATAGTTTCCTACCTCTACACGTGAACTGCCCGCCTGTACTGCATATTGTCCCAATGCCGGACTGTAATCAGGAGCATAATACTTTGTGAAATAGCGGACGTCGGCACCGATATCACATTTTAATACACGTGCAATTCTGAATCTCAAATATAAGTTTGAGTATATGTTTATATCCGGCAGAGGTATCACATCGTTGTCTGATGACTTCTGGTATGTTATTACGTTGTCCCAATGAAGTGGTCCGAGCTTGAAATCTTGCGCGAGCGATATGGTGAAAAGGCTTATTGCACCGCCTTTTTGTGCGACACTGACTTTATTGCCGATGCGGTTGAATTCGTCATCTATATCATAGCTCATTGCCATATAGGTGTAGTTCTTCATCTCGTCAACAGCCACACGGAGTGTCGTATGTGTCTTGCGATAGGTGAACATGCCCTCTATGCGTGAGTGTATGATTTTGCTCAGGTCGTCATTGTCCCACCAGAAATGACGTGAATGATAATGTCTGTAATAGAACGTCGGATTGAGATGATGGAAGAAACCATTGGCACGAAGAGTAACCGTGTCACCGAAAAGCGGGAAGTTGACGTCTATTGAGCCGTCAATCTTCAACTGTCCGGCATCCTCACCGGTTAGCCAGGTCTCTGCTATGACATCATAATGAAGTGTGCGTCCCTGAGTTTTCTGCAATTGTCCTCCGATGCTCAGACTGTGCTCGTTGTACGTTGTCGTACCACCTTTATCATCAGGCAGTACAAAATGGCGCAGATCAGAAGAAGCAAAGGCTTTCAGTCCGGCTTTAGCCCATTTGTTGAAACCTTCGAGCAGCGAAATTGCAAAGGTGTTCTGCAGACGGAAATGGCTTGTTTTGTCGAATATGGAATCTCCATGCAGCATGCTGGGATCATAGAAGTTGTCGGCATAATAGTTTTCTGGGGTTTTGTATGCCTGGTATATTCTGCTGTAGTTGTCAAAGCTCATTGTATGGATGAAGCTTGTTACCGGCACATATTCATTTTTCATCCACGTCGTATCGACATTTGTTTTCTTTTCGGCAATAAGCAGGCTGTCTGCCGTCTCATCTGTTACGGTTATACGGTCAGACTTGTCTGTTGTCAGACTGTCTGCCGGTTCGTCACCCACAATCTTTGCATCGTCGGGACGACCGCTGAATGTCTGCTCATTGTCAAACTTTTCCTCATCGAACTCTCTGCCTTCGCGACGTGCTTTTCTGCTTGCCAGTTCTTTTTCTTTAAGTGCCTCGTTTTCCTTCATGGACTCGATGGCGAACTTCCGTGCTTTGATTTCCTCTTCACTCATTTTCACTTTCCGGTTGAAACCTATATTGTAGCGATGAGTAAGGAATATGTGTTGGTTGTCATTACGATTCCAATTCTGCTCAAGCACAGTAGGTATTTCGCTGGTTGCGTAATTGTCATCAAAACTTTCTGGATGAGTGATATAGTCATCATTTGTTATACCTCCATTCTCCGTCACTTTCTCATGGTTGGTTGAGAAAAGCAGATGGGCCTGGTATCGGTCGCCTAAGTACGAGCCATACATTGTATAATTGAAGTGAGACGTACTTTGATTCTGGTAGTATCCACGTCCGTATATGTAGTCGAACTTAAAACCGACTCCAATGCGCTTGCCTGCATTCACTCCAAATTTGGCAGTGAAATGATCTTCACCGTTTGTACGGTTACCAGCAGTATTGTATGTAAGATTGGTGAACGGCGACAGCGTATTGGTGAATTGGAATTTATCAACCGGCGTTACAAAGTAATCATAAGGTTGAGTGAATATGAACTGCTCGGTTTCGGGACGGTCTATGAAAATACGGTTGATACGCGGCGCACCAAGGTTGCCGGTAGTATTATATTCTCCACGCAGACCCGTGGTGAATATTGTATTCATAAACATGTGTGACAGTGTGTCCACTTGTGCAGGGATACGATCTCCGAATTTTCGGCTGACAGTCCATGTCTTAATTCCTTTTGGTATCTCTTTGTCGCTTCCCAGCGAATCGGCATTTTGTGTTGATCGCCTGTTTGTGCTGCCGTCAGCATTAATCTGATTGTATGTGTCGGTCTGTGCCATAACGTTTACAGACATCATGGAGGCAGCGAATAGTATTGTAAGAAGTTTTTTCATTAACGGAAAAATCGAAGGCAGCATTCGGCTATCTTGAACACCATTGACGACAAAATTATAATAATACCCGTGGTGTGATCGGAAATGAAATAGACTATCATTCCGATAATGGCGCCAATCATGAAGATTATGTTAAGTATGTTCCTTATTTTCAGAAATCTGGAAGCGTTGTCTGGTTCCGGCTTTCTGTGTTTTGGAAACTGTATATTCGTTTCGTCTTCCATCTTGTTCGTTTTATAATAATCGATCCTTTATTTCCTTGAATATAGCGTCTTTTCGATCAATGGTCTTCTTACGGAACTTTGCATACAATGGGACAAGCTTTGTCTTTTTCTTGTTCAACGCATACTCGTCGGAAATCACTTTCTCTGCAGGCAATTTGAAGCCTGTATCACGATTTTCTTCGTAATTGTATGAAATACGCTCCAGTGTCATGTTAAGATGATTGTCGCTGCATGTCGCTATTATTGTATAATTGAACTCAGTGCGGTCAAGCACAAAGAAATTTTTGGTAAATACAAGCCATTCGCTGTATTTTGCGGCAATCACATGTTTCTCCTTATTTATGAGTACGATACCACTGCTTTTCTGATTTTCTCCTTTTGCGAGATCGTCAAGCATTGTGTACATCTTGTCGTATATTTGTTGTGCATTCTTTCCCGGCACATCAATATCCAGAGTGAAGATTACCTTTCCATCATTCTCGGGAACGACACCGGGCTGTACATATTTTTTATATTGAGTTTCTTTCTTGAGTTTCTTTGCATCGGCTGCAGACATTTCGTTTGCGAAAAGATTTACTATCGAGTCTTGTCCGGCGGTTAATGTTTTACCGGCTTTAGCTGCTTTTCTGGCTTTTTTCGCAGCTTTCCGGGCTTTATAAGTTTGTTCTTCTACTTCTTCTTCGGTTGGAACTCTCTCCCAACCATTCTGAGCCATGCTTATAAGAGGCATGGATAAAAATATCATAATAAGCAGTTTTTTCATATTATTTTATTTGTTTTAATTGAGATGCAACTTTCTGCAAAGTTAATAATTTTGTTTTGTAACCCTGTGATTTGATAATAATTTAACGTTATTTCAAATGATATCATGTTTTGGAATATTTCCTATTTACTGTCAGATTGTTTGTCAAACAGGGATTGGAGATGCAGAATTTCGTCACGATATTGGGCTGCCTGAAGAAAATCAAGGTTCTTCGCAGCTGCTTTCATGAGCGCAGTCGTGTTAGCAATACTCTTTTTGAGCTGCTCTTTATTCATACGTTTTATTATAGGATCTGCTGCAATCGCATCTTTCTCAGGCTCGATATACGGACTGTATTTTATCTCCTTGCTTGTATGTTTTGTTTCGGTGGGCTTTTCGTGCCCACTTTCTGTTGTCAATATACCTTTGATGTCTTTCTTTATCTGTCGTGGAGTGATATTGTGATCCTTGTTGTATTTTAACTGTATAGCTCTTCGTCTGTTGGTTTCATCAATAGTTTTCTGCATGCTCTCAGTTATTGTGTCTGCATACATTATTACCTTACCATTTACATTGCGTGCAGCACGGCCTGCTGTCTGTGTAAGTGAGCGCCGGCTACGGAGGAATCCTTCTTTGTCGGCATCAAGAATAGCTACAAGTGAAACCTCCGGAAGGTCAAGCCCCTCGCGAAGAAGGTTTACTCCGACAAGTACATCGAACAAACCATTACGCAGATCGTTCATAATCTTGACGCGATCGAGAGTAGCAACGTCACTGTGTATATAATTTGCTCTTATACCGTGATTCAGAAGATATTCAGTAAGTTCCTCTGCCATTCGTTTTGTAAGTGTGGTTACAAGCGTACGCTCATCACGTTCGTTACGTTCAATAATCTCGTTGACCAAATCGTCTATCTGATTCTCACTTGGTCTTACTTCTATTACCGGATCCAACAGTCCCGTCGGACGTATTATTTGTTCTACAATGACACCTTCAGCCTCGTTGAGCTCGAAATCAGCCGGTGTGGCCGATACATAAATGACCTGATTGATCATGCTAAGGAACTCTTCGAACTTGAGCGGGCGGTTATCGAATGCTGCCGGCAAACGGAATCCGTATTCTACAAGGTTCTGTTTTCTTGCACGGTCACCACCATACATTGCGTTTATTTGTGGCACACTTACATGGCTTTCGTCGATTATTAGCAGATAGTCTTTAGGAAAAAAATCCAAAAGACAATATGGCCTGTCTCCCGGCTGACGCCCATCAAAATAACGTGAATAATTTTCGATACCACTACAGTGTCCAAGTTCTTTTATCATCTCCATATCATACTCAACGCGTTCCTTAATTCTCTGAGCCTTAATGGTGTCGCCTTGCTCGTTAAAGAAATCTATCTGCTTTGTCAGATCATCTTGAATTTGTCTGATAGCATTTTCTGTCTGCTCTTTTGAAGTAACAAAAAGATTGGCCGGATATATTTGATAATCCTCGAATGTGGCAAGAGTCTGGAAAGTCACGCTGTCGAGTTCTTCTATTGAATCAATCTCATCGTCCCACCATATTATGCGAAGTATATTGTCGCTATACGCCATGAATATATCAACAGTGTCACCTTTCACCCGGAAGTTACCTCTTTTTAGTTCTATGTCATTGCGCAGATATAGAGCATCCACAAGTTTGCGTAAAAAGACATTTCTGTCAATTGTCTCTCCTTTCTTTACTTTTATAATGCTGTTAGCCATTGCCGTAGGACCTCCCATACCGTAAATACATGATACAGATGATACAACAACAACGTCTTTTCGTCCGGAAAGCAGGGCACTGACAGCAGACAGTCTGAGTTTGTCGATATCTTCGTTTATGGCAAGGTCTTTCTCAATATATGTATCAGTAGATGGAAGATAAGCCTCCGGTTGATAGTAATCGTAGTATGAGACATAATATTCTACAGCATTCTCAGGGAAAAAACCTTTCATTTCCTCATACAACTGAGCTGCCAGTGTTTTATTATGACTTAATATAAGTGTTGGACGATTTATGTTGGCAATCACATTGGCCATGGTGAAAGTCTTGCCGGATCCGGTGACACCAAGTAGCACTTGAGCACGTTCCCCTCTATTTATCCCGTCTGTAAGCTGTTTTATCGCTTCTGGCTGATCGCCAGTAGGAGAATATTTAGATGTTAATTTGAAGTTCATATTAATAAGAAGTTCATATTAAACGATTGAGCTGTAGGGCGCAAAAATAATAAAAAACTTACAATTGTAAGGTCGAATCGTGATTTTTTGCTAAAAAAGAAGACTATTGCTTTGTGGGTAAATGAAATATGTGTATTTTTGCAACTCAAACTTTGAATTATGAAAAGAATAACTTTTGGTGTTATCATATCAGTTATTGCAATATTCTCAAGTTGCTCGAACGAATTCAATAACGTGTATAAGACTTATGATAATACATTCAAATATGAATATGCTAAAGAATGTTTTGTGAACGGTAAGTACACAAGAGCATCAACATTATTACAAGAGCTTGTCACTGTTCAGAAAGGTACTGACAATGCGCAAGAAAGTCTGTATATGCTTGCCATGGCAGAATTTTGTAATAAAGATTATGAAGGTGCCGCTGCAACATTCAAGAAATATTTCTCAAGCTATCCTAAAGGTGTATATGCGGAGATGGCCGAGTTTTATGTCGGAGAGAGCCTCTATATGAGTACGCCTGAGCCACGATTGGATCAATCACAAACAGTGGCAGCCATTGCTGCATTCCAGGAATATCTTGATTTGTTTCCTGATGCAAAATATAAGTCACTTGCTCAGTCAAGGATGTTTGAACTGCAGGATAAGCTTGTGCTGAAGGAACTATATTCAGCGCGCCTTTATTATGATATGGGTCAGTATTTTGGTAATTGTACGTATGGTGGAAACAATTACGAGGCTTGCATAATAACAGCGCAGAATGCGTTGAAGGATTATCCGTACACATCGATGCGTGAGGATTTTGCTTTACTGATCATGAAGAGTAAATTTGAACTTGCAGAGCAAAGTGTAGAGGACAAAAAACTTGAGCGTTTCCAGGATGCAGAAGATGAATGTTATGGATTCTTGAATGAGTTCCCAGACTCTAAGGAAAAGAGTCTTGCAGAAAAATATATAAGTAAGTGTAAGGAATATACTAAAGAATAAAAAACATATATGGATTACAAAAAGTCAAAAGCTCCAGTTAACACAGTAACAAGAAATATTATGGATCTGTGTGAAGAGACTGGAAATATTTATGAGAGTGTTGCTATTATCTCAAAAAGAGCCAATCAGATTGCCGTGGAGATAAAACAGGATCTTAATAAGAAATTGGCTGAATTTGCTTCGTATAACGATTCTCTTGAAGAAGTTTTTGAAAACCGTGAACAGATAGAGATTTCCCGTTATTATGAGAAGTTGCCGAAGCCGACATTGCTCGCTACACAGGAATTTATTGACGGAAACATATATTATCGTGATCCGTCAAAGGATAACCAGAATTAACAACAAAGATGTTACAGCGTAAACAGACAGTATTCCTATTTATTTCTTTCTTGCTTACGATAGTATGTTTATGTCTTCCTATCGGAAGTTTTGAACCAAATGAAATGGGAGTGGGTAAACAGATGTTTAATCTGTGGTTGCTTAACGACGGACATCACGAATATTCCATTGCAGGATTGTTCTTTATACTGTTGATTACATGTCCGATTTCTTTGAAAGCGATAAGCTCATTTCATAACAGAATGTTCCAAAGTCGCCTGTGTGTATTGAACATTATACTATTGGTATTATGGTATGTGGTATATGTTGTATCTGTGAAAATTATCTCATCAGATATGTATAGTTTTCACCCGTCGGTTGCCGCATGTTTCCCTTTAATATCAATTATATTATTGTTTATGGCGAGAAAAGGCATTCTTGACGATGAGAAACTTGTAAGAGCAGCAGACAGAATAAGATAAAGACAGAAAACGATAAAATAAAAACGGTCACACCACAAGTTTAAGTAGTGTGACCGTTTTTATTAGTAACCTGTAAACCTCTTTATGGATTTATTCTGTTTTGTTAATCCATACAGGGACTGATTTTATAAACTGACAAATTAATAGTTTTCGCTTCTTAACTCAAAATAACTTTGCGGATGATTACAAATAGGGCATACCTGTGGAGCTGTTTTACCTATTACAACATGTCCACAATTGCGGCAGGTCCAGATGCAATCTCCGTCACGAGAGAATACTACCTTGTCGTCTATGTTTTTCAGAAGCTTGCGATAACGCTCTTCATGATGTTTCTCAATTGCTGCAACGCCTCTGAATTTTGCTGCAATCTCTACAAAGCCTTCTTCTTCTGCCTCTCTGGCCATACGGTCATACATGTCGGTCCATTCGTAATTCTCACCGGCTGCGGCATCTTTCAAATTCTCCATAGTAGGAGCAATCTCACCGTTATGCAGATATTTGAACCATAACTTTGCATGCTCTTTTTCATTATTGGCAGTTTCTTCAAAGATAGCAGCAATCTGCTCGTAGCCATCTTTTTTTGCCTTTGAGGCATAATAGGAATACTTATTCCTTGCCTGTGATTCTCCAGAAAAAGCTTCCATCAGATTCTTTTCTGTTTTTGTTCCTTTTAATTCCTTCATAATTTCATTTGATTAAGATTAGTAATACAATAATAAATTTATAAAAATAGGGAAACCACAATAAAGTTTATATTGTGATTTCTCCACAAATAGATCGGCTCATATCTTTTCTTATCAATTCTTCCTCAGAGTATTTACCCTGTAGGAACATTAATTTCGTGGCGGCACTCTCAACAGTGCTGTCATAGCCGCTTATAACTCCTGCGTTCTTTAATTGGTAACCATTGTCATAACGATTCATCTCAACACAACCGGATATACATTGGCTTATATTGATGATTGTCACGCCACGGTCACTTGCTTCTCTTAAGTTTCGTAATAGCCATTCCTGGCGTGGCGCATTACCGCTACCATAGCTTCGCATAACGATTCCTCTCAATTCCGGCGCTTCAAGTACATGTCTGACGATGTTCTCTTGTATCCCAGGGAAAAGAGAGAAAATAACAACGTTCGGATCCAGTTTTGTATGTGGTATCATAGGACTGGAAAAGTCTGGTTTCAGTATGTAATGATAATGAAAATTAAATCCCACTCCGGCATCGCACAAGTGAGGATAGTTGAATGAATTGAACGCATTGAAACCGTCGGCATTCTGCTTTGTACTGCGGTTGCCCCTCAGAAGTCTTCCGCTGAAATAGATACATACTTCCGGAACAATTGCGTGTCCGCTCCGATTTTTGGCTGATGCAAGTTCAATGCTTGTTATAAGATTCTCCTTACCGTCGGTACGAAGTTGTCCGATAGGGAGCTGACTTCCTGTAAGTATTACCGGTTTTGTGAGATTCTCCAGCATGAACGACAATGCGGATGCTGTGTATGCCATGGTATCTGTACCGTGTAAAACAACAAAACCATCGTATTGATCATATCGTTCGGATATTATGTTTACAAGTTGAATCCACATTAGTGGAGACATATCGCTTGAGTCGACAGGCTTGTTGAACTGGTAGGTATCAACTTCTGCTTTAATATAAGAAAATTCTGGCATGTTGCTTATTAGGTGGTTGAAATCCAATGGCTCAAGAGCTCCTGTATGTGGATTACACCCCATTCCGATTGTTCCGCCTGTGTATATAAGCAAAACTTTACTGTAATGAATGCTGTATCTGCTACTCATATGGTCATCTATGCATTGAGATAGCAAAGATACTATAAAAAAATTGTTTTCTGAAAAAAACGTGATATTTTATTTGTTTAAATAAAAATGCATATGACTTATGGTTTATAAATAAATCATATAAACCCTTTGTCAGTATCAAAAATAATCGTATTTTTGCAAATAAATTAATTGTTCAGTTCTTCTTTATTATGAAAAGATTATTTCTTAACCTAATCGCTCTTGTCGCGATTATTGTGATGTTAGATAGTTGTTCAAGTGCCAAGCATGTCGCGTACTTTCAAAATATCGACAGCGTGGATTTGACTGCCTCTCGCGGATTGTATGATGCAAAGATTATGCCGAAAGATATGCTGTCAATAATTGTAAATACGACTAATCCTGATGCGGCACGTCCATTCAATCTGTATTCGGCATCTGCAGGCGCGGGACTGTCTTCGGAATCTACGCAAGGATATCTAGTAGATAACAGTGGAAACATCAATTTCCCAGTAATTGGAAAGATACATGTTTCCGGATTGACAAAAGGCCAGTGCGAAGATTTGATTCGTGAGAAAATAATGCCTTATATGTCCGGTTCGGAGAATCCGGTTGTGACAGTCAGAATGTCAAGCTTCCGTGTTACAGTATCCGGAGAGGTTAACAGTCCTGGTGTAATACCGGTCAATGCTGAGAAGATGAGCGTTATAGAGGCTTTGGCACAGGCCGGAGATCTTACCATATACGGACGACGTGATAATGTTTTGTTGATACGAGAGAATGAATACGGTGAGAAAAGCAAGGTAAGGATAAATCTTAATGATGCGAACTTTATAAATTCACCATATTATTATGTGCAGCAAAACGACATTATATATGTACAACCAAACAAGGTAAGGGCCAAGGCTTCTTCTATTGGAACTTCAACAACATTATGGTTGTCAGGTGTTAGTATATTGACATCGCTTGCATCATTGGTTATTAATATCTTAAGAAATTAAATACATGTAAATATGAACGTTAGACATTTTTATTAAAGATTATGTCTAACGTTTGTTTTATGTAAATGTAATTATTGTTGATTATGTGCGGAATTGTAGGGTATTTAGGAAACAGGGATGCTTATCCTATCTTAATAAAGGGACTAAGAAGATTGGAATATCGTGGCTATGATAGTGCAGGCGTGGCCATGATAAGTGATGACGCTCAGTTGAATGTATATAAAACAAAAGGAAAGGTATCTGATCTTGAGGATTTTTGTAAAGATAAAGATTTAAGCGGACATGTTGGAATTGCGCATACCCGTTGGGCAACTCATGGAGAGCCGTCTTCAAGAAATGCACATCCTCATTATTCAGAATCTAAGAATCTTGCCATAATCCACAATGGAATAATAGAGAATTACAACGAGATAAAGCGTAATCTTATTGCAAACGGAGTGCATTTCCGCTCAGATACAGATACAGAAGTTTTAATTCAGCTTATAGAATACGTTCAAAATAAAAAGAATCTTGATCTCCTGACTGCTGTGCAGCTTTCACTCCATCAGGTTATAGGAGCTTACGCAATAGCAATATTGGACAAGAAAAATCCAAATCAGATTATTGCGGCAAGAAAACAAAGTCCTCTTGTAGTGGGTATCGGAGACAATGAATTTTTCTTAGGTTCAGACGCTTCTCCGATAATAGAATATACAGATAAGGTCGTTTATTTGGAAGATGGAAACATTGCAGTGATGCGTCTCGGAGAAGGTTTGAAGGTCGTTAATATATTTAACAGAGAACTCAATCCGGAAATACAGACTGTAGATTTGAATCTCGGTCAGATAGAAAAAGGAGGTTTCCCTCATTTCATGTTGAAAGAGATATTCGAACAACCCGAATGTCTCAGAAATTGTATGCGTGGAAGGGTAAATGTCGATAATGACAAAATAACATTAAGTGCCATTATAGATCATAAAGATGTATTGCTGGGAGCCAAACGTGTGATAATTGTAGCGTGTGGCACATCGTGGCATGCAGGCCTTATAGGTAAATATCTGATAGAGAATTTCTGTCGTATTCCTGTCGATGTGGAATATGCCAGTGAGTTCCGTTATTCAAATCCTGTGGTGTCTGACGGTGATGTTGTTATTGCTATATCCCAAAGTGGTGAGACTGCGGACACATTGGCAGCGGTGGATATTGCCAAAAAGAAAGGTGCTTTTATTTATGGTATCTGTAATGTAATTGGAGCAAGCATTCCGAGAGCTACCGATACCGGAAGTTACATACATGTGGGTCCGGAGATAGGTGTCGCATCCACGAAAGCATTCACGGGTCAGGTTACAGTGTTGGCTATGTTTGCATTGGCACTTGCTAAGGAGAAAAACGTTATTGACGATAAGGTTTATTCTGATGCAATAAAAGAATTGTGGTCTATACCTGAGAAGATGAAAACGGTATTAGGACTTAATAATCGAATTGCCGATTTGAGCCGGATTTTTACTTACGCCCGTAATTTCTTGTATTTGGGCCGGGGATATTGTTATCCGGTTGCGCTTGAGGGAGCACTGAAGCTTAAGGAAATAAGCTATATACATGCGGAAGGATATCCTGCTGCTGAAATGAAACATGGCCCGATAGCTCTTATTGATTCAGATATGCCTGTTGTTGTAATAGCAACGCATAATAAGATGTATGAAAAAATCCTAAGCAATATACAGGAAATAAAGGCACGTCAGGGAAAAGTCATTGCACTTGTCAGCAAAGGTGACGACACCATAAGTCGAATAGCCGATGAAGTGATAGAGCTTCCTGATACAATGGAATGTTTCGAATCTCTTATTGATGTTATTCCTTTACAGCTTTTGGCTTATCATGTTGCTGTATGTAAAGGTAAAAACGTTGATCAGCCGAGAAATCTGGCTAAGTCTGTGACGGTAGAGTGATAATTATAAATGCAAATAAAAATATAACAAAGTGGAACCATTGAAGCATGAATGCGGTATTGCAATGATAAGATTGCTAAAACCGTTAAAATATTATCAAGATAAGTACGGTACGTGGATGTTTGGGTTGAATAAACTCTATCTTATGATGGAGAAACAACACAATCGTGGGCAAGAAGGGGCAGGTATGGCCTGTGTTAAGCTCAATAGTGTACCGGGTAAGGAATACATGTTCCGTGAGCGTGCTGAAGGTAAGGATGCTATTACGGAAATATTTGCAAATGCGCATCGTTGTCTTAAAAGATTGGATCAGGAACAGTTGGCGGATGCTGTTTTCGCAAAGAATAATCTGCCTTTTGCCGGTGAGCTGTATATGGGCCACTTAAGATATTCTACAACCGGTAAAAGGGGGTTGTCGTATGTTCATCCGTTCCTGCGTAGAAATAATTGGCAGGCAAAGAATCTTTGCTTATGCGGAAATTTCAATATGACGAATGTTGATGAGATATTTAATAAGCTTACATTGCAGGGACAATATCCAAGAATATACAGTGACGCTTACATCATGTTGGAATTTATGGGACACCGTCTTGATAGAGAGGTGGAGCGTAATTTCGTGAAGGCCAAAGAACTTGGGTTGGAAAATAAACAGATAACTGAATATATTAACGACCATGTCGAGATGAGGAACGTGCTGAAAAGCACAATGACTGATTTTGATGGTGGATATGTTGTTTGTGGCATTACTGGCAGCGGAGAAATGTTTTCAATGCGTGACCCTTGGGGAATAAGACCTGCGTTTTATTATAAGAACGATGAATTTGTGGCAGTTGCCAGTGAACGTCCTGTCTTACAGACAACTTTCGATCTTGAGTGCGAGGATATTAAAGAATTAAGTCCTGGTCATGCTTTAATGGTAAAGCGCAATGGTGATTTCTCAATTGAGGAAGTTATACCGGTAAAAGGAGACAGTGCATGTTCGTTCGAACGAATTTATTTCAGCCGTGGTAGTGACAGAGATATTTATAAGGAGCGCAAACAGTTGGGAGAAAGTTTATGTGATCCGGTTCTGAAAGCTATTGACTACGACGTTAAACACACTGTTTTCTCGTTTATTCCCAACACGGCAGAGGTGGCATATTATGGATTGCTTACCGGATTCAAACACTATGTGAATGAAAGTAAAATAAAAAAGATACAGGAGTTAGGACATATCCCAACAAAAGAAGAATTGGTTTCTATTTTGAGCGATTATGTTCGTTCTGAGAAGGTCGCATGGAAAGATATAAAGTTAAGAACCTTTATTACGGAAGGTAATTCGCGAAACGATCTTGCATCCCATGTGTATGATATAACGTATGAAAGTATCGTGCCTTACGTAGATAATCTTGTTGTCATTGATGACAGCATAGTAAGAGGTACAACACTGCGAGAAAGCATCTTGCGTATTCTTGACAGGCTGCATCCAAAGAAGATCGTAATAGTCAGCAGTGCTCCGCAAATACGTTATCCTGATTATTACGGAATAGATATGGCACGTCTTGAAGAGTTCTGTGCGTTCAGGGCAACGATAGAACTGTTGAAGGAAAGAGGAAAGTATGATTTGATAACAGATACATACAATGCTTGTAAAAAGGAATTGGAAAAACAAGCAAAAGATATGCGCAATTGTGTGCGTGACATATACGATCCGTTCACGGTTGATGAGATAAATAAGAAAATTGTTGAGATATTGCGTCCTACGGAAGTTAAAACTCCGATAGAATTAGTATTTCAGTCAATTGATGGATTACATAAAGCTATACCTGATCATAAAGGAGACTGGTATTTTACAGGAAAGTATCCTACGCCAGGAGGCACGAAATTGTGTAATCAGGCTTTTGTGAATTACATTGAGAATGTTTATCAGAACGAAAAGAAATTCTAAAATCAAAAATGAGAAACGTAACTTTAGTTTTAGAGAACGGAATCAAGTTCCATGGTAAATCATTTGGCTATGAAGCGCCGGTGGCCGGTGAGGTTGTTTTTAATACGGCCATGGTTGGATATCCTGAATCATTGACCGACCCGTCATACGCAGGACAGCTTATGGTATTAACTTATCCGCTTATAGGAAATTACGGTGTCCCGTCATTTTCTTATGATAAGAATAACCTGCCGTTATTTATGGAAAGTGACAGGATATATGCAACAGCTATTATTGTAGCAGATTATAGTGAGCGTTATTCGCATTGGAATGCAAATGAGAGTCTTGCTGATTGGCTGAAGCGTGAACATGTCCCTGGCATCACAGGAATAGATACAAGAGAGCTTACAAAGGTACTTCGTGAGCATGGAGTTATGATGGGTAAGATTCTTTTTGATGATGAACCTGATAACATTCCTCAGGCTTCTTACGAAGGTGTGAATTTCGTTGATAAGGTAAGTTGCCGTGATGTAATAAGATATAATGAAGGAGCAGGAAAGAAAGTAGTCCTTGTTGACTGTGGTGTTAAAGCCAATATAATACGGTGTCTTATAAAACGTGGTGTTGAGATAATCCGTGTTCCATGGAACTACGATTATACAGATATGGACTTTGACGGTTTGTTCTTGGCTAATGGTCCTGGTGACCCTGATATGTGTGAAGACGCGGTTAATGTTCTTCGTAAACAGATGCAGATGTCACGTAAACCGATATGTGGAATATGTATGGGAAATCAGCTGTTGGCAAAGGCCGGGGGTGCGAGAATTTATAAATTGAAATACGGTCACCGTTCTCATAATCAGCCGGTACGTTTGGTAGGTACCAATAATTGTTATATTACAACGCAAAATCACGGATATGCCGTAGATGGAACTACGATAGGTTCTGATTGGGAAGAACTTTTTGTTAATATGAACGATGGCTCAAATGAGGGAATTAAGCATAAACAGAATCCTTGGTTCTCAAGCCAATTCCATCCGGAGGCTTGTGCCGGACCTTTAGATACGGAATTCTTGTTTGATAAATTTGTAGATACATTAAAGTAAGTAATATATAATAAGTATGAAATACGAGCATATAAAGAAAGTTTTGCTGTTGGGCTCTGGCGCCCTTAAGATAGGAGAAGCAGGAGAATTTGATTATTCTGGCTCTCAGGCACTTAAGGCTCTGCGTGAGGAAGGTGTAACAACAGTATTGATAAATCCAAATATTGCGACGGTACAAACTTCTGAAGGTGTCGCCGATCAGATATATTTTCTGCCCGTACAACCTTATTTCGTTGAGCGGGTTATTGAGAAGGAGAGACCTGACGGTATATTGCTTGCTTTTGGTGGGCAGACTGCATTGAATTGCGGTGTGGCTCTATATCGCGAGGGTGTTCTTGAGAAATACGGTGTGCAGGTCCTTGGTACATCAGTCCAGGCTATCATGGATACGGAAGACCGTGAACTGTTTGTCGAGAAGCTCAATGAGATTAACGTCAAGACTATTAAAAGCGAAGCATGCGAAACAATTGAAGAAGCACGCAAGGCTGCTGCCGAGTTAGGCTATCCGGTAATATTGCGTGCTGCCTATGCTTTAGGTGGACTTGGTAGTGGTTTCTGTGATAACGAAGATGAACTGAACCGTCTTGCCGAAAAAGCATTCTCTTTCTCTCCACAGGTCTTGGTGGAAAAAAGTTTGAAAGGATGGAAAGAAATTGAGTACGAGGTTGTAAGAGACAGATATGACAACTGTATAACTGTATGTAATATGGAGAATTTCGATCCATTAGGAATACATACAGGCGAGAGCATTGTTGTCGCTCCTACTCAGACATTGACCGATCATGAAAGTCAGAAATTACGTTCTCTTGCAATAAAAATAATACGTCATATCGGTATTATTGGAGAATGTAACGTGCAGTATGCTCTTGATCCGAACAGCGAGGATTATAGAGTCATAGAGGTAAATGCCCGTTTGAGCCGTTCGTCTGCGTTGGCTTCAAAGGCAACAGGTTATCCTCTTGCATTCGTGGCCGCAAAGCTTGGTATGGGATATGGACTGTTCGAACTGAAGAATTCGATAACCAAAACGACAAGTGTATTTTTTGAGCCGGCGCTCGATTATGTTGTCTGCAAGATTCCGCGTTGGGATTTGAGCAAATTCCGCGGTGTTGACAGAGAGCTTGGTTCGTCGATGAAGTCTGTCGGTGAGGTTATGGCCATCGGACGCAGCTTTGAGGAAGCAATACAAAAAGGATTGCGTATGATAGGTCAAAGCATGCATGGTTTTGTCGAGAACAAAGAACTGGAAATCGACGATATCGATGTTGCCTTGCGTGAACCGACCGATAAACGAATCTTCATCATATCCAAGGCAATGCACAAGGGATATACAATCGACCAGATACATGATCTGACAAAGATTGACAAGTGGTTCCTTGAGAAGCTTAAGCATATCATCGATATAGATGAACAGATGAAGGCACTCAAGAGTGTGAACAATCTTGATAAGGAACTGTTGAGAACGGCTAAGGTCTATGGCTTTACCGATTTCCAGATAGCACGTGCCGTCGGACTGGAGTCTGAAATCGGCAATATGCATAAGGCCATGCTTACAATCCGTCAGTTGCGTAAGAATTATGGCATCCTTCCGGTTGTGAAACAAATCGATACTCTTGCGGCTGAATATCCGGCACACACAAATTATCTGTATGTCACTTATTCCGGTGTTGCAAGCGACATTACGTTCGATCGCGATAAACGCTCTATAATAGTTCTTGGTTCCGGTGCTTATAGAATAGGTAGTTCTGTAGAGTTCGACTGGTGTGGCGTGCAGGCATTGAACACCATACGCAAGGAAGGATATCGTTCTGTAATGATAAACTACAATCCGGAAACAGTCTCTACGGATTACGATATGTGCGACCGTCTCTATTTCGATGAGCTCACGTTCGAACGTGTAATGGATATCATTGACTTTGAATGTCCTTATGGCGTGATTGTTTCTACCGGAGGTCAGATTCCTAATAATCTGGCAATGAAGCTCGATGCCGAGAATGTGCCTATATTGGGAACATCTGCAAAGGATATTGACAATGCTGAAGACCGTGCCAAGTTCTCGTCAATGTTGTCGCGCAATAATATCAGTCAGCCGGAGTGGAGCGCCCTTACTTCAATGGATGATATCAACAAGTTCATTGAGAAGGTAGGATTCCCTGTTCTTGTAAGACCGTCTTATGTCTTGTCTGGAGCAGCGATGAATGTATGCTCGAATCGTGAGGAACTGGAGCGTTTCTTGAAGTTAGCTGCGAATGTATCAGAAGATCACCCTGTTGTTGTAAGCCGTTTCATAGAACATGCCAAGGAAATAGAAATGGATGCGGTTGCCAATAAAGGTGAGATCATTGCATACGCTATATCTGAGCACATCGAGTTTGCCGGAGTACATTCCGGTGATGCCACAATACAGTTCCCGCCGCAGAAACTTTACGTTGAGACTGTTCGTCGTATAAAACGTGTAAGCCGTCAGATTGCGAAGGAATTGCATATATCCGGTCCGTTCAATATTCAGTTTATGGCCCGCGATAATGACATTCTCGTTATTGAGTGCAACCTTAGAGCCTCTCGTTCATTCCCGTTTGTCAGCAAGGTGCTTAAGCTCAACCTAATTGATCTTGCTACAAAAGTAATGCTTGGCTTGCCGGTAGAGAAACCCAACAAGAACCTGTTCGACCTTGATTATGTCGGAATTAAGGCATCTCAATTCTCATTCAACAGATTGCAGAAGGCCGATCCTGTTTTGGGTGTGGATATGTCCTCAACCGGTGAGGTTGGTTGTCTGGGTGACGATACTAATGATGCGCTCCTTAAGAGTATGCTTGCCGTAGGGCAGGGAATACCAAAGAAGACCATACTTCTGTCAACCGGTGCCGCAAAGCAGAAGGCTGAGATGCTTGATGCTGCAAAGAAGTTGGTGGAGAACGGATATGAATTGTATGCTACAGGTGGTACATCCAAATATCTGGATGAGAACGGCGTACGTAATACCCGCGTATATTGGCCTTCGGAAGAAGGCAAGGAGCCTCAGGCATTGACATTGCTGCATGAGAAGAAGATAGACATGGTGGTCAATATTCCTAAGGATCTTACACCGCGTGAGCTTACAGATGGTTACAAGATACGCCGCGCTTCCATCGATCTCAATGTGCCGTTGGTTACAAACAGTCGTTTGGCAAGTGCATTCATCAATGCTTTCTGTACATTGAAACTCAGTGATATCGATATCAAGAGTTGGGCTGAATATAAATAAAGATAATATCTTATTATAAAGATAAAAGCAGATGGTGGTTATCATCTGCTTTTATTTTTTATGGTTAATTTCGTTTAGTGTCGGTTGTATCATATCAGTTGGCGGCTGCTGATCAACTAAATTTGGTATAATATGTAAAAAACACGTAGCATGTTTATCGTAGCTTCAACTCTGTTTATTATTTTTCATTCTTTGTGATATAACGCTTCTTATGATATGAATTAGCTCTGTAAAAAAGCAATAGATCGATTAAGATTGGAAACCATGACTCTAATCTGTAATAAGCATTGTACTTTTTCTGCAGAAAGGGTGGTGTCGGTGGTATACTTCCAGATTTTCAGTACCCGGTGATTTTTCGTATGAGTTTTCTGTTCTACCCTAAAAAATAAGCGAGTATTTACGGGCTGACTTTCCATCGGGCGCAAATATGTGAATTATGAAAGATTTTCACAATATATTGAATACTAATGGTTTACATTTAAAAATTATTTCTCAGCCAAGGAATAAGCACTGTTTCATCATGCAGTTAAGCCCATATCAGGCTCTGAAATGAACCAAATCACGCCCTAAGGTGGGTATAATCAGAGGCTAAAATGGGCATTATTAGAACGTCAGATTAATTATTTCGGACTACAAATAGGGTAGATGTAAAGACTGTACAGGATGAACTAGCCTTTATAATATCGGATTTAACTTCCTCTTATATCTATTTTCTGCTTTTATTCTGTCAAAATTGAGTCAAGAAAAATTGTAAGTTGATTGCTTTAGTTTTCTTCAAAAATGGCTGACATTAAGATTTGGAAAGAAGCTAACTATGTTTTCCGGTTTTATAATATGAAATTATACTGGCAATAAATGAAGTGTCACCATACTGAGGCTTTCAAATGTTGATAGGATATTTATTGATTATAACAATCCTGATTTTGTTGGTTGTGTGGCACAAAAAAAAACCGTCAGACTAGGTCTGGCGGTCAATCTCTCATTTTTTGTTCTAGCTCTTGATTAGAGGCTGTCACCTGTCAAAGAGTCAGCAGGAGCAACTGTGTCTTCTACTGCTGCTGTGTCAGACAGTGAATCAACGTTTGTTGCAGCTGTTTTTGTGTTGTTACCACAAGATGCGAATGAGATAGCTGCGATAGCTACGAACATTAAAACTAATTTCTTCATTTTCTTTGCTTTTTAAATCTGTAAAACAATCATTTGTTTATTAAAACGTTGCAAAGGTAAGCATTTTTTTCTTATCACATCATTTTTTTTGATTTTTTTTTTGTATTTTCTGTAACTTTTTTCTAACTACTTGATATTCAGATAGTTTTGGAATGATAATAAATGTTAACGAGTACTCGTGCTTATTCAGAGACAATTATTATAACCTTTAATTGTATATTATTATTCTATGATATTCTTACTCTAAAGTAAAAATATGGTGTTTATTCATATATAATAATGAAGATACTTTTGAGTTTTTTATTACTTTTGTATTTTCAAATTTAATATAAATGATAGATAGTTCTGTTTTTCAAGGTAAAATAGCGGCATATTATACTCTCGGATGTAAATTGAATTTCTCAGAAACTTCAACCTTTGCACAAATGTTGAGCGACATGGGAGTGAGAAGCGCCGAGACTGGGGAGGTCGCAGATATATGTCTTATTAATACATGTTCGGTAACTGATGTGGCAGATCACAAATGCCGTCAGGCCATTCACCGCTTGGTAAGAAACAATCCAGGTGCACTTGTTGTTGTGACAGGATGTTATGCGCAGCTTCAACCTGAAACTGTCAGTAAGATAGATGGTGTGGACCTGGTGCTCGGATCAAACGAAAAGGCAATGCTGATTGATTTTCTTAATGATGCATGGACGAAAAAACAAAGTCTGAATGAGACCACGTCCAAAGAGAAAACAAATCTGCATCAGTATTTTTCGGTCAAGACAAAGGATATAAAGACATTTGCTCCGTCTTGTTCGAGAGGTAACCGTACACGTTATTTCCTTAAGGTACAGGATGGATGTGACTATTTCTGCACATATTGTACGATACCTTATGCAAGAGGCTTTTCTCGAAATCCAGACATCAGCTCGCTTGTCGCTCAAGCCCGACATGCGGCAGAGGAGGGTGGTAAGGAAATTGTCCTGACCGGAGTTAACATCGGTGATTTTGGCAAGACTACACATGAACGCTTTATAGATCTTGTAAAAGCGCTTGACCAAGTCGAGGAAATAAAACGATTCAGAATAAGCAGTATGGAGCCGGATCTGCTTGATGATGAACTTATAGAGTATTGTGCAAATAGCAGGGCTTTCATGCCTCATTTCCATATACCGTTACAGAGCGGTTCTGACGAGGTGTTACGCTTGATGCACAGAAGGTATGATAAGAAATTGTTTGCACATAAGATAAATGTCATAAAGCAATTGATGCCGGACGCATTTATCGGTGTGGATGTCATGGTTGGTTGCAGAGGTGAGCACCCTGAGCATTTTGAGGAGTGTTATGATTTTCTGAAAAATCTGGATGTTACCCAACTTCATGTATTCCCTTATAGTGAACGTCCGGGTACGGCTGCCTTGAAGATTCCTTATATTGTGTCTGAAAAAGAAAAGAAAGAGCGCTGTCGGAGTTTGTTGGAGCTCAGCGATATGAAGCGGGATGCCTTTTATGAGAAACATATTGGGCAGGATGCGGAGGTGTTGTTTGAGAAAGCCTCGAAAGGAAAAGCAATGCATGGATTCACTCGTAACTACATACGCGTGGAGCTTTCACCGTCAGAGTGTATTGAGGCATACGATAATCAGTTGATTAATGTCAGATTAGGTGGTTTTAATAGTCAAAAAACAGCATTAAAGGCAAATATATTATGAAAGTAGCAATTGTAATATTGAATTGGAATGGGAAGAAAATGCTGCAAAGTTATCTTTCTTCTGTTATAAAGTATTCGTCTGATGGTGCTGCTGAAGTTGTTGTCGCAGATAATGCTTCTACTGATGATTCCATGGACTATGTCAGAACCACCTATCCGAATGTACGGACTATAATGCTTGATAAAAATTATGGCTTTGCTGATGGATATAATAGAGCTTTGCGACAGATGGATGCCGAGTATTATCTGTTGATAAACAGTGATGTCGAGGTGACTCCGCATTGGCTTGATCCTCTTGTTTCATTTATGGATGCTCATTCTGAGTGTGCCGCATGCCAACCCAAAATTTTGTCGATGTTTAATCGTGATATGTTCGAGTATGCAGGAGCAGCCGGTGGCTTTATTGATAAATATGGTTATCCGTTCTGTCGTGGCCGTATATTTAATAAGGTTGAGTCGGATGCCGGACAATATAATAATATTACTGAGATTTTGTGGGCAACAGGTGCATGTATGTTGGTGCGTAGTAGTGACTTCTGGAATGCAGGAGGCTTTGATCCCCGATTCTTCGCGCACAATGAAGAGATTGATTTATGCTGGCGAATGCGTATAATGGGGCGTAAGATATATTGTGTTCCGGCAAGCATAGTGTATCATGTCGGTGGCGGCACACTGCCTAAGAGTAATCCGATGAAAACCTATCTTAATTTCAGAAACAATCTTACTATGTTGTATAAGAATACGGAAGATTCTGATTTAAGCAAGGTCATGTTCATGCGCTTTATTTTGGATTATGTGGCGGCATTCAAGATGCTGATGGTTGATCATAATTTTGGCGAATTTAAGGCTGTCTTAAAGGCAAGGCGTGATTTCTGTAAGTGGCTTCCGGAATTTAAAAATGACAGGCTTAATATTCAGAAAAAACGTCGTGTAAAGACTATTGCCGGCCTTTATGAGAAGTCGTTGTTATGGCAATTCTATTTTAGAGGCATACACAAATTCAGTGATCTATAATTGATTAAGAATTTTTGTCCAAATTCAATAAAATAAACCAAAAATAAAGATTTTAGTTAAAATTTTAACTTGTTTTAGAGGAATATTTGGATTTGAAAATATTTTTTAGTATTTTTGTATAGGTTTATTGCAATGTTATATCTCTATTAGTGAAAACTTTATATCATATAATATCATTTGTGCTTCTGTTTCTGTTCGTATCATGTGGAATAAAATTGAAGCAGAATGATGAGGGAGCAAATGGACGTATTGAGGTGAAGCGTTACGATCGTATTGAGACGCGTTATCTCACAACGGGTGATTTTGCAGCATTGCAACAGCTTAATACAGATTATCCAAGGGAAACTCGTATATTGATAGAAGACGTGTTACAGCTTGGTGAGATCAGCGATCCTGAGATAAACAGCAAGTTTCTTAATTATTACCAAGATACTCTCTTACAGAAAATTATTTCTGATGTGGAACTGCAGTATGCAGATATGTCAGATATAAACAAAGAGTTTAAGAAAGCATTCAAAAAGCTTCGGGAACTTATTCCTGGGGTGAAGCTACCTTATATCTACTCTCAGATAGGGTCTTTAGATCAAAGCGTTATTGTTGTGGATGGAGCAATTGGTATCTTCTTGGACAAATATCTTGGGGCTGATTATCCTATTTATAAAAAGTATTATACGCAGAAGCAATGTAAATTCATGTCTCGTGAATACATTGTCTCAGATTGTATAAGTTTCTATCTTTTAAGTCTATATCCTTATAAGTCAGTAAAATCACCGTCAAGGAAGGGTATGGAAATTCACGCAGCAAAAATAATGTGGGCGGTAAATAAAGTGGCTGGCAGAAACGTGTTTAATACAGATTATGTGAATAAGATTGACAAATATATGAAGTCGCACGGTGATGTAACTCTTGACGAATTATTGAAGTCTGGTGATATTGTGTGATATAGCTTTTTTGTATTTGTTGTTTGATGAGAGTTCGATGAATTGTGAATTCCTGTAAATATAGCGATTAGCGAAAATGTTGTATCTTTATGGTACAGAAAATTAAAAAATAATCGCCATAATTACCAAATAGCAAAGTTATAGAATTATCATATCAAATAATATCGGTCTTTCTTCATTTGTGATATGTGATATTATTGAAACAAAAAGAATACATATATTGGCACATAATGCCAAACAACTAATATGTGACTGATATGACAATGGAAGAAGCATGCAATTACTTTGACAATAGTTTACATGATATTATTTCCTAATCAACTCCGCCGATATTATTTCAGCCTGTTTTATCACCGTTTCAGTGGCCAGCAGCTGCATGTCTGGCGGATATCCAAATCTTCTTAACAGCCGCTTAACCGCAACGCGCATCTTTGCCCTGACATTTTCTTTTATCTCCCAGTCAATGGTCACGTTGTTGCGTATTGTTTCCGTCAGAACCACCGCAAGCTCTCTCAGCTTGTCTTTGCCCATCAGCTCCACTGCACTTTTATTGTCAGCCACAGCCGAATAGAAGGCATATTCATATTCTGTCAAGCCAAGGTCGTGTGCAGCCTTGTCTTGTTCTATAATCTGTTTGCTCAAACCGATAAGTTCGTCAATAACCTCAACGGCCGTGATTACCTTGTTGTGATACTTGTTAATCGAGGCTTCCAGCATTTCCATAAGACTTTTTCCCTGCACCATGTTGTGTTGCATGCGTGCCTTTATTTCGTCATTAAGCAGTTTGCGCAACACTTCAAGGGCTATATTCTTATGCTCCATGCCTTTCAGCTCCATAAGGAACTCTTCGGAGAGTATTGATATGTCCGGCTTTTTTATTCCGGCTGCGTCAAAGATGTCCACAACCAGCTCTGATACCAAGGCTTTGTCTATCACCTGACGGATTGTCGTCTCAATCTCTTCATTTGTCTTGTGCGACGATGTGGCATCAAACTTGCACAAGCGTGCCTTCACAGCCTGAAAGAACGCCACTTCCTCTTTTACAGCCATGGCTCTTTCATGCGGAATGGCTATGGCAAATGCCTTCGACAGGGCATTAACTTCGTTCACAAAACGCTTTTTGCCGTCATCAAGTCCGAGGATGAAATCTTCTGCCTGCAATATCAACGAAAGTTTATGAGAAACGTCCGCCGAAAAATAAGGCTGATAGTCGAATCCGTGAAGAAGATGCTGCACAACTTCCAACTTCTCGTTCATAATTGCCACGGCTTCATCCTGCTGCTCCGTAGGATTGCCTTTTCCTCCCGAATCAGAATAGAAGGACAACGCCTTCTTCAAGTCGGAGGCAATGCCCAGATAGTCTACTATAAGTCCGCCCGGTTTGTCCTTATAAACTCTGTTTACACGCGCAATGGCCTGCATCAGGTTGTGTCCCTGCATGGGCTTGTCTATATATAAGGTGTGCAGGCACGGCACATCAAAACCTGTCAGCCACATGTCGCGCACAATAACGAGCTTTAGTTCATCGTCAGGATCCTTCATACGATCTGCCAGCATGCGGCGCTGTTCTTTGGTGGTATGGTGGCGTGCTATCTCCACACTATCTGAAGAGGCAGAAGTCATCACCACTTTTATCGCTCCGCGACTGATGTCGTCCGAATGCCATTGCGGACGTAATGCTATGATTGCGTCATACAGTTCAACGGCTATTCTGCGGCTCATAGCCACAATCATGCCTTTACCCTCGAACACTTCCTGCCGCTGCTCAAAATGCGTAACTATATCACGTGCTATGTTCTTTATACGCGACGGACTTCCTATCAGTGCTTCCAGTTGCGTCCACTTGGCTTTTGCCAGCTGCACGTCGTTCATGTTTTCTGTTTCCAGTTCACGGTCGAGCGACTCTATCAGCTTTCGGCCTTCGTCGCTAAGTTCAACCTTTGCCAGTCGGCTCTCGTAGAATATGCGCACCGTTGCGCCGTCCTCTACGGCTTTAGCTATGTCGTAAACGTCAATATAATGACCGAACACGGCAGGAGTGTTTACGTCTGCCGTTTCGATAGGCGTTCCCGTAAATCCAAGATAGGTGGCATTAGGCAGAGCGTCGCGCAGATATTTTGCAAATCCGTATTTCGTTTCAGAACCTATCACCTCGTCGGCTTCGTTCTTCACTTCCACGGTCTTTGCCTTAAAGCCATATTGTGACCTGTGCGCCTCGTCGGCTATTACGATCACATTGCTTCTGTCAGTCAACGTCTCATACACGTTTCCGCTTTCCGGCTGAAATTTCTGTATCGTTGTAAACACCACTCCGCCTGAAGCCACGTGCAGAAGTTTTTTCAGCGTGTTTCTGTCTTCCGCCTGCACGGGTGTCTGCCTCAACAGCTGCTTGCAGTCGGCAAAAGTGCTGAACAGCTGGTCGTCAAGGTCGTTACGGTCTGTTATCACAACTATTGTCGGATTGTTCAATATGCGCACCACCTTACCGACGTAGAACACCATTGAGAGCGATTTTCCCGAACCCTGCGTGTGCCATACCACTCCTGCCTTATGGTCGCCAACGGGCTGTTCGTTGACATCTCTCAGACCGTAAGCTGCGGGAGGCTCACTTGCCAGTCCTTCGCCGTGCGTGTTTATTCCTGTTGCGCGTATGGTCGACTCTATGGCCTTGTTCACAGCGTAATACTGATGATAGGCTGCCACTTTTTTCACTGTCTTTATTGTTGTTATCCGTGTTTTCGGATCTTCTGTCTTCGTCTTTTCAAACACGGTGAATGAGCGTACAAGGTCGAGCAATGTATCTTTGTTGAGCATGCCCTGAATCAGCACTTCCAGTTGGCTTACCAGATGCGAAGCCTCAGCCTTGCCGTCGGCACTCTTCCATGCCATCATCCTGCTGAAGCCAGCCGACAATGAGCCGGCGCGGGCTTCCAGTCCGTCGGATATCACTATCAAGGCGTTATAAGTAAACAGCGAGGGTATAGCCTCCTTGTATGTTTCTATCTGTCTGAAGGCGCTTTGCAGCGTTGCGTCTTCGCTGGCAGCATTTTTCAGTTCTATCACCACCAGTGGCAGACCGTTTACAAACAGTATCAGGTCTGGGCGCTTGTTGCGTCCGTTTTCTATTATTGTGTATTGGTTTACTACCGTAAACTCGTTGTTCAGCGGATTGTCAAAGTCAATCAGCCAAACCAGTTCTCCTCTTTCGCCGCCGTCATGATGCACTGACACCGAAATCCCTTCTGTCAGCATACGGTGAAACTGCTCATTGTTTGCCAACTGGTCAGGCGATGCTATGCGCAACACTTCATTTACAGCGTCGTCGCAAACCTCAGACGGCAAGTCGCGATTGATGCGGCGCACTGCACGTTGTAACGTTTCTTTCAGCACAACGTCTTCAAACGATGTGCGCTGTGCAGCCAAGCCGTCTGGAGCTATGTCTGGACCGTAAAGTGATTTATAGCCAAGCTGTTCAAAAAGCTGAATGGCAAAATCTTCTATTTGGGATTCGGTGAGTTTTGTCATAAATTATTGGTCTAATTTATCTATCTTTATATATTCCCCTAATTCTTTCAATATATTACATTCATCAATAAGAGAAAGATATTTATTATACTCTTGTTGAAAATTCATTACGATTAAATACTCTTTTTGGAATTTGGTTTTAAAATCATTGTTGATATCTTCCGATTTATTTTTAGATAGCACTAATTTCTGAAATAATATGGCAAACTCTTTTTGCCGATCTTCTGAAGCGATTGATTGAGCGTTAAGAACACACATCTGTTTATAAGAAGCAGCAATTTCATCAAACGCATTATTTATTTTTACCAATTTAGAAATAATATTTTTGTCAAACAAACAATAAGATAAAAATACGACTTTATAGAGTTCTTCTTCAGCCAATATAAATTGTTGATTAACATCATTTCCTTTATAAAGAATATATCTGTCCCAATTATCTCTTTTTATTAATGTAATCGTATCTAAGACTGCTTGATAAACCCTGTATCTTTTATCAAATAATTGGATTTTAATATTGTCCTTCTGAATGGTATTTTGAATAATAGCACATTGCACAACTGCCGCACTAATACCAAGTCCTATAAATGTTAAGAAAAAATTTATAGACTTATCATCTGCACCCATAATAATAAGATATAATCCTCCTATTATGATGCATAATACTATCATCCAAACTGGATTTAAAAAAGTTGACTTTATTTTATTCATTAATTGATTCATTATTCATCAATTTTGGCAATATCATATTTTTCATATCTTCAAGAGAAGATAACTGTATCTCATTTTGTTTAATTTTATTAAATAATGGTTCTGTAGTGGAATGAAACTGCTTAACAGCGTTTATATCACTACAAACTTGTTGTTGTTTAATCAAGACTTGGCTAATATTTTGTTGAGCAGCGCCACAAGCTAAATTAATAAATTCTTCTTTCATTAACTTAGCCCATAAAAACAAGTACGTATATGGATAATTTTCATTGGGTATTAATGCACAAATAGCTTGGTTACATGTCATTTCTTTTGCTATAATAGCATTCTCACCGACCGTAGCTCCATACATAGCTATAAGTACAGAGTTTGCAGGAATAAATTTAGCTGAAGAATTAGCTACAGCATCTTCGGTTATCTTTTCTTCTGTTTCAAGCAAGAATGTGCCATTTAACTCCTTAGATTTTACCCAATCTATTGTACCATTCTGATAATATTTTTCATTCTTTCTTGAAGGTGTACCACCTGAAGTTGTTTCTACAACATCTCCTAAAATGGTTTCTGATAATTCATCTTTTGCATCCTCAATAAACCATTTACGGAAAAGAGTTTCTGCCATTGTTTCAAGAGTTTCGTTCTCACGATGAAGCAAATCTATTTTATCATCTAAAGAACCGAGAATAGAGGCTATACGTTTCTGTTCTGACAATGGAGGAAGTAATATTTCTATGGTATCAAAAGTATCCCTTGTTATTGTGTCGAAAACGCCTCCATGAGAATTGTGTTTCAATTCTTGAATAGAAGAAAAAAGCAAATAATACAAATAGTCTCTATCAACCAACTTTGTAGGTTGTATTCCATAACATGATTGATTGAATGCCATATCTTTTCCCAACATTGCCATGGCACCAACCGTTCCTCTGGCAGAAATTATAATATCACCTTTTGAAAGAATTTTAGTACTACTATTATTCAGTCCTTCAATAGATATATGTTTTTCTGTTTCATAAACATATTTTCTGTCGTTATTGAAATCAACAACAGATAACCATGGTATATTTCCATTCCAATACCTACATTCACTGGTTTTAGGAGTTCCCCCACCAACTATTTTTATTATCTCTCCTAACTTATATTCTTTCCATTCACCCATACTTACACCATTAAAATATTATTCCAAGAAGCCCAAGAACAGCAGCCACTGCGATAGAAAACCAAGTTGCCCATTGTTGCTTTGAGAAACGAATTTCTTCTGCCGATTTAAAATTACGTAATTATATACTATTTACACCAAATGTAAGAATTTAGGTTGAAAATTCCAAATCAAACCGTATTTCTTTTGGATGCTCCCATTTTGATAACTTTCTTTTCAATAGACATTTTCTTGCGTTTTTGATATACCTCAAAAATAGAAAAAGCAAATAACAAGCCAAAAATTACACTTATTGTAATATATAAAATTTCGCGTTCTGGTATGGTATTAGAAATATACGCAACAATAAACCCCACAAGAAAATTACATAATAAAGATGCAATAAATACCCATAACTCATAGTCATTTAAAGATGACGCATCAACCATCTTTATTTCAATTTTTTCTGGGATTGATAATTCAAATTGAAGTTCATTTCCTTCGTTACTCATAGTGACGTTATATTATTTATCTCATCCCATTCTCCTTTTTGTAATATTCCATTAGGTAATTATATACTTAATTGCACAACTGTCCTTACCATGATTTTATCATGGTATAAGCAAATATATGAAAATCATATTAAAAGTCCAAATCAATATTGTTCGGCATGAATTGTATCTGGTTTAGTTTCTGTATTAACCTTTTCGATTTTTGCACTCCCATTACCACCAAAAGTGAACGTGTATTGTGTATCCGAAAATTTCAAAATGAAAAGTAATCCGCACAACAAAATCATAAAGACAAAAGCTCCAATTACGCTTTGTATTGTACCATGTAAATAAGATTTAAGCGTAGAGCAAGGTCTTATTGGCTCTATGGCCTTTCGGATTAACTCTAAATGATTTTTATTCATATTGTCTTCAACATCTTTTTTTGACTCTTCCAAAGAATTGTCTAAAAAAGTTTGAAGAATACATGAAGCTATAAATTTATATTTATCAAGACTACTTTGACTACTGCTTATTATATTAAACGGCTTTAAGTCATCCTCTGTTGGTTCCTCATTATTATGCTCATTTTTATAACTGGTGATAAACTCAATTTTATCTTCTTTATAAAGAGCATAAGCAATATGACCAATAATATCAGCCTTATCTTCTACGAGCTGTGAATATATGTAATTATAATTTCTTGGCATGAATATTTAGAGCTTTTCCAAAAGAGTCCTTTATTTGTTTTGCCGATATATTCCGTGTACATACCTTTCCCATAACAGAAACAGAAACATTGAAAGTTTCTTGTGGAGTAACAGACTTACCAATAGCACAAAACGTTTTATTCTTATTTTGTGAAATAGTGCGTTTATTAGCTCTTATAACTGTATCTATTGATATTCTACACATACTCAATCTTCTTTTGGTTTGCAAATATACAAATAAAAATCATAAGCACACATTTTTCAGAGTGGAATTAGTTATTTTTACAGAAATAACTACTATCTTTGCAACCGAATAAGGGTGCTTGCGCTCTTTTCGGACATACAGCCTAATTCGTCTCGAAATCACCACCTCGAAAAAGAATGATGGCTATTATCCAGTATTTAGGCAAGTTCTGCGCATAGCGTAGAGCCAAGCCCGTACTGGATATGGTTTGTGGTGAACCACGAGACGATAGGCGGCGGCTCTACGTTTTCGTTTACCCGTTCTCGTTCATACCGTTGCCGTTTTACAGATTATTGTCTAACACAAATAAAATGTAGAATGGAAACAAGAGCTTCAAGAAAAATCCTTTTGGCGGTTTTATTCGCCATCATCGGTCAATTCTGTTTTGCACAAAGCAAAGTGCCAAGCACACCCGAAGAGAAACGTGCAGCGTTCCTTACCCCCGAATACTATACAAACTGGTTAGGGGCTTCGTTTTTCACAATCCCGACAGTGGAAAAGGAATTTGACGTTACCCCTACCAAAATTTTGGACTTGACTTTCTTTTATGATTTCGGTGATTGCCTCGTGGGTATGGAATCCAATGAAAAAGGCGTGGTGGTGCAGATGACCATAAGGCTTTTTGCAGACCAAGCCACCGACTTTATACAGAAAGCCGTTGATTACGGCTATGAGTATGTAGCCAAAGGCAAAAATGTAAACGTGCGCTCAAACACTGGCAAACTACTTCCCGATGTTTACGGTACAAGCGTAAAACGGTATCGAAAGACCACAAAGAACGGAAACGTCTATTTGGAAGTTTCCACAAGTGGCAGGTACGCCAATGAATACGAAATAGCCATTTACAGAGCCAAATAGGATATGAAAGGTTGTCTCATTGCGATATTGTTTATCGTCCTTTTGTTTTTCGGCCCAGTAGGTTGGATATGTGCTGCGGTGTTGGGGATAATCCTTCTTGCATCAAGCGGTAAAAAGAAAAAGTAGATTACTTTTTCAATGTATGTCCTGAGATTTTTACCAATTCGTCAAACCCTTTCATCGCTTGCAAATGCTCGTAGTAGGCTTCAAACTCATTAAATGGCATTTCCGCATCAACGAGTAAATCCATAACTTTATTTTTGGATAGCATTTTCAAATGGGGAACTTCCACACGGAGTTCTCCTTTTTTGAACAACGTACACTCTGTGAGAATTGTCGGTATAAAATCATGTATTCCTAAAAAGTCCTCAACTATTCTCGTGTGGAAACAAGTGGGAGTATGGGTCTCTTGGTGGTGTGAGTTCGGCATATAATTCTACGATAATGGGTTCTTTAATTTTGACTTCAAATGATTCTTCGGTACGTTTCACCAATTCCTCATCTGCAAAGATAGGTGGTTTTGCTGAATTTTCATCCACTTCCCAACCTCTATTTTTAAGATTAACGTGAGTTCGATATAAGCAAATAAATATTTCACT
>ULQM01054934.1_pt1 | contig 31779 bp, 30 predicted proteins | sample 1954451 | NCBI WGS metagenome assembly ULQM01 (sample SAMEA4835655, study PRJEB28245) | human gut metagenome | biome: gut microbiome; material: fecal sample | place: Denmark | collected 2008 | reverse complement strand
GTCATCCCCATCACCGCACAGTGCACCGTTTTCGCAGAGTCTGAGGTCATCACCCTCGTCGGCGAAGGCAAGCCCATGGACGAGATCGCGGCAGGCATCGAGATGGCAGTTGCAAAGCGCTGCTTCGTCATGGCAAAGAAAGCCGGCGCGACCGACAGCATCACCCTGACCGGCGGCTGCGCAAAGAACGACGGCCTGAAGCAGGCGATCGAGCACGTTCTGAAGCTGAAGGTCGTGAACCTGAAGACCGACCCGCAGCTGATGGGCGCACTCGGCGCAGCAGAGTATGCCCGCCAGAAGGGTCTTGCAAAGAAATAAATCTTAGAGGCGAATTGAGGCTTCAATGAGTCTTTATTGCGGCGGCCCGACCGGTGACATTGTACCGGTTTTGGGTTCATCGCACTACGAAAGCAGAAGCAAATACATAAGCATTAAAAGGCAGCCGCCCGGCTGCCTTTTTTGTATGTAAAAATTAATATTGATTTACCTACGGGATTGGTTGTATAATAACCACAAGAGGTGAATCACATGATATCAACAAAAGGACGCTATGCAATACGCATATTACTCGATCTTGCCGAGCACAACAACGGAAGCTACATCCCTATGAAGGAGGTCGCCGCCCGGCAGGAGATATCGCTCAAATATATTGAAAAGATCATGCCCTCGCTTAAATCCGCGGGTCTTATAGACAGTGTCCACGGTATCGGCGGCGGCTACAGGCTCACAAGATCGCCGGATCAGTATACGCTTTGGGAGATATTAAAGCTTGCAGAGGGAGATCTTGCGCCGGTGTCCTGCCTTCAGGATAACGCACCGCCCTGCCATCGAGCAGCCGAGTGCCGCACACTGTCCGTGTGGGAGGGCTATTATGAGCTCACGCGCGACTATTTTTCCGGCATAACACTTGCCGATCTAATGAATGCACCGCACGGCGGAGACTACGTTATCTGACCGCCGCCGAGCACCGTGTCACCGTCGTACAGCACGGCCGACTGGCCGGGCGTGACGGCGCGCTGCGGCTCATCGAAGCGTATAAGAGCTTCATTTTCAAAAGCTCAAGCGCCTGTTCTTTGTTCGGGATCATCGGAAAAGCCTCCTGTGAGTAAATTTATCAGTCCGCGAACAGCGGGGTGGAGAGGTAGCGGTCGCCGGTATCGGGCAGCAGCACGACGATAGTCTTGCCCTCGTTCTCCGGGCGCTTTGCAAGCTCGATAGCGGCCCATACAGCAGCGCCGGAGGAGATACCGACGAGCACGCCCTCGCTCTTGCCGATCTCTTTGCCGGTGGCGAACGCGTCGTCGTTCTCGACGGGGATTATCTCGTCATAGACCTTGGTGTCCAGCACCTCGGGAACAAAGCCCGCGCCGATGCCCTGAATCTTGTGAGAGCCGGCAACGCCGGTGGAGAGAACAGCGGAGCTCTTCGGCTCGACTGCAACGACCTTGACTTCGGGCTTCTTGGACTTGAGGAACCGGCCGACGCCGGTGACCGTGCCGCCGGTGCCAACGCCTGCAACGAAAATGTCGACTTCACCGTCGGTATCTGCAAAAATCTCCGGGCCGGTGGTCTCAAAGTGCGCCTTGGGGTTTGCGGCATTGACGAACTGGCCGGGGATGAAGCTGTTGGGGATCTCCTTTGCAAGCTCGTCGGCCTTGGCGATAGCGCCCTTCATGCCCTTTGCGCCCTCGGTGAGAACGAGCTCCGCGCCGTACGCCTTCATAAGCTGGCGGCGCTCAACGCTCATGGTCTCTGGCATGACGATGATTATGCGGTAGCCTCTTGCGGCGGCGACGGATGCAAGGCCGATGCCTGTGTTGCCGCTGGTCGGCTCGATGATGACGGAGTCGGCGTTCAGCAGACCCTTTGCCTCTGCGTCGTCGATCATCGCCTTTGCGATCCTGTCTTTAACGGAGCCTGCGGGGTTAAAATACTCAAGCTTTGCGAGGACCCTTGCCTTGAGGCCGTGCTTTTTTTCAATGTGGGTGAGCTCAAGCAGGGGAGTGGAACCGATAAGCTGATCGGCGGAAGTGTATATTTTAGACATGATATTATCTCCTTTTAATTTTTAATTATATTAAATAGTAAATTTGATTTGATGTGAGCGTTGGAAAAAATTCAGTCCCGACATCGGAAGACAATATATGCAGCCATGATGTTTACCTCGGTTCGATTTTAACTACTACCAACTTAGTAGGTTGGTAGTAGTATAAGTCCGTATTCCTCATTTGTCAATAGCCTTGAGCAAAAAATATGAAAAACCGCACCGCAGTTTTCTGCGGTGCGGCTCTTTATCAAATCTTGTATCAGCCGCCGTGCATGAGACCGGCGGTCTTTGCCTTGCTCTCGTCCGAGCGCTTGAGGTAGGGCTTGCACACGATGTGCAGGAATATTCCGAGCGGGATGGCGATGGCGGCCATCAGCAGCAGAACGAGGATACACTTGAAGTAGGTGCCGTTATAGCCGCCGGCGATCGTCTCACGCATAGCGTTCATCGAATACTTGAACGGCATCACGCCGTAGAGCACCTGGAAGAGTTTCGGCAGCATCTCGACGGGGTAGGTACCGCCCGAGCCTGCGACCTGCAGGACCAGCACGATGATCGAAAGCGCCTCGCCCGTGCTGCCGAGCGCGAACACGAAGCTGTAGTTTACAAGCGTTGCGACAAGGCTTGAAAGCGCCGCGGCGAGCCAGAACAGGAACGGGTTATAGCACTGTATGCCTATGTAGTAGAGGTTGCCGAGCACCGTCATGAGCGCTGTGAGCTGGCCGATGGCGAAGAAGATGAAGTAGCGGCCGAAGTAGGATTCCGTTACGCTCAGGGTGGGGAACTCATTGCGATTCTTGATGTGCGGATGCATGAGGCTGACGCTCAGCAGGGCGCTTGCCCAAATCGCCAGCACGGTGTAGAACGGAGCCATGCCCGAGCCGAAGTGGTCAAGGGCGTATACGCGGACGACCTCGAGATTGGCGGGGGAGGAGAGGTAGTCAACGAGGCTTGCAACGTCGTTCTGCATCAGGTCAAGGATGTTGGAAACGCTCTCGGACGAGCGCAGCTCGTTTACGTTCGACTGTACGTTCGTCACGAGGTCGAGCATCGTGTTCATGACCTCACGCGTGCTGTTTATGCTCTGCGTGCAGGAGCTGAGCGCGGAGGTGAACTGCTGAAGCGTAAGCGCCTGGCTGTTCACGTCGCCCTGGATCTGCGCAATGAGAGAATCAAGGTTGTCCAACGAGTTTTGCAGCGTTGTCATGGAATTTATGAGGTTGCTGTCGATATTCGTCTGCTGGAGTATATCGTCGAAGCGGATAATGCTTTCGTGAAGCTGCTTGTTGACATCATAGTACAGATCGTCGAGGATTTCGCCCTCGTAGTCTGTTATACCGCCCTCGCCGTACAGTGCATCCCAGTCGATGACCGAGCTTCCTGCGCCGGCAGGGTTGCCGCCTGTCGCCTCATCGAGTCGCTCCATGGTGTTGCGCAGCTGTTCGGAGCTGTTTCTTATCGCGTCGGCAGAGTAGATGACGTCCTCCTTGCTGGTCGCAAGGCGATCCTGCATGTTGGAGATGCTCTTGCGGCTGTTGTTGAGCATGTTGACAACGTCCGGGAGCAGAGCGCTGGTCATAGTGGTGACGTTCAGCGCCGACTGTGTGACCGAGGACATCGACTCCATTATGGAGACATAGGTGCGCAGATCGGTCTTTATGTTTTCAAGCTGATCATCAAGGCTATCCAAGGACAGAGAGGAATCACTTCCCATGCCGGAGAACAGTGATGTGAAGGTCGAAAGCTCGTCGACGATGGAGGCGAGGAATATGCTGTTGACCTGGTTTTTGACTATGCCCTGAGCACGGTCGGTAACACGGGAGGCGACGGCATTCATCTTCTGGTTGTCGTAGTATATTATCTCGGGAGTTTCGAACTCACCGTCGGTAAAGCCGAGCATTGCCGAGCTGAAGTCTGCCGGGATAACGAGTCCGGCGTAGTAGTCGCCGCTGTACAGCCCGTCCTGAACGGCCTGCTCGGAGTCGACAAACTGCCAGTCTATCTGGTTGTTGCTCTTGAGCTTTTCGATAATAATATTGCCGATGTTGAGATCGATACCCATGAATGTCGTGCCCTCGTCCTCGCTGGAAACAGCAATTTTGAGGTTCTGTGTTGAGTCGGGGGTGTAGGGGTCCCAGTTTGAAATGATGTTGAACCAGGCGTATAAACAGGGGATCAGAGCCAAACCGAAGACGCAGACAATCGCAACAACGCTCCTGCTCAGACGCTTTATGTCCGAACGGATGACGGAGCGAACATTTGAAGTTTTATCTTTTAATTTGTTCATCGCATTGCTCATCCTTCACAGAGTGTTGTTTATTCTTCCTTGCCTGTAGAGGCCTCTTCGTAATTATCGTACTTAAAGCCCGAGGCTGAGTTTTCATCGTTTTCCGGCGCACGGCTGCGAATTGCTTCACGTATCGCCTCTGCGCGCTTGTCGGCAGAGGTTTCGCTGCTTTCGGCTATGGCGGGCGCTTCGCCGCTGCCTTCCTCGATCCGGCTTATCATTTTCCTGAGCGTATAGTCCTGATACTCAATGACGATAAGTACTGCGGCGATAATGAACATCGAAACTATCCATAAAACGAGGAATATCGTTTTTGAGCTGTTTGTGAAAAACAGCATCACGAGGAAGATAGTCGGCACTATCAGCAGACTCCGCAGAGCCATCCGCGTACGCCTGACATTGTGCTCATGCATCTGCCTGAGGCACTCCATCAGGTCGTTATACTTTTTTTCGTACTGAGTATCCATAGTGATTGCTCCTGTAGTTTTTACATCATTTCCGTCTTATCGAGCTGCTCGTTCATATACTTGTTGATACCGCCGAGCGAACGCTTTGCGAATATGCCTATCAGCAGTCCGATGACAAAGAACAGCATGAGCTGCAATAGATATATCAGGTACTGATTCTGATACAGCCCCGCGATAGCCTCGCGCATCGCATTGATCGCATAGGGGAAGGGGAAGAACAGGTAGACCTGCCGGAAGAAGTTCGGCAGCAGCTCAATGGGGTAGGAGCCGCCGGAACCGGCGATCTGAATAATAAGTATGACAACTATGAGCGCTCTGCCGATGTTGCCGAAGGCGACGGCAAAGGCGTATGCCAGCATCGAGCAGGCCATTGAGGTGACAAAGCCCGACAGCAGGAGCAGACCGGGATGCACGCAGTCAACACCTAGTATAAGGAGGTTTCCGAGCATAGTTATAAGCGCCTGTAACTGGCTGAGCACAAAGAACAGCAGATATCTGCCAAAGAAGCGCTGCTTTTCCGTCGCCTCGGGCACAGGGATGGGCGCGTCGCACTTTAAGATAGCGTTGAGGATAACACAGCCGACCCAAATTGCGAGCATCGTGTAGAACGGGGTCATTGCCGCACCGTAGGACTCAACGGGGTAGACCGATTTAGAGACTATAGATACGGGGCTTGAGAGGAACGCGCCGATGCTTTCGGGATCTACGTTGAAGAAGTCAAAAACATTTTTCAGCGTGCCGTTTTCGGGATTACCGTCAAGCATTTCAATAAAGTCGTCGATCCTGCTGCTGTAGGAGGTGAGAAGATCCTTGACCTGAATGAGTGCGTTGTTGACAGCTCCGAAGGTATTGCCGAGCTCTTTTACGATAGGCGTGGTCTTGCCGAGTATTCCGTTGAGATCAAGCAGCAGGGCAGATACCTCGCCGAGGCTGTCCTGCAGGTTGTTGAGCATAGTGTCGAGCATGGGGTAGACCGTCTCGGTGAGGGTTACTCTGACGGTGCCCAGCATATCACTGACCAGCTGCAAATCGCGGATAAGGTCGATATCACGGTTGCCGCTGAGAATACTGTCGAGGATGTCCTGAGCGCTCTTTGCGCTGCTCTCGGCGCTGTTTATGGAGCCTGAGACGCTTGAAGTGTCGCTTCCGCTTGCCGTACCGACGGCCTCCGCGGTCGCGCCAAGCGCGCTTATTTCCTGAGAAACGACCTTAGTGTCGCTTTGAGCGGCCTGAAGAGCCTCCTTGCGGACCTCAGGATCGGAGGTGCTCTGAGCTTTTGAGAGATTCGACTGTATGCTCGTTATACGGTCGGTGGTGTCGTCCTTCATAAAGCCGACGAGCGATTCCATGGACTGCTGTGTCTGCGAGGCATCGTTCAGATCCTCGTAATCATAGCCGGTTATTGCCTTGTATACCACGGGAACGGCTACGGATTCATAATCTGTTTTGACAGCCTCTATAGCGCCCTTGTTGTGCGCTGCCAGAACGCGGGTCTGCTGAGCGTCAACCTGTCCGCTGTTGAGACCGAGCTTATCACGAAGCTGGGTGATCTTATCGGTGAGCTTATTGAGCGCCGTGAGCGCATCCTCAACCTCAGTGTTGGTAAGACCCGAGTGTGTGAGGTAGTCGATGAGCTCCTTATACTGCTTTTCAAGCTCGGCCAGGGCTTTGTTCGCGGCCTCGGCATCGTTTGTTCCGCCGTTATAGAGCCTGTCAAGCTTGTATATTGCCTCATTGACGGAGTCCTGAAGCTCGATAAGCATATTATTAACTTCTTCGTTTATGAGCGCAAGATCCTTTTTTGTGTCCTCAATATACACGATCTGCTTGGAGATGTTTACTCTCTCGTTGCCGATGAGGTAGATCGAGTAGTTGAGGGTGTTGTTCGTGCGCTGGAGGGTGTCGATAAGCGTATTGTTCGCGGAGATGAACTGATCGATAGTCCCGCTGTAGCTGATGAGGTTGTCGTTTATCTTCTTGAGCGTGTTCTTGAGCATCTCGGCCGAGGAATTGCCCTGAACGTCGGAGGAGAAGGAGTTGAGCTTGTCAAACAGCGTTTCCAGAACGGTGGAAATGTACTTTTCGTTGACTATTTTCTTGACCTTATCACCGGCCGCCTCTACGACCTTGACGGCGACGGCATTGGTCTTCTCGTTCTGATAGAATTTTATCGTCGGCTTGTACATATCCGTGTTCAGGAAATTGTACATATTATATGTAAAGTCGGGCTCGATGATAATTGCGGCGTAGTACTTTCCCGCATAGAGATCCTTTACGGCCTTGTCGGCATCATTGAGGAAAACAAAGCCAAAGTTTTCGTCGTCCTTAATCTCGTCAATCAGGGCCTTGCCCATATTGACAATGTTGCCCTCGGAATCCATATAGTCCTTATCGTTGGAAACGACGGCAATGGAAACGTCCCTTGTTTTGCCGTACGGATCCCAAAACGCATAGATGTTGAACCATGCATACAGGGCTGGCAGAACAAGGATCGCCAGTATGATGAGGAAAGCGAAGAAATTCTTATACAGGTTCCTCAGGTCATATTTAAAAATCCTGAAAACATTACGCATATCGGGCAATACTCCTGTCAAACTTAAGAGTAGTATAGCTATAATGATGTATCAAAATCAGCAAGAATATGTCGATTACAAAACGGTAACGATTTAGATACAACGATATTGTACAGGTATTTAAAATAATTGTCAAGTAGACATAACCACATAAATAGATAAAATTTTTGCATGATTGTGGTTGGCAAGAATCAGAACACTATATCTTGTGTATATTGAAGATTTAGCAGTAATTTCATGCCTTCGGCACGAATATAGCGCCCCGTTGAGGTAATGATAAGTAGCGGGTCAAGAAACCGTACCCAATACAGAAAAGGAGATGTAAAAACTATGACTAACAATTCCAGCAATCATCTTGTTGTTCCCGCTGCACGCGAGGCAATGGAGAAGTTTAAGATGGAAGCTGCCAACGAGGTCGGCGTAAACCTGAAGAACGGCTATAACGGCGACATCACTGCTCGTCAGGCCGGCTCCGTCGGCGGCCAGATGGTCAAGAAGATGATCCAGGCATACGAGAACGGCCTGAAGTAATCTTTGTCAAGAGAGAAAGAAAACGATGCCTGTTTTTCGGGCATCGTTTTTCGTTTCTGCAATATATTTTATTTAATACAGGATATTAATCACGATATTCAAACTCAAGATTGTATATGCTGACGGTGTCGCCGTCGCGAATGCCCATCTCCTCCATACGCTTATAAACGCCGTTATCGCGAAGAACGCGGTCAAAGTACATAACGCTCTCGTTGTCCGAGAAGTTGACGGAGGACATAAGCCTTTGAAGCCAGCCACCCTCAACGACCCAAATATCGTCATATTTCTCAATGGTGAGCTCCTCGGACGTATCGATGACGGGCTCGGGCGGAACATAGTCGGCCTCAAAGTGAATGACCGGCGGCAGCTCGCTCAGCCTTTCGGCCGCCATTTTAACGAGCTCGTGCGTTCCCTGATGCGTTGCGGCACTCATCTCGAAAAACTCGTAGCCGAGAGCCTCGACATGAGCCTTGAGCCGCTCGATATTCTCACGGTCGCCGCCGCACAGGTCGCATTTGTTCGCCGCGACTATCTGCTTTCGCTCTGATAGCTCGACGGAATACTCTCTGAGCTCGGCGTTAATGGCGTCGAAATCCTCGACCGGGTCGCGCCCCTCGGAGCCGGAAACGTCAACGAGATGTATAAGCAATCGACAGCGATCGATATGCCGCAGAAAATCGTGGCCGAGACCCGCACCCTCTGACGCGCCCTCGATTATGCCGGGGATGTCGGCCATGACGAAGGAGCGACCCTCATCGACGTATACGACGCCGAGATTGGGGAACAGCGTCGTGAAATGGTAGTTTGCGATCTTCGGATGCGCCTTGCTAACGACCGACAGCAGGGTGGACTTGCCCACGTTTGGAAAACCGACCAGGCCGACGTCGGCCAAAAGCTTGAGCTCGAGCGTGATATCGTGAGCCTCGCCAGGAAGACCGGGCTTTGCAAAACGCGGGACCTGCCTTGTGGGCGTGGCAAAATGCTTGTTGCCCCAGCCGCCCTTGCCGCCGCGTGCGGCGATGAAGGGCTTGCCGTCGGACATGTCGTGCATTATGCCGCCGGTCTCGGTGTCGCGCACGAGCGTACCGCGGGGAACGCGGATATAAAGGCTCTCGCCGTCCTTGCCCGAGCAGCGCTTGCCCTGACCGTCCGCGCCCGTTCCGGCGACGTATTTACGTTTGTATCTGAAGTCCATCAGCGTGGACATATTGTCATCGACAACGAAAACGATATCTCCGCCCTTGCCGCCGTCACCGCCGTCGGGACCGCCTGCCGCGACGTATTTCTCGCGGTGGAACGCGACGGCTCCGTTGCCGCCGTTTCCGGCCTTTATCGTTATCCGTGCCTTGTCAACAAAAGAGGCAGCCATATTTCACCTCACTATAATATTTGTTTTACCTTGGTTCTGTCATGCAGGCAATTCAAGAGCATTTCCGGCTCAAAAGAACCGTCAAAATCCGCAGAGCTGTCTGCATGACAGAACCCTATAATAAATGCCGGACGAAAGCTTCGTCCGGCATCGTCATGTTAATTTACTGAGCGATCTCTTCGTAAACAGAAACCTGCTTGCGATCCTTATCCTTGCGCTCGAACCTTACCTTGCCGTCTACGAGAGCGAACAGGGTGTCGTCCTTACCCTTACCAACGTTGGTGCCGGGATGGATCTTAGTTCCGCGCTGTCTGACGAGGATATTTCCGGCCAGGACGAACTGACCGTCTGCTCTTTTGACACCAAGACGCTTAGACTCACTGTCGCGGCCGTTCTTGGTAGAACCCATACCTTTTTTATGTGCCATTAAGGTTACACCTCCATTATCAGTAGTAGCGGGGAAAATTATGCGTTGATGGTTTCGATCTGAACCTTGGTATAAGGCTGTCTGTGACCCTGCGTTCTGCGATAACCCTTTTTGGGCTTCATCTTGTATACGCGGACCTTTTTGCCCTTGCCGTTCTTGACGACATTTGCGGAAACGGTAGCGCCGTCGATAACAGGAGCGCCGAAGACGGTGCTGTCGCCGTCGATAACTGCGAGAACCTTGTCAAACTTAACGGTCTCGCCGGCCTCAACGTCAAGCTTCTCAACGAAGATAACGTCGCCCTCTGCCACGCGGTACTGCTTACCGCCGGTCATGATGATAGCATGCTTCATAAACTAACAATCCTTTCTTCAGGTCTCGCTCTCATGGGTGCCGGACAAAAGCCGGACTTCCGACCCATTCAATGCGGCTGAAATAGCATATCACGACAGACACCGAATGTCAATGATTTTTTGCGAGGCGCTTTGGACGCCCGGCTTCTTAATTTCATGCGGATATTGCAAAACCGGGACGAACATGAGATAATATAATAAACAGAGAAATAACGAGAAATGGGGGTATCCGATTGCTGAAAAAACTGCTTTCACGAACCGCGATAACGGCAGTGCTGATTTTGGCGCAGCTTGTATGGATAGCGGCGCTCGTTCTGCGTCTGGGCGATGCGCTTCCGGCCCTGAACTATATCCTGCGCATACTCAGCCTTATCGCCATTCTGCACGTCATAAAAAACGATATGGATCCGTCGTATAAGGTCAGTTGGGTGCTGTTTATCGCACTTTTGCCTCTGTTCGGCGGCCTTATGTACGTCCTGTTCGGGAATAAACGGCCGACAAAATTTGTGCGCGATGAGCTGAATGTTCAGCTTGAGGACACTGAGAGGTATTATGCCCTGCGCCCGTCGGTCGCCGATGATATCGACGATGACGAGGCACGCGGTCTGTTCCGCTATCTTGAGTCCTACAGCGGATACAGGGCATGCCGCGATACGAAAACGACTTATTTTCCGGTCGGAGAGGATATGTATGCAAGCCTTCTGCCGGAGCTTGAAAAGGCGGAAAGCTTTATTTTCCTCGAATATTTCATAATAAACTCGGGGCAGATGTGGGATTCGGTGCTGGATATTCTGCGCCGCAAGGTGGAGCAGGGCGTCGATGTTCGTGTAATATACGATGATGTAGGCTGCGCGGACTATCTGCCGTCAAACTACTATCAGACACTGCGCAGCTACGGCATCAAGGCCATGGCGTTTAACAAGTTCGTGCCCGTCGTCAGCATCGTGATGAATAACCGCGACCACCGAAAGATAACCGTCATCGACGGGAAGGTAGGCTTTATAGGCGGCATAAATATAAGCGATGAGTATATAAATCAAAAAGAACGCTTCGGTCACTGGAAGGACACCGGCCTTATGTTCAAGGGTCCGGGAGTTGAAAACCTCACGCTTATGTTCCTTGAAATGTGGAACGCCTTTGAGGAAAAAGAGGGGACTTATCATGACTATGTGCCCGAAAAGTATGAAGAGAGCGGCGGCGAAGACGACGGCTATATCCTCAGCTTTTCCGACAGTCCGCTCGACGATGAGAATACGAGCGAAAATGTCTATACCGATATCCTCTACAGTGCAAGCAGCTATGTTTATATAACAACGCCTTATCTCGCCGTTGACAGCAGCCTGCAAAACGCGCTGTGCCTCGCGGCAAAGCGCGGTGTTGACGTGCGCCTTATTACCCCGGGAATACCCGATAAAAAGATGGTCTACCGTCTGACGAGATCGTACTATGCATCTCTTATCCGAGCAGGCGTGAAAATATATGAGTATACGCCCGGCTTTATACACGCAAAAAGCTATGTTTCCGACGATAAGCTCGGCGTCGTCGGAACAATAAACATGGACTATCGCAGCCTGTATCTGCACTTTGAATGCGGAACGCTCTTTTATGACAGCCCGGCGGTAATCGACCTGAGAAATGACGACCTTGCTACGATCGAAAAATGCCGCAAAATAGAGCTTGCCGATTGCCACACGAGCTTTTTCGGCGAGCTTCTTGATCGCATACTGCGAGTCATCGCTCCATTATTATAACAACAGCGCACAAAAAACTGCCGCCTCTGCGTTTGCAGGGACGGCAGCGTGTTTTTCGGCTTAGCCGACTATGTCGCGGGTATCGCGTGCAATGACGAGCTCTTCATTGGTGGGAATAACGAAGACCTTGACCTTGGAATCGGGGGTGGAGATCATGATATCCTCGCCGCGCTTGGAGTTTGCCTCGTCGTCGATGGCGACGCCCAGATAGCCGAAGTACTCGGCGATGGCCTTGCGGGAGCTCTTGGAATTTTCGCCGACGCCTGCTGTGAATACGATGGCGTCAACACCGTTCATTGCGGCAGCATAAGAGCCTGCGACCTTTGCGACCCAGTAATGGAACATATCCAGTGCCAGCTGTGCGCGCTCGTTGCCCTCGGCCGCGGCGCTATCGAGATCACGGAAGTCGGAGGAAACGCCGGAAACGCCAAGAACGCCGGATTTCTTGTTGAGTATGTTGAGCATCTCGTCAATGCTGATGCCGTACTTGTTCATGATAAACTGGATAACGCCCGCGTCCAGATCGCCGCAGCGGGTGCCCATGGGGAGGCCGACCAGGGGAGTGAAGCCCATGGAGGTGTCGACGCACTTGCCGCCGTCGATAGCGGCGATGGAGCTGCCGTTGCCCATGTGGCAGGAGATAATCTTGAGCTCCCCGATGGGCTTGCCCATGAGCTCTGCGCAGCGGCCGGAAACATAGCGGTGGGAGGTGCCGTGGAAGCCGTAGCGGCGGATGCCGTCATTCTTGTAATATTCATAGGGAATGGCATACATATAAGCCTTGCCGGGCATGGTCTGATGAAATGCGGTGTCAAATACTGCAACCATGGGAACGTCACCCATAACGTCGCGGCATGCGTTGATGCCGATGATGTTTGCGGGGTTGTGCAGGGGAGCGAAGGGCGTGCACTCCTTGAGAGCTTCCATGACGGTGTCGTCGATGAGGACCGAGCAGGCGAATTTCTCGCCGCCGTGAACGACACGGTGACCGACAGCGTCAATCTCCTTCATGGAGGCGACAACGCCGTACTCGGCGCTGGTGAGCTTGTCGATAACAGCCGCTATTGCCTCAGCATGAGTGGGCATTGCGAGATCCTCGTCAAATACGGGCTTGCCGCCGACCAGTGGGCTGTGCTTGAGGTGGCCGTCGATGCCGATGCGCTCGCAAAGACCTTTAGCCATGACAGACTCTGTCTCCATGTCTATGAGCTGATACTTCAGTGAAGAGCTGCCTGCATTGATAACAAGAATTTTCATTCCGATATTCCTTTCTTATTGTAAAAATCACAAAATAATTGTATCATTAATACATACCGAGTTTATTTTAATACATTTTGCACAAAAATCAAGTAATTTTTGAAGGGGATGAATGATTTGAGCGTAATAGGCATAGTAGGAGAGTATAATCCCTTCCATTATGGGCATATGCACCATATTACGGAGACGAAAAAGCTCATGGGAGAGGACTGCCCCGTGGTGTGCGCGATGTCGGGAGATTTCATTCAACGCGGCGAAGCGGCCGTGTATTCAAAATTTGCGCGTGCCGAGGCGGCGGTGCGCAGCGGCGTCGATCTCGTGCTGGAGCTTCCGCTGCCGTGGGTACTGTCCTCGGCGGAGGGCTTTGCACGCGGCGCAGTGGGTATGCTCGGCGCAACGGGCGTTGTCACGCATCTGAGCTTCGGCAGCGAGTGCGGCGAGGTCGAGGTTCTCGAAACGATAGCGGAAACACTCATCGATCCGCTCATCGGCGCGGATATACGCGCAGAGCTTGCATCGGATGAGGGCATAGCCTTTGCCGCCGCACGGCAGAGAGCCGTGGCAAAGCGCCTGGGCGAAATGTCCTGCCAGCTCGAAACGCCGAACAATATTCTTGCCGTCGAATACATTAAAGCGATATACAATCTCGGACTCAACCTGAAGCCTGTGACTATACAGCGCTTCGGCTCGGGGCATGATGAGCTCTCCGGCGAGGGCTATAAGTCGGCGGCGGAGATACGCCGCATGATATCAGGCGGCAAGGATATCGCTTCAGAGCTGCCGGAGAGCGCCTGCGCCGTCTATCGGCGTGAGGAAAAGCTCGGCCGCGGCCCGGTGACCCCCGAAAGCCTGGAGAGCGCAATAATATCCCGCCTGCGCATGCTGCCGGACAAGGCTTATGCCGCACTTCCCGACACCGGGGAGGGACTGCACAACCGCATAGCCCGGGCGGCGAAGGAGGAGTGCAGCCTCGACGCGATACTGGCCGCGGGAAAGAGCAAGCGCTATGCCCTCAGCCGCATACGCCGTATTATAATGTGCGCCGCCCTCGGCATAAGCGCACAGATGTCGGCCGAGACGCCTCCCTATGCCCGCGTTCTGGCGGCAAATTCACGCGGCTGCTCGCTGCTGCGCGATATGGGCGAAAAGTCGCGCATACCGGTAATAACAAAGCCCGCTGAGGTAAAAAGCTGCGGGGATGAGTGCCGCGGGATCTTTGAACTTGGCAGTGCCGCACACGATCTGTATGTCCTCGGCTATGCCGCACGCGGAGAACGAAAGGGCGGCGCGGACTGGCGAACGAGCCCGAAAATAATGTAAGCTTTATTCCATATTCAAAACATTGTCAGAATTATATTAATAAAATATTCAAAAAACAGTTGCAATTTGCTTTTTCGTAGTTTATAATGCCAACTATCAACATAAAGACAAATGTTCGCCTTGCGCGGACACGGAGAAAGTTGAAAGTTGAGATTTATTTAGGAGGAAAACCCAATGAAGAAGTTTTTAGCACTTGTTCTTGCGATGCTCATGGTATTTTCGCTGTGCGCATGCGGCGACGGCGGCGACAGCAGCGGCGAGAAGGTCGTCAAGATCGGCGTCTTTGAGCCCATAACCGGTCAGAACGGCGCAGGCGGCAAGCAGGAGGTTCTCGGCATGCAGTATGCAAATGCTCAGAATCCCACCGTTGAGATCGGCGGCGAGACCTATAAGGTCGAGCTCGTCATAGCTGATAACGAGTCTACCACCGATAAGGCTGCATCCGCTGCCTCCCAGCTCGTTGCGCAGGGCGTATCCATCGTTCTCGGTACTTACGGCTCCAACGTTGCGATCGCCGGTTCCAATACCTTTAAAGAGGCCGGTATCCCCGCACTGGGCGTTACCTGTACCAACCCTCAGGTCACCGAGGGCAACAGCCACTACTTCCGTATCTGCTTCCTTGACCCGTTCCAGGGCACCGTTCACGCAAACTTTGCAAAGGAGCAGCTGAAGGCCGATACCATCTACTGCCTGGGCGAGCTCGGCAACGACTATGACCAGGGCCTCATCAACTACTGCAAGGAGGCGTCAGAGAAGCTCGGCATCAAGGTCATCACCGAGTCCTTCCCCAAGGATAACTCCGACTTCACATCTTACCTGAACAACGCCAAGAAGGCAGGCGCTCAGGCTATCTTCGCTCCCTGCTCTATCCAGTACGCACAGCTCATCGTTGAGCAGTCTGCCGCACAGGGCATCGATATTCCTCTCCTCGGCTCCGATACATGGGATAACAACACCATCGTCGGCGCGACCAAGGGCAAGGACGTTCAGGTCTATGTCTCCACCTTCTATCAGGAGGGTGCAAACCCCGACTTTGAAAAGGGCATCAAGGAATGGATCAACAGCGACGCAAAGAACCTTGAGAATAACGGCGGCAACGACATGCTCTCAGCAGTTACTATCATGGGTTACGATGCATACATGGTAGCGATCGAGGCTCTCAAGGCCGCAGGCTCCACCGATCCGGCAGCTGTAATGGCAGCTCTGCCCAATGTTACCTACACAGGCATCTCCGGCTCCATCGCATTCAACGAGATCGGCGACGCTATCCGTGATTCCGCTGTTATCAAGAAGTCCAACAGCGAGACCGGCGAGTGGGAGTTCGTCGCAGTCCAGAAAGCTGAGGCATAATGCCGCAATGCTACAGGCACAGCTTAATACGAAACCTGTAAAATGACACTGTGGTGGGGATGCCGGCGGCATCCCCACCATATGCCGTTTTATTAAGCGGCACTGAATTCCTCGCAAATCAAGGCAGGAGCGCATAAATATGCTCCGTACACAGAAATGCAGAGCATATTTATGCGTTCCGAAAGAGAGATAGGATGGTCCTCAGATGATCGAATTTTTACATGAAAATTTCCGTTATCTGCTATCTGGCATATCCGTGGGCGGTCAGTATGCCCTTATAGCCATCGGCTACACGATGGTTTACGGCATACTCAGACTTATTAACTTTGCTCACGGCGATGTGTTTATGGTAGCGGGTCTTATTATGGTCTATGCCATAGCCGGCGGCCTACCGATGTGGCTGTCGATAATTCTTGTTATCGTTCTTACTGTCGTGCTTGGCGTCGCGATAGAGCGCGTTGCGTACAAGCCGCTGAGATCCTCGCCGCGTATGTCGGTAATGATCTCCGCTATCGGCGTATCGTATCTTCTGCAAAACTGTGCGCTGTACTTCACCGGCGGTCTGCCGCGCTCTTACCCTGCCATTCCGTTTCTGTCCAAGCAGATAACGATCTGGGGTGCAACGACCAAGATGGTAACGCTCATTACGCCGATACTTACGCTCGTGCTTGTTTTGGCGCTCGTATTCCTTATAAACCATACAAAGATAGGCATGGCCATGCGCGCTGTCGCAAAGGACTTTGAAACGAGCCAGCTCATGGGCATAAAAATCAATTCGGTCATATCCTTTACCTTTGTTATCGGCTGTTTTCTCGCGGCCATCGGATCGCTGCTTTATTTCTCGAACTACACGACCGTTGTTCCGACCTCCGGCGCAATGCCCGGCCTGAAGGCCTTCGTTGCGGCTGTTTTCGGCGGCATCGGGTCTATCCCCGGTGCGGTCATAGGCGCGTTTATAATCGGTATTTGCGAAAATATTATAAAAGCGTTCGGCCAGAGCTGGACCGTGTTCTCCGATGCGTTCACGTTTGTGCTGCTGATAATAATCCTCCTCGTCAAGCCCACCGGCATCTTCGGCGAGAAGGCTACGGATAAGGTGTGAGGTTAGGGCTATGAACGAAACAATGAATAAAAAGGTCCTCAGAACTCCGGACGAAGTCGCAAAGCGCCAGGGCATGTGGCTGACAATAGTAGCTCTTGTTATTCTGTATGCTGTGCTGTTTGCGCTTGATAACTTTATCAAGCCCTCAAAATTTACGCTGATGCTCCTTCCTGTGCTCAAGAAGGGCGCGATATACTCGCTGGTGTGCGTGTCGATGAACCTGCTCAACGGCTTTACGGGACTGTTCTCGCTCGGTCAGGCGGGCTTTATGCTCATCGGCGCATATGCATACTCGATATTCTCCATCCCTGCTGCACGGCATGCCGCCGTTTACCAGTATTTTGACGGCGGTGCGCTTCAGTTTTCGATACCGGAGATGCTCGGCAACGCGATCGGCGTTAACCTCGGCAGCTTCCTCGGCGCGATCATATGCATCATTATAGCAGGCGTTGCGGCCGCGATATTCGCTGCGCTCATCGGCATCCCCGTGCTGCGCCTCAAGAGCGACTATCTCGCCATCGCAACTCTCGGCTTTGCCGAGATCATCCGCGCAATATTCCAGTGGAACGGCCTCGGCACTATCACAAACGGCTCGAACCTCCTGCGCGACTACACGATCTTCAGTGATATGAAGATACAGCTCGGCGCTCAAGTGTTTAAGCTCAACACCGTGTTCCCGTTCCTGATAGCGATGATATGCATTATTATCATCGTCCTGCTTATCAACTCATCCTACGGCCGTGCGTTCAAGGCCATCCGTGACGATGAGGTCGCGGCTGAGGCGATGGGCATCAATCTGTTTAAGCACAAGATGCTGTCGTTTGTCATCTCCAGCTTCTTTGCCGGCGTCGGCGGTGCGCTTCTTGCGATGTTCCAGGCGACTGTCCAGGCCTCGGCCTTTATGTCCGCAATGACCTACGAGCTGCTGCTTATAGTCGTTATCGGCGGCATCGGCTCGGTCTCCGGCAGCTGTATTGCGGCTTTCCTGTATATCGCCTGCTCCGAGTGGTGGCTCCGCTTCCTTGACTCCGGCATGCTGCCCTTCGGCAATATTGAGGTCAGCTTCTTCCGCGACGGCTTCCGCAAGGTCGTATTCTCCGTTGTTATCATGATAATCGTCCTGTTCTTCTCACAGGGCATCATGGGCAATAAGGAGCTGTCCTTTGCCGGACTTATCAGAAAAATAAAAGCCAAAAAGGCCGCAAAGTCCGAAAAAGCTCAAGAGGGAGGTGCCGCGTAATGAGCAACAATGTTCTCCATGTTGAAAACGTTACGATGCAGTTCGGCGGCGTCGTTGCCGTCAACAACCTCTCGCTCGATATCCCCGAGGGCAAGATAGTCGCCCTCATCGGCCCCAACGGTGCCGGTAAGACCACTGCGTTTAACTGCATCACCGGCGTTTATGAGCCGACGAACGGTCTTGTTGAGTTCATGGGCAAGCCCATTGTGCGCAATCATCCGCAGGGCAAGATGAAGAAAAACTACAAGGGTGAAAACGGCGATATGTATCTGGGCAAGGTCGTTGCCAACACGCCGGATAAGATAACCCGTCAGGGCATTGCGCGTACCTTCCAGAACATAAGACTTTGGAAGAGCATGACCGTTTTTGAAAACGTCCTTATCGCAAAGCATATGCACGCAAAGCAGAATGTCTTCTCCGCCACCTTCCGCGGAAACGCGAAGGAGGAGAAACGCATGCGCGAGGAGACGATGGAGCTTCTGCGCGAGCAGGGCCTTGATAAATACAAGGATGAGATAGCAACGAGCCTGCCCTACGGTCTTCAGCGCCGCCTTGAGATAGCGCGCGCACTTGCAGCCGACCCGAAACTTTTGCTTCTCGACGAGCCTGCCGCAGGCATGAACCCGCAGGAGACGCTTGAGCTTGCTCAGTTTATCCGCGAGATACGCGAAAAGCACCACCTGACGGTGTTCCTTATTGAGCATCACATGGAGCTTGTCATGCAGATATCCGATTATATCTATGTCATCGACTTCGGCTCCGAGATAGCTCAGGGCACGCCCAAAGAGGTTCAAAATAATCAGCGAGTCATTGACGCATATTTGGGGGTTGTTGAAGATGAGTGATACAATACTGAAAATCAATGACCTCAAGGTCAATTACGGCGGCATTGAGGCCGTCAAGGGCATAAGCTTTGACGTTCCCGAAGGGCAGATCGTCACCCTTATCGGCGCGAACGGAGCGGGCAAGAGCTCGACTCTTCGTGCAATAGCGGGACTTGTAAAGCCCTCCGGCGGCTCAATAGAGTTTAATGGCGAGAGCATAACGGGTCTTGACCCGACGTCTATCGTCACCAAGGGCATAACCCTCGTCCCTGAGGGGCGTAAGATATTCCCGGACCTCACGGTTGTCGAGAACCTCAAGATCGGCGCGTACCTGCGCAATGATGATCTGACCGATGATCTCAACTGGGTGTACGACCTGTTCCCAAGACTCAAGGAGCGCTCGTGGCAGGAGGGAGGCACCCTCTCTGGCGGAGAGCAGCAGATGCTCGCAGTCGGCAGAGCGCTCATGAGCCGCCCCAAGGTCATCATGATGGACGAGCCGTCCCTCGGTCTTGCGCCTATCATCGTGCGAGGAATCTTTGACATCATTAAGGAGATAAACAAGCGCGGCGTTACCGTCCTGCTGATAGAGCAGAACGCGAACATGGCGCTCAAGACGGCGCATATCGGCTATGTTCTTGAGACCGGCAGACTCACGATGTCCGGCTCCGGCGCGGAGCTGCTTGCAAACGAGCAGATCAAGGCCGCATATCTCGGCACATGACAAATAATGACAACGATTAAAACCTCCGGCTCAGCCGGAGGTTTTAATTTTATATTGTACAGCGTAAAATAGGAGGATAATAAAAAAGCCGAATGCCTTTTTATTGACAAAACCACTGCGTTAGCGTAAACTAACATAAGTTAGGCGAACCTAACATATTAGCCGCACCGTGGAGGTTTTTATGACACTTGATAAGCTGCCGATTGGCAAACCCGCAATAATTTTAACAGTCGGAGGTGAGGGCGACCTGCGCTGTCACCTGCTCGATATGGGTCTCATACCGCACACAGAGGTTACGGTGCGCAAGATCGCACCGCTCGGCGACCCGATGGAGCTTTATCTCAGAGGCTATACGATGACCCTTCGCAAGGAAGATGCTGCATGCATAGAGGTTCGCCCCAAGGAGGAGATATAGACATGCTTCTTGCTCTTGTGGGAAATCAGAACTGCGGTAAAACAACACTTTTTAATCAGCTCACCGGCTCAAATCAGCACGTCGGCAATTTTCCGGGTGTCACGATAGAGCACAAGATAGGTCAGGTCATCGGCTGGAAGGGCTATGAGCTTGTAGATCTGCCGGGCATATACTCCATCCGTCCGTATTCCGGCGAGGAAAAGGTAACGCGAAATTTCATAATCGACCGCAAGCCGGATGCGATAATTAATATAGTAGACGCGACGAATATAGAGCGCAATCTGTATCTAACGCTCCAGCTCATCGAGATGGGCAAGCCAATGGTACTTGCACTGAACATGATGGATGAGCTTTTAGGCAATCATGGAAGCGTTGATATACAAAAGCTGTCCGACAGACTTGGCATACCCGTTGTGCCGATAGCGGCGGCGAAGAACGACGGCGTTGACGAGCTTATGCGCGTCGTTGCCGAGACTGCCGAAAACGCACGCAAGCCGCGCCGGATAGACTTCTGCTCGGCCGGCCCTGTGCACCGCTGCATACATACCGTCAGCCACGTTGTTGAGGATCATGCCGATAAGATCGGTGTACCCTCGCGCTTTGCCGCGACTCGCGTTATTGAGGAGGATGACGAGATAATCTCCGCGCTCAAGCTCAGTGAAAATGAGCTTGAGCTTATAGGCCACGCCGTGCTCGAGATGGAAACCGAGGGCGGGCTTGACCGCAACGCGGCTCTGGCCGAGATGCGATACCGCTTTATAGAGGCCGTGTGCTCCGAGTGCGTCATAAAGGCACAGGAGAGCAAGGAGATGCTGCGCAGCGTCAGGATAGACAAGGTGCTCACGAACAAATACCTTGCTATCCCTACCTTTATAGCCATCATGGGCTTCATATTCTGGATGACGTTCAGCGTTTTGGGTAAGTGGCTGTCGGATCTTCTCGCGCTGGGCATCGCCGGCGTGACGCAGCTTACAGACAATGCGCTGACGGCCTATGGCCTGAACCCTGTCGTGCACAGCCTTGTCATTGACGGCGTTTTTGCCGGCGTAGGCAGTATGCTGAGCTTTCTGCCGATAATCGTCGTGCTGTTTTTCTTCCTTGCCATTCTGGAGGATACGGGCTATATGTCGCGTGTCGCGTTTGTCATGGATAAGCTATTGCGCCGCATCGGGCTGTCCGGCCGCAGCTTTGTGCCGATGCTCATAGGCTTCGGCTGCTCTGTGCCGGCCATCATGTCAACGCGCACGCTCTCATCCGAGCGCGACCGCAAAATGACTATGCTGCTCATCCCGTTTATGAGCTGCTCTGCGAAGATACCGATCTACGCTGTGTTCACTGCGGCGTTTTTTCCGAATAACGGCGGCCTCGTCATGATCTGCCTGTATGTTTTTGGAATGCTCATGGGAATAATAGCGGCAAAAATACTTAGCAAAACGGCATTCACGGGAAAGCCCGTGCCCTTCGTCATGGAGCTTCCGAATTACCGTATGCCGTCGCTGAAAACGGTGCTGCTGCTCATGTGGGAGAAGGCATGGGATTTTATACGCCGTGCGTTCACCGTTATTTTTGCCGCTACCATCGTCATATGGTTTTTGCAGAACTTCGACGTTCGCCTCAACGTCGTCGGTCAGGGGAGCGGCGACAGTCTGCTTGCCATCATCGGCACATGGCTCGCCCCGATTTTTGCGCCGCTCGGCTTCGGAGACTGGCGCGTTGCAACGGCGCTCGTCACCGGCCTTATGGCCAAGGAGGCCGTAATAAGCACTCTCGGCGTTCTCATGGGCGTCGGCGCAAATCTAAGCAGCGCGGCGCTGGGTTCGCTTTTCACGCTGCCCTCGGCGGTGAGCTTCCTCGTGTTCTGCCTGCTGTATACGCCCTGCGTGGCCGCGCTTGCGGCGCTCAGGCGCGAGCTCGGCAGCGGAGTAAAAACCGTGCTCGTCATGGCCTCGCAGTGCTGCGTGGCGTGGCTGGCGGCCTTCTGCGTGTACACGCTTATAGGGGTGATTTTCTGATATGGAATTTATCATAATCGCCGTTCTTGTCATATGGCTCGTCCTCGCCCTGCGCAGTATGAAAAAGGGCAGAGGCTGCTGCGGCGGCAAATGCTCCGGCTGCTCGGGCGACTGCAAGGACTGCCGCGACTGCAAAAAATGATTTAATACGCATTAATACGCAAAAAAGGTCAGGATGAAAATCCTGGCCTTTTTACTGTATGGACTTATTTAAGCGCGTCGATTATTATTTCAAATGTCTCCTTCTCGCCGCCTGTGTTCGTGCCCTCGCCGTTCATGACGTAAACGGGGAAGAGGTAGGTCTTGCCGTCGTGCTTAACGCTGTCGGCGTAGTAGCAGAGCGTGCAGTCCGTGATCTTTGCGTTTGTCAGGTCGGAGGTAAAGCTTGCGGAATAGTTTTCTGCCTGCAAGTCGGCTGAAATATCGGCGCTGCTTTTGAGCTTTGCGGTTGTACTGCTGCCTGTCCGGCTTACAAGGCAGTGAACTGACTGTATGCTTCCGTCGAGATTTATGTTGATGTTGATCCGGTATCTTCCCAGAACAATTTTACCGTCAACCTGCGGATAGAAGAATACGCTCTTCATGTCGACGCCGTATACATTATCCTCATTTGTTCCGTATTGATCTACAACCTTTACGTTCTCTATTTCCTCCGGCCAAAGGCTGTTTTCTTCTACAAACGCTTTTGCGATTTTCAGCGCTTCAGCATCGCTCATAGATGCCCCGGATTTCGCGGAAGGACTGCTGCGGCTTATGACTGACCAGTACCCGTTGTCGCTTTCTATATCGACTATATAATCATCCGTGGTATAAGTGACTCCCAGCTCATCATTTGACCTTGACGCTTCGGACAGGTCTATCCCAAAGCAGCCTTCAATTTGCTTAACGGCGGCTTCATCATCTGTTTTCAGCTCATAAAGCGATGCCGTTTCACCTGCATCCTCCACTCTGATTTTGGCGGGCAGAGACAGATCTGCATGAGCGTCGACCCCGGGAGGCGCAATGCTCGGATGCACCGAAGCTGACGTTTTGTCGTTTCCGCAGGCGCACAGCGAAAAAAGCATGAGTAATGCAAGCAGCAGAGACATGGCCTTTAAATTTTTCATGAGTACCTCCTTGAAATTTTACACAGCTATACGGCATGGTAACCGTTTTCTTATCCCCTCATTATATATAGACAGTGAATTTCGGAAAAAGGGGACAAATATTTTCGAAAAAATTATTTTAATTACAGTCTTTTAATTTATTGTACAATACAAAGACCGGATTTGAAACAGCTATTTTCAAGTTGTCCGAAATTTGCACTTATTCACAAAATCAGCAATGTGCATTTATGGATAACATACAACATATACCGTCTTTTGTATATTCCCTTATAAAACGGTCAACAATAGGCATAGATAAAGGAGGGTTTATCTATGCAGAACGAAAAAAGCGGCAGACTGGATAAGTTTTTTGCCGGCAAGGGCTTCTACATAGTCCTTGCGCTATGTGTGATCGTGATAGGAATATCGGCCTACAGTCTCGCAAAGGAGGCGGATACTCCGGCGGACGGCTTAAACCCCGGCATGAGCGCCGCGCAGCAGACGCGCAGCCCCGAGCCGAGCGCGCAGCCGCCGGTAAGCACCGAGGCTCCGAAGCCGGTGGACGCTCCGAACGAGGAGGACGTTGTGTCCGCGGGAACGCTCACTCAGGACGATGTGTGGCCCGAGCAGACGGCGTGGCGCTGGCCGGTGTCGGGCGAGATAGAGCGCGGCTACAGCGTGGAGGCGCTCAGCTACGACGTTACGATGGCCGACTGGCGCACGCATGACGGCGTGGATATCCTCGCGCAGCAGGGCGAGGTTGTCGTCGCCGCGGGCGACGGAGAGGTAATAAGCGTAACGCAGGACGATCTGTACGGCACGACGGTTGTTATCGACCACGGCAGCGGCATCAAGACGACCTACTCAAACCTTGCCGAAACGCCGACCGTTGCAGCCGGAGACAAGGTCAAGAGCGGAGACGTCATAGGCTCTGTCGGCAAAACGGCGCTGTGCGAGATAGGGCAGGGCAGTCACATGCACTTTGCCATGAGCCGCGACGGAGCGAGCGTTGACCCGACGGTCTATCTCCCAATATGAAATCTGAAGAAAAATAAAAAAATATGTTGACAATCCGAGCTGTGTCTTGTATAATTCCAATTGCTCATTTGAGAAATGGCGGCATAGCTCAGTTGGCTAGAGCATGCGGTTCATACCCGCAGTGTCCCCGGTTCGAATCCAGGTGCCGCTACCAAAAAGGCGCAGATATTTTTACCTGCGCCTTAATTTAGGCCCGTTGGTCAAGCGGTTAAGACACCGCCCTTTCACGGCGGTAACATGGGTTCGATTCCCGTACGGGTCACCAAAAAAACCTTCATGCAAAAGCATGAAGGTTTTTTTATATCTTTCTTGCGACTACGATGAAGCGGCCGTCCTCGGAGTGATATGCGCAGGTTGAAAGAGTGAGTATCTTATCGCCCGGTGAAAGCTCGGCGTCTGTGTCATAGAGCTTGTTTTCCTCGATGAATTTAACGTATTCGCTAAACGAGGCCTCATCGCCGCTGCCGGTGTATTCATAGTATTTAAAGCCGTCGCTGCCCTCGGGCACAAGCTCGGTCTTTATCGCCGCGACGATCTCATAGGTCTGCTTTTCGTATATCGTGTCAAAGCTTATGAGCTTGTGCTGCCTGTAAAAGTCCTCGCTGACATAGTACATGAGCGAGCCGAACATTGAGTAGTCCTTCATGTTGTGCCCGTAGATTATCAGATTGTCGGACGAGAGTATATCGCAGTACTCGTCAACGAACAGGCAGCCGCGGTAGGAGTACTTGCCGTAAAAGTCCGTGTGCAGATATTTGTCGATCTCGTCGGGCGCGTACATTACGACGTTATCTATACCCGTTCCGTCTATCCTCAGCCAGCCGATAGTGTCGGGGGTTTCCGCATACAGAGCCTTGTACTCAGGCAGAATATCGGGCAGGGCAGAGGTCGCCTGAGCGCCCTTAAGATCCTTCAGCTTATCGCCGGTGTTTTTGCTGCGCAGATCGTCGACCGCATAGAATATGAGAACGCCTGCCGAGACAATGAGCGCTATCAAAGCTATCAGACGGATGATTTTTCGCATTTTATCGTTCATTCCGTGTTCCTCGGGAAAATAAAAATAGGAGCGGCTTTTGCCGTTCCTATTTTATATGCACTATTGCAATAAGTCAACTAATCGCCCACATATGATCAGTTTGGCCTTTTCTTGCGATAAGTACCTGCAAGCACTGCCAGACTGATGACCGCTATCGCAGACATCAGGACAACGCTTCTTGTGTCGCCGGTCGCAGACGGAGTCTTGGGCTCTGTCGGCTTGTCCGGTGTATTCGGATTGCTCGGATTGTTCGGATTGTTCGGATTATCCGGTGTGTTCGGCTTGTCCGGCTTGTTCGGATTATCCGGTGTATTCGGCTTGTCCGGATTGTTCGGTTTGTTCGGATTATCCGGTGTATTCGGATCGTCCGGCTTGCTCGGATTATCCGGTGTATTCGGATCGTCCGGCTTGCTCGGACCGTCGGGACCGCTCGGATCGTCGGGACCGCTCGGATCATCGGGACCGCTCGGATCGTCGGGACCGCTCGGATCGTCGGGACCGCTCGGATCGTCGGGACCGCTCGGATCATCAGGACCGCTCGGATCGTCACTGCCTGCGCTGTCGATGTTCAGATGAACGACATGACCACCGACGTTGCTCATAAACATGTATGTAGCATTACCGGGGACATAGTCTGCGGCTATTCCGGTGAAACCGCTGCTCGGATGCCAGATGATGGCCTCCTCAACGGTGTTGCCGTAAATGAGATCCCATCCCTTGATGTTTGCTCCGTTGACCTCAATCTTGAGAGTGCAGGCGCCGGGGAGCCTGAGCACGGTGCCATGACCGACTATATTGATCGCATCCTTAAAAACCATGTAGGGCTTATCAAAGGTAGAACGCCAGAAAACGGTGTTCGTAACAGGCAGGTAAGCCGTAACGGTTACGGTTGCGTCGGCAGGGAGCTTCTCATAGCCGTGCAGACAAAGCAGGAAGTTGATGAAGTTGGCATCGGGATACTCGGTATTGTACAGACCGAGCCCACTGAAGTAGTCCACGGGAGCCGCGGTCACTTCGGTCTCGGCCGCTGCCTCGACTTCATCAGCACTCGCATTGGTGCTCAGCGCAAAAACAGCAATCAGGAAAACAGCAAGCACAAAAAGCGCCGTAAGCACAGGCCTGCTGAGCTTTTCCGTTTTTACCATGCTATTAAGTTTTCCTCCTTTCCCCAAGGATACATACTAATACCTACACCGAGGTGAATTATCCATGCGGCATCGATTATCCCTGCCGTTGGGCAGGGAAGCAGTCAACCGTTATTCACGGAAGCAGCACGGCGGCTATTAATTAATATTGTGATTATGATACTATATTGTAACCGATATTTCAATGCAAAATATGGTAAAAAGGACTTTTTATAAACAAAAACATATAAAAAATTGGTTAAAATTTTTGAAAGATATATACAATGCTGCGATATTGTACAGTATTGCTAACAGGCAGCTTTTGTGCTAAAATCAAAACGAATTTTATGCTTGAGTTAAGGTTGGATACACCATGGAAAAACTGCCGAAGCTGCCGAGAATGGCGGCCATACACGATCTTTCGGGACTGGGAAAGTGCTCGCTTACCGTTGCGCTTCCCATAGTTTCCGCAACGGGAGTGGAGTGCTGCTGTATACCGACGGCGCTTTTGTCAACGCATACGGGAGGCTTTGCCGACTGGACGTTCACCGATCTGAGCGGAGATATAATACCCATAGCCGAGCACTGGCACGGACTCGGCGTCGGCTTTGACGCGATATATTCCGGCTATCTTGCGTCCGAGGCGCAGGGAAGGCTGCTTGAGCGGGCAATCGAGCTTCTGCGCGGAGAGGATACTCTGGTGATAGTCGATCCGGCGATGGCCGATAACGGCAGATACTACGCCAATCTCGGCGACGGGATGACGGAATGCTTCCGCAGGCTTATAAAAAAGGCGGATATCATAACGCCGAATATAACCGAGGCCTGCTTTCTGACCGGTATGGAATACAGAACGGGCGTACATGCCGAAGCCTATGTCGCCGAGCTCATAGACCGACTGTCCGACCTGGGGTCGGCCTTTGTCGCCGTAACGGGTGTCAGCACGGAAAACGGCAGTGTGGGCATAGTCGCGCGCGATAACAGGAGCGGAAAAATGTGCTCTGTCATGAGCACAACGCTCGACGGGATGTTCCACGGCTCGGGCGATGTGTTCGCGTCGGCGTTTGCGGCTCTGCTCACGCGGGGCGCTTCTCTTGAGGATGCGCTCGGCACCGCCGAGGAATTCGTGACGGCCGCCATAGAGCGCACGGCCGCACGCGGAACGCCGCGTCAATACGGCCTCGATTTTGAGGGAGTGCTGCCCGATTATATCCGGATGTGCAGCAAGCTGTTCGAGTAGACAGACAGTATATTGACCATTTGTTCAGAACAATGAAATTACCATGATTTATTTTTGAATACTCTTGACATAAACTTGACATTTACGCGGAGGTTAAAGTATAATCACATGAAGGAGTATGGGAGAATCTCATACAAAAACAACTGGTAGGCAAAAATTTTAAATAAGCGGAAGGGGTTGCAAATGAAAGACCTAAAACATCTGATCTATTTTGAAAACCTGCTGCAGGACGCGCAGAACGAGCTCGTCACCAAGGCAGTGGAGGATGGGCAGATAGCACTTGGTTACAACTGCTATTACATACCCGAAGTCCTTCTCAATCTTGAAGGCTGCTTCTCTTCAAGACTTCGCGCACCCAATTGCACATCCAGCGACATCGCAAACTACTATATGACCAACCGTACCTGCCCCTATGCACGCTCCATTCTCGAGCGTGCCATCGAAGGCGGATACAATTACCTGAGCGCTCTGTTCGGGGCAGAGAGCTGCGCTACCATGGAGCGTATGGAGGAGCACTTCTTCCTTATAAATCCCGTAAAGCACGACGGCTTCTTCGTCACCCAGATTGATCCTCCCATGAAGGGCGATCAGACAAACCTCGACTACTATAAGGCACAGCTCAAGCTCAAGGTCGTTGATGCAATGCGCGACCGACTCGGCATTGACGTTTCCGAAGAGGCTATGCGCAAGGCCATCGAGCAGGAGAACGAGCTCAGCCGCGTTATCACCGAGATCGGTAATTTCCGCAAGCTCGATAATCCCCCCATCACCGGCTATGAGTTCCATGTTATCCAGCTCGTAAGCCAGGTCTGCCCGCACAAGCTGATCCTTCCTTATCTCAAGGAGACCCTTGAAGAGCTCAAGACCCGTGAGCCCGAGAAGAAGTTCCCGTTCCGCGCACGCGTTGCGCTCGTCGGCTCTGAGGTCGACGATCCGGAGTTCACAAAGCTCATCGAGATGTGCGGCGCAATGGTCGTTGCCGACCGCTACTGCTTCGGCTCCTTCCCCAGCAGAGAGCAGATAGAGATTAAAGACGGCGAGACCGCGTTCGACGCTATATGCCGCCACTACCTGTACTGGAACCAGTGCGCACGCTTCATGGACGGCTTCAAGATCGACCAGCGTCATGCTATAGCGACTGAGCTCGTTGAGGACTTCAAGGCCGACGGAATCATCTACGAGAACATGAAGTTCTGCGAGTTCTGGAGCTATGAGAAGGTTCTTGCAAACCACATCTTCACGAACGAAAAGCACATTCCTTGCTGCACCATTGAGAAGGAGTACTCCCTCGGCGCAGTCGGACAGCTTCGTACACGTTTCCAGGCGTTCATCGAATCCCTGGAGATCAAGTCCATTCAGGGAGGTAAGTAATGATGTTCGATAAAGTTATAGCAGCAGTAGATAAAAAGCTTGAACGGTTTGACCCCATATGGCAGGCCGAAAACGGCGTCGGCGGTCAGAGATCACGTTATTATGACAAGACCGGCGTTGCAAAATGGCGTGAATGGCGCGGCGTTAAGGATACCATGGTCGACTACGGCGCATGGCTGAAGAACCTCGCTTCCATGGCGATGATGGTCGCATCCGCTCCGATCCCCTGCCTCAAGGGCTTCTGGGAGTACCGCTGGATGGGCTCCTACCTTGGCACCTTCATGTTCATCGACCGCCTGTTCGAGGGCTTCCGCGGCTATGAGCTCGTCACCGCGCACAAGTGCATGCACGCTATCGTCCGCAGCCTGACCAAGAAGATCGCCTTCTGCCTGAGCAATGACCGTCGTCTCGGCGGTGGCAAGGATACCGACCGCATCGTTCCCATGGATGAGGTTCTGCCTCCGCTGTTCATGATGGGCTTCAAGGAGCTCGTTCCGTTCCCTCTGCAGACGCTGCCTGAGTTCATCATCTGCGATGTTGACCAGCACATTGAGCCCTACTACATCGACGTTGCCGAGTCCTTCGGTCTTCCCGCCGACGTCTGCTCCCGCTGCGCGGCAGAGACCGGCGTTGCTCTCGACGACGCATTCCCCCTCATCGGTAAGGCAATGATCTCGACCAATATGCCATGCAATGCATCCGAGGCCACCTCCATGTTCCAGCGCCGCCGCATAGGCATGCCGGACTTCCCCGTAACACTCGCCATGATTCACAACGAGCCGGGCGCGCATCCGTATTCCACCCAGATGCTCAAGGACGCCATTGCCTTTGTAGAGAAGGAGTACGGCGTAAAGTACGATTGGGACAACCTCTTTAAGTACGCAAAGCTCATGAACGAGCAGAACACCATTGAGCTTGAAAAGTGGGATTACTTCAAGACTCCGTACTCCGCGCTGTGCGGCATAGCGGAGACTCTGTACCGCCTGTATGCTTGGGCCTCCGTAAACGGCACCGATCCTTACTTCAACAAGGTCGACCGTCAGGTCATAAAGATCATGCGCAAGGCGTATGAGGAGAAGAGAGAGCCCTTCGGCGGCCGTACACGCCACCGTGCCTTCCTGTGGGGCCCCTCCGCTGTTTACTACACCGATTTCCCGACTTGGATCCAGAACTGCTGGGGCATCAATATCGTCCTGAACATGGACTCCACCATGGGTCACAACATGATAAACACCGAGGATCCCGAAGAGGCAATCAAGGATCTGGCTATTTTTTCCGAGAAGGCTACAATGCGTCACCACGCCGTCGGCGGCTGGGACAACGTCAACGCCATCTGGGAGTGGGCAAAGAACTTCAACTGCGACATGGTGCTCATGAACGACAACATCGCCTGCAAGGGTATGCTCGGCGTCCACGCTCTCATGGAGGAGCAGGCCAGAGACCTCGGCTTCCACTTCATCTTCATCGAGCATGACCTTGAGGACTGCCGCACCGTCTCCCGTCAGGAAATGCGTAACTGCGTAAACGGCTACATGTCCGTCGTCCTGGGCGAGAAGCCTCTCGATCCTACCATCGTTGAGTTTGACGACAGCGAAGCATATTAATAGGAGGATATAATAACGATGAAAAACGTTGCAAAGATCGGCGGCAAGCTCACCATGTTCGCATTCCTCGCTTTTGTCGGCACCTTTACCCTGTATATCACCAACGGCGAAAACAAGCTCATATACTATGTCATTCGCCCGCTGCTGAACAAGCATTACGATTCCCAGGTCCGTGACCGCAGGATCGTCTGATTGCACAATCTAATCACTGAGAGGCCCCGATTTTCGGGGCCTCTTTTTTGATTGAGGTCATATTGACATTTTTGTTGAATATGTATAGCAGAGCACTGTTTATATGCAAAAAAACCTGAATTTTTCATATAAACAGACGTATATTCTCTTGCAAATCCAAGGCACTTGTGTTAAACTGTTATCAAAATGCGTAAGGTATGTCTAAGCGCAATTGAAGGGGGGACGTATTATTGGAAAATAAAGCAAAGATCATAGCGGTTGCCGGTAAAGGCGGCGTCGGCAAGACGTCGATTTCGGCGTCGATCGTAAGACTTTTAGTGGAAAACTTTCCGGACAAAAAGATCCTTGCGATAGATGCAGACCCCGCTGTCGGCCTGTCTGTCGCTCTCGGCGTTGACGTTAAGCTCACACTTGACGATATCCGTATGAGCATTGTTGACAGCGTCGAAAACGGCGAAACAAGAGAAGCGCTCGAGCTCTTGAGCGAGGCGCGATTCAAGATCTTTGACGCACTGGTCGAAATGCCCGGCTTTGCATTTCTCGGCATCGGCAGACCTGAAAGCTCCGGCTGCTACTGCAAGGTCAATTCCTACCTTAAGGAAGTCATCGGCATTCTGGCAAACAGCTTCGACTATGTCGTCATAGATGGTGAGGCCGGAATTGAGCAGATCCAGCGCCGCGTTATGGATAAGGTAACGCATTTGCTGCTCGTAACCGACCAGAGCAAAAAGGGCTGCCAGGTCGTATCGACGATCAAGGACGTCGCAGACGAGCTGATTGTTTATGATAAGATTGGAGCCATCGTAAACAGAATGACAAATCCGGAGCTGGCGGAGCTCATTACAGTGCCGGGTGTTGATATTGTGGCGCGCATCCCGGCCGACAGTGCATTTGCCGCAAACGATATAAAGGGGCAGAGCGTGCTTAAGCTGCCCGAAGATTCACTTATGCTCAAAGGAGTAAAGGAAGCACTCCAAAAAATAGAAATTCTTTGAAGAAGAGGTGTAACATTTGAAAGATCTTAAGCATCTGATCTACTT
>ULQM01074845.1_pt1 | contig 32067 bp, 33 predicted proteins | sample 1954451 | NCBI WGS metagenome assembly ULQM01 (sample SAMEA4835655, study PRJEB28245) | human gut metagenome | biome: gut microbiome; material: fecal sample | place: Denmark | collected 2008 | reverse complement strand
AAAACCGTAGGCCGAGGGTTCGAAGCCTTCTTCCCCTGCCAAACTGTTCGCGTATCTAGGTTTTTGATTTCCTGGGTACGCGATTTTTTGCTGTACAGCTCAGGATTAAATGTGCGGCAGTGCGTAAACGAGCGCGAGCGAAAACAGCGAAAGGAACACGCAGAAGCCGATAGGCACGCTGGGCTTATACTTAAAGCTGTCCTGCGCATTTATTTTCTTGTCGATCAGCCACGCGCCGACAGCGCAGACGAGCGACGCGGCATACACCGGCAGGTTTAGCTCGGTGCTGTGCGTGAACAGACCGAGGCTGAAATACAGCCCGACCAGCCACGCGATGTAGAGCAGTGTTGATAAAATTATAAGCATTATGTATTTTGCTTTGCTCATAGCACTCATTTCCTATCGTTTCTAAAATGTTGGGAGATTAGTGGTTACATATATCTGCTGCTATTTATGTCTGATATCGTCTATGAGCACGAGATCGCAGGCGCTGCAATAAAAAGCGGTCACACAGCCGCCAAGCAGGTAATTGCCGTCTCCGAGCTGGAGCTTGCTGCCTCGTTTTCTGGAATGAAATGAAAGAATATCCTCCTCATACCCCTGCGGTTTCCAATATACCGGGCATTTTTCGTTGTCGATGAAGCCCTCTGTCATTTCGGCGGAACATTTGGGACACAGCATATGGCAGGCTCCTTTCATTTTTCTTTGCCCTTCACTTATATAATACATTTGCAAATGAAAAAGGAGGACAAATATTTTTGAATTTTTCGAAATTTGTCGTTTATCACAAAATCTGCAATGCGTTTCTGTAGATAATATATAACACCATAGCAGACTCCGCGCGGTTTTAGTTGACTTAAAACACGGAAAAGAGTAAAATAAGCTGATTAAGTATTTATTTCGGAGGATGCTATGGAAAAACTGCCGCACGCGTATATAGTGTCCTCGGCGTCGGAAAATGCGCGGACGGGCAAGGCGTTCTACCTTGCCGAAAAGATGCTGTGCCAGGCTGACGGCGAGCGCCCCTGCGGCGTGTGCCGCGACTGCCGCAAGGTCAGGGCGCGCGTTCACCCCGACCTTGCCGTTATCGAGCGCATAACCGACGATAAGGGCAAGCAGAAAAAGGAGATACTTGTCGATCAGGTGCGCGCAATGGGCGCGGACGCCTATGTTATTCCAAACGAGGCGGCGGCGAAGGTATACATCATAAAGGACGCCGACACGATGAACGAGCAGGCGCAGAATGCCGCACTCAAAATTCTCGAAGAGCCGCCGAGGGGCGTTCATTTTATTCTGTGCGTGTCTAATCCCGAGCGGCTGCTTGCCACGGTGCGCTCGCGCTGCGTGCTCGTAAGCTGTGCCGGCGAGGAGGATGCGGAGGACGAGTCTTCCGCCGCGCTTGCCGATGAGTTCGTCTCGCTCGAGCGCAAGGGCGATATCCCGGAGCTGACGGCCTGGTGCTTTGAGCATGAAACGCTTGACGCTGCCTCGCTCGGCGCGTTTCTGCTTGCGTTGAAGCGGCGCTATGTCGGACTTCTGGTGTCGGCGGAGGATAAAATGCGTATAATGGATATCATACAGCTTATTGACCGCTGCGCACGGTATCAGACGGTCAATACTGGCGTGAAACACATTCTGGGGCTGCTGGCTGTGCGCTCGGCAGCGGAAACGAGGAAAACAATTGACTGAGGTTATAAGCGTAAAATTCAAAAACAGGGGAAAGAGCTATTACTTTTCCACGAACGGCAAGAGTGTAAAAACCGGCCAGCAGGTCATTGTCGAGACCAGCAAGGGACTTGAGATAGCCGACTGCATCCGCGGCAATCACGAGGTCGAGGACGATACTGTCATCCAGCCTCTGCGCCCGGTCGTGCGCCTTGCGACCCGCGACGATCTGCGTGTTGCCGAGATAAACAAGCAGCGCGAGAAGGAAGCGTTCGAGATATGCCGGAAGAAGATCGCAGAGCACGGCCTGGACATGAAGCTCGTCGACGTAGAGTGCAACTTCGAGGGCAATAAGACCATGTTCTTTTTCACCTCCGACGGCAGAGTCGACTTCCGCGAGCTTGTAAAGGATCTTGCGGGCATATTCCGCAACAGGATAGAGCTCAGGCAGATCGGCGTCAGGGACGAGGCGAAGATGCTCGGCGGCATCGGCATATGCGGCAGACCCTTCTGCTGCAATCAGTTTATAGACGAGTTCCAGCCGGTATCCACGAAAATGGCGAAAATGCAGTCTATGTCGCTCAATCCGGGAAAAATATCCGGAAGCTGCGGCAGACTTATGTGCTGCCTGAGATACGAGCAGGAGGCCTACGAGGAGCTGACGAAGAACGTTCCCAAACAGGGCGCGTTCGTTGAAACTCCGGCCGGCTACGGAATTGTCACGCAGGTAAATCTCCTGCGCCAGATGGTCAAGGTCAAGCTCGACGGCGAGGGAGACGATACGGTAAAAACCTACAGAGCGGTCGAGGTTGCGGCAGTGCCCGGCGGCCGCCCGAAGGACGGCGAAACCCCGCCGTCGGTTCTCAAATACATCCCCGAGCCTGAAGAGGAAGAGAAGGAAGAAGCAGACGAGTGGAAGCTGCCCGAGCTTTTCGCGGCGGACAGCGGCGAAGAAGTTCAGGAGGATGCCGCCGCACAGAAAAAGCGCAGTCGCAGCCGTCGCTCACGCCGCGGCGGAAAGAAGCCGAACGGCGAGGCAAAGCCCAAGCTTCAGACAGAGCAGGAGGCCTCCGCACGGGAGGGAAAAAAGCCGGAGGCCGGGCCCAAGCCGAGAAACAATCGCCGCGGCGGAGGAAAAAAACCGGCAGAGCAGCAAAAGCCGGCAGAGCAGCAGAAGCCGCAGCAGACAGGGAGCGCGGACGGTGAGAAAAAAAGATCGAACCGCCGCTACTATTATAGAGGCAAGCCCAAAAACAAGGGCGGCCAGACGCAGAATCAGTAGTATTCCCGGAGGCTGAGATATGAGTAATAATAACAACAAGCGCTCAATGAGCATGAAAACGAAGTGGATAATAACCGGTATCCTCTGCGTTTTGGCGGTGCTGACGGTGGTCGTCGTGGCGGCTGACGGTTGCTTTGATTTCAAGCCCGGCTCCGTAAAATCAAATAACAAGGACATTGCCGAAAGCTCGACACCAGAGAATAATAAGGATACGGCCAAATCCGGCGGCACTCACACAGTGCTCGTCACCGCAGGCAACGGCGGCACGACCGATCCCAACGGCAGCGTGACGGTCGAGGATTGGGGCAGCGTAACGATAAGCGTTACCCCCAAGGAGGGCTATGAGATACAGTCCGTCACTGTCGACGGTCAGGATAAGGGCGCTGTCGAGAGCTATACTTTATCCAATGTCACCGAGGATCACAGCGTCATAGCGACATTCGTAAAAAAGGTCGTTCCCACGCCTACGCCCACGCCGGTGCCGGCAACGCCCGAGCCGGACGACGGCGACGAATAAGGAGTATAAAAAATACCGATCACCAAAACAGTGATCGGTATTTTCGTTGTGATGTCAGGCTCAGGCCATGCCGCCGGCAAAGCGGTTGAACATTGCGGCGACCTGTGCGCGCAATGCGCTGTCCTGCGGGCTGAGCGTGTTGTTGCCGGTTCCGTTTACTATGCCCGCGCCTATTGCCCAGCACATGCTCTCGCGGGCAAAGGGACTGACCTTGGCCGCGTCGGAATAGCCGCCTATATCGGTATATACGTCCGTGTTGTAGCCCTTGTAGTTTGCGTACCGGTGCAGGAAGGTCACGAGCTGCTCACGCGTGAGAGGATCGTCGGGAGCGAATCTGCCGTCGCTGTAGCCGTTTGAAATGTTGTTGTGCGAGCCCCAAAGCAGAGCATTGTAGTAGTAGCCGTCGGCGTCAACGTCGGTAAAACGGTTTTCATAGCCCGTAACGTTGGGGCTGCCCTCAAGCCGGTACAGAACCGTTATCAGCATGCAGCGGGACATTACTATGTCCGGGCCGAAGGTGGTCCCCGAGGTGCCCTTGAACAGTCTCAAGGCAATAACGCTGTCAATATCATTGTGTGCCCAGTATGTCACAGGATTGTCGGTGAAATCCTTCGTCGGGCATTTATCGCCGAGCGGACAGACTGACCTCCAGACCGCGACCGCGGTCACATCGGAGGCCGGCATCGTTATGTAATAGTATCCGTCGCTGCCCAAAACAGCCCCTGCGCCGGTCACATCCCAGCGGACGAATGCCTTGCCGCTTGACACTGCGGGAACGAGCTTTACCTTCGTTCCCTCCGTATAGCTGCCGCTGCCCTCACCGCCGGAGACGGTTAGCTTATATGTCTCGGGGGCTATGCCGCCTGACCAGACGGCCGTTATGTAGCGCGATTTGTCGGCTATTGTGCTGCCTGTAAGCACAGAGCCCGTGTCGGAGTCCTTCCAATAATCAAGGCTGAAGCCCTGACGGGAAGCTGTCGGCAGTGAGCCGTAGGGCTTGTCCTTGTTATAGGCGACGACGCGGTTGCCGTCTGCTGTGCCGCCGTTTGCGTCAATTATGACGACGACGAAATTTGTAAGCGCGGTGTTGTAGCTTCCGTAGAGGAAGATCTCCGCCTCGTTTATACGGCGCTTGACAAGTCCGGGGAGTATCTCGCCGCCGGCAGAGCATAAAACCGCGAAGGCGTCGGCGATCTCAAGATCGGGGATGGGGTTTCCGTAGCTGTCCCTGAAATTCGATTTGATATACCGTGCCAGCCGCCAGCCGGTGTTTGCCTCGACCCAGCCCGGTCCGAAGTTGTACGCCAGACTTACGAGTGCGTCAAACTGATTCTGATTTGCGTTGAGACCGTATTTTTCGTTTATTCGCCTTGCCGCGGCCTCAAACTGAGCGATATCCTGCTCAAAGTATGCGTCGGCCTGCTCAGCCGTGATCTCCATGCCCTCGTATACGTCCGGACCGTAGTGGCCGTAGCCGATGGTCCAGTACTCCTCGCTCGGATGTGCCTTGTATGCCTTGAGCTGTGCGCCCTCCCAGTATTTAATGAGGGTTTTAAGATTTTCGCTGGCTTTCATTTCCACGATCTCATTATCCGCGAGAGCCGCTGTCGGAACAAGGGTCACGAGCATCAAGACGGCAAGCAGGAAGGATATGTACCTTTTCATGCTGTTTCTCCTGTGTGCTGTGATAAATAGTTTAAAAATGAGTGGCAAAATTATTACATTCTGCATTTTAGCAAAAAAACGCTGAAAAATCAAGGCTTTTGTTGTCGAAGGAAATATGTAACTGAAATGGCTGAGCGAAAAACGGCCGATACACCGGCGGCAGAGGGAAAAATGACTAAACACGGAGGCCGGCAGGCGGCTAATTTGTCATGGCCGCTTATTGACAGACGGAAGCAGATATTATAAAATTTATTGTCGGGTATTTATTGATAATGAGGAGCTGAGTTCAATGCGTGATTACAGCAAGGAATTTGCCGACAGAGTTCAGTATATAAGAAAGCTTGTGGCCGACAGCGGTGTCGACGGCATAGTGTTCGGAAACTCCGGCGGTAAGGATTCCGCCCTCGTCGGCATACTGTGCAAGTTTGCCTGCGAAAACACCGTGGGCATAATGATGCCCTGCGCTTCAAAGCGCAATTTCGAGCAGGATATGAAGGATGCGAAGGAGCTTGCCGAGCACTTCGGCATCGAAAGCCGAGTCATTGATCTTACGGATGTTCGACAGGCGGAGATAGACAGGCTTCAGGCCATAACGACGCTGACGAACGCGGCCGTAAACAACATCGCTCCGCGCCTGAGGATGACGACGCTGTATGCCGTTGCCGCGTCCGAATACCGCCTTGTCGCCGGAACAGGAAACCGCAGCGAGAGGTATATGGGCTACTTTACAAAGTGGGGCGACGGCTCGTGCGACTTTAACCCAATATCCGACCTCACGGCGACCGAGATAATAGAGTTTCTCAAATGGCTTACCGCACCGGCCTGCATAATAAACAAGGCACCCTCGGCAGGACTGTTCGACGGGCAGACCGATGAGGGCGAGATGGGCGTGAGCTACAGTGCGATAGACAGCTACATAAACGGCGGAGAGGTAAGCCCCGCGGAAAAGAAGATAATCGACCGCTTCCACCGAAACAGCGCACACAAGCGCAGCGGCATAAACGTATTTAAACAGATAGATGAGTAAACACGAATTTTATGAAAATCCCCTTTGCGGGAGATATGCCGGAGAAGAGATGCAGCGCCTTTTCTCCGATGACTTCAAATTCTCAACCTGGCGCCGGCTGTGGATCGCCCTTGCCGAGAGCGAAAAAGAGCTCGGTCTCGATATAACGGATGCGCAGATAGAGCAGATGAAAGCACATGTTGACGATATCGACTATGCCTCCGCCGCGCGTCACGAGCACGAGGTGCGCCACGATGTTATGGCGCATGTGCTCACCTTCGGCGAGTGCTGCCCGGATGCAAAGCCCATAATCCACCTCGGCGCGACAAGCTGCTATGTAGGCGATAACACGGATATCATCCGTATGCGCGAAGCACTCATCCTTGTTCGGCGCAAGCTCGTCAACGCGATCGCCGCGCTGCGTGATTTCTCACAGAAGTATAAGAGCGTTCCGACGCTTGCGTATACGCATTTTCAGGCTGCCCAGCCGACGACCGTCGGCAAGCGAGCAACGCTTTGGGCATACGACCTTGTAAACGACCTTGAGCAGCTGGACTGTCAGCTCGGCAGACTTGAGCTTTTAGGCTGCAAGGGCACCACCGGCACCGGCGCGAGCTTTCTTGAGCTGTTCGACGGCGACGAGGCGAAGGTATGTGAGCTTGAAAGGCTCATCGCCGCGAAAATGGGCTTTAGCCGCTGTGCGCCCGTCAGCGGACAGACCTATTCGCGCAAGACGGACTTTTACGTTTTGCAGGCGCTGTCCGGCATTGCACAGAGCGCGTCGAAGTTTTCAAGCGATATAAGGCTTCTGTCGCACCTCAAGGAGGTCGACGAGCCGTTCGAGTCAAAGCAGATAGGCTCATCGGCGATGGCCTATAAGCGCAATCCCATGAGATCCGAGCGTATCGCCTCGCTGTCGCGCTTTGTTATTAGCGATCTGCAAAATGCGGCGTTCACCGCGTCAAGCCAGTGGCTCGAGCGCACACTGGACGATTCGGCAAACCGCCGCCTGAGCATACCGGAGGCATTTCTGGCCGTTGACGGTATCTTAAACCTCTATATAAACGTCGCCTCCGGCATGAAGCTATACCCCGCCGTGTGCAAAAAGCATCTGGATGAGGAGCTGCCGTTCATGGCAAGCGAAAATATCCTCATGTACTGTGTAAAGCATAAAGGCGGCGACCGTCAGGAGCTGCACGAGCGCATACGAGTCCACTCCGTGGCCGCGGCGCAGCAGGTCAAGCTCTACGGAGAGAAAAACGACCTTTTGGAGCGCATCATGGCCGATCCGGCGTTCTCCCTCGATGAGGAGGAGCTTGCTAAGCTCTGCGACGCGAAAGGCTTTACCGGCATGGCCGAGCATCAGACCGAAAAATTCATAAAAGAGTATCTTGACCCTGTCATCGATGCAAACAGAGATCTGCTGGGCGTCGAGGCAAGTGTAAATGTGTAAAGGAGCGTAAACAATGTTAACTGCAATCGTTGGAACCAACTGGGGCGATGAGGGCAAGGGCCGTATGGTCGACCTGCTCTCGGAAAAGTACGATATCGTTGTCCGCTATCAGGGCGGCAATAACGCCGGCCACACCGTTGTAAACGACAAGGGCAAGTTCATCCTGAACCTGCTTCCCTCCGGTATCCTGCGCGACGACACCGTCAATGTCCTCGGCACTGGCATAGTCATCGACCTTGAGCACCTGTTTAACGAAACAGCGCGCCTGCGTGAGGGCGGCATTGCGATAAGCCCCGAAAACCTCAAGATCAGCGACCGTGCTACCATCTGCATGCCGTATCACAAGCTCCTTGACGGACTTGAGGAGGACAGGCTCGGCGATAAGAAGTTCGGCTCGACCCGCCGCGGCATTTCTCCGGTGTATGCCGATAAGTTCATGAAAAAGACCATCAGAATGGGCGATCTTAAAAACCTTGACCATCTGCGCGAGCGTGTTGCCGGTATCGTCGAGTGGAAAAACCTCACCATCGCCGGCGGCTACGGTCATGAGCCCATTGACGTTGACGGGATCATGGCATGGCTCGAAAAATTCGGCAAGCCCTTTACCGACTATGTCTGCGATACGACAGTGTACCTCACCGACGCCGTCAAAAGCGGCAAGTCCGTCATGTTTGAGGCTCAGCTCGGCGCACTCCGTGATATAGATTTCGGCATCTATCCCTACACCTCGGCGTCCACCACGCTGGCAGCCTATGCGCCCATCGGCTCCGGAGTTCCGCAGCTCAAGCTCGACGAGAGCATCGGCATCATGAAGGCCTACTCAAGCTGTGTCGGAGAGGGCCCGTTCACCTGCGAAATGTTCGGCGACGAGGCTCACGCACTGCGCGAGGCAGGCGGTGAGTACGGCGCCGCGACCGGCCGTCCGCGCAGAGTCGGCGGCTTTGACGTTGTCGCGTCGCGCTACGGCGCGCAGCTGCAGGGCTGCACCGCGATAGCTCTGACAAAGCTCGACGTTATGAGCTACATGGACAAGATCCCCGTTTGCGTCGCCTATGAGCTCGACGGCAAGCGCATCGAGAACTTCCCCGGCAATATTGAGGAGCTCGAGCGCGCAAAGCCCGTTTATGAGTACCTTGAGGGCTTTAAGTGTGACATCTCCGCCTGCCGCAAGCCGGAGGAGCTGCCAAAGGCCGCGCTTGACTATGTGAAATATATTGAGAAGGCCGTCGGCTGCCCGATAAAATACGTTTCAGTCAGCGCCGAACGCGAGGGCTGCATCGAGATGTTTTAAAGGGAGGGCACGGAATGCACAATCAGCGAGTACTTGTTTTGGACTTCGGCGGCCAGTATAACCAGCTGATCGCGCGCAGAGTCCGCGAATGCAATGTCTACTGCGAGGTAAAGCCCCACAGCATGACTATAGAAGAAATAAAGGCATACGACCCCATCGGCATCATCTTCACCGGCGGCCCGCAGAGCGTTTACGCTGCCGGCTCCCCACAGGTCGATCCGAAGATATTCGAGCTCGGCATCCCCGTGCTCGGAATCTGCTACGGCTGCCAGCTTATGGCTCATTACCTCGGCGGCGAGGTGACCGCCGCGCAGTCGGACACCGCCCGTGAATACGGCAAGACCCCGACCTTTTTCGATACCGGCTGCCGCCTGTTCAAGGGTCTTCCCGCCGAGAGCGTCACGTGGATGAGCCACGGCGACTATATGGCAAAGGTTCCTGAGAGCTTCCGCCTTGTCGCGCACAGCGCGGCCTGCCCGACCGTCGGCATATGCGACGAAGCCCGCGGCTTCTACGGTGTGCAGTTCCATCCCGAGGTAAACCACACCGAGTACGGCCAGAAGATGCTGCACAACTTCCTGTATGAGGTCTGCGGCGCAAGGGGCGACTGGACGATGGGAGACTATATGCGCGCATCTATAGAGTCTATACGTGCCAAGGTCGGCGACGGCAAGGTGCTGCTCGCACTTTCGGGCGGTGTTGACTCGTCCGTCGCGGCGGCACTGCTCGCTGAGGCCGTCGGCAGTCAGCTCACCTGTATTTTCGTCGACCACGGTCTTATGCGCAAGAATGAGGGCGACGAGGTCGAGGCCGCATTCAAAAGCTGGGATATCAATTTCATCCGCGTCAACGCTCAGGACCGCTTCCTCGGCAGGCTCGCCGGAGTTTCCGAGCCTGAGGCAAAGCGGAAGATAATAGGCGAAGAGTTCATCCGGGTTTTTGAGGATGAGGGAAAGAAAATAGGCTCCGTGGACTATCTCGCTCAGGGCACCATCTACCCGGACGTCATCGAGTCCGGAACGAATGTCGCGGCAGTCATCAAGAGCCATCACAATGTCGGCGGACTTCCTGATTTCGTTGATTTTAAGGAGATCATAGAGCCGCTGCGACTGCTGTTCAAGGATGAGGTACGCGCCCTCGGACGTGAGCTCGGCCTGCCGGAATATCTGGTCATGCGTCAGCCATTCCCCGGGCCCGGCCTTGCCATACGCGTCATCGGCGATATCACAAAGGAGAAGCTTGATATCCTGCGCGAGGCGGACTTCATCTTCCGCGACGAGATTGCAAAGGCACATCTTGAGGACACGATGAATCAGTATTTTGCGGTGCTCACGAGCATGCGCTCGGTCGGCGTAATGGGCGACGGCAGAACGTATGACTACACCCTCGCGCTGCGCTCAGTGACAACGACCGACTTTATGACCGCAGATTGGGCGCGCATACCCTACGACGTGCTCGATAAAGTCTCCGTGCGCATCGTAAACGAGGTCAAGGGCATAAACCGCATCGTCTACGACATAACCTCCAAGCCCCCCGCAACCATTGAGTGGGAATGATTGCATAGCTTGAAAAAAGCCCGTAAACACTGGATTTTTTGAGCCTTGATGCCGCTCGTGGCAACGATTTGGCAACAGAATTTCATTATTCACAAGAAAAGAGCTATCTGATTTCTGTTAGAGAAGTCAGATAGCTCTTTTTGCTTTACTCGGATTTAGTCAGCTTTCAGCCGGTCCTTGATAATTTCCTCGTTTAGCTGTACATTTTTCTCGGACATAGTTTGATGTCTCCTTTCGAATGCTTGTATGGTAACTTCATCCTGCCAGAGACAGCAAGCTATGCCTTCTTTATGCTCTTTTCAATTTGCGCAAGTTATTGTACATTATCGAACCATATACACATATCAATATACTTAAAATGCGACGTGCATGAACAGCGCAACGCAGCAGAGAATGAGCGCGATGGGAACATAGACATAACGGCCGATGCCATACCAGAGCTTGCCGCGGCGCCTTATGCTGCCGGTGCTAACGGCATCCATGAGCTCGCTCTTTTTCATGACATAAAACCACGACACAGCGCCGAGCGTTGCGCCGATGGGGATGATGTATATCGAGACAAGATCCATCCACGGTCCCCACTTGGAAATAGGCTCCATGCCTAGTCCGAAGCCGAGGCACAAAAGGCATAGAATGGCAAGCACAGCCGTGCGGCTGAGCTTGGGGAACTTATGCATCAGCGATTCGGCGACGGCCTCGAACATATTCTGCAATGAGCTCACGCCAGCGAAGATCATGGCGACGTATAATATAACGGCAAACAGCCTGCCGAGCGGCAGATCCTGCAAAATAGTCGGCAGGGTAACAAACAGAAGACTCGGCCCCGCGCCGACGTCCTGCCCGTAGGCAAAGCAGGCGGGGATGATTACAAGTGCGGCGACAACGGCGGCGATGGTGTCAAACAGCGCGGTGTGCTGCGCAACGCCGACAACGTCCTCACCCTCGGAAAGATACGCGCCGTAGACTATCATGCCGCTGCCGGTAACGGACAGCGAGAAAAACGCCTGCCCCATAGCCCAGATCCATATCATCGGGTCGGTCAGCGCCTCCCAGCGCGGAGCGAACATGAATTTATAGCCCTCCGCTGCGCCCTGCAGGAACGCAACGCGCACCGCAAGCACGAGGAAGATGAGGAAAAACAGAGGCATCATGACCTTGTTTGTCTTTTCAATGCTGTGTGCACCGAAATACAGCGTCAGGAGAGTTCCGGCAACGACGATGACGTGATAGGGAACGACCGAGAAGGAGGTCGAGGAAAATTCACCGAACCACGCGGCCGCATCGGCGGTCATGAGTGTTCCGACAAGGGAATCGACGAGCGCCTTGAGTATATAAGTCACAATGACCGCGTAGCCGATGGCGATGCACAGTGAGCCCGCCAGCGGAAGCCAGCCGAGTAGGCCGCCGGCCTTACCGGCGGCCTTGCCGCGCGTTGCCCACGCGCTCTCATATGCGCCCAGCGTGCCGGTGTGCGCCCGCCTGCCCACAGCAAACTCCGCAGGCAGGCCGACATAGCTGAAAATAAAAACGAACAGCAGGTATATCAGTAAAAACGCGCCGCCTCCGTTTGTACCCATCTTGTTCGGGAAGCCCCAGACATTGGCCATGCCGACGGCAGAGCCGACCGAGGCGAGTATAAAGCCCCAGCGGCTTGCAAAATTCATGGTTTTCTTCATTACAGCTCTCTCCTTATGTGCACAAAAGCCCTCGATTCCGAGGACTTTTTCATTTTAAAGCATCAAATCGAAAAAGGCAACTGACAAAAATTCGTAAGGGTATGAATTTGATTAATACCGAAAAAATTATTGACAAACGATAATTCGTAGATTATAGTCAAATTATCGAAAAACAATAATTTCGGGAGGACGACAGTATGAACCGAAAGAAGCTTTATGCCATCCTTGCCGCAGAGAGCGCGTTTATAATCATTCTCTACGTGCTGACGGTGCAGGTGCCGGATTCGTTTACGTCGATCTGGAACTTCCCCTTTGAGCAGATAGGAGCGGGGCTGCTCGCGCTGCACGGGCTTGGGAGCGTAGGTGTCGGCATAGCCTGCGCCCTGTGGGTGGGTCTGTCGCTGCTGCCTGTGATCCCGGCTGTGCGGGGACGCGGCAAAACGCCGTGGGAGCGGGTGCTGCTGGTGCTGTTTGCCGTCTGCGTCTGCGCGACGCTTCACTTCATGACGAACCCGATTAAGCTGATGACGCCGTATGACGATACAGGAAGCTATTCAAAGCTCGTGTTCAGCATAACGACGTGGTCGATTCTGATCCTGTATTTTGTCGTGAGTATCGTCCGCCTGCTGCGCGAGGGCGACAGGGATAAGCTCAACGGCTATTTCGATACGGCTCTGTACGCGCTTGCGATGCTGTGCGCGGCAAATATCGTGGCATACGGCGCGAATACACTGGCGTTCATCTCGGCTGCGGGCATGGGCGGTCTTGATGCGCTTTTTTCGCTGCTGCTTTTTGCGGTAAGCAAGCTGCCGTATGCATTGAATATCGTGATAATCGTTTATATCGGCGAGTTCACGGACGCCGCGTGGAGCGGCGATGCGGCATCCCTTCCGCAGAAGGCCGAGCGCCTTGTAAAGCTGTGCTGCTCGACGCTTATCGTGACGGCGGCGCTGACGGCAGGCTTCAATGTAATGCAGCTTATGTTTTCGCCATCCCTTTCGCGCATCATGACGAGCCTGCAAATACCTGTTTTCAGCATCGCGTTTACGCTGTTTGCCCTGCTGCTTACGCGCATCATCGTTGAAAACCGCAAGCTGCGCGACGATAACGAGCTTTTCATCTGAGGTGCGAAATGGCGATACGTGTGCATCTTGAGGAGGTTTTAAAGCGGCGCGGCATGACCTCAAAGGAGCTGTGTGCGCTCATCGGGATAACAGAGGCAAATCTCTCCATTCTGCGCAGCGGCAAGGCAAAGGGCATAAGATTCGGAACAATCAATAAAATTTGCTACTATCTCGGCTGCAGCGTGGGCGATATTCTGAAGTTTGACGGTGTATTGGAGGACGAAAATGAATAAGACGGTGAAAACGATAATAATTGCCGCCGCCATACTCGGCGCTATGGCGATAGCCTACGCTGTAGGAGCTTCGGGGAGAGCGTCAATGGTAAAGCAGGCCGACATTCCTGTAGGTATGCTCGTGACAACGCAGCCGCTGCCCGTTGCCGACGATGACAGGCTCTACGCCGAGTACATTGACGGAGAGTATGTGTTCAATGGTGTAGATGGAATGCAGTGCTTTTTCACGAATAAGGACGATGCGATAGTTTCGCATGTGGACGCGGCGTTTACGGATAAAAGCAGCAAGCTTCATGTAATAGACGACGACCGGCAGAACGTTGAGCTAAGGGCAAAGCTTTATCTCGGCACGAGCTTCGATGAGATGCTTTTTCAAAATTCCGTTTATCAGACAGCGTCCGGCGAGATCTATGCCGTAAACGGCCAGGGTAACGACTATTCGGGCGAGGAGGGAATGAAAGGAAGCTTTTCGCTCGGCGAAAGCGTCAAGCGCTATGAGGACGGTAAGATGATGAGCTACGGCACAAGTGTAAATATCGACGTTGAGGTCATCGCCGTGCCGGAGAAGATAATCGTTTCCCAGTTTGACGCCGAAGGCAAGCTCATCTCAAGCGAGAGCTTCGCACCCGGCCGGCTGCCCGACGGTATGGAAAGCTCCGCTGCTTATATAGTTGTCGGAACGGTATCTCAGAGCGGAACGAAATACGCGGTGTTTCAGCCCGATGATAACAGCATATCGGCGCTGTACTGCCGTGCAGACGGCGTGTGCGTAAACCAGAGCTGCGCTGTAAACTGGAGGAGTAAGTGACAATGACGTACACATATAACTGCTCATCTCCCTTGGGCGAGATGCTGCTTGCCGCAAATGATAACAGCCTCACAGGCCTGTGGTTTTACGGCGCAAAGTATTTTGCCGCGGGTCTGGAGGATGCGCGGACGGAAAAGCTCACGCCCGTGCTTAGGCAGACGCTGCGCTGGCTCGACACTTACTTCTCGGGCTCCGAGCCGGACTTCATGCCGCCGCTTGAGCTGCACGGCTCGGATTTTCGCCGCCGCGTGTGGGCGGAGCTTGCGAAAATACCCTACGGTGAGACCGTTACCTACGGCGAAATTGCGAAAAAACTCGGCGTTAAATCAGCGCAGGCCGTAGGCGGAGCGGTGGGTCATAACCCCGTATCGATCATCGTGCCCTGTCACCGCGTTCTCGGCGCGGACGGCAGTCTCACAGGCTACGCCGGAGGAACGGACAAAAAAGCCCGGCTTTTAGAGCTTGAGCGCGGAAAGTGAAAACACCCCCGCACAATGCGTCTGCGAAAAAAGGCCGGCTGAGATAAGAAGACCGCGTGTTTTCCCGTCTCAGCCGGCATATTAGTTTTTCTTTTTATTTTTTCGCCCAAACAAGGAACATCGGAGCGTCCGCAAGATCATTTTTGCCCAGAATGCGCACACCTACGGCCTTGTCAAAGCCGCAGTCTGCGCAGCCGAGCGTCTTGAGAAGCTCTGCGTCCCACTCGGGACGCTTTTTTTCGCTCACCGGCATGGACAGCGTTATCAGAGCATTCTCCGCCTCAAGCTGCGGAGTGATGCCGCAGTGGCCGTATATCTCCCCCACGGGAAGGTGCGTGCCGTTTTTCTCATTATTGCGCACATTGTCGCTGTAGCTTGCGTCGAAGTTTAAAAGCACGCCGCCGGGCTTGAGTACACGCAGCCATTCGGCGTAGGCTTGCTCAGGCTCAGGAAGCGTCCAGGTAAGGTTTCGGGTGACGACGGCGTCGAAGCTGTTGTCGGGGAAGCTAAGGCTCTGCGCGTCCATTACCTCAAACCGCGCATTTACACCGCGATCGTCTGCGAGGGCGCGTGCCTCGTCAAGCATTGCAGGAGTAAGGTCAATGCCCGTGACCTCGTGCCCTCTTGCGCCGAGCAGTACGGCAAAATATCCCGTACCCGTGCCGACGTCAAGTATGCGCAGCCTGCGTTTCGGCAAAAGCGAACAGAGCTCCGCGCTCCAGCGTCCGCTTATCCCGTCGTGTATCTCGTTGCGGCGCACAACGCCGAAGTCGTGCGCGCGCACCGTCCAGTAATCAAGAACTCTTTTTTCGATCTCTTCCATCAGCTTATCCTTCCTCTACAGCGTATGCCACCATCGGGCAGTCTTTTTCTATGCCGAGCGATGCGGTCTGATACAGCAGCACACCGCCGCTTTTTGCAAATTCCTCGTGCAGCGTCCTGCCGAATATGTCGCATATCCTGCCGAGACTGTCTCCGGCGCGTATCGTGTCGCCTGTTTTCCTTGCAGGGTACCAGCAGCCGCTCATCGGAGCGTCTATGTATTCTCCGCGGGTAAACACGCGGGGAGCTCTGCGCACGGCGGAAACGCCGTCGCACAATACGCCTAGATATCGCAGGATATTTTTGACGTCCGCGATATCCTGCGCTGCCTCCTGCTCGGACCACAGCCCGCAGCAGCCGCGCTCAATGAGCACGGCAGGAACTCCGCACGTTCCGGCGTGACTGTAAAAGCCGTTTTTCGCCGTTGAACGCACGGCATAAGGAACATTGACGTGCATGGCAAGCTCCTGCGACCTCGCGCATACCTCCGGCGCGGCAGCGCCGTGAAAATACACATGCGGCGTAAGATATTCGTATCCGCCGCCGGAGTGCAGATCAATTATACAGTCGCAGCGGCGTATTATTGCTTCCTCAAGAAACGCCGCAAGCCTCTCGGCGTCCGTTCCGCAGGAGCTGCCGGGGAATACCCGGTTGAGATTCTTGCCGTCGGAGGGAAAAACATCCGAGCAGCGGCATATGAGCCCGTCGTAGTTAAAGGCGTGGACAAGGTGAAGCTCGCCGCATATATCCTTCGGGTCAAGACTCCCGGCAAGCTCGATAACTGCTTGAATGCCCACATATTCACGGCAGTGAACTCCTGCCGATACGGTGACGCGCAAGCCCTCTTGCGCGCCATATATCACGGTTTCGGGATACTGTAATTTTGTGCCCGGAACGGAAACAAAGTGCTGTATTTTACTGTTCAATGTCATAGCTCCATCACCGATTCTGTCAATTCCTTTGTGTATTCGTTCTGCGGTGAGGAGATTATCCTCTCCGTTTCGCCCTCCTCGACGATCTTTCCGCCGTGCATGACGATGATCCTGTCGCACAGGGTGCTGACAACGGCAAGATCGTGCGAGACAAAGATCATAGACATATTCTTTTCCCTTCGCAGAAAGGATAAAAGCGCGAGTATCTGCGCCTGCGAGGATACGTCCAGTGCGCTCGTTATCTCGTCGCACAGCAGAACACGCGGCGAGGAGGCAATGGCGCGTGCTATCGCAAAGCGCTGACACTGGCCGCCGCTGAGCGAGCGCGGATATCGCCGGGCAAGCTCGGGGCTTAATCCGACCTCAAGACACAGCGTGTCGAGATCGAGCGCCGCGCCGCGCCCCATAAGACTCCAAAACGCGTCGCCTATCGAGCTCGCTATTGTCCTGCGCGGATGAAACGACGCAGCGGGATCCTGAAAAATCATCTGCATCTCGCGCCTGTCGGCGATAGAGCGCTTTCCGGTAAGCTCTCTGCCGTCAAGATATATATGTCCCTCGTCGGGAGTCTCAAGTCCGCAGATAAGGCGCAGAAGAGTGCTCTTTCCGCTGCCGGAGGAGCCGACGATGCCGAGTATCTCGCCGCTGTGAAGCTCAAGGCTTACGTCACTGACGGCAAGCGCTTTTTGCTCAGTGCGCTCATAGCTTTTGCTGAGACCCTTAACGCTCAATATACTTTCCATTCGACACCTCCGTGAGGACAAAATGACCGGGAATGCGCTCTATAAGCTGCCCGGAATATACCTGCGTGTCCGCCGCCGCTGCCGGCAGCGCTCCGCCGAGCCGAGGAGCGGTTTTCAGCAGTGCCCTCGTGTACGGGTGCAGGGGGGCGGCGGTAAGCTCCCGTGCAGGGGCGAGCTCGACTATCCTTCCGCGGTGCATGACCGCGATCCGGTCGGCAATATACGCCGCCAGCGCAAGATCGTGCGTTACGATCAGCTGTGAAAGCCCGTCCGAGCGCAGAGAGCACAGCTCATCGGCGACCGTGCGCCGCGTCGCCGCGTCCAGTGCGCTCGTCGGCTCGTCGGCCAAAAGCAGCTTCTGCTGCATGAGCATGACCAGAGCGAGGGCTATGCGCTGATTCATGCCGCCGCTCATTTCATACGGACAGGAGGCGAGGATGCGATCACACTCATCCAGCCCGAGCCGCGCAAAAACGTCCCGCACCGACGGCAAAAATGAGCCCTTATCGTATTTTCCGTGGCTTTTGAGCGTTTCTATAAACTGCTTCTTGTAGCTTCGTATGGGGTTAAAGGCGGCGCCGGGGGTCTGAAATATGAGCCCCATGCCGGAGCTTGTGAGCCTTGCACGCCGCTTCGGGGACAGCTCCGACAGCCGCTGAGAGTCAAAAACTATGTCACCGCCGCTTATCAAGGGTCTGTCAAACACGCCGAGCACGGCCTTTAAAAGCGTGCTCTTTCCGCAGCCCGACTGCCCGACAATGCACAGCGACTCGCCGCGCCCGAGCGAAAACGATATGTCCGATATGACGTCCCCGTCTCCGTAGCCTGCGCACAGCCCCTCAAGGGACAAAACAGTGTTGCCGTTCATTTTGCCGCCTCCACATCGAGATAGTCACGCAGACAGTCGCCGAGGCAGTTGAATACCATGACCGTTATGACAGTAGCCCCGGCGGGAGCGAGCGTTGCCCAGGGGGCAAGCTGCATGTACGCACGCGACTGGTTTATCATGCTGCCCCACTCGGCGTGAGGCTCCGTTACGCCGATGCCGAGGAAGGAAAGTCCGGCTATGCCTATCATCATGACACCGAGCTGAGTCGCGGCGTTTACGACGAGCGAGCCCAGCATGCACGGCAGAAGATAGTGCAGCATTATCTTTGCGTCCGAGCAGCCGGAGAGCCGCGCCGCGCTTATAAACGGCTCTTTTTTCATGGCGATGACCTGAGCTCTGGCAAGCCGGGCGTACAGCGTCCAGCCCGACAGCCCCATTGCCAGCATGGCGTTTATCATGCCGCCGCCGAGTATGCCCGCCACTGCGACGGCGAGCACCATCTGCGGAAATGCCAGCATTATATCGACAATGCGCATGATGACGCTGTCTGCCGCGCCGCCGTACCAGCCGGCGATCATCCCGAGCGCCGTTCCGATGACAAATGTCACGGCAACGAGTATGACGGCGGAGAATATAGACGTTCTCGCTCCCATGATAACGCGGGAGAAAACGCATCTGCCGTATCTGTCGGTACCGAAAAGATGCTCTGCATCGGGAGAAGCATTCATATGCGCGGCATTTGTCGCATTCGGGTCGTTTGGAACGATAAGCGGAGCTGAAAGGCCGACGAGCATGAGCACTCCGGCGAGAACGAGGAAGATTATGAGTCGTTGGCGGCTCCTTCTTCTTGCAAGTGCGGTAATATCCACTCTGCACCTCACATTTCTTCGACCCTGGGGTCGAGGCGGCGGTAGCAGATATCGGCGGCGAGGTTAATGAGGACATACACACAGCTCGTGAATATGACAAAGCCCTGAATGACGGGGTAGTCGCGCACGCTTATCGAGTCCATCACGAGCTTGCCGAGCCCCGGCCAGCGGAATATGGTCTCCACAACGACACTGCCGCCGAGGAGCGTGCCGACGGACAGCGCAATGATCGTTAGTATGGGAATCATGGCGTTGTGCAGCACGTTTTTGAAGAGGATCGTCAAGCTGTTTACTCCGCGCGCCCTTGCACCGAGAACGTAATCGCGCCCTAGCTGCTCGAGTATCTCCGCACGAAACTGGCGGATAAAGCGTGAGCACATGGGTATGGCCAGCGCAAGGCAGGGCATGATCAGCCCCTTGAGATTTTCTTCGGCAATGACGGGCAGCAGCTTTGTTCTGATGCAGAAAAAGTACATCAGCAGCACCGAGATAAGAAAATTCGGCAGCGAGTTTCCGATGAAGCTCAAAAAGCGAACGACATTATCGAGAAGCCCGTCCTTCCTCACCGCCGATATCACGGACAGCGGCAGCGCGGCTATGAGCGATACGGCGAGGCTTCCAACGCTTAAAATGAGCGTATAGCGCAGTGCATGCACGAGCTTGTCCGCGACGGGCAGTCCGTCCTTATACGAGGTGCCAAGGTCGCCCGTGAGCGCATTTCCGAGCCACTGCGCGTAACGGACAAGGAATGGCTCGTTTAAGCCCATCTCCTCGCGTGCAGCCTCAAGAGTCTCCTCAGAAACACTTATACCCTGCGCGTTGAGCTTTTTCAGCGCAGGGTCACCGGGCGATATGTACATGAGAAGATAGGTCAGGAAGCTCAGACCTATTATTATCACTGCAAGATGCAGCAGACGTTTCAAAATTTGCTTTTTAATATCCTTCACCTCTGCCTGCACGGCAGGAGCCTCGGTGAGATGAGGCTCCTGCCGTCAGGGATATTACATGTCGGTGTTCGCGTCGATGCGGTAGAAATCGAAGGGGCACTTTTCATAAACACCGCTGACGTTTTTCGAGGTAACGGTGATTTTGTTGAACAATCCCACGCAGCCGATGGCATTGTCGTCAATAGCAAGCTGAACGATTTTATTTGCAAGCTCGGCGCGCTTATCCGTGTCGGTTTCGACCTGAAGCGCGGAGATGAGTGAGCTGACCTCATCGCTTTCAAAGCCCGCAGATGCCCAGTAGCCGCCCGGACGCAGCACGGTGTCGATGAAATAATACGCATCGCCGTTTTTGTCGGCTATCATGCAGTAAAGGGCGATGTCATAGTCGCCGGAGAGAATGTAGGTCGCGTCCGCGTCCTCCTGAGAGGTAAGGGTCGAGTCTATGCCCACGGCCTTGAGCTGCTCCTGCATTAAAAGCGCCAGCGTATCGAGAGAGCGGGCGGGATAGTAGCAGATGTTAAGCTTGAGATCCTTGCCGTCCTTTTCGTAAATACCGTCGGAGCCGAGAGTATAGCCAGCCTGCTCAATTGCAGCCTTTGCCGCAGCTGTATCGACCGCGGGCTTTGCCGCCTTGCCGTAGGCGGCCGCGGTTCCGAAGGGGCCGACGGCGGCGGTGACCGTGCCGTTTAAGTAGGAAGCGATAGCGTCACAGTCAACGGTGAGGTTTATTGCCTTCCTGAGCTCGTCGCTCAGACGGTTTTGATTGAGCATGTAAAACTGCAGTCTCGTTGCCGGAACATCCGTCACCGTGTACTTGTCGGGCGAGGCGTCGAATATTTCCTTTGCGGCGGCAGTGACCGAGGTGTAGCAGTCAATTTCGCCGTTCTGCATCGCCATGAGCTTGGACTCGTCGTCCTGCATGTAGTAGAACACCGCGCCGTCGAGCTTAACTTCGCCGCCCCAGTACTTCTCGTTGCGGGAGACCTCCACCGTGCCCTCGGATTTAAAGGATTTAACGACAAAGGGACCCGTTCCGATGGGCGCATTGTCAAAGTCCTTTGTCGCGTCGAGATCCATGACAGCCATCTCGGGCGAGGCAAGGTCATTAACGAGCGTGGGATAGACCTCCTTTGTGCTTATCGTAAATTCGGAGTCGCTGAGCACCTTGTAGTCGTAGTCATTAAACTGCGCGAAGCGGATGTTCACTTCACCGACGCGCTTTAAGTTCCTGATGACCGTATCGGCCGTAACGGCGCTGCCGTTTGAAAAATGCACGCCGTCCTTAAGCGTTACCGTCCATGTAAGACCGTCGTCGGAGGCCACGGCGCCGGAGGCCAGGCAGGGCTGCACCGAGCTGTCGTCGCCCATTTTGAAAAGCGCCTCGGTTATGCCGTATATGGAGGTATACCAGCCGTAGTATTCCTTGTGTGCGTCGAGACTGGGGTATGCAAAGCTTTCCGCAACGCGGAGTATTTTTTCCTCGCTGCTTTTGTCACTGCTGTCGGTGCCGCAGGCGGCAAGGCTCAGCAGCATGATAAGCGCAAGCGCGAACGCGATTATTCTCTTTTTCATTTTTTCACTCTCTCATTTCAAATTATTTTACGGCTCTTATCAGAAAGCAGGGGGCGGATGCGTAATTGAGCATCTCCTCACGGCTCCAGAGCCTGCGGCTGACGGAGGTGTCGGCGCTGACATTTTTGAAGCCGAGGTCGAGCAGGGTCACGGTGTCCCAGTGCGGGCGCGCAAGCTTTCCCATCGGCAGCGTGAGCGAGATGCTCTCCATGAGCCAGCTCTCGTCATAGCTTTCGTAGTCCTCAAAGCCGGCCTGCACGGTGTTTTCCCGGTCGGCCTGCCTTTTGCACTTTTCCTCATCGTCAAAGAGATAGGCATACCAGTTCGAGTCGATGTTGAGCATCACGCCGCCGTCGCGCAGAACGCGCCGCCACTCGCCGTAGGCCTTCACTGGATCGGGCAGGTTCCAGGTCAGATTTCGCGTGACGATAACGTCAAACTCATTGTCGGAGAAATCGAGCTCCTGCGCGTCCATCTTGAAAAAGCGTATCCTTTCGGCAAGCTCGCCGGCGTTGCGCCTTGCCTGCTCGAGCATACCGTCGGAAACGTCTACGGCCGTCACGTCATAGCCGCGTGCGGCGAGGATGATAGCGTAAAAGCCCGGACCTGTGCCTATGTCCAGCACTCTGAGCGTTCTATCCTCCGCCTTCGGGAAATTCCTTATGAGCTCGTCCGCCCATTTTCCGTCCCAGCCGTCGGCGAGGTTTTTCCTGACTACCTCGGTGTACGAGCTTGCGCGGCGCGTCCAGTACTGCTCTATCGTATTTTTGAGTGCGTTCATGGCAAGGTCTCTCCTTAAATGGTATAAGACTTCCTATGCTTGAAGTTTAACACGCGAAAAATCCCCCCACAAGCCGGGTGGGGGGATATAAATTTCAAAATTCTATATTTTTTTTCGCATAAAAGGGCTTTTGAGAGCGTTGAGTATAGGATTCGTGCCCGGTGCGCCGACGGGGCAGGCAGGGTAGCCGCCGTTATCCAGAGCTCGGCGTATCTCCTCCTCGGAGACGATACCGGGATCGAATTTCACCGTGAGCACGCCCTTGAGATACGCAACGGAGGCATCGAGCACGCCTCGGGTCTGCAAAACGTCGCCGAGTATGAGCTCGGGACATTGGCGGCAGTACATGCCCTTTACGCCGGTGACCATTATTTTTTCTTCCATTTTGCCGTCCTTTTTTTGTCGGGATTCTTGAGCCTGAGCGAGTGCATCAGAACGCCTATCGAGCTAGCGGACATCGCCGCGGCGCATATCGACGGATGCAGTATCCCCATTGCCGCAACGGGGATACTGATAATATTGTAAAACAGTGCCCAGCGCAGGTTCTGCCGTATCGTTTTCATTGTTGCCGAGGAGATACCAAACGCTATCGGAAGCTTTCTCAGATCGCCCGACGGCAGCAGCACTCCGGCGGCCTCAATGGCGATATCCGAGCCCGTGCCCATCGCGACGGCACAGTCGGCGCTCGCCAGCGCCGGTGTGTCGTTTATCCCGTCGCCGACCATACACACGGTCTTGCCCATGGCCTTGAGACGCTCGATCTGGGCGGCCTTTTCGCCGGGGCGCACCTCGAAAAGAACATTGTCTATCCCTGCCTTGGCGGCAATGACTCTCGCCGTGCGCTCGTTATCGCCGGTGAGCATCCAGACCTCTTTTCCGGCGCCTTTGAGCTGCCGGACTGCCTCGGCAGCCTCGGGCTTGAGCGTATCGGCAATGCCGAGAACTCCGATGAGAACGCCATCGCGGCAGACGCAGATCTCCGCCTTCGCGTCACGGCGAACGTCGGGAAGCGCTGTCAGTGCGTCCGTGCTTATGCCCTCGCGCACTAAAGCTGTGCGGCTTGCGCATATTATTCTGCTGCCGCCGGCCGTTCCGGATACACCGCTGCCGATATCGTATGAAAAGTCTTTGACTTCAAGAGCGCCTGCGTCGGGGTAATGCTCGGATGCGTATTTTATCACCGCCCGCGACAGCGGATGCTCCGAGCGCTTCTCAAGCGCAGCGCACGATAAAACAAGCTCTTTCTCCGTGATCCCCAGCAGGGGATGAATATCGGTCAGCTCGGGCTGTCCGCTCGTCAGAGTACCGGTCTTGTCGAGCACAATGCAGTCTGTTTTGTACGCGTTTTCAAGCTCTGTACCGCTGCGGAACAGTATACCGTGCTCGGCGGCGGCGCCGGAGCCGACCATAAGTCCCGTAGGCGTAGCAAGCCCCAATGCGCAGGGGCATGCGACCGAAAGAACGTCGCAGCAGGTTAAAACTGCTTTTTCGAGATCCTTAGGGGCAATACGCCTGTACCAGACGGCGAAGGTCGCCGCCGCCGCGCCGATGACAGCCGGAACGAACCAGTGAGCAACGGAATCGGCAAAGCGCTGCACCGGTGCTTTCTCGCTCTGCGCACGGCGCACGATGTCTATCATCTGCTCAATCACCGTTGCCTTGCCCAGCGCCGTCACCTGTACCTCGGCAGAGCCCGCGCGGTTGAGGCTGCCGCCGATGAGCTTATCCTTCTCGGATTTATCGACGGGCAGGCTCTCGCCGGTCAGCATTGACTCGTCAACGGCACAACTGCCGCCGACTATAATGCCGTCGGCCGGTATGCGCTCACCGGGACGGATGAGGACGATATCGCCGAGACGTATCTTATCCACGCTCGTTTCCTCAAATTTATCGCTGCGCTTTACCATTGCCGTGCGAGGCTGAAGGCGCATGAGCTTGCGTATGGCCGAGCTCGCCTCCCCGGTCGCGGCCTGCTCCATGTACTTGCCGAAAAGGATGAGCGACAAAAGCACGCCGCCGGAGGTGAAATAGAGCTTAAAGTTACTCTTTCGCGTCAGCGCGACATATGAGCTGTAGCCGTAAATGAGCGCAGACGAGAGCGAAACGAGAAGATCCATGCCGAAAAAGCCGCTGCGCAGCTCGCGCAGCGCCGAGCGGCAGAAGTGCCGTCCGGAGATAAATTGCAGCGCGCTTCCGATGAGAAATTGCAGCTTCGGGTGTACCTCGAGCATGAGCGGCGCGGTACACGCGGCGGAGGCGACGAGCGTTTTGAGAAGCTCCATCCGCTTTTCAAGCTCCTGATCCTCGTCGCCGCCGCGCATTTCCGTTATCTCCGCTGTGAGGCCGCAGTCTGCGCAAACCTCCGTGAGCTTTCGCGTATCCAGGCCGACGGGCCACATGAAAACGGTCATTAGGCCCTCGTGCACAGACACGTCCTTCACGCCGAAAACGTCCGCGAGTGCCTTTAAAGCATGAACAGGATCGCCCTCAAAGCGTATATCCGCCTCCTCAACAGGTACGCGAAAGCCCGCTTTTTTTACGCAGACCGCGATACCGCTGAGGCTCAGCGCATTTTCATCAAAGCTGATAAACGCCGACGACGAGGCATAGCTTGCAGCGGCCTTTTTTACTCCGGGCAGGCGCAAAAGAGCCCTGTCGATCCAGGAAACGCAGGCCGCGCACTCCATATCGAGAATTCTGAGAGTGATATCTTTCATAGCAATAATGTCAAAATGGGAGAGCATAGCTCTCCCGTGTCGATTTTGATTACTTACCCTCGGTCAAAAGCTTTTCTTTGACCTCTTTGCGCTTTTTAAGCGAAGCGATGCATGCGGGGATGGATACTGCCGGAAGGTCGAGCAGCAGCGCCCAGTCGATCCAGTCGATGCCCTTTATGAACTGACCCTCGTGCCATACGCCCTTTGCGAGCTTGAAGTAGTTGTTGTTCCAAACGCCCCAGATGTCGGTCGTCGGCTTCCAGAGGTGGACCTTCAGAAACGCCGCGCTCGTCACGATGCCGCTGGAAACGACGGTCATGAACGAGGAAGAGCGCTTGTTGCGGATAAGAAACTCCGAAACCGTCGGCAGGACATAGACAGCAAGGTTTATAATCCACAGCTGGAGCGGAATTTTATACTTCCACTTAACGGCCTGACGGATGTGGTCTGCGTCGTGCAGCAGAGCTGCGGCGAGAATGGCGAGATTCCACTTTTCAATAAAGGATGCGGTCTCGTCGTCGATGCGAGTGTCAAGGAATTTTGCTTCATCCTTCTGAGACTTTGTCATATTCATTTCCTCCCCGATTATTTAAAATGCCTGAAGTTTTAATTACCAATTGGTCAATAAAAAATTATCACATTCTCCGTTGAATGTCAATACGCTAACAAAAGATTTTTTGCTTTACACAAATGCCGAGTTGACATATAATTCAGAGAATGACATGTCCGAGGTGCAGTGATGGACGAAAAACGAAGATTAATAAGAAATAAGTGCGCGGCTATCCTGCTCAAAAGCCGTAAAATTTCCGACGGCTTTGACAGAGCATGGAGCACGCACAGCCGCATGTTCGGCGACATAATGGAGCCTGCGTTTGCGGACGATAAGGCCTCACGTTTAGAGCTTGCGAGCGCTCTTAATCTCATGAGTGCGGGGAAGCACAGCACAGGGGCAAGAAAGCTCGAAAAGCTCTTTGACGCCTGCCGCACCGATGAGGATTTTGCCGCGCTTAACTTTTTCATGGGCGCATGCTGCGAGAAAATGGGACTTATGGATATGGCGACGGTCTACTACGGGGAGTCGGCAAAGCGCGAGCCGGAGTTTTACATGGTGTATCTCATGCTTGCAAAATGTCTGCACTCTCAGCGGCACTACGAGGCCGCGGTCAATACATATTTAAAGACCCTCGACGCGATACTCTCGCGCCCGAAAAAGGACGAGGTACCTGCCGTGCGTGTTTCCCCGCTTTTGGGCTCTGTCCACGGCAATTTAGCAAGCTGCCTTATCATGATGCGTCGCTATGACGATGCGGAGTTTGAGCTTTATGAAGCGCAGAGGTACGACTATGCACCGCCTCAGCTGCTCGTCACCTGGGCGACGCTTTACGCCGCGACGGGGCGCAAAGCTCAGGCGGCGGAGAAAATGAGCAGGCTCAGGGAGATTTCGCCGGAGCTTGAAGCGTCCTCGGCGCTGAGCATCAGAGAGATTATGGAGCAGAAGAACTCACACTTTGCGCCGCGCATTATAGACGGCGAAAAGCTCAGCCGCTTTTGGGACTGGTTCTGCAAAAATGCCGATAAGCTCAAATCGCTTGCCTTCGGCATGCCGTCGCCCGCTTTGATGAAGGAGGTCTATGAGCAGGTCTCCGGCATATTCGACGCCGTTGTCGAAAAGCCGGGCTTTGAGCTCGGACGCGACGGGATAAAGGCGCGTATGAGCTTTTTCGATAACTACAATCTGACCTTTGAGCTCTGGCTCGGCAGGCTCGTGGATACTGCGCCGCGCTCGCTGCGCGACGACTGGAGCTTTTATTCGGTGCATTGAGGTGAAATATGATAAAGTATGTTCTGATGGATATTGACGATACGCTGCTCGACTTCGGAAAGGCCGAGGCAGCGGCGATAAAAAAGACCTTTGAGCGCATCGGCGTTCCGGCAACGCCGGAGGTCATCTCGCGTTATAGTGCGATCAACGACGAGCACTGGAAAATGCTCGAACGAGGTGAGCTCACTCGTGAGCAGGTGCTCGTGCGGCGCTTTGACGCGCTTTTTGCTGAGCTCGGCATAAAAAACGTGCCCAGTGAGCTGGCTCAGGCAAGCTATGAGTATCTCCTGGGCATAGGCCACTATTTTGTCGATGGAGCTCCCGAGCTTTTGGAGGCGCTCAAGGGCAAATATGAGCTTTACATTGTCTCAAACGGCACGGCCTCGGTGCAGGACAGCCGCCTTGAAAGCGCCGGCATCGTGCCGTATTTCAAGGATATTTTCATATCCGAGCGCCTGGGCGCGGATAAGCCGTCGAGGGAGTTTTTCGAGCTTGCGTTCTCACGTATAGCGGGCTTTGAGCGCGACAAGGCCGTCATCGTCGGCGACAGGCTCTCGTCGGATATTCTCGGCGGCATTAACGCAGGGGTAAAGACCTGCTGGTTTAACCCGAAGCGTCTGCCATGCGGAGACGCAATACGCCCCGACTGCGAGATCCACGCGCTGTCCGAGCTGCCCGAATTATTAGAAAAACTCTGAGGCATTTTGCCTCAGAGTTTTTCGTTTATTATTTCAACTTTTCCGATATCCGGCGCTTTCACGCAGTATCCTATGCGGTATTCGCCAATGCCCGCGCTGCCGAAGGAATATCCCTCGACGCCGCGCACGACCGAGAATGTGCGTACATCGCCCAGTCGCAGGCCGGCGGCTTTTATATAGCTCTCCTTGAGCGTCCACAGACGGCAGAATTCGGCTTCCGGCGTCGGGGATCGCTCAACGAGCGCGGCCTCATCGGGCATAAAGAAACGCTCGGCCAGCCTTAGAGCGTTATCGCGCGCAAGCTCGATATCCGCGCCGACGGGCACGCCGGAGACTGCGCACACAGCATATTTTCCGCAATGCGATAGCGAGAAGTAAGCGCCGCCGTCGGGGAAAAAGGGCTTTCCGTTTTCCGTCAGAGCGTAGTCGCTGCGTCCCGCGGCTTTTTCAAGCAGAAGCTCGACACCGAGACTGCGGCGCTTATCGTCATCATTTTTGAGGCGCAGCGTTTTCTCCCTGCGCTGCGGCGAAACCGAGGCAAGACAGGCATCTATATCAAGACCCGAAACGTCGGCGATAAAAAGCCTTATCATGCGCGCATCGCGTCGAGCGTTTTCTGAATAAGCGTATCAAGCTCCCAGCCGCACATCTCCGCGCCGCGCAGTATAAAGTCGCGTGAGCAGCCGGCCGCGAATTTCTTGTCCTTGAATTTTTTCTTCACGGACTTTACCTCCATATCGGAGATGCCCGTCGGACGCATGAGGGCGGCGGCACCTATAAGACCCGTCAGCTCGTCGGTCGCAAACAGCACCTTTTCCATGAAAAGCTCAGGCTCAACGTCGATGCAGATGCCGTAGCCGTGGCTTATAACGGCGTGGATGACCGACTCGTCAATATCCTTATCGTGCAGCAGCTCCCTTGCCTTTACGCAGTGCTGCTCGGGGTAGAGCTCAAAATCTATATCGTGAAGCATGCCGACGGCAGCCCAGTAATCAATCCGCTCCGGGTCATATTCCTTAGCAAGCTCGCCCATGACCTTGGAAACGGTCTCGGCGTGCTGGAGGTGGAACGGCTCCTTGTTAAACTCCATGACAAGCTGCCTTGCCTGCTCAACTGTGGGAATATAGCTCATTAATATCTCCTCCTGAAAAGATGATGTATTATTTTACTGCAACATTCGGCAGAAATCAACGGGAAATTCTTAATTGACACTGCCCGGCCGATGGATTAAAATTTAAACAGTAATTACTAAGGAGAAGAACATGGAGCATCCCGTTTTGTACATCGTTATCCCCTGCTATAACGAGCAGGAGGTGCTGCCGATAACAGCGCCGATGTTTTTAAATAAGCTTAAGGAGCTTTCGGATACCGGCCTTATATCCGAAAACAGCCGCGTTCTGTTCGTAAACGACGGCAGCGCCGATAAGACCTGGGATATCATCTGCTCGTTCGCGCAAAGCGACGAGCACTGTATCGGCATAAGCCAGAGTAGGAACCGAGGTCATCAGAACGCCGTGCTCGCCGGGCTCATGGAGGCTAAGGATTGCTGCGATATAAGCATATCAATAGACTGCGACGGGCAGGACGATATTAATGCCATGGACGACATGGTGCGCGAATATTTGAACGGCTGCGATATAGTCTACGGCGTGAGGTGTGACCGCGAGAGCGACAGCTTTTTTAAGCGCACGACCGCGCAGGGCTTTTACAGATTCCTCTCGGCCATGGGCGCGGATATCGTATATAACCACGCAGACTACAGGCTGATAAGTGCGCGGGCTCTGAAAGAGCTTGCGAGGTTTGAAGAGGTAAACCTCTTTCTGCGCGGCATGGTGCCGCTTGTCGGCTTTAAGAGCACAAGCGTTGAGTATAAGCGTACCGAGCGCCTGGCCGGAAAGAGCAAATACCCCTTGCGCAGGATGCTGTCGCTTGCCGGAGACGGCATAACGAGCCTTTCGATAAAGCCTCTGAGACTTATAATGAGCTTCGGTATTACAGTCGCGCTTTTGAGCTTCGTGGGTGTCATATGGGCAATAGTCTCCGCGCTCGGCGGCCATGCGGTTGCAGGCTGGGCGAGCACGACGTGCATAATCTGCTTTGTCAGCGGTGTGCAGCTTATCTGCATGGGCATAATCGGCGAATACATCGGCAAGATATATATGGAAACAAAGCGCCGCCCGAGATATATAATCTCTGAGCGGACGTGGGATAAATAAGGGCTTGTTTAACAGACAAATGTTTGATATAATACATTCATCTTGATATTAAGGATAAGGAGACATTACTATGAACTATTGGAGCACTGCACGCAGAGGCGTCCTCGGCCTGAGCGCAGCAACCATCGCATATTCCATTTGGAAGAAGAATCCCGTTTTGCCCATGGTGCTTTACGGCCTGCACCTGGCCGAGTATTTTGCCGTTGCCAAAAAGGCCGGCAAAAAGGTATGGTATGACGATACCCGCTGCTTTATAAACACCATGCTTTACGGCTTCACCTTCTGGCTGCCCATGAAGCTCGAGATCGAGTGACAATATTTTCAGCGTGTCAAAAAAGCCAATGGCTTTTTTGCACGCTTCAAATACGCCACATTTTTTGTGAAGCTAACGCTTCACGAAAAATCTCGCTTCGCTCGTCAAAAAGCCTGATGGCTCAGGCATTTTTGATGGCTATAATCCAACTTGAGGCGGGCCTTGCCCCCTCAAACTCCCCCGCTGCGCGGTTGTATTTACTCAGCAGCATAGGTTTTTTGACAGTCTCAATTTAATTTCCGGCTCACGCAGCCGGAAATTTTTATAAAATAAATGAATGAAAGGAGCGAAAATGATGCTTGACCGTGAGCTTATTCTGAAGCTGGCCGAGAAATACGAGAGCTTTTATCTTTATGACGGCCGGACTGTACTTGACAGCATCGCGGCCCTCGGCAGCAGCTTTGAGGGAGTGCGCTTTCTGTATTCTGCCAAGGCAAATCCGCACCCGTCGGTGCTCAGATGCATCTTCGACGAGGGCTTCGGCCTTGACGCGGCCTCGATGGGCGAGGTGACGATGGGCGTGAAGCTCGGACTCGCGCCGGAGGATATTTATTATTCCGCGCCCGGCAAGAGTATGAACGATCTCGACGCGGCGCTCGAAAAATGCGTTATCATTGCCGACAGTGCCGCCGAGCTTGAGCGCATACAGTATCTCGCCGCACGCCACGGCGTGAAGGCGGAGGCGGGCGTGCGCATAAACCCTAACTTCACATTTGACGGAGAGGGCGGAGTATCCTGCAAATTCGGTATCGACGAGGACGAGGCGCTCAAAAAGCTTGCCGAGTGGGACAAGCTCAAAAATCTGCATATCTGCGGCATCCATGTCCACTCTCGCAGTCAGGAGCTGGACACGCCGCGCCTTTGCGACTACTACGGCCGCATGTTCGAGCTCGCCGTGAGATGTCAAAAGACTCTCGGCAGGCAGCTGCACTTTGTCAATATGGGCTCTGGCATAGGCATCCCCTATGCCGCGACGGACAGCGCCGTTGACCTCAAAAAGCTCGGCGCGCATATGAATAAGCTCTGCAAGGAATACGCAGCGGAGCTCCCCGAGGCAAGAATTTTCATCGAAACCGGCCGCTTCGTATCGGGCAGAGCCGGCGTCTACGTTACGCATGTAAACGATGTGAAAACGAGCCTCGGCAAAAAATATGTCATCCTTGCCAACACGCTCAACGGCTTTGTGCGTCCTTCGATCGCGCAGATGGTCGAGCGGGCATCCGATGCCGCACCCTGCGAGCCGCTGTACACGGGCCCTGACGCCTTCGGCTTTGCTCCGCTCACCGATGAGACGGAGACCGAGACCGTTACGGTGTGCGGCAATCTCTGCACGGGAGCGGACGTCATTGCTCAGGATACGGAGCTTCCCAAGCTCAAGACAGGCGATGTGTTTGTGATCACAAACGCCGGAAGCTATGCGGCGGTGCTCACGCCAATGCAGTTTGCCTCGCTCACGCCGCCGGTGCAGATATTTGCAGCCCCCGACGGAAGGCTCACGGTGCTGTGATGCTCAATACGACGCTATGCTATATAAGCCGCGGCAGCGAGTATCTCATGCTGCACCGCGTGAAGAAGAAAAACGATATAAACCGCGATAAGTGGATCGGCATCGGCGGAAAGTTTGAGTCAGACGAAAGCCCGGACGAGTGCCTTCTGCGCGAGGCAAAGGAGGAGACGGGGCTAACGCTCACATCATGGCGCTGCCGCGGTATAGTAACGTTCGTGAACACGCAGTGCGAGTCGGAATACATGCACCTGTTTACCGCCGACGGCTTTGAGGGCGAGCTAAAAGCCTGCGACGAGGGCGAGCTTGAGTGGATAGAACGCTCAAGGCTTTATGACCTCACGCTTTGGGAGGGCGACAAGATATTTCTGCGCCTTTTGGAAAATGACGCCGAGCTATTTTTCCTCTTAAAGCTTTGCTACGACGGCGACGAGCTTGTCAGCGCCGTTTTAAACGGTAAAAAAATTAAATGATTTAAGGATATAAAAACAGCCGCGGCGGTATCTTTGAACAGCACCCCATTTGTTAGACAGTATGATATACTATC
>ULQM01020246.1_pt1 | contig 32175 bp, 20 predicted proteins | sample 1954451 | NCBI WGS metagenome assembly ULQM01 (sample SAMEA4835655, study PRJEB28245) | human gut metagenome | biome: gut microbiome; material: fecal sample | place: Denmark | collected 2008 | reverse complement strand
AAGACAAATAAGCATACAGACACCAAAACGAGCCGTTGCACTTTATTTGTGCAACGGCTCAATTTTATTCGCGGCATTGACTCAATCCAGAACAGCGCCTCCCCATTCAACAACCGTAAAGCCTTTACGAACGATTGGCGTAATTTCGGGCGGCATTATTTCATCACCGCTGTATTCGGCAAAGCCGAACCATATACGGTATATGCTGTCAGGCTTTACCGAGAAAGTCAGCGGCATCGCATTATCAACACCTTCGGTCAGCATCGGATACATAACATAATCCGTGCCGTCTTTAAGATAATCCGCCCAGTATTCAATGAAGTCTGCAGTTTCCTGCTCATTAAAGCCGTAAGAAGCCAGTATTTCACGGAAGGCTTCCGCACGTTTATTTGCAGGAATAATGAAGCCTTCTTCAGTCGAAAACGCTTTCCTTTTCACAAGAGCTTCGTAGAACAGATAACCGTAACTGTTTTTATCCTTATCGGTAAGCGTGCCGTCCGGCGATGCCGTTACCGTCCATCCGTCATTATATTCGGGAATCGACAAGGTAAGATAACCCGGTTTACCGAATGTGACCGTTATTTCTGTTTCGGTTTCGGGATAAAGATATATGTTCGGTTTTTTCGCCGTAACGTGATTCGGCAGGATTGTACTGCCTGCCTTAGGCGCCATATTCAGAAGTTCGTCACGCAGCCACTCAAACTCCTTTTCACGCCCCTCCCTTACCATCTGCGCATAGAAGTTCAGCTTATCATAATAGCTCTTTTTCCACCAGTCCTCTAACGACCATTCGGCATCTCTTGACGGATAAAACACATTCTGAAACAGGTCTGTATAATAATCGTTGACATTTTGCAGTGTAATATCGACCGTTCCGATAAGCGTACTGTGATTGGCATAATCCAGTAAGGCTGTCTGCGTTGCAACATCCGACCAATTCTTCACCGCCTCACCAAGCAGTAGGTTCATACCCTTTACCGTTCCTGTCGGGTCCTTATCCCCCACAGCCATATCCGCCCAGTTCATCATAGCCTGCCATGCGGTAAGCGTATCGTATGCTGTTGACAGTGCCGGGTGTGATGCGTAGGGATTATCCTGCGGATGAGTAAGCTGATTTGCCGCAGAAAGCGAATCCATTAAATTTGTGGCGAATCCTGCGACAGAAAAGATTCCGTTGCCTGTCTTCACCGCATCGCCGTAGCTTGTTTCAAAGCCGGGCGTATTTTTTACGCTATTCCAGCTCTCTCCTGCCAGATTAAAACCGTCTGATATATTGTTGCCGTAATCGTTCCAGAAGTTAAGCGAGGCTGTATACGCTTCGGTTGCGGAAGAACTGATCTGACCGATAACATCGGTAGCAGAAGGAGGAGTAACCGGTCTGCCTGCCGTATCTCCTCCGTTTGCAAAAGCGGTAAACGACAAAGCGGTAATCGGCAATATGCCGCTTAGTATAAGCGAAAAGGTCTTTTTTCTCATTATGACACCTCCCTTGCTACACATTCCTGATATGTTTCGACAAGGCTCAGCAGATAGCCGTCTTTTCCTGCCAGTGCCTTTGCGTCCGACAAATATTTCTCCGCCGCCTTATAGCTTCCTCTGTCATAGGAGATTACCCCAAGGTAGCACAGCGAATAACCGTCCGACAAGTCGAGAAGATGCGCTTTTTTCAAATAGTATATTGCTGATGTATTGTCATTGTTTTCGTAATAGGAAAGTCCCAGCATCAGATGCCCCTTTGCCCAGTACGGATGCTCGGCAACTGCGTCAAGCAGCGTGCTGACTACATAAGAGAAATTGCCCTTATCGAATTTGTTGTACCATTCTGCCATTGTGCAATAATAATCTATGCTTGTTTTATTCTTGAGTTTAAAAAGCATCGACCTGCTCTTATCCGCTTCTTCCGCTCGCATATAGTATTGTGCAAGACAGAGTGCGGAAGAATCGTCCTCGCCGTAAGCTTCGACATAATCAGCATATTTTTCTTCGGCGTTCTCCGCTGTTTCGGCACTGACCATTTGCCCGAGAAGTATCTCTTTTTGCCGCAACGTACCCGTGCCTGAGTCTGATGTAATAAATAAACAGCACACAACCGATATAACAATTCCCGCAAGAGCCGATACGTTACTAAGATACTTCTTCCGATTTTTAAGCACGAAAGACAATACGACCCCTGCCGCCGACAGCAGCATTCCGACAATTCCGAGCCAGACAGTACCTCCCAGAAAGAAGGTCTGCATTGTCAGAATAAGAAAGATTACAATTGAAATAATAATAGGCATTATTCATTTCCCCCTTTCTGCGATGCTTCATGTTGCTTTTCTATCATTGCTTTCGCACCCTCACGATATGAATACGGATGGATACCTATACCCTCATAATCACTGTAATAATTGAACCACGGACTAAGACCGATAGCAATCTCTGCGGCGGTATAGGCATTTTCCCACTCCTCCAGTTCCTCGTATGCGGCATAAAGCGCATACCATATCATCGGATCATCGCTCTTATAATCTATCGCTTTTTTGTAAGCCGCCACAGCTTCATCGTATTTTTTCTGTTGCATATGCGTCACGCCCTTGAGATAATAAGGATAACACAGCTCGCCACGCTCTGAGATTACCCGATCAGCAGCGGCAAGCGCCGTTTCCATCGCCTGTGTATAGGCGTCATCATAGATAGAATGACCGCCGTAAGACGGGTAGCAGGCATTGACATAAGCCTCCAGATAATTCTTCAGGAACTCGTCACTGTTAAGCTTGTTTATCTGTTCATCGCTGAGAAGGCTGTACTTTGCTTTTGTGGTTTCGGTATCCACCACCAGCAAGGAAAAGTAGGAATGCAGTAATTCGTCCGCTTTTTTAGGATATTCACTCGTCTTTACCTGCTTTGCAAGCTCCAGTACATACTCTGCGGAAGCATCAAATTCTCCGCTTTCAAGCGTTGCCGCCGCCGCATAATAGAGGGGAACGGGGTTTGTATCGTCCTGCACCTCGTTTGCGAGCTTAAGACATTCATCGTACCGTCCCGTTTTTAAAAGCGCATACATAGTATTTTCACGAATAAAGAAATTGTCGAATTCCTTGAGTGCTTCCAAGCCGTAATCCGCACACTTGTCAAGTGCCAATGCCCTAAGATAAGTCTGCATAACCAGCTTTTTGATACCGAGCCGCTCCTCTTTGGTTATGTCTTTTCCGAGCTGCTTTTCAAACTGTTTTTCAAAGTTTTCGACTACAGCAAGAATCCTCTTATCATCCGAATAGTCAGCAGTGAGGTAAAGCGAATGCTGCTCCTGATTGTTATAAAACATAACCGCTATGTAGCTCCATACGAAGTCCTCAGGAGCCTCCAGTGCCTTTTCGACAGCTTGGCTTACAAGCTGATAGGTGATACCGGTACCGACAGAATCGGCAATGTTCGTGCCGTTTGTAACACCTACCCGCATTTTAGCGAGCATCTCGGCATATTCAAAGCTGTTTTGGTAAGAGAAAGCCGTTTCAATCACTTCTGCCATAGCTGCGGCATTTTCCGCAACATCGGGCAGTCCGCCGACATATATTCCGTTTGCCGCTAAATTCGTCAGCATTTCTGTACGGCGATTTTTCTGCTCAGCCGTCAGCTCATCGGCATTTTTATATTCTGTAAGCATATCAAAGCAGAAATCGGTATCCTTTATATAGCCTGCCGTATAATACTTCTCCATAGTTTCAAGTCGGTCATCTGTGTGGTTTGCATAGGTATCAAGATAAGCCAACATCTGATTTGTTGCTATCTCGCTCTCGGAAATATCATTCCAACCGCCGTCGGCTATTTCTTTCCATATCTCAAGCTCACGCTGAATCTCCCTGTAGTCGTTGACTGCCGTGATGATGTTTCCTCCGAGCAGATTATAGCACGCCGTATTTGTGCGGCTGTAGTATTCAGCCTTCAGCCTGTCGGAAGACGAAATCGTTGCGGGAAAAGTCATCACGGCACAGATTGTAAGTATTGACGCACCTACAGCAGTCGGTATATAACCAAGCCTTGATTTTTTCGTTTGTGCCGATGTGATTTGTTCATCCGTTCCTGCCTTTGACAGATTCCCGAGGCACACAAATTTAAGTACGGGAACAATCAGCGCCCGGCAGAACACCGCATAGACAAGTTCGGCTATGAGCTTTATACACCACACCCGTTTTTGTGCGAAGGCCGATTCAACACCCAGCCCGAAAATATACGGCAAAAGATAAGCAAAAACGATCGCAAGCAATATACATACCGCTGTCAAAAGCAGCTTTCTGCCGACTTTTCGTTTAATGCCGCTATTAACAGCACAGCTTAGCAGATAAAACGAAAGTCCGAGCAGTATTCCGCCGGCGGCTATCCCTATAAATTCACCGACCGTTCCGAAGCACTTGACAAAAAGAACCGTCAGGAGTTTTCCGCCATACAGTGCCGCTATACAGGGAATACAGCCCTTAAGCCATACTGCGACAGCTTCCTTTGCCGTTTTTCCGATTGAGCAAACTGCAAAAAATGCGAAAACGAAGGCACATACAACGCATAACACATCGGCAATAAACACCGTACCCGCCGCTAGCGATTCTTTCTTTATGCAAAGCAAAACGGTCTTTATCAGATCGGGTAAAATGACTAGCGATACGGTTATTCCGAAAATCCACCTTGCAAAAGCATTTTTATATGCTACTGCGAAATATTCTCCTATTCTTTTCATAGGCAATTCCTCCACTTGTATTCTTTATGATTTGATTTTGCTTAAAACAAGCTCGTTTTCAAGATATTGCGATATGCTGTCGGCTACGGCTGTTATAGCTCGTTGCACTCCGGATTCTGACAATCCCTCGCACTGTCTGACCATCGTTACGGACAATTCGGTACCTTCCTCCTGCCTGCTCACCGAAACGGAAAAAAGGCTTGAATTTCCGTACACTGATATTTCCGATAATATGGTCGATGCGTCCTCTTTTTTATATTCGGCGCCGTTTTTGTCCAGCACTTCGTAAATTGCAAGTATCACATACTGCCGATTATACGGAAGTGTTCGTTTTGTTGTTTTTCTGTCCGGCAAAGCACAATGCCGCATATTCATAATCCGCTCCCCTTTCTGAATATATCCTATTGCAAGCTGTCATCGTGTCGTTTCATACACCGTTTGTTATTGTAATTATATCTGAATAACGCTCCGCTGTATATAAGGGAAGTCCGCCAATCTGCAAAAAACAGGTTGGCGGACTTCCGCCATTTTGTAAAAATCGGCATAACAATGCGGTTTTTACGATATAACGCAAAAATACCTCCCGCCTGAGCGGAAGGTACGAACATTCAGATATTTTATATGTTATTGTAAAGAGAAACAAGACCGATACGGGATTTAGTTCCCGTTTTTCCGTATATGGCGGATACATACCGCTCAAGAGTTCGTCTTGATATGTACATATTGTCTGCTATCGTCTGTAATCCATCCTCGGTGTTTACCAACAGCCCGAATACCTCAGCTTCTCTCGGAGTGAGCGAAAACTTTTCCGACAGCTTTTTCAATATCTCTTTGTCGCTCAGTTTGTCGCCGCCTGTTGAGGAAAGCTCATCAAAAAACGTTTTTCTCTTATTGGTATAGAAAAATGCTATGATGCTTGCCAATACAAATAAAATCAGCTCAATGGTGATTATCGCAATGTTGTTGTCCGAATTCAAAAGGGCGAGAGAACCTGCCGAGATCAGCACGGCGACAAAATTATTGACTGCTCTGCCAACCCCCGACAAAAGTTCGGGAGTTTTTGAATAACGGGCAATCTCCATAAAAGAAGCGGTAAAAAATACAACAAAGAAACCTGCGGATAAATAAAAGATAACCAGCCCCAGCATAATCGGGCCCGCAAATCTGAGAATAACAAGGCAGATGGTTGACAGGATCATTACGCAATACATAATCATACTCATATACTTTCTGCCGTCAAAATCGAACAAAAAGCCTGCCGCAAGTCCGCTGAGCGCAAGGAGTATTCTCGGCCACTGTCCGATATTCACCACACCGTTTGCGTGATAAAGGGTAATTGCATTATCCATTGTGCTGAAAATACAGGTCATAAACGCAACTAAAAAGACAAGTAAAACGCTGATTTTTACGACTTCTTTACCCGCCTTATCGGTTTTCTCGTCAGATTCGTTTTTCGGGAACGCAGGAACGATGCTGTTCTTTTCCGCTCTTATCAGCATAACGGCCAGTAGCAATATAAACAAGGAAAGCACCGCAGCTTCGATAATATCAATGTGGATCAGGTTATTATTAGCAATCTGGAGCAATGTTCCGAGCATATAGGATAAGCCTGCAAGACGTGCAATATAAGTGTTATCCTCCAACAGACACAGCGACTTATAAAACACCGCACTTCCGAACAGACCGAGGATCAAAAACAGCACAAGCCCCATACACAATGTAAATGCGTAAGTGCTGTGACGGCATATCAGGAAAAGACAGACGACCGACAGCACGGCAGCCAAGATAGAAATCACAGCTTGCAGAGCCCTTTTGCAAAGCTTTGAATACAGAGGGTACAAAGCAAATCCAACCACGCTTGCACCGAGAGCGTAATTCTGAGCGTTTACCGACTTATCGCCCGATACTGTGCAGGAAATCATATCAACAAATAAAAACTCAGCCTCTAAAAAGGTAAAAGTAAACAGGCTCATCAATACGACAGCTTTTATACGGGAAACCCTGTTTTCCTTATTAAAGGCATCGCTTTGCCTGATTTTTTTCAAAATGCTGTTCATAATCCAATCCTCTTACCTATATCGGACGCAAATTCCTTAATACTGTTCGGCTCACAGGCACCGCCGCAATTTCGGCGGCGATATTTCATTCCCGTTTATTCGTTTATTATGGTTTACCCTAAAAACAGGAACAGCCGACTTTTACTGTCAAAAATATAATAACACATTTTACAAAATAACACAAGTGCCTGCAGGACAGGGATTTGTTTTTACTGCCGCTGTTACTTCTTAGCCGATTGCAACAAATGTCAAGGCTTCTGCACAGCGAAAAAAATAAACCGCACAACAATGCGGTTTAAAAAATCAAATTCTTATACTGCCCGACATAGCTTTAAAGTCTTAGCTATAAAGCCTCCGGTTTTGCGGTCGGAAGATACTCTGATAAAACAGCCCTTCATATTTATGAGCTTTCTTTCTGAATAAAAGTCCACGGCAACACCTCGGATGTAACCTCCTTGCCGTTCAGAATATCAACGAGCTTCTGAGCCGCAATTCTGCCTATGTTTCTGTCCTCATAGGAAAGCGATGTTATCGTGACCGGAGAGATCCGGCTAAGATTACTGTTGTCAAAGCTGACTACGGCGACGTCCTCAGGAACACGTCTGCCGGCGGAAAGCAGGCACTCAATAAGTCCGAACGCCACCTCGTCATTATAGCATACGACCGCCGTATTATCGCCAAGCCGATTTAATACCTCCTGAGGATTATTGAAAAGATCCTCCTTTGTTTCGGTAATGTACCAGAACACATTCTCATCAGGAATTATCAGACCGTTGCGAAACAGCTCCGAAATAAAGCCGGAATACCGCTGATGACCTTGAATATCATCGCTTTTGAAAAAGCCTGCGATTTTTGTGTGACCACGCTCAATAAGATGCCGCACAAGCTCCGCACCGCCCGCCTGATTATCCGCACATACAGAATATGTGCCGCTGAGCGACGGGTAATATCCGTTGAAAAACACTACCGGTATATCCATTCCTATCAGCTTTTCGTACAGATCGAAATTAGGATTCGGCATAGCTGATTTTGTACCCTCTATCAGTATTCCGTCAACGGGATCCTTGAGTATTTCTTCAAGGATAGCACGCTCATTGCAAACACGGTTGCGTGTTGCAGAAAGAACAGCGGTATACTTGTTTTCGGATAATACATCATTCACTGCCCTTAGCTGACTTGGGAAAATATAGTCGCTGATGTATGTTGCAACCACTGCTATCTTTCCTGTCCTTGGATTAAGTCGCTTCGGCCGCACCACCGAGCCGCTCCCCTGACGCTTTAATATAAGATTATCCTCTACAAGAAGCGACAATGCCTTGCGTATCGTCTGACGGCTCACATCATACTGAGCTGTCAGCAGTTCCTCGGTAGGAATCGGCTGTCCCTCTTTATACAAACCGTTTTCAATATCGGTTTTAATTGCCTGTGCAACAGCTTCATATTTAGTCATTAATTATCACCTCTATGCAAAGCACAAGTTCGTGCAAAAGAATACAAATTTGTCTACATATATAATACAACTTTATCCGTTGTTTGTCAAGCAGTTTTTATTCAGCACGATATTTGTAAGTCAAAAACATCTGTTTTGTGACAAATGCACAAATCGTTCCGGCAAAAATGTTCAATTCATGCATTGCATTTACTTATCTTTTGTGTTACAATAAAAAAGCAATACAGACAAAACTTAAATTTGTAACAGATTTATCTATAACTTGTCTTTTAAATTTACAGCAGAAGATATACGTCTGTTTGCAAAAATGACGAACACGGAGCTTGTTATGATTGATGACAAGACCGACATAAACAGTTTTGAGCGGCAGCTTGAATTGCTTGACGCTACTGCGGCTCTCAAGAGGTGATAATATGACAATAAAAGAGAAGATACAAAACGCAAAGACATATCTCGGAATCGAATTCGGTTCCACCAGAATAAAGGCAGTGCTTATAGACGACACATTTGCCCCGATCGCTTCCGGCAGTCACGAGTGGCAGAACCGCTATGAAAACGGCGTGTGGACTTATTCCCTTGATGACATCACAACAGGTTTACAGCATTGTTATGCGGCACTTACAGAGGATATAAGGCAGAAGTTCGGAGTAACTCCGACTACCTACGGTGCAATGGGTATTTCCGGAATGATGCACGGTTATATGGCATTTGACAAGGACGATAACTTACTCGTGCCGTTCCGCACATGGCGTAACACTATCACAGAGCAGGCGGCATCCGAGCTGTCAGAGCTGCTTTGCTTCAACATTCCACAGCGTTGGAGCATAGCTCATCTCTATCAGGCAATACTGAACGGCGAGGAACACGTCAGACATATCGCTCATATCAATACGCTTGCAGGCTATATCCACTACCGTCTTACCGGAAAGCGACAGGTCGGCATCGGCGAAGCGTCCGGCATCTTCCCTGTGGACAGCACCGGTTACAACGCAGATTACATCAAAAAGGTTGATGAGTTGCTTTCGGCAAAAGGTTTCTCAGTAAAGCTGGCGGAAGTTCTCCCTTCAGTGCTTAACGCAGGCGCAAAGGAGGCATTCCTGACCGCCGACGGCGCTAAGCTGCTCGACCCGACAGGTACACTGCAGCCGGGAATTTCCTTATGCCCTCCCGAAGGTGACGCAGGTACGGGAATGACAGCGACCGACAGTGTGCTTCCCCGAACCGGAAACGTATCGGCAGGCACCTCGATATTCGCTATGCTTGTTCTCGACAAGCCGCTTAAGGGCTACTACCCTGAAATTGACGTAGTGACTACTCCCTGCGGCGCTCCCGTTGCTATGGTGCATTGCAACAACTGCTCCTCCGAGCTTGACGCATGGGTGAAGATATTCGGTGAATTTGCACAGCTCAGCGGTCACCCTATTGCAAAGCCCGCACTTTATGATATGCTGTATTATCACGCACTGACGGGCGACCCAGACTGCGGCAACACCGTTGTGTATAATTTCCTTTCAGGCGAGCCTGTTGCAGGAGCGGAAAACGGCAGACCGATGTATTTCCGCACTCCCGACGGAAAATTCAATCTTGCAAATCTGTTCCGTGCGGAAATATACTCTACTATGGCGGCACTGAAGCTCGGAATGGATATACTTTTTGAAAAGGAGCAGGTTTCCGTTGAAAAAATAACAGGACACGGCGGTCTGTTCAAGACAAAAGGAGTTGCACAGCAGTTCCTTGCCGATGGGCTGGGTTGTGCCGTTTCCGTTATGAAGACCGCCGGAGAGGGCGGCGCATGGGGAATGGCTCTGCTTGCGGCATATACTGTATGCGGCGGCGGAAAATCACTGGCGGAATTCCTTGACAGCGAGGTATTCGTCGGTATGGAATCCACCACGCTTCAGCCCGAAAAGAACGGTGCAGAGGGTTTTGCAGGATTTATGGAAAACTACAAACGTGGACTTGCGGCACAATACGCAGCGGCAAAGTAAGAAAGAGTGTAACAACACTATCCGTGCGATTACAAGCAGAAAACTATCGATTAAAAGAAAGCAGGATAGTCTTTGCGTTACAGCTAAACAGAAACGTAAAACGAAATAACATAACCGCAGGACTGCTCAGCTTTAAATGAGCAAGTCCTGCGGCTTTTTGTTTTTTAAGAATAATCAAAAACTTTATATTCCTTACCGTGATGCCGATTGCGGATATTCTGTTATCGCTTGACGGCGGCGGGTGATTTGTATTACCGCATTCATAAAGGGTTTGCTTTGTGTTCTGTTGCTTTTTCTTAACTTAACTGTAACATACAGGTTTAGCTTTTCTGCCGCTCTTTTATATCTCTATTGCAAGCCGACAAAATGTAATATATTTCAAAAATTCTATTGAAAAATCTAAATAAATCATATATAATAAAAATGTCAAAATTTGCGAAACACTCTTCCGCACTATAAGTTAATAACAGCATACAAGTTTTGAATTATGAGGTGATAATATCAGACAATTATTCAACAAAAGCGGCATGATGATAACATTCTTTGCCGTGACGTATTTTCTTTGCACTTTTCTCATTTCCATGTTTTTAAATTCAGTAAGCTCAGGCGTCGCAGGCAGACTTTCAGATAATGCAGAAATAATAACAGTCAATCAGGACCACAACTCCGAAAGCGCCCTCACCTACAGCGATTTAGGCGATATACTGTCAAAGTATAAAGCTGTCGGTGCAATAAAACTCGTAATCGAATACAATTCCGGCTACGCCCTGTTTGACTACGAAAAAACATCTTCTGAAAACAGCGCACCGACCGCCGTGATAAAGCCCGAACTTGAGCCGTACTGTATGACGATAAACGGAAGAAAAACGATAAACTTCATCGGACAGAATTACACCGTCAGCAGTATCAACATATACGGAGGTAAAGACAGCGATTTCATATTGCAGTCTGATAAGCTCAGCGGCAGCACGGTGCGGTTTTCGGGACTGACACTTATAATTGACAACAAAGATAAAACGCCCTCAGTCACCGAAAGCATAAAATCAGATATAACCGGGAAAAATCCCGATACCAATATCAGAACCGATGATATATCCAAGATATCGGGAAAAGGCAATCTCTTTACATCAGGCAATATAGTTATCATCATTGCGATATTGCTTATCGGTCTGCTTATTCTTATGAATTCGGGCGTGTTCACATGGTCATGGATAAACTCCAAACGCTCCGAAATAATGGCTCGCCGTATATGCGGTGCAGATGATGCGGACATTAAAAAAATGATATTCATAAATTTCCTTATGATCTCCGCAGTCGGCATACTTATCGGCTTTATTGTCACACTGCTCCTTACTCTTATTCCTGCCGTTTCTTATTATCTCAGCAATATCAGAATTTCCGCAGGACTTATATCCGTAGCGTTCATCCTTCTTATCGGCGGTATAATTTCCTACAGTCTGAGTGACAAGTATTCGCACGAACAGGTCATTTCGTTAAGGAGAGTGTTATGAACAAGCAACTTATAAAAATAATTCTTTTCGATATAAAATCGAACCTGCTTTCCTGCCTGCTTCTTACATTCCAGATGATAGTAGCATTCTTTGTTATAGGCAATCTTTGCAGTATCACCGCATATAAAACTGTAACTGTGAATGCCCTTGACGGCTTTGATTTTCCCAAAAACTGCTACAGTCCGTCAAACCCCGATATTTACACCGACGGCGGAATAGTGGTTGATTATGACGACATAGAAAAGGAAAGAAACCTCAGCTATTACATAGCCGAAAACTATAAAACCGAGGGGCGTTCCGAATTCTATGAAGAAAAAGACGGCACAGAATATTCTCTGACGGTAATTACAGAGCATTACTTTGATATATTCGGCTTTGAAGTAAGCAAAGGACGGCTGTTTCAAAATACAGAATACGGCAAAGATCTGTCAGATAATCCGCCCGTAGTTCTCGGCAGTGACTTTGAAAACGACTATAGCATCGGCGACTTGTACCTTGATAAATACGAGGTAGTCGGTATACTGAAAAGCGGCATGAAAACAACCTTTTTGCAAGGTGACAAAAGCTCTGTCGTTTCCGTCGACGACGATGTATTTACACCTGTTATGAGCATTGAAAGCATGAAAGAACAAGGCATTGATTACCCCACCTCACTTATCTATGCCGATGATAAATCCGACCTTGCCGCAATAAATGATTACGCCGCAGAAAACGGCATGAATACATATAACTTCATATCTGCCGATGAAACAAGACAGCTTATCGACCTTGTTTCTACAAAAGCCGATATTTCACTCATCGTCATATCATCAATAATCATTATTCTTGCGGTATTTTCAATGATACAGTCAACCCTGCTCTATGTCAGAAAAAATATCCGTGAACTGCTCATACACATGATTTGCGGTGCTTCACAGTCGGATATCCTGCTCAGGATAAGCGCCGAAGTGCTGATTATAAACCTTGTCGGCGTTGTTGTTTCATCTCTTATATTTATGTCACTCCGTACAACACTTGTTTTTATGCTGACAGGCATTGCAACGGCAGTGATAGCCATTTTGCCCGTTATGGTGAGCATTAAGAGAAAACCGCTTATAATGCAGATAAAGGAGGAAAAGTAAATGATCAGACTCGACAACATATCAAAGACTTTCCGTGACGGTGACACACAGGTTCAAGCATTGAAAAATATCAGCTTTGAAGTAAACAAGGGCGAGCTTGTCGCAATAATCGGAAAAAGCGGAAGCGGAAAATCAACGCTTCTTAATATTCTCGGACTTCTCGACAAGCAAACGGACGGCGATTATTATATTGACGGCAAAAAAGTTTCTTCCATACCGGAGCGTGAAAAAGCAAAGCTCAGAAACAGTCATATAGGCTTTGTAATGCAGGATTTCGCCCTTGTCGAAAAATACACGGTAAAGCAGAATATAAATATCCCTCTTATATACACAGATAAGCCCATCAATAAGGAAAAGGCGATAAACGATGTATTAAAAAGCGTCGGACTGTCCGATAAAACAAACACGCCCGCCTACAGACTGTCGGGCGGTCAGAAGCAAAGAGTAGCCATAGCAAGAGCGGTGGTAAACGAACCACAGATAATCCTTGCCGATGAACCGACAGGCGCACTTGACAGCATGACCGCAGATGAAATAATGCAGATTTTCGAGCGCCTCAATATGTCGGGAAAAACCGTCATAATCGTAACCCACGACAAAGACATTGCCGCTCGCTGTAAGCGTGTCATCGAGCTTTTGGATGGGGAAATTGCGAAAGGTACAAATTAATCAATTCGTGCAGTAATAAAAAACAAGTGTTTTTGCTTGACTTTTCAACATTCTGAGGGTTGCCGCAGCAGCCCTTTTATTATGTCCGAATTTGTAAATACGCAAAGCTAAAGTTCAGAGAAGCGGATAAACGTGACATAACGGTATTGTTATACCGGAAGCTGTTGATATTCGGTTTTAAATATGGTATAATAGCCTCAAATATAACCGCACATGAATATAACACAACGGCATCATCTGCGCCGGTGACGATATAAACAAAGGCAGTGCCGTTGTATCAGACGAAGATATTGTAATGAAATTCTTCGCTCCGGGTTGTGCTATAGATGATATTGCAAAATAATCGAAGAAAAAAGAAAGGCACTTAGTAATATGTTGAAAGACGGACTGTATGAGCAAATTATCAATAAAGGGCTGGAAACAGAGCTTTCCTCTACAGATAAGCTCTCTGCCACTGCACCCATCGACAGTGCGGAAGCATCCAGAGTGCTGGCAAAATACATTGCCGAAGTTGTAGAAAAAGGCCTTGATAATGTTGCCGACAACGGCGGAGATGTAAACTCGCAAGTTGCTCTTGCAAACCGTATTATTTCTACAATTATCAACGAAACCAAAGAAAACGAGCTTGATGAAATGACGGTCGCAGAGCGGGCAGAACAGCTTCTCGCCCTCTTTGACAAAAAGAACAGCATTCTTGCCATAGATGAGAAGGCGGCGATTATCCGCCCCGAAACGTCTATTGCGCAAAGCTCATTATTTACAGGTGCAATCCACGAACCGCAGATGTTTACCGAGCTTAAGAAAGAAATTATATCCTGTAACCGCATTGATATGCTTGTATCCTTTATCAAGTGGAGCGGACTCCGTCTTATAATGGACGAGCTTGCCGCCTTTACGCAAAACGGCGGTGAACTCCGCATTATTACAACCTCCTATATGGGAGCGACCGATGTCAAGGCAATCGAAGAGCTTCGCAAACTTCCCAACACAAAAATCAAGGTTAGCTATGACACCAGACGCACCAGACTTCACGCCAAAACGTATGTCTTTTATCGGGATACCGGTTTTACTACTGCGTATGTCGGTTCATCAAATCTTTCAAACGCCGCAATTTCCAGCGGTCTTGAATGGAATGTAAAGGTTACAAGAAAAGATCTCCCTGAAACGATCGACAAGATCGCAGCTACCTTTGAAAGCTATTGGAACTCCAATGAATTCGAATATTACTGCGAGGAACAAAAGGAACGTTTAGCCCGTGCTCTAAAAGCCGAAAAACACTTTGACAATAACAGTGCCGAAATTTATACGATGGATATTGCCCCGTATTCCTACCAGCAGGAAATTCTTGATAAACTGGACGCAGAGCGTAAAGTGCGTGGTTATAACCGTAATCTCATAGTTGCCGCCACAGGTACCGGAAAGACGGTTATATCTGCACTTGATTACAAGCGGTTTTGCAGGCAAAATACCGATAAGCCTTGTCGGCTTTTATTTGTGGCGCACCGCGAGGAAATTCTGAAGCAAAGTATGTACACCTTTCGTGCCGTACTGAAAGATGCAAACTTCGGGGAAATGTTCGTAGGCAACTATAAGCCGGAGAGCATAGATAATCTTTTTATGTCCATACAGACATTCAACTCACAGAGCTTCACAGATAAAACGTCGCCGGATTTTTATGATTATATTATTGTTGACGAATTTCATCACGCCGCCGCACCCACATATCAAAAACTATTGTCATATTATAATCCGCATATTCTTCTCGGTTTGACAGCAACGCCTGAACGTATGGACGGTAAGAGTATTTTGCCGTATTTCAATAATCGCATAGCGGCCGAAATTCGTCTGCCAGAAGCTATCGACCGTAAGCTCCTTTGCCCTTTTCAATATTTCGGAGTGACCGATTCTGTCGATCTTGATAACTTGAAATGGGCGGCAGGAGGTTATGACAAGGGCGAGCTTTCTCGAATTTATACGCTGAGCGGTATGATAGCAAATCGCCGTGCCGATCTTGTAATCTCATCATTGCTTAAATATGTTACCGATATTGATGATGTAAAAGGTCTCGGATTTTGCGTAACGGTCGAGCACGCAATATTTATGTCGGATTATTTTAACGCTCACTCGATACCGTCAATGTATCTGACCGGGCATTCACCCGACGAAGAAAGAAAAGAAGCAAAAAACCGACTTGTAAAAGGCGAAATGCGCTTTATATTTGTTGTCGATATATACAACGAAGGTGTGGACATTCCCGAAGTCAACACGGTTTTGTTCCTGCGTCCGACCGAATCTTTGACGGTATTTTTGCAGCAGCTTGGACGTGGACTGCGTTTATCCGAGGATAAAGAATGCCTGACCGTACTTGATTTTATCGGACAGGCAAACAAAAAATATAATTTTGAGGATAAGTTTGCGGCGCTTCTTTCCAACACAACACGAGGCGTAACACGTGAAATCAGGGATGGATTTATTTCGCTTCCGAAAGGATGCTATATTCAGCTTGAAAAGAAGGCGGCGAGATATATTCTCGATAACATCCGCTCATCCTACGGAAACAGTGCCGGTCTTGTCGCACGAATAGCAACCTTTGAAGAAGATACAGCTCAAAAACTTACTCTTGAGAATTTTCTCGACCATTATCGGCTGGATCCCCGATCGATATATAAGTTTTCTTCCTTCTCCCGCTTATGTGCTCGTGCAGATGTGACAGAAAATTTCGAGGAACCGATTGAAAATGTTATGACAAAGGCACTCAGCCGTTTTGCTTGCGTCGATTCAAGACGGTGGATTGCATTTATGCTCCGCATCTTAACAAATACCGGCTATCCCGACTTTGCAAAGTTCACGGATATAGAAAAGCGTATGTTCCAAATGTTCTACATAACAATGTGGGGAAAAGCAATCGAAGATTGGACCACAGACGAAGTATCAGAAAATATTCACGCACTTTTAAACAGCCCGACAATGCTTTCCGAGCTTATCTCACTGCTCAGATATAACTATAATCGCATTGATTTCATTGATGAACCCGTTGATCTTGGATTTGACTGCCCACTGGATCTGCATTGCTCATACACTCGTGAACAGCTTCTTGTAGCAATGGATTTTATGAAACCGAGTATAGTCCGTGAAGGTGTTAAATGGCTGCCGGATAAGAATATCGATGTATTCTTTATAACGCTGAACAAATCCGATAAAGATTACTCACCGACAACCATGTATCAGGATTATTCCATCAACGAAACTCTATTTCACTGGCAGAGTCAAAGCACGACCAACGCAGAAGGCAAAGTCGGTCAGCGCTATATCAACCACCGCAAAAACGGCAGTAAGGTTCTCTTATTTGTGCGTGAATTCAAGAACGATATTTACGGAAACACTGCGCCATACACTTATCTCGGCACAGCAAATTACGTTTCGCATAACGGCTCAAGACCGATGAATATAACGTGGAAATTAGATGAACCCATCCCCGCAAAATACCTGAAGAAAACGAACAAACTGGTGGTCGGATAACAGTAAAAGCCGTGTAAGCTGTTATGAGATAAAGAGGAATTTCGATTTTTCAACATACAAAAGAATGCAAGAAGGTTCGAACGCATTAATGTTCAGGTTACCATAAACATATATTCCCACCTGTTTCGGCAGTAAGAAGAAGTGCTGTAAGCATACTCAATAAAATTTTTGAAACGAAGTTGTGACATTTTCACAGCGCCCATTTTTGCGATCAAAGCAGCAGAAACATCACTTTCTATTAAGGATAAAAAGGAAAATCATCATGAATTATCACGAAAATTATCATGATTTTATCATGCCCACCCCTACAAGGTCATCAGTATTTGATGTAAGGCAACACCGCACAATTAACGCCCCATTGCCATAAAAAGTGACATGCTGTGGAATTCGTGTGAGTTACCCATCATGCTCGCCGGGGCGAACATGATATTCAATTTAGCGGCCTGTTTTCGCTGACCGTCGGCGCTGCTATTGTCGTTGAATCTACTATCGTTCCCTTTTTTATGATCAGTCCTTTTGCTGTGAGTTGCTCTACCACCTGTGAAAAAAGCTTTTCCTGCAGCTCGTTTTTTGAAATGGCAGTCTTTTTTTACAGCGCCTTTGTCTGTCGTTTATTGATCATCACAATATTCTTGCCGTCACCGCAGTATCTTTTTTCTGTATTCTGCCGGAGAAAATCCGGTCACCTGCCTGAACTGCCGTGAGAAGAATTTTTCATCATCGTAACCGCAGCTTACTGCTGTCGCATAAATGCTCATGGCGGTAGAATACAGTAAGTAGCAGGCTTTCATTACCCTTGAATTTATGCAGTCGCGGTTGTAACTTACATCAAAGCACTGCCGATAAATCAAGCGGAAATGCCCCTCGCTGACGCACATTTTTCTGCTGACTTCCGAAAGCTTAGGCATCTTATTAGGCACTGAAATTATCCTGTTCCTTATGTCGGCAAGCTCGTTATAATGCGGAAGTCTTCTTCGTTCGCTTATCAGACCGACATCGTGCTCTGCATTCAGCGATACGGCTGAGCGCAGTTCTCCGACCAGCGTGTTATCGGAACTGTGGTATGTGATAATAACCTGCCGTTCATCGTGCCGTGAATAAACCTCGTTGTGGAGCGATATTTTCAGTTTCTCAGGAAACATTCCGTTTTCCCTTTTGAACAGGATAAGAAATGTGTTGTCATCGGTCCGGCAGCATATTTCATGCTGAGTGCATACACGTTTAATTGCTGACGCTGTTTCTGCGATTATATCGCTGCGGTAGTTTTCGCCAAACAGGTATTCTCCGCCGTCCGGGAAACTAAGCCTTACCGCCTGAATGCAGAAGTTATGCCCGGCTTCCTCCACAATGCTTTCAAATTCACGAAGATTGTAGAACCCCGTCAGCGAATCATACAGTGCGGATTGCCGCTGGCATTGCGTGAGATAGTGGATATCATTCTTCATTCGCAGAAATTCCAGCGTATCCGCAACAGTCTTGTTCCAGTCGCGGAAGCTGAAATCATAGCTCGCCGGGCGGTTGTATTCCAGCACCGTATACCCGTAAAGCCTTGTCTGAAAGCACACGGGATTCACATAGAAAATCGCAGGGGAATCGTGCTCCGTAATGAACGGCACGGGAGTTTCGCCGCTGCTGAACTTTATCGGAGGTTCTGAATACTCGTTACCTATCGCACAGCACAGGAACTCACCACCGTTGAAACGTTCACTGTTCCATGCGCTGTCAAGGCACAGAAACAGCCTGTCAGCGCCGTGCAGCAGGTAGAAAAACTCGCTTACCGCTCCGGTGTATTCCTCAAGAGTACGCGATGTGGTGAGCCTGCCGGAAAACTGTGCCACGGTGCTCATAATGGTGTGATACTGGTCTATCTTTTCCGCGATAAGCTCATCTAAAAGATGCGAACGGCAGATGCCGCAGGAGCAGGTGTTTCCGCTTACGAACCTGTCAGAATTGTCTTGAATAGGACTGTCGCCGAGAATAGCACCCACAGCGTCCCATCCCATTTTACGGCGGTTTCTGCGGTAAGTCGTCAGCAGCGGATAGTGATATATCCTTCCTGCGGTATGGTCGCCGCCGGTCAGGTCGTAGCCCGTTACTGTCAGATTGCTGGGAATATCCACTCCTGCCTCCGAAAGAACATCACACAGCCCGAATGCCATGGAATCGTTGGTACATATCACCGCCTGAGGTCGCGGAATTTCACCGCTGAGATACCGCCGGGCAAGTTCCTCGCCAGAATCGTTCCAGAAGTTTCCGTAATACACTCTGATATTATCAAAGCTTATTCCGTGCTTTCCGAATGCGCGCTTGCAGCCGTTCAGACGCTTTTGCGAAGCGGCGTTGTCCCTGCTTCCCGTCAGTATATCGATGTCCGTGAAACCGTGAACCGTTATCAGATGTTCCGTCATTTTCTCCAGGTCGGTTTCATCGTCGGAATAAACGCTCTTAAATCCATCCAACTCCCCGTCAATAACAATGGCGGGGATTTTTGCAGCTCTTATTTTATCGATTGTATCGTTGATTATTTTTATATCCCGGAATGCCTCGGCTGTGACAATAACGCCGTCAAATAAATCCGGCTCAATCAGGGAGTAAATTATGTTCTCATAATTCAGCAGATTATCGTCCTGCCAGTGGTTGTATATGTTTGAGTAGACCACAACATCGGTGTCATTCCGGAAAGCGGCTTCGGATATTCCGTATAGTATATCGCGCTGTTCGGATGCGTCGGCTCTTGCGGTAATGACCGCTATTCTTCTGCGCATAATATCACCCCGTTTACAGTATAGCTTAATTCCGTACTAAAGTCAAGAGCAAAAGTGCATATTATGACTAAAAGGTGGATTAAATGAATATATGCTGTTGAATTTTTGCATTGCAATGTGTATAATAAAATTAAAGCAATACCGTGCAAAGATTGTGCGTGTATTGTGCAATATGACGAAAAAAATGTAAGCAAGACGCACACAAAATCCAATAAATGGTTTTTGTGCGGTGTTGCCCAAAAACAATGAGGTGATGCTAATGAAAATAAGCGAAAATTGCTACAAGCTGGAAAATACGGCTAATCCAATTTCGCCGAATGTATTCTGCGCCGACCCGACAGGTGTTGAGTACAACGGCAGACTTTATATTTACGGCACTAACGACCATCAGGAATACGAGGCAGTCGGCGATGACGGAAAGAACGGCTATGCTCACATAAAATCCATCGTTATGCTGTCAACTGACGATATGGTGAACTGGGAATACCATGGCTTCATAGACGTCGCAAAAATAGCACCTTGGATAGTGAATTCATGGGCGCCGTCCGTAACTTCCAGAGTTGAGGCGGACGGAAAAACTCATTTTTACCTTTACTTTTCGAACAGCGGCTGCGGTGTAGGAGTGCTTACGGCGGAACACCCTCTCGGACCGTGGAGCGACCCTCTCGGAAAGCCGCTAATCTATCAGAATATGCCGGGGCTTGAAAACTGTCCTGCGCCCTTTGACCCGGGAGTATGCCTCGACGAAAACGGCACAGGCTGGCTTGCGTTCGGCGGAGGGACTCCACCTACAAGTAATACGCTGCACACAAACATACCTAAGATAGTGCGGCTCGGAAAGGATATGCTTTCGTTTGACAGCGATTTTGTTCCGATAGACGCTCCGTATTTCTTCGAGGCAAGCGAGCTGAACTACGAAAACGGAACGTTTATCTACACATACAGCACGGACTGGCAGTCAAGAGAAAACTGGAACAGAACGGACGTTCCGGCGCCGGGAATATGCAGCATGGGCTGTATGACGAGCAAAACTCCCCTTGACCCGGAAAGCTGGCAGTTCAAGGGCGGATTCTTCCTAAACGCCGGTGATTCCGGAATGGACTGGTGCAACAATCACACCCACCTTATCGAATATAAGGGAACAAGGTACATTCTTCACCACACACTTCACATTCAGGAGCGCACGAAAACAAAGGGAGGATTCCGCTGTATGTGCGTGGATCTACTGCCTTACACGGATACGGAATTCCCCGTCACAAAGGCAACACGCGAAGGCGTCACGCAGACTCAGCCGCTCGACCCGTATAAAGCTCACAGCGGTGCGGAGATGTTCACCTGCGCAGATATGTGGTACGAACAGATATCCACCGGCAAAATGGCTGTGAAGTCGCTGGCAGGGGGCGCATGGACTTACATAAAGGGCGTTGATTTCGGCAAGGGCACAGAAAAGCTGCTCGTTACCGCAAAGGGCATGGGCGTTATCGAGCTTCGTCTTGATGACAGGAATGCCGAACCGTTGGGAGTGATTGAACTCGCAAATGATGGATTTGATAAAATTCCTGTGGTTCTTCCCACAAAAATAACAGGAATTCACAATGTATATTTTGCATTTTCAAGCAAGGACATCTGCCTTGAAAGATGGCAGGCTGAATGAAAGGAGTAACCATGAACAAGAAGATAACGGCTTTGATTTGTGCAGCGGCTATGCTGCTTGTTTCCGGCTGTTCCGAGCAGAACGGCTCGAATGATTCATCTGTGCAGACAGAAAGCTCTGCCGACAGCGTAGACAGTGTGAGCAAAGCGGAAACAAGCGACAAACCTGACAACGAAACAATAATCGACAGCCTTAACAACGGAATAATAATCGACGAGGTAAGCGGAAATGTCTACAAAAACGAGAGTAACGCAAATCCCATCTCGCCGAACATATTCTGCGCCGATCCCACCGCGGTGGAATATAACGGAAGGCTTTACGTTTACGGCACGAACGACCAACAGCAGTCGGAAGAGGGAACAAAGAACGACTATGCCCATATCAAATCGCTTGTGGTATTTTCCACCGACGATATGGTAAACTGGATATATCACGGCAGGATAGAGGTCGGAGAGATCGCGCCGTGGATATATAACTCGTGGGCACCGTCGATAGTTTCCCGCGTTGAAGACGACGGACTTACGCATTTTTACCTTTACTTCTCAAACAGCGGCAACGGTGTGGGAGTTATTACCTCCACCGACCCTGTGGGACCGTGGACCGATCCGCTCGGCGAGCCTCTGGTTTATCAGAATATGCCTGGGCTGGAGAATTGCCCCGCGCCCTTTGACCCGGGCGTGTGCATTGACGAAAATGGCGTAGGCTGGCTCTCCTTCGGCGGAGGCACACCGGCAGACGGCAACACTATGCACAGCAAGATCCCGAAGATAGCAAAGCTGGGAAAGGATATGCTTTCCTTTGACAGCGAATTTGTTTCCATTGACGCTCCCTACTTTTTTGAGGCGAGCGAGCTGAACTATATCGACGGAGTATATTACTATACATACTGCACTGACTGGCAGGATCACAAGACCGGCTGGAAGGAGTACGAGGGGGTCGACGTTCCGCCCGCGTGCAGCATGGCGTATATGACCACCAAGACCCCTCTCGATGCGGATAGCTGGGAATGCAGAGGACCCTATTTCTATAATGCGGGAGAGAACGCCGACGGGGCCTCCGGACTTCGCTGGGCTAACAACCACACTCATTTCATTGAATATAAGGGCGTAAACTACATCATTCACCATACGCTTCTTCTGGAGGAGCTTATGGGAGGAAAAGCGGGCTTCCGCAGTATGATGGCAGACTATCTGCCCATGGACAAGGCGACGGGCGATATCCCCATAACTGCGGCAAGCAAGAAGGGCGTAGCGCAGATAAAGCTGGTAGACCCCTATACCTATAACAGCGGCGCGCTGATGTTCACCAGTGCGGATATCGGATACGACAAGGTAACGGATCCTGCCGCAAAAAGCACTGCCGACGGCGCGTGGATATATGTAAGAGGAGCGGACTTCGGCTACGGGGCATCAGAGTTTATCGCCGAGGTCAAGGGCAAGGGAAGGATAGAGGTTCGTCTTGACGATATTTCCTCCGAAACCGCCGCGTTCGTCGAGTTCGACTGCGCGGATTATACCAAAATACGCTCGGACGGCTTTGCGCAGTTTGACGGAAGAAACCATAACGTTTATTTCGTATTTTCCGGCTCCGATATAGAGCTTAAGTCGTGGAAGTTTTCAAAGGGCGACGAGCAGCTTCGTCCCGAAGAGAGCATAGCCTCCACCGATATACCCTACAAGACGCTGGTATTTTCGGGACAGACCGAGCCCGGACCGAGCCCCTCTGCGATGCTCGACGTTCCGAAGAACGGGGACTATTCCATAAAATCCTCTTCTTTTGACAAGGACAGTGCCATAGTCAACCTCGGGTTTATTAATACCGATACCGATGCGAAGTATAAGGTGCTTGTGAGATCGCTGACGCTGGCAACCGAAAACGGAGAGGTTGAAATTCCCGTAAATAAGGAACTCAATCCCGCAAGCTCGACGGAAAACGGGCTTGAAAACGGCTGGGGCGGCTCCGAGGTCGGATCGCTGATTTACGGCACGGAGGAATGCGGAATATTCGCGGTGAAAACAGACATAGAATGGATAAACTATCGTCTGGCACTTAAAATAAACGGCGAAGAGACGCCGTTCACATCCATCACTTACAATGTCACCGTAAGCGGTCTTGAGCTTGACGGCTGACGTCGGCAGCAGAAAATCAGGAGACAAAAATGAAAAGACTTGTTAGGTTCGCTGCGGCGCTGACGGCTGTATTGTCGCTGACGGCATGCACGGCGGAAGTTGGCACGGGCACCGTGACGTCGAATCTGCTACCGTGCGTCACCGCCGAGCCCGAAAAAGAGGAGGATACCACAATGCTTGATAAGGATATCATAAAATCCACGATAACTTCAACCGACGACGGCAACGGAAACTACACAAATCCCGTTATTTTCGCCGACGTGCCCGATATTGATATAATCCGCGTTGACGACGCGTTTTATATGGTTTCGACGACCATGCACCTGTCTCCGGGGTGCCCCATAATGAGATCCTACGACCTTGTAAACTGGGAAATAGTAAATTACGTTTTTGATACACTGGAGGACAGTGATAAACTTGCCTTAAGAAACGGGGAAAACAATTACGGCAAGGGTCAGTGGGCGACTACCCTCAGATATAACGACGGTGTGTATTACGCCGGCTTCACTTCCTTCTCCACCGGAAAAACTTATATCTATCATACCGACGATATAGAAAACGGGAAATGGGACAGGTTCGTGTTTGACGAGTGCTTCCATGATATGAGCCTTTTGTTCGACGACGGCAAGGTGTATCTTGTCTACGGCGGCGGACAGATATGGTACGTTGAACTGGAAAAGGATCTGAGCGCGGTCAAGCCCGGAACCAAGAGAAAACTCATCAACAACGCGGGACTTGTCAAGGACTGCCTTGCCGAGGGTTCTCACGTCTATAAGCTGAACGGATATTACTATATTTTTATCATAACATGGCCTCCTCATAGCAAAAGAACGCAGCTTTGTTACAGAAGCAAAGCGCTCGACGGCGAGTGGGAAATGAAAGTGATAATCGACGATAATATGGGCTTCAGAAATGACGGTGCCGCACAGGGCGGTATCGTCGACGATAAGGACGGCAACTGGTATTGCTTTGTATTTCAGGATCACGGGGCGGTGGGCAGAACTCCCGTTTTGTCGACCATGACATGGGAGGACGGCTGGCCGGTCGTCGGCGTTGACGGAAAGGTGCCCAAGACCGCCAAGATTCCTATCGCGGGTCACGAGAAAAAGAGCGTCGTCACAAGCGACGAATTTATCAACTCACAGATAGTGAGATCCTATCACAGCTTTGCCGACACGCCCGAGGAAGCGGGCGAGAGCGATTATAACGGCTCTAACCTCGCATTGGAATGGCAATGGAACCACAATCCCGACAACCGCCTCTGGTCGCTCACCGAGAGGAAAGGCTATCTTAGGCTGAGAACGGGCGATGTCTGCGGCACTGTTGCCAATGCGAGAAACACCCTTACGCAGCGAACCTTCGGACCGGAATGCGGCGCATATATAAAGCTCGACGTTTCGGAAATGAAAGAGGGCGATGTTGCGGGGTTTGCCGCCTTCGCGGAAAAATACGGTTATGTCGCCGTAAAAATCGAGGACGGGAAAAAATATATCGTAACGGTTTGGTATGACGATAATGACAACGTTGAACAGGAATTTGAAACGGAAAGGGTCGAAATAACGGAAAACGAAGTGTATCTGCGGGTCGACTGCGATTTCAAAAACGCGGCGGACAAGGCGTATTTCTATTACAGCCTCGACGGCGATAACTGGACGAAAATAGGAAACACGCTGCAAATGAATTATTACGGTCTGCATTTTATGGGATACCGTTACGCGATATTCAATTTCCCGACAAAGCAGTCGGGAGGTTATGTTGACGTGGACTTTTTCAGGGTGGAAAACAAGCTGCTCAAATAAACTGATAGATTCAATGCGTTTCAGCCGCGCAGGGGGTCAGACCTTGTGCGGCTTTTTCTTTTTCGGGCTACTGTTTTTTCTTCTTTCGGGAGGAAAGAGTTTTTTCCATTGAAAAAAAGCGGCTTTGTGTTATAATTTAAGTACAGTACTGCGGCAGAAACTGCAATACTGCTAAGAAGGAGCAAAAGTAAAGTCAAAATTTGAGCCGCATTAAACAAAGAATACGGCTGCAAAAACCACCCACCTCATAATGGGGCGGGTGGTTCATATTCAGTTAAATTGTTGCAACCATTCGTTAATTTCATCTTTTGAGGCTCCGCCGCCAAACCTCTTACCGCTTTCCCATTCGAGCGCTTTCATATTATCCTCCTCTGTCGGCTCAGATAGAGTAATACTTTCGGGCGGAGTGCTTTTCTCGGCTCTCGGGATTTACAATGGCGAGAAGTTCTTCCCGGGTTATACTATCTCTATTGATGAGGTTAAGGTAAACGGCGAAGTCCGTGAGCTATCCGGCAAGGAATATACCTGTTCCGACGACGGTAACTGCACGAGAGTAAACCTCTGTAACCAGCGGGTAACATCTGTCCCCGATGACTGCAGACACGCCGATGGCGACAAATCCGGTCTGTCTGCGACTCTTCTTTCCGTCAAAGACAATGAGATACTTTCGACGCTGGAAATAACATTCACTTATTCAGCGCCATAAATCAGATTACCTGTGATATTCAAAATCTTAACCGACGGATTCCACCAGCACAGTGATCCGTCAGTCTATGTGTAAAGGCATTGGAGGAACCATTATGAATTATACAAAATCAGTTGAAAAATGGGGCGTTTTCGAGTTTTGCTCCGAGGGAACCACCGCTGGCAACCCATTCATGGAACGCAGTATCACTGCGCTATTTGAAAGCGATTCCGAGCGCAAAACCGTAAATGGTTTTTACGATGGGAACGGAATATACAAAGTAAGATTCATGCCATCGTTTGAGGAAGAATACCATTTTACGGTCTGCGGGAATTTTTCTGACAGTAAATACGAAGGAACTTTTTCTGTCACGCCGCCGTCGGAAAATAATCACGGCTGCGTAAAGGTACATAACAAATATCATTTTCAGTATTCCGACGGAACACCATATTATCCTGTCGGCACGACCTGTTATGTATGGAATCTGCAAAGCGATGACCTTATCGCACAAACTCTTGAAACTCTGAAAAATTCCACGTTCAACAAGATACGTTTCTGCATATTTCCTAAAAGCTACTGCTACAATTCACGTGAGCCTCGCTCCTATCCATACGAGGGTACTCCGGTTGACGGAAGTGCTATCACAGAGGACAATGTGTGGGGCTACACTCCGGACTCCAATGGCAACAACTGGGATTTTGAGAGGTTTAACCCCAAGCATTTTCAGCATATTGAATACTGTATCAGCGAGCTTCAAAAGCTGGGTATTGAGGCAGATATTATCCTCTTTCACCCGTATGACCGCTGGGGCTTTTCAACAATGACACCGGAGCAAAACGAACTTTATCTGAAATACACAGCGGCAAGGTTTTCGGCTTTCAGAAATGTATGGTGGGCATTTGCTAATGAATATGACCTGATAAAAAACAAGAGCATTGAGGACTGGGAACAATATGCGCAGATAATCGTAGAAAGCGACCCGTATGATCACCTGCGATCAATACATAACGGTAATCAGTTTTACGATCATACAAAGTCATGGATAACGCACTGCAGCATTCAGCGTTCTCCGGAGGGAACATCCGAGTGGAGAAAAAGCTATGGCAAACCGATAGTAATTGACGAAATGCTATACGAGGGAAATATCCAGTATGCGTGGGGCAATATTTCGCCGCAAGAGCTTATTCGGAGGTTCTGGGAAGCACTTTGCCGCGGCGGCTACGGTGGTCATGGCGAAACCTATATAGACGATAGGGCGGTATGGTGGTCTCATGGCGGAGAGCTTAAAGGTGACAGCCCGGAAAGAATAGCTTTTATGCGAAAAATACTTGAGGAAGCTCCGGACGGCGGATTGCGACCCAAAAACATGGAATGGGACGAGCTATGTGTGGTTCCGGAAGATGAAAATCTATCTGATGAAACCGGTTATCACCTGTTTTATCACGGGATTTCACGTCCGGGATTCAGATATTATCATATTGACGATAATAATATATACACCGTCGACATTATAGACACATGGAATATGACGGTTGAGAATGTCGGAAGTTTTAAGGGACGTTTCAGAATTGATTTGCCCACAAGAGAGTATCTTGCGGTTAGAATTAAGAAAGCTGAGAATGGGATAGAATAATGTTCGCCCAGAGAGGTGACCTATTATTCTACAATTCTGGCGTGTTCAGACTTGGGCAAAGCTGTAGCTTGCAGACGGGACATAAATTTAAGCCCACTCGGTGAACTTCAGTATGAAAACGATCTGTACGCCGACAGCATATATCAAAGGCTGATGGACGGGCTTCGAAACAGTGAATGCGAATATGGACATACCACCTAAAAAAGTGGACATATCTACATACCTATCGTTAAAAGGTTTAGCCGTAGGAAATCAAACTGGCTCTGCGGTGACAGTTTTTCTGTCATCGCAGAGCCTTCTTTCGTTAAATTGTGTTGATAAATCCCATTAAATAAGGACTTTCGGATAAAGAAAACGGACACCAATCAAGATACACATTGTATCAAAATCGGTGTCCTGTTATGCGTCTGCCGGGAATAAAAGATCGGGTGTTGCCATAATGTTATCCTCTTTTCGTGGAGCGTTGCCTGATAATTCGATTGTATCTGCTGTTTCCATTCTATCACAGGTAATAAATTGTGTCAAGGATTATGCAAAAAGAGTGTCACTGTTCATTTCGGAACGCATCACTTTAACAACATTCTCAAGGGTTTCTTCGTAATGGAGTCCATCGAAGTTTCGCCTTTTTCCGCTTGGTGTGTAAAAATCTTTACCGTTCCATATGCCACTCTTTTCTTCAGCACCTTTAAACAGATTGTCAATCCATTTTTATACTCAGACTGATTAATGCTGTTGCGAATAGCTTTGTTTGTTGCTTCATCATCAACAGTTTCTGTAACTTTGATGCCTTTGTTGTTTTTGTATCTAAGTGCCTTTGTCAATAGCATTGTGAAAGTGCCTGTTTTTAAATCTGCTATCTTTGCTTCGGCTTCTTCAGCACTCATTCCAGTGCTTTTGTAATATTTCTTGAACGCTTCGATAACCTCATCGTGATACTTGTTAAAGAACTCTTTTTTTACAGACAAAGGGTTTTCGCCATTCTTTGCTGCTATTTCTTCTATTCTATTTTCAAACGTTGAGAGCAGTTGCTTCGACAAGGCGATTTCTTGCTCGTTAAGTGTCTGTTCTTCTTCTCTCTTAACAACATTGCCGATAACATCTTCGCCGTGATCGAGCCTGTATATCTGCATCATGCCGACATCATTGTATAATTTATCGAGCATTTTCTGCTCACCGCCATTGTTCTTGCCATCTTTGCTATTGAGAGCATCTTCAAGTGTGACAGCATAGCGATACATACCCCTGACTTTTTCTCCGTGCCTTTCGTATAAGTCATAGTATTTTTTTCGTGCCTTGTCTGCTATTTTCTCGTTAGCTTTGTACGCTAACTTTGGATAAGTAGGTGACCACACATCACCGCCGTAAACCTTATTTCTTTTATCAGCTTTCGGATCAATCGTTGATTTGTCAAAAACAAACGAACACTCGCCATAATTCCCGTGACCCATATCAGATTTTATAACCGCTATAGACGGCAGCGGGAAACCGCCGAGATTTAATGACTTGACGAGTTTATCTGTATAGATATTATGTACAGCTATGAGATTGCCTTTTTCTTCTACGGGTTCGGAGAGGGAGAATTTTGTGTCTGTATCTTTTAAATATTGCGAAACATTAAGACTATATACGCCGTTTTTGTATCTCAGTGGTAAATCAAAATGTACCTCTCCGTCAAATACATCATTGACCTCTAAAACGGTTGACGGGATTTTCAATGTAATTACTGTATCGCCATAGTCGCTCGCATATACGTTATCCTCTGAGCTAAAGAACAAAGCATCCTCTTTCGCTATCATTATTCCGGTTTTCCGTATCTTTTCAGCGGCATCTGCGTTTGTTCTGTGGTATACTGTCACATTACCATTTGTATCAACCTTTGCATTTTTGTCATAAATGCTCAATAATTCTAATAAATCTTCGTTTACTTTGATACCTTGTTTTATTTTGTATCCGTAAATATCATTAATATTTTCGACATATCTGTCGTTTTCGGAGATTGAGAATTTATTGCTATTTTCCTTGACAGTTTCGGGAATTTGTGATATATTGTTATTAGAAGCAGATTTGTTTACCGTATCTACGCTTAATTGCGGTGCGGTCATTGAAGGCAAGTCTGCTTCTTTTATTATTGTTACTTCGTGTAAATAGAATTTACTATTTTTTTCGTAGCAGGATAAGATTTTACTATAACGCCCATAATAGCGTCTGCATTATCTATTTTTCCTCTTGCCGCTATTATATATCTATCCACACTTGTTTTCTCGTAGTTAGGCGTGTATGTTATAATATTTCCGTTTTCTATTACTGCTTTAATCGCTTTAACTGCTGACAACTTAGTTTTGCCATATCCATGAGCAATTGTGCTTTTTGCCCCTGATTTGACCAATTCTATTAAGCCAAAATCGTTCCTATAAGCAATGTTTTTTTGTTCGTCAAACACACTTAAAACATAATCAGATTTGTGTTTATAGGTTTCGACTGCCGAATCATATTCAACATCAAATACCTCTTCTTTTGAGATTTTATCTATGTTGTCTTTAATAGCACCAACAACAACCTTTGTTTCCAGCTTTTCACCAATAGACATTTTCACACCGTTACTCTGTGTATCGGTGTTTTCTTTTGCGTTCGAGATCTCAGCATGATTATCAACCGCCACTTTTAAGCCTTCCTCCCACAGATTCTTTATCTCCTCAAGAGCCTTCGCATCTTCGGAGAGCTTGCCTGCGATAAGATGGTTTACATCACCGCTCTTAACGTGCTGTAGGTATACTCAACAAAATTTTTGAAACAAAACGGTCAGAAAACGGTCAGTAAAAAAATAAACCGCATAACAATGCGGTTTGAAAGGATTATGGTCGAGGTGACAGGACTCGAACCTGCGGCATCCTGCTCCCAAAGCAGGCGCGCTACCACCTGCGCTACACCTCGATATTTTTATATCAACTTTTATCTTATATCTCTGTTTTCTACCCTGCTTTGTCCGCCCTCTTGCGGTTCCCGTAATCTCTTCGGCTCAATAATGAGCCTCGACATTCCGACCGCTGCGCCTAAAAACGCTCGCTTTTTCTGCCACCGGCAGCGCTCACGTTTTTTGCCCAAAGCAGGCGCGCTACCACCTGCGCTACACCTCGATACTGCTATTATCTGAATACAGCTTAAATATTATAGCATAATAAATCCCTCTTGTCAACTGCTTCAATTTTGATTTATGATTGTTGGTTTATCAATAAGGCTTGCATCCCCACCGTAGATTTTATTCCTTTTATCGGTTTTCGGGTCAATGGTGGATTTATCGAATACAAGCGATATTTCGCCGTAATTTTCGTGTCCCATATCAGCTTTTGTGACTGCTATTGAGGGCATTGGGAAACCACCAAGCTTTAACGATTTACTTATCTTGTTCGCATAGATATTATGCACAGCTATAAGGTCGTTCTTTTCCTCGACAGATTCAGAAAGGGAAAATTTTAATTTGCTTTCTGTTTCAGATTGTTCAGTTTCTTCATAAAGTCCACTTCCGGAAGATTTTCCTCCACTAACACGTTCACCTCGTCCAGTAGATTTTTTGAGCCTATAATATCTGCCGCTTTGAGGACTGAATCTTTTGAATATCTGTCCATCATCAAATTTATTGTTTTGTAATAAAGCCTCGATTTCTCTTTGCGTGTATCCATCTCTTACTCCTTTCGCAATTATAACCGCTGGATCTTCGTTTTCGCTATGAATATTATAATCGTAATTTTCTATCTGATAAACTTCTGTTATTTGAAAGTCAAATCCATCGTCAAATAAATTATAACATACAATCTTAATTTTGTACACATCGTTTTTATTCGTTACACGAATAGCACAATCTTCAATTATTGCACTTGTATCGCCGTTCATAAATGCAGCTGTTGCACGCTTGTATTCTTCTTTTGTCAAAGCGTTTTTTCTGCTTTTGAATATTTCACCCCACCGCTACTCTCCGTATCGGTGTTTTCTTTTACGCCGGTCATCTCAGCATGATTATTAACCGCCGCTGTCAAGGTGTCTCTCCACAGATTTTCAATCTTTTCAAGTGCCTTTACATCTTCGGATATCCGAGAGAAGAAGAACGTGCTGTAAGTGTACTCGATAAAATTTTTCTGAAATAATTCGTGTAATTTTCGTGTAGTAAAAAAATAAACCGCATTGTTATGCGGTTTAAACGCTATTTGGCTGGGATAGCGGGATTTGAACCCACGAGTGACGGAGTCAAAGTCCGTTAAAATCACTGAAATTGTGCTATTTCACGTTTTTATAACGCCTGTAAAATTGTCAAAAATCATACAAATGGCGTAATTATTGTCCAACAAAAAATCCCCCGACAAAGCCTTTTTGCTCCGCCGGGGGATAACTGTTTATTAAACCTTCTTTAAATCCTCCGCTCTTACCGCCGCAGTGACCTGTCCGCCCTGCCCGATGACGATATAGTCCTCTCTGTCACCCGAGCCTGCCTG